>Ga0255048_10001134_pt1 | contig 19238 bp, 19 predicted proteins | sample JV7_2_2_MG_FD_183619 | JGI IMG/M metagenome (GOLD analysis project Ga0255048, IMG submission 183619) | Seawater microbial communities from Jervis Inlet, British Columbia, Canada - JV7_2_2 | ecosystem: Environmental > Aquatic > Marine > Inlet | place: Canada: British Columbia | collected 2016-10-06
CCTTTACAGAGCCGACCTTTACAGAGCCAACCTTGCCGGAGCCGACCTTGCCGAAGCCAACCTTTCCGTAGCCAACCTTGCCGAAGCCAACGGCATAAACCCCTATATGACAACACCACTTTTTTTACTTAAAGACCAAATTGGGAAAATACGAGCCTATAAGTTGGTGGATTCAGAACAAGAGGGTCCGTATCAAGGTGGAATAGTTTATAAAATTGGAAAAACCGTGTCTGTTAAAAACGCCTGTACTGATATAAATCAACAATGCGCTCCTGGTATTAGCCTTGCGACACTTGATTGGTGTATCAAAGATTGGAGAGAGGGATATAAAATTTTAATTGCAGAGTTTACCAGTAAGGATATCGCTGCAATCCCAATAGCTACAGATGGGAAATTTCGTGTCTCAAAATGTAAAATCGTTGGAGAAAAAAACCTAAAAGAAATTGGATTAAAGGGGAGGTAGTAACTGCTTATAAAAATCCAACAAAATCAAAAGAAAATGGAACAAATACCATTTCCAAATAAGAAGTATCAGATTATTTATGCCGATCCTCCTTGGAGTTACAGAGACAAAGCGTTGGCTGGTAATCGAGGAGCAGGTTGTAAGTATCAAGTGCAAGAAAAAGATTGGATAGATAACTTGCCTGTGTCAGATATAGCAGATAAAGACTGTGTTCTTTTCTTGTGGGTAACTATGCCAAAACTAAACGAGTGCTGGGAACTTATAGAACGATGGGGATTTTCGTATAAAACAGTTGCTTTTACTTGGGTGAAAAGAAACAAAAAAAGCATTAGTTGGTTTTGGGGGATGGGAAGATGGACGAGAGCGAACGCAGAATTGTGTCTGATTGCCACTAAAGGAAAGCCAAAAAGAATCAATGCTGGTGTCCATTCAGTGATAGACACTCCGATTGAAGGACATAGTAAAAAACCCGATGAAACAAAAAAAAGAATCATTGCGTTACTCGGTGATTTACCACGAATAGAGTTATTTGCTAGACAAAAGACCGAAGGTTGGGATGCTTGGGGCAATGAAGTATGAAAATATATAAAATCACCGAAGCAAGTAATTATCTTGGGGTGTCAATAAACACGCTCAAGACACTTGCCAACAACTGCAAGATAAAATCTTTTAGGAAAACGTCATCTAATCAAAGAGCGGAGAGGGTATTCAGAAGATTGTGGATGCAACCGAGAAATTAGTTCGGGAGTTAAAAGATGGCAAAGATTGAACTGATACAGGGGGATTGTTTGGAAGAGATGAAAGGTATTCCAGACGGAAGCATAGATATGGTTTTGACAGACCCGCCATACGGAACAACTGCCTGTAAATGGGACAGCGTAATTGATTTTGAATTGATGTGGGAACAACTAAATAGAATTATAAAACCTAATGGAGCAATAGTTTTATTTGGTAGTGAGCCTTTCAGTAGTGCTTTAAGGATGAGTAATATTAAGAATTATAAATACGATTGGATATGGGATAAGAAAAAGGGTGGGTCACCATTATTATCAAAAATTATGCCATTAAAGACATTCGAAAATATTATGGTTTTTGAAAAAAGCAATAAGAAGGTTAATTATTATCCCATAATGATAAAGAGAGATAAACCCAAGAGTAGAGGGTCTAATAAGGGAAATAAATCTTTAACAACAAATAATGCTTTTATAGAAAACAAAGTGTATACCCATAAATACCCAAAAGCTATTTTAGAGATAAGTAATGCAAGTCAAATAAATAAAGTTCACCCAACCCAAAAGCCATTAGCATTGATGGAATATTTAATTAAAACATATACAAATGAGGGTGAGTTAGTTTTGGACTTTACAATGGGAAGTGGAACAACAGGGGTAGCCTGTACGAACCTTAATCGAAACTTCATAGGCATTGAACTTGATAAAGAGTATTTCAAAATTGCAGAGAAGCGAATAAATGAAGATATATAAAATCAAGGAAGTTGCCTTTCCGGTAAGTTGGTTGAAGGTGACTCGTTTGATTTGCCTGTTGATGGTGCAGTAGGAGGTGGTTACGAAGGCTATGGAGACTATATCCATGTGGGTATAGCATTTGGTTGTATTCATTTTATAACAAAGGGGGAGCTATGAAAACAATGGAACTATGGAACAAGGTTAAACAGCCACCGAAGGATGCACTAAAACAAATCGGTGGTGGTAGGCTAAAGGGCATGACTGATATTTCACCGCAATGGCGTTATCAGATAATGACAGAAATCTACGGGCCTATCGGTACGGGATGGACTTTCTGTATAAGAGAATTATGGGCTGAAACTTATGGGGATGAAGTTATGGCTTTTGCTCAAATAGATTTACTTATTGAAGACAACAAATCTATCCCTGGAATAGGCGGTAGTAAGTTAGTAACAAAGGAAAGCAAAGGTCTACACTACAACGATGAAGCCTATAAAATGGCAGTTACCGATGCTGTTAGTGTAGCCATGAAAATGCTTGGTGTTGGTGCAGATGTCTATGCAGGCAAATGGGACGGTAGCAAGTATAAAGATACTACACCTGCTAAAGCCAAAGAGGAGCCAGCTAAAAAGGCAGATCCCGTTAATCCACCGGAAACAAAGGCCAAGAAGGAACCACTACCCGTACCTGAAGAAGGTGCTATGAGTACACAAGACCGTAAGAACATCTATGGTGTTGGTGATAAGAAAGGCATATCCAGAGAGGTTGTGAGAGCAATGGTAGGGTATGTAGCAAAGGAATTAGATTGTCAAAAGAACTCCAAACACATAGTAACAGCGTTAGTAGGTGTGGACGAAGTTGGTGGTGATAAGTTTGATAATTGGCATGAAGATTTCATTAGTGATGTTCCGATAGATAAGGGGGAATAATGGACTACAAGAAATGGTTTAAAAAGAATAAGCAAATCCTTGTGCAGAGTTATCAACGTAGCTACTTTGAGGATCACATGTCGTTGGATGAGGTATATCAAGCATTTAAAGATAGGATGATGGATGAGGAACACAAAAATACTCTTTATTGTAAAGAGGTTTCTTGCTCCCACCCATACGGCGGTCTCTTTTCGGAAGGAATGAACGCAGGTGGGAAACCGAATCGGTGGAAGAAGTTTAAGTTCTGCCCAGATTGTGGTAAGGAGATTGGAAGATGATAACAAGAAGGGAACTGTTAAGGGGAATGATCCTGACTGCCGGAGGGCTTTTAATCCCCGAACCAGTTAGGGTGTTTTACTCTATTCCAACCATAGTCAAGCCAAAAAATCTCGCAGGAATATTTGATAGACTTCTACAAGAATATTATCTTCCCGAGATTGTGAAACAAATTAACTCTCCACCTATTCTCTTTCACCCACAATGGGATACCACTCACAGAAAGCTTTTTACCGAATCTTAAACACGCTCTTTAACAGTTCATCTTCACGATAACCCCTCAACATCTGCTTCAACTGCATCCCACCAGGGATAAAAGTCATCGGAGTAACAGCCCAAGCCTTTGCTTTCTTCGCAAGGGCTTCGGTATCTCCGGTAAACATCGTCTCACCTGCCTTTGAAATAACACCCAAACTATCAAAGATCGGTTCCCAAGTCGGAGGTATCACCATAGACTTCGGGAACGGCCCTAAACCCACCGTTCTTGCAGCCGTACCCGTTCCCCACATCTGCTGCATCGCTATGAACGCTATAGCCGATGATGTTGCAAAGGCAGCGCTTCTTTGAATTATCTCAGAGGGGGGTTTACCACCCGTGTACCATCTCGCAATCATATCTCCGTAGTTCATCCACCAACTCTGAAAGATCGCTCCTGTACGCCCGAAGATACCCCCTATCTGTGTGATAAGAGGCGCATCCAACGCACCGTAGAGGTACTGAGTCACGGCTGTTGCATCTCTCACAAACAACCTCTCAGCGGTATCCATGTCCGGTATAATCTTGCTTCCATGAGGTCTTCGTGTAAGAGATCTCTCTATCTCTTTGGCTATCCACGGTCTACGCTTGCTTGCCCCTGACGCTTTCATAAACGCCTTCACACCCTTACCGTCTACAATCTCAGGGATCTTTACCAAAGCACGTTCCCATTTGTCTAACGCAGCCGAACCAGTTACAAGCCGGTTAGCCTCATCAGACCAACGGAACATCCACATCATACCTTCACGGAGCTTGTTTCTCGCACCCGTAGAGTGCATGATCTCCGGTGCGTATTCCGTAATGATACCCATATCTCTTAGTTTGGCACGCCTCGCTGGTGACTTTAGAACCTTGGCATAACCACGAAATAAGGTGGCAAAGTCCCCCATACCCCCTAATTCAGCCGGAACATTCAATAACGGCTGAAACATATTACGCATGGCACTGAACGGCTTTATCCCTAAGAACCCCATATAGGTGAAATCATTGATAACCCCACCTACTTCTCGTACTCTTGCAGGACTCCATTGTCCAGTTCCCGGCAACGAATTAAGCAGCCGTGCTGCAAGTGCATCCCCTTGAGATGGTTGGCCTGCTATCCTTGCAACATAATGAGATACCATGTTCCGAATAGCTTTTGGATATTGCTGTGCATTACGGGAAACCTCCCCTAACGCCGGATATAGATGTATTGCATTACCTTGGGCTGCTACCCGTGCTGCCATTGTTTCATCAAAGCCCAACAGAGGCGCACCAGCTTCCTTTAAGGTGGCTTGCTTGGTAAAGAACGGCCTCATCTCTGCAGGTAATCCCTCTATAACATCATCCCCTACGATCTGTGACCCCTTGCCGATTCGTGCAAAGTAACCTTCTGTGTAGCTTGTAAAGCCCCTCTTAGCCCCACCCTTCTTCATGGTTAGATCACGCATTAAACCATCAAGGTTTTTTAATAACTCCTTACCACCCCCGTTAAACATGGAGTTTACTGCCAAAGCAGGGTTTTCTCTTATCCCCGGGTTCTCAACCGTGTGTCGTATAAGATCTTGAAAGTCTGTAAGAACATCCTTGATTTCTTCATTACGCCTGAACGGGTTCTTAACATCAATAACGGACTTGCCCAGATCATCTGTTTCACTTCGCATTACATTAAAGATGCTTTTCATACGACCTGACTGTATCTGTCTAAACGAATGATTCAACACCGCTATCCCTTGAGCATTAAGTCCGGCCTTCATAAACGCACGTTCAATCTCGGGCAGCATCCCTGCCTGATATAGCTTATTATTAAAATCCCAAGCAGCTTCAGCAAGATCTACCATTTGAGGTGCAGATTCCCTAGCGTTTGATATTAACCTTGCAACCTCATCGGTCTTCTCGCTCATTGCCAATGCCCTACCAGCATCGTCAAGCTGCTCATCACCAACGGTCTGCATCATGTCACGGACTTTGTGCATAAATTCATTGGTCTTTTCTTTAAACTCTTTGTTATAGAACTTCTCGGGCTTAAATACATCAAACGTATGCCCTGCACGATCCTTGCCAGAAACAATCTTACCGAAACCACGCTCTGCTTTCATCCGGTTCCATAAAGATGTCCATTCCATGCCATGTTGCAGTTTCCCTTCCATCCCTGCTGCTGCAACTTTATACACATCATCATGGGTTCCATAAATAGAATTAAGACTCCCAAACATGGCCTGAACGGGCCTCATAGACGCAAAAGGCCCAGGGGTTGCCAACTTCAATAACAGCTTTTGGCTTTGCTGCATATCGTTCAGCACGTTCCAAGCTATCGGGTCAGTAGCATCAGACATCTTCATTATATCTTCACCACCAACATACTTCTTAGCGTGCTTGGCAAACACACCATCAACCCAACGGGGATTGTAATCTTTGTGGAACACCTTCGCTATTTGTTTCTTTATAGAACCTTCAACAGCTTTACGCTGAAGCATTTCAGGTGCAAGTTCTTTTAATAGCTTTTCATCCGGGGATAAATTATATGTAATACTGCCGGGTGATCGTTGAACCCTGACGTTCTTTTGCCAACCCAAACTTGGATTCTTGTTATTTGCAATAAGATCAACAAATTTAATATCTAAAGCAGAACTGTTTCCACGGGCTGATTCTATCACGGAAGGAATTTCTCTCTTGTGAAATCCTTTTTGTTTTAGCCGAGTAGCTGCAAGATCCCCATAACTCTTAGTTTGTATATCAATGAGGTCTTCTATGGGTTGCAATGATTTTGTACCAATACGTCCTTTGGTGGCAACACCAGCACCACGCTTTATAAGCTTGAACGCACCCTTGGCAATAGCTGGGCCTTTCCACCATAACAAAGCGTTCAGCCCTTCCCAACCAACAGCCATAGCACGTTCCCCACTGCTCATCTTGGAGAATCGTTCACGTTCCTCTTGCCATAGATACCGACCACCAGGGATAAGTTCAGAACCAAACTTAGCAACACCCGTTATAAAGCTCTTAGGTTCTTCAACTTCAAGGATCTTGTTAAATATAGCGTCATCGCTTTCAAAGTTTAAGGTAGGTTGTAGCTCTGCGCCTGATTCGTCTGCTTCAAAACTTAAAAGTGCCATTATTGTATCCTTTCAAGCAAACCAGTACCTCTAACGGATGGTCTAAAGGTTCGTAATTTCTCACCCCTATAAACTCTTATTAAATGAGCTTCATCGTTTGTTGCTGGTAATCTCCAACCTTCACCAGCTTGCTTGATATAAAAATCATCTGGGCCGGATTGACCAATTTGATAATTTCCAACAGACGCAATGGCCTCTACCCTACCATCTTGGATACCAGATTGTCCTTTCCCAGCAGAGAACAACACCCCGGTAGGCATGATTATCTTAGCATTACCGTTCTTCATTGCTTGATAATCTACGGTGCTTAACCATGTCTGTACCTCTGTGCCTGTCTTGAAAACATGAGAAACAAGATTTCCGTTCTTATCAGTAGCTTCTATTTTAACGGGATTCCCGTTTTTATCTTTAATACCATCAGTGGTTTTATCATGTATAAACCCAAATCCTTTTCCAGTTTTATCAGCAATATTGGTTCTTGTTCCATCAACCCACTGGATTCGTTCAGTGTCACTCTCTGTCCAATTATCTTCATCCCCAAAAAGAGTGATATTACGAACAAACCCTTCTTTCTCCCCGGGGTCTAACAGTACGGCTGTCTTGTGAGGTAAAACTTGTGACATATATTCTTTAGCCCTTAAAGCTTTTACAATATCTTCAGGCTTCTTGCTACCTTGAAATTTATATAAGTTTTGCAGTTCGTTAAGGTAGGTTTTAGCCGGTAAGTCTTTCTTTTCCAGATCTTTAGTCTTGGTTTCATCCCCGTGAAGCTTCATAACCCCTGCCATTAGCTTTGAATCTGCTCTTAAATCCGCAGGCAAGCCTTGTACTTCGATAAAAGACTTCCCTCTATCTTTACCAACAACCTTTGTATGTCTAATTTTATTCATCTTGCGACCATCAACTTGCATCGTCCCTACTTTCTTGCTGATAGTCCCATCACCGCTCACGTTTTGCAGGAATTCCCCTGCTTTCATTCCAAGCTTTTCAGCCTCAGACTGCATGCGCATATCGTTCTTATTTGTTGAACCGTAGAGGGGGATCGCACCGTCATCGTTGAAAGTTGCGAATTGTTTTACACCTTCCTTGTCTTCCCCATATTCAATTATCTTAGTAAGGTTTAACGGGCCTTGCTTGCCTCCGGCTATCCATTGAGTTCTTTCTTCAAAGTGCCGTTGGTCAAATTCTGCTTTGGACTTGGCAGCAAAGTCTTCAGCCCATGTTAGTTCAGGATTTACGGGCGCAGGACGATTGAACTTGGAATATTTCTGAGCATCTTCAAGATTTCTATCAACAATGCTAAAGTTGCTTAATCTCGTAACCATGTCAGGCCGATTACCATGCCTTGAAATAAAGGACTTGGCTGTTGACTGAAGCTGTGCCCTATCCCCATCAGACTTGGAATTTGCCCACTGTTTTTCCAAGGACTTCATGGTGTTTTCAGACCGAGCATCAGCAGCTTGCTGTTGGGCAAGAAAAAACTTCATAGCCCTATTCTTCTCTGAAATATCCTCAGTTAGCTGTTGCCTCTTTATATCAACATACAGGTCAAATATATCGGAACCACTGCCTAAGTTCGGTATCGTAGGGAACCCATCTCCGCTACTACTTCTTCTTCTGCGTCTAGCCATTATAGTCTCCGTTTAGCTTGAAAAGCGTTCGAATAAACGGTCATTATCCTTAGTTATAAAACTATCAATAGAACCAACTGCTGCCCCCGGACGGCCTCTTTCAGTTTGTGAAAGAAAATCTCCAATGTTCTGACCACTAAAAGGATTGAAAACATTAGGATCAGATAACCCTGTAGCAGGGGTTCCTTGAGAACCGCTCACAGCGTTACCACTTTTCCGAGATCCCATAAACCTTTCAAGACGCTTAACACCTTCAAGATCATTATCCATTTGTTTCTTTCGGGCATCAACTTGAATTTGCAATCCCTTTGCCATAACATTGAGCTTCTGATTAGGTGATAGCCTGCTGCTACCTTTGGTGCTAACCCACATTCGGCTGCTTCCTAGAAAACCCTTATTTGACTTTCTTCCCCCACCGGAGAAACTTGCCGTAGACCTAGCCACTTGGCTCCCTGACCTAGTTCCCCTATTTGCACGGGCATTAGCAATGCGTTGTTGATGTTGAGCATGAGCGGTTGATCTACCACCCGTAGATGTAGACGATCTTGAGGCTGTTTGCTTGGCCTTACCTTCTCTCATGTTCTTTAATTGCTGCAACCATTTAGCAAGGGATATTGATTCCGTTAAACTTGTAGGCATTGTCTTTCTCCTTTATGCAAGCTGAAACATATTAGCAAATTGTGGTGATATTTGCTCATAAAGTTGTTTTAAGTTATCAAATTCCAGTTTAGCCCTATCTAAATTAGATTGATTAACCCGTTGCTGTTCTCCAAATGTTTGGGAAAATTGATCTCTTTCAAAATCAAGCCTTCCCGATAGAATATCAATCTGCTGTTGACCACGGGCATCAGCACTTTGCCTCGCTGAAGTCTGCTCGGATAATCCACGTTCAAATATCTGTAACCTCTGTGCCCTATCTTCTGCTGCAATGTCAGTTCTTGTGGCATCCAAAGTTCCTGCCTGCCCTAAAAACTGCTGTACTTGGTTGAAGTTCGGATCTCTAAAGTTAGCGTAACTGCTAAACCGCAAGTTGGCTGGTGTTTGTTTCGGCATTGTCTTGTCTCCTTTCCATTATTTTCTTTAATTCTTCTGCTGCATCCTCGTATGTATATTTTTCAAAAGTACAATCTCCGCTTACGCAATACCAAAGGCATGTCCAGCCCTTGACATTCTCTGGCCCTTGCTTCTTACAAATGTGCTTGGGTGGATTGACAGGGCCACCGCAAGAAGGGCAGAGAGGGGCATTTGCCTCCCATTTCTTTCGTATCTCTTCCGATAACCGCTTGTCCTTCTCTTGCTCATCTTTAATCTTTCTCTTACGTTCATCAAGATAACAAACAAGATCGTCCATCCCCTGCCCATGTCGGAGCAGATGGTTATAAATTGTAACTGTCTCTTCTAGCCGTGGCAGGCTAAATGCCTGTAAGACAGTTTCTATTAACATTCCCACTCATCCCACTTGAGCCTAGTCGGCCCCGAATGTGGGTGGTAATAAAAAGACGATTCCTCTGTCCCACTACACAAAGTCCCCTTACACTCACACCATACATCCAGTATGGCAAGGCCGGTGAGTCATGTGGGATGTGTCCCCTGACTAGCATCACGATCTGCACACTCAGTCGCACAGTCACCGGCAGGGACACAACCACCACCACCCGCTCCGCTTGGTTCCTGTTGTTGCCTATATTTGCCTGTTGCTCCCCCTCCCACTCTATAATAGAAAGCACCAATGGTTCCTTGTTGTGCGCCAGAAACCTTACAGGCTTCAAGTCCTTCTCCGTTCCCAGAAGCTACCCATTGCCCGTTGGTTGGTTCCCTAACGTACCCGGTTGCAGTAGATCCGCAACCATCGGTAACTGTTATGTCTGCGGAACCACAAGCCGTACCATCCGCAGAGAGGGTGTTAGAAAGACCCAATGTCTCTGCATTTGTCAGTGTGAATCCTGTCCCAGATACAGTCCAAACATAGGGTGCTATTCCCCCCGTAATCGCCACCGTTCCATTATTGTTTCTTGCAAGCGTTTCGATACTGCCACTATCGTCCCAAGTAATCCCCGTAGTTTGGTCACAATCGCACGGTACTGTTATGTTAAAAGTTGCACACCTGTTCGTATATATCTTACCACCCCGAACCCATGATGCCCAAACCTCAACGTGTACGGATTGCCTCTCTTGCTTTTTCAAGGCTGTGAGTTTAATAAAAGCCCGATCATTCTCTATGGGTATGATCGTATGAGAAAGAACTTCTGGGTAGTCTATCTCGACTCCCCAAGTTACTGCAAGCCCCTTGTTGTTCGATGCTACAAGAATTAACGCACTTTCACCAACATCCAAGCAGCTTGTATCCATAGATGCTTTGCACGTTGGCTGAATCCACAACCCACCTTGTGTATCCGATGGACTATCAGGACTTGTGGATAATCCTTCATCCGGTCTTTCACCGTATCTTCTTATCGGCCCACTGCTTATAGACTCGGGATCAGTCGGGTCTTGAGCAGGCCACTTCAAGTCAGGAAAAGTTAATCTTGGAAAACCAAAGTCAAGCAACCCCGCAAAAGGTGGCCTCCAAGGTTGCCACCACGGTAAATCGGGATACTTACCGAACGGTGGAAACACAAACGAAGGCCAGTCTTGGTGCATTGCCCCACGGTCTGTTTGTCTATACGGTTTCTCAAGATACGATTCCTTTGTTAAAGAGTCTTTTAAATATCGTGCTGAAGCTGAAAAGAACTCCTTGTTTGACTGCTTGAGATTGTAATATGGTTTTCGTTTCGACCAAGCCATTACACCCCGATTAAACCAATAATGTTAATCTCATATTCCATAGACCATATTTCCATCTCTTGATCTATGGTTGCCAATGAAAACTCTACCTGAAAGCAGGTACAGCCCTCAACCTTAACATCAATATGCGGTGTAGCTATGCTGAACCCACTGTTAACCATATTTAATGCACTTGGGGTAGACTGACTCGTACCGCTTGTTGCCATATTCTTAAAGGTCTTGGTTGTAAGCGTACCGGCTGTTCGTGCTTTTAACTCTGCCCATATTCTTCTTAACGTGAACAACATCGTTGTAGCAAGTTTCTGGTTTGCTGAAATAGCTCTAGTCTTAACATTATGCGTTATCGCAACATCAGCATCGCTTGTGTTCTTATCGCTTGTATCGTTCTCCAAGCGATACACAAACCCCACATCCGACCCTGCATAAACATAATATCTGTTATCCGTTCCTCTCAAGGATAGCCCTGAGTCTATATCAAAACCTCTATCCCATACAGGAAACCACTCATCAGTTGCATAGTTATACACCAGTTCCGTGTATTGATACGTTGAATTAACCCACGGTAATGCAAGATGATATTCGTTATTTTGGGGATCAACGAACGAGTTTCGGTTTGCAATTGAAGCTGCCGGAATTGCGGTAGAATATTCGGGGTTAAAGAAATGATCCACCGGAAGTGAAATCTTCCTTGGCTTACGTCCATCGGTTACATAAATCCCATCAGTATCCTGCCACAAGCACACGGACAATGGTTCATCCTCATGCGACCCGGGAGTCCCTACCTCCGCTACCTGAACCGACTTCGGGCTTGCTAACCCTACGGTATGGCTCACTATGATAGCCCCAAGCGTTCTGGGATCTTCACCTTCCAAGAGGAATACGCTGTTTTCTTTAAACACAAGCAATTCATTATAGAACTTAACAGCACACACAATATCATCAGCACCGCCAACTGCATCCGTGTATCCACTATCTGCACCACTAAAGCAATCAGGTTTATTCTTTGCACTGAACCGTAACCTATTTGGAAACTCTGGATCAGGCCATACAAACAATCTATTCTTAAACTCCACACAACCTTTATAGGTGGGAAGAGCGGTTGGAAAAGGAGCATACGCTACAAGGTAGATCCGCACATCTGCCGAGAGCGTAGCATCCCAACTAATACGATACCAGAAACCCGGTATGGGATCTCCTTCCAACACGCTCTTTTGGGGGGAGTCTGCTGTGCCGTTCCAAGACACTAAACCTGTCTGACTGAACGAACTATCAGGCGTATCATCCAAGGTTGAATCTACAATCGCTGCCCCTGCAACCCATGAATCACCATCCCAATGTTCGATGTTATCTATCTGTGCATTATCGACATTCGTATATCCGGTTACGACTCCTATATAAAAAGCCGTAGCAGGTTCATACGTTTTAATATAAAAGAAATCCGAAGTCGTTGCACTTGAAATATCAATATACATACTTGTTGCTTCGTTGGTGATCTTGGTAAAACATTCCTGATATTCCAACGCTGATTGATCGAAGAATCTGCCTCCGGCTACGAAATCAAGCTGACCGTTCCATTTGTTTGTTATTGCTATCGGGTCAATGGATGCCTTAATGCTTACAATTTCAACGGCATCTAAGGCAGCAGAGAACGATATTTCATAGGCATATCCCATGATCGTATTACCTATGATACGCATGGTATCTGAACCTGAACGTGTCCATGTTAAAGATCCATCAATGGCAAAGGTTGTACCTGCCGGAGAGTCAGTATTATCGGTTGCACTCCGGTCACTCCATGCGCCAGCTTGCCAAGATTTTAATGTTACCGTAGCTACATTGTTATTAACGGAAGACCCAAAATCAAACGTAAGCCCCTCAGCGATCTCGTTTGTAATAACATAGAGCTTATCACTGGTTGCGAAGGTCATCGTTGCCGTGTTGCTGCTATTACCATCGGTTGTCTCCCGTGTAATATCACGATACACGGCAGCACTGTTATCGTAATAAAGCACGGCATACACATATGGGGAATCCCCGCCGTATATGATGGGAATACCGGAACCATCTGCATATATCCAATGCTCTCCGACAACAGCACTAAACCCGGGAGTTGTCCCTACCGTTACCCCTAAATCCGTGCCAAAGGTCGTTCCTGAGCCTGTAGGAGGGTCATTCGTAGCATCATAGAGTTTAGAATTAACCTGAGCAATGAAATGATAGTCTGTCTGCTTCGGATTCGTGTATTGATGAAGCGAATCAATGTTGCTGCTGCTCTCTAAGGCTGTTGTGTTATGAATCGAACACCCTTTTCTGGGCTTCCACCCACCAAGCGGAGAGATCTTTCTCATGTTCAAACCATCTGATACCTGCCCTGGTTGCAGCATGGTTGCAGGGGTTACACCATCATACTTGCCTGTGAACGGTTCTTTAAATATCTGATTCGGCATTAACCCAAGACCTCCACGTTACGAATATGCTGTGAGTTCTTAACCCTCGTTGAAATCCATTCAGTGAATCTCCGTTCAGCCTTGCCTACCATCCGTTCAAACTGCTCAAACACCTTCGGGTCAACATGGCTCGATGGTTTAGCCATACATTCAATGGTGGCTTTAAGCACAATCAGGCCATGACCTTCCCTTGGTATCTCGGGAACCGTACCATAGAAATCACTCGTAACCGGAGTTCCAACCAACGTAGCTGTGTATGTACTCCCAACATAATCAGTTATCGGTGTTGAAATCTCAACCACCTTTGTAGTCGCATCCATACATTCAACAGTTACACCATTATAATAGTCATCCACACCATTCGGCTCGTTATCAGCATCAAACTGTAACGTGCTTGCAGACCCGCTTGCAGTCGTACCAGCTTGAAGATCACGGACTTCCTGCTCATACCAAAGCGTAATGGTTTCGGTATAACCATCGGTGTTTACAACAATCGTGTTGCCTTCCATATACGCACCAACATACCCACTATATCGCACAGCGCCACTTGTACGGTTACGTCTACGTTCTCTCACCGTACCTGCTATGGGAATAACACGCCCACTTGTGACTTCTTCCATGTATATAGGCTTCGCACAATCCACTGGCAAGGTAATAACCGATGCAACGGGGGTAAGATCGGTGTTCTTCATCAACCAATCACCCGGAGCCTGTGACACCAGAAACCCAATCTCTGCATTAGCATGGTTGAGTTTGCGTAATAGCTCTGTATCGTCCCAATGGGCAGCAGCACCTTCACCCACGTTGTCTCTTAAATCCGATAACATAAAGTATGAGTTCATTATTGCCCCTTGGAGTCTTTAAGTTCAGTTGGTAACATCTCAAGTAATGCGTTGTGCTGTTGATCCAAAGCACCTACGGCTCCCTGTGCTTCCGGTATTTGACTCAACACGGTCTTGAACTTCATTACCTGCTTAACCTGTTTTATAATAGCTTTCTGCTCATCCGTGAATCTATAGCTTTCAACCTCTTTTTTAGGAATCATTGCTTACCATCCTCGCTATTTTGTATTTCCCAGGCACTTGAATCTTCGGTACACCCCTTGCATAACTCTGAGTCTCGTTGGTGATAGCTTCAATCTTATTGGTAAACTCCTTCTCGTTTCTCCGCTGAACCTGATTATCCAACTCATCGAAATAAGCCACAAGCTGATTAAGAGATAAATCAATAAGCTGTCTACCCTCTTGCAACTTCAACAATATATCCGCACCCAACTCCCTGTACGTCTTGTTCGCTGTCTGAACAGTCACCACATGATACGGATCTTTATGGTCTTCCTTTGGGAACTTCCATATCTCCCACCTTGCGCTACCCCAATCCCAAACCACATCAAACTCGGGATCTAAGCATTTCAACTGCTTGGTAAACCCCCTGTCAGGAACCATTAACGGATCATTGCGTCTACGGTAATCCTTAAAGTTCGGTAATGAGGCTTCGTTTGTCGTTATTAATTGGCGTTCCATGTCCCTCCCATCCCCCATAGTCTACGTTGCTATGTATGCTCTTTTGGTATTGCATTGCCGGTGGTGATAACGGTGCTTCAAGATACCTGTTCGGGTATTTACTCGTTACCACCGGATCTTTATTCTCCCAAGCCCATTCTATCCATCGTATCTGAACCGATGTTCTTATTGGCCCAGGCTCAAGCACGTTTGGTGGATCTATGAAAAGAGTATCAAGCAACCGTTCTCTTTGATCCCACACACCCTGTTTAGCAATCTCATCCCAAGCATCAGATGGAGAAAAAGCCCTCTCCATTTCCGTACATCCACGCTTTAAAATAATATCAGATGCACCCAACAAAGGTTCCTTTGAAAACCTGTCCACGATTTCCTTCCATTGCTTTCTTGCCCCTTCCAAGCCTGTATCCATTGGGCAATACCAAAAACCCTGATAATATCCCAACTTCCCTGAATACCCTCTTGTTTCTACACCACACTTGCTTTCCAGTTCCATTTCCAACTGAATCTCCCTCACCTTAAATAACTGATCCAACGTACTCCCTGTCCATACAATCTTCCAACAATACCGGCATCCTTTCGGGATAATCCCGTAATACTTGAAATACATCTGATGCCATTTACCACACCTTCGTTCTTGGCACATCTTGGCATGTAGCCACGGCGTATCGGGTGTCATCACCCTTATTAATTGGATCTTCCCTAAATCTTCGGGAGTCCCCAACGTAAACGGTGGTTGCCTGAGAATCCCCTTTATCGGGCCTAGTACGTCTATAGAACATAGTTCCTCGTATAAAGCCATTTCTCCCCCTTTGGTTATTGGGCCAGTTCCCTCCTGTAAGGAGGAGCAAAAGGGGAAACAGGAAAGAATCTAGCCCAAGTTATAAAATTATGCCAACGTACCAATAGCCGGTAATACCAGAGATGATGTCGTGCTACCATCATAACTGTACCAGTTTTGCGTTACTGATATGCCGGTTGCAGCGGTTACAAACGGTGTCTCGCCCGCAACGTCTAGAGCATAACAGATGTTACCTGTCATAAATCCGGTTGAACCTGTGCTCCCTAAACTAATACCCACAACAGCATTATCATCATGCAGGTTATGAATTTGGTTGTAAGATACCTCAATGTTCTGATGGACTTCCGTATTTACTGAATAAATAGCAGCATACTGGGAAGTATCAAAATCACCAAGGATTCTATTGCCAATGATCTTTACGTCTTTGGTGTTTTTGTTCAGTTGAATCGCATACGTTTCACCAGCATCACCGGCAAAATCTATTTCGTTTTTAATTAACTGGCATCCATCAGCATCATTATCAGCAGCACCAACATCGAACACCTTAACAAAGTTCTCATCCGTTGTATTTCTTTCAAAATGACAACTTTCAGCCCTGAAACCTTTAGCCGTAATTAGAAAAGCTGCTGCAATATCAGAGTGACCGGCTGCGAAGATAATGTTCTCCATCGACATATCTGCTGCCGTTACAAGGCCCGTAATTGCAGAACCATCCATCAGGATTCTAGGCCGTGCATCATATTGACCATGACCGATAATTGAAACACCAATCTTGTCCAACGTGATACCACCTGCACCCGTTACGGTTTCAGTATGGTACGGTGCAACGTGAATTACATCCCCTCTCGAATCCGTGGTAGCACCTAACGCTAAATCAAGAGTCGCATACAGTTTGTCACTCCCCACCTTGTCCCTCAACCATTCGTAAGACTTGGTTGTGGGGCCAGCAACATAAAACGCATCACCAAAAATACCAGCGCCCAGAATCTTATGGGGCATGATAGCTGCATCGTTTGCTATGTTATGATCTCTTATCATTTTCCTTCTCCTTTATCACAGTTGCCCCCCTCCCCCAAGGAATGAGGGAGGGATACTTGGTTAATTGTTAATAATTTCAACTACTTATCATCTATCTGACTCGTATGATAGATCAGCAAGAACGCCATGACTATTACGTCTACGACAACCCATTTCAGCATACCTGAAAAGAACTGCTTCATAGGCATCATAACCCGTAATACGACTCAACACGGCTCCGTCCTTGGTCATCCAATCGTAATCGCTCATACGGAAGATAGCCAAGTCCTTCGTGGTAAGGAAATAAATATCACCGTCAATGGCATCAGAATCCACCATCAAAGGCACACCGTTGTAATCCAACGCTTTCCAACCACCATCAAGAGTCATGGTATTAACGTTTCTACGGTCTGCTTGCATAAGATCAAGGTATTCTCTCCTGAGAGAACGAGTGGTAATAATCAGGTCAGGCCCGTAATCCTTCCCTGCCACGTTCTCAACCTTATCGAACATCTTCTGCATCAGGTTAAGGGTTAACGCCCGTTGTCCGGCATAACGACCAGACGCATGCGTATCAACTTGAGCCTTCCACCATGTATAGGTTCCCACAGCAAGACCCTGCAAAGGATCATTAACGCTCATGCCATTAGCAGACGCATCAAATACCACAATATCATCAATGTCGTCATTATGAACGATTCCGTGAATACCCATCATTTCCAAACGCCCATACTGAGCAGCGGTTGAAGTGGTGGTGGTTCTTGAAGAAGCCGGACGTACAAAATAATCGCCCGTAACCGGAGTTCCTGGATCGGTACAAGTAATGGTATCAACAAGCGTGGAACTTGTGCTGTCAACAGCACTTACCGCAAGGTCGGTTGTTGCGACTGTAATAATACCACTTGCACCAATAGAGGTCTGGTTTACAAGCACTCCGTCTGACCGCTCATCAAAATACTTAGCGCCAAACGTAGACCCAAAACCATCACCACCAACAGCGTTACCCCTATAGAGCTTGTTCAAGGTAATAGAGGTTGATGCTCCGGTAGCCCACCGTGCAAGAACGCCATAACCAGCACCCCATAATTGACGGTTGACTTCCTTCTTCATATCGGTTGCGACACCCCTTACTTCGGTGTCGATTACTCTCGCATAAGCACCCCTGTCATCGCGTGTTGCAGCAATGGTAGGCCCACTCATGGTAATGCGACCATACTGATACTTCATCGGAATTGTCGCGGTTTGGAACTTCTGATACCCAGCATCCGGTAGTGCTCCACCGTCTGCTCTCGCACCAGTACCCGTGTTTCTTCCGTAATGACATTCAACTTTTGCGTCCTTGCCACTAATATCTTCTTCATTAGTTTCAATGAGGCTAGATAGAATGTTTTCGTTTTGCAGTTGCTCCTGGATGGCAGGTAAATAAAATATTTTAAGTACCTCATCATAGTTACTCAGGATCGCTGCGGTTGTCCCGGTATAAGCCACGTTCTTATCCTCCTAACCTACCTTTCAATGTTTCTTGCAAGGCTTGGCGTGGATCAATAGAATTGTTTCCTTTTTTAAAACTGAACTTCTTCCCCTTAAACAAACCTGCTAACCCACCGCCCTTAGCATCTTGCTCACGAAGGCGGTTTGCGTTAAAGGTTTCTAGGTTAACGCCAAAATGCTCGGCGTATTTCTTTTCTTGCCCAGTATTATAGTCTTTCTTGGTGACTTTGAAGTCCTCAATATGCTGCGCCAAAGGCTTGGTCATATCGTCTTGAGCCTTGTCTATAATGTACGAAGCATCTTGAATTGACAGTTCGGGGTTGTCTGCCTGAATTTGTCTTTCAATTTGAGTTTGCAGAATCATCGCGTTATTATCGTTCATCTTCTGCTGACTGGATTCAACGGCAGCCAGTTTCTCGTTAATGCCTTTGAGTGCTGCTTGCACAACTTGCTCTGTCTTGGCACTTGCGAACTCCTGTCTTCCCGTATCTCCAAAATCAAAAGTCTTGTTTTCAGGAACAAACGTTTCCTGTTGTGTCGTTTGTTCAACAATGTCACCATTCTCGTCTATAATCCCTTTGTCCTGCAACCTCGCAACCTGTCCAAGCAAGTCGCTTACTTGCTCCGCAAAGACTTGTGGGGTCATATCGTGCTTATCAGCTATGTTTTTAATAGCTGCCACCTCTTGCGTTTTCTGGGTTGCCGAAGCCTGTTGAGCAACTAAGTTCCTAACATCATCTCCCGTTAGAGTCCTCTCTTGCCCGTCAATTTCCACGTTAATACTCGCCGGTGCAGCGTTACTCTCTTCAGACCCACTTGCGCCTTCAGTAGAGCCACTACCCTGTTGTTCATCAGCCATAGTTCATCTTCTCCTTTGTTTTCTTCCTTACTTTAGATGAAGGCAATAAAAACACCTCCATACCACCACGCCCCGTCAAAAACGGAACGAAATCTAATAACGCCTTTTCAAACGTCATTTTATTAAACATTAATCCTGCACACTTCTGAGCCTCATACGTTGTCAACTGGTCGATGTTCCGGTTCTTCTGCATAAACAAGCGA
>Ga0255048_10001135_pt1 | contig 19238 bp, 14 predicted proteins | sample JV7_2_2_MG_FD_183619 | JGI IMG/M metagenome (GOLD analysis project Ga0255048, IMG submission 183619) | Seawater microbial communities from Jervis Inlet, British Columbia, Canada - JV7_2_2 | ecosystem: Environmental > Aquatic > Marine > Inlet | place: Canada: British Columbia | collected 2016-10-06
TCTCGGGAGAATATCTATGTTGATAATATCCACTTGACTATCTGGCAAGTGGATGAGCGCGAAGCAGCAAAAACTCCAGATGGCTGGGGCGCCAACTTTTCTTATACGCGCTACCTCGATGATAAGTGGTTGCCGTATATTCGAGCCGGATACGCGGATGATGGCGGCAGCTTGATGCAGAAATCCTTAAGCGTGGGAATTGCTTATCAACCCGTTCCTGGGAGTAATCTGTTGGGCGTCGGTTTTAACTGGGGCGAGCCGAACGAGAGTAGTTTCGAGTCGGGTCTCGACGATCAATACGTGTTCGAAGTGTTTTACCGGCTCAATATCTCCGAGCAGCTTGCCATCACTCCGGACATTCAATTTATAAAGAACCCGGCTCTGAACCCCACAGAAAGTTCGATATGGGTGTTCGGTTTGCGGGCGCGAATGGCATTCTAGAGCAGGGGGCTCATTAATCGCGCGACATTGTCGGCAAACTGCTGCGGGCGACTACGGTTCGTCCAATCCGAGAGTTTCATAGCAGACGACTTTTCGAGATAGGACTGCTGTAGCGCTCTGAGCTCGTTAGTAAAGTGACGGTCGTAGACGGCTAGTGTGATCTCGAAGTTGAGATAGATGCTGCGCGGGTCGAGATTTAACGATCCGAAAAGACAAAGTTCGCCGTCGACCGTGACTGACTTGGTGTGCAGCAGGCCACCGTCGAATAGCATGACCTTTACCCCCGCGTCGAGCAGTTGCCCGATATGCGCTTGACCTGCGAGCCGAACCAACAGGGAGTCGACTCGTGCCGGAACGATCAGTGTAGTCGCTACGCCGCGCCGCGCCGCGGAGATCAGTGCGGTCAGTACTGCTTCGTCGGGGACAAAGTAGGGCGTCGTGACGATCAGCTCTCGGCGTGCGGCATAGATCGTCATCAGTAGAATCTGGATCGCGTCGCCCTCTATGGTCGGCCCGGTCGGGACGACTTGGACTATGGAATCACCGAGTTCGTGTAGCCGTCGCGCGTCAGCGGTCTCGCGCAGTGCGTCGATACTTTCATTGCGCTCGAGTTCCCAGTCCAAAAGGAAAGTGATAGCCATCGGCTCGACGGCGGGACCTTGCAGTCGAACCATCGCGTCAACCCATTGTCCGACATTGGAGTCCTGCTTGAAGAATCGTGGGTCGACCAGATTCAAGCTGCCCGTGTAGGCGACTTCGCCGTCAATCACGACGATCTTTCGATGCATACGTAAATCGAATCGCAGCACCAGCGTGTGAAATATTCCTCCGGGCAATGCGCTCTCGACCTGCACGCCGGCCTCCTCCAGCTTGCGTGCCACGGGACCGGACAAAAATAGCTTGCTGCCGATCGCATCGACCAGCACCCGGCACACGACTCCACGCTGAGAGGCTCGGACTAACGCGTCGGCCACTTCGTCTGCGAGACCGCCCGGATGCCAGATATAGAACTCCATGTGACAGGTGCTTCTCGCGGTGTCGATGTCGGTGATAAGCCGACGCAGGCTACTCTCCCAGTCACCGATGAGTTCCAATGTATTGCCGGGCAGGGCAGGAAGGCCGGCCGCGTTCGCAGCAAGTTGTGCCAGCGACTCGCTGGATTCGCCGTGTTGGGTCCAGTTGACTTTGAACGCGTCCTGTAGCTCGGTACGCCAGCCGTCGTAAGGGACCTGTAACGCGCGCAGTCGATTCGAACGTTGTTTGCCGAGCCGCAGCTCTCCGAGTAACAGATAAATGAACGCGCCGGCGAACGGAAACAGCAGAATAACAAACAGCCACGCGAGCGAGACGCCCACGGGGCGTCGTCTCATGATCACGCGCACTGAGAGTCCGACGCGGAGACCGAGATCCGCGAGAAACAGCAGCGTGATAATCCAGCCGGGTGTTGTCATTCGATTCGGTTCCGCTGATGCAAGATGTTGATGCTTGCCCCTATGATGCCATGCATCTAAAGTAGTTCGGTGGCGCGTAATAGCAAGTTTTCCAGCGCATTGGGCATGCGGATTGCGCTTGTGTCTCTGTACGCGGTGACGGGTGTCGTTATTCTCGTCGCGACGATCTATCTCGTTCGCGCCTTCGATTCGCGTAGTCAGCTCGCGCTCGGGCCGGAACATCGCGTTCGATTCGCCTCCGAATTCACGGCGGATCAGGAGTCGGAGCTCGACTGGCTGGGTTATCAGGCGCTCGAGGCGCTGCTGGCGGCGGAATTGCAAACCAAGGTCGATAGCCATAAACGCGGCGAGCGACTACTGGACCGGCATCTTTCCACAAGCCGTACTTACCCCGACAACCTGGACGCAAACTGGAATTATTCCTATGTTGCGTCACCCGCGGCGGCGCAGGGTGTTGCGGTTCTGATTCATGGCCTCACCGACTCGCCCTATAGCCTGCTGGCGACGGCAAGCCTAGTCGTTGGTCAGGGTTATCACGCGGTGGTCCCGCGTATGCCGGGGCATGGCTTCGCGGTCGGCGGTCTCGTGCAGGCGGACTGGGAGGATTGGGCCGCCGCCGTGCGTCTTGCCGTCCGCCACGCACAGACGCTTTTGGCGCCGGCGCAGCCACTCGTGCTGGTGGGCTATTCCAACGGGGCGCTGCTCGCCCTCCACCATGCGCTACGCTGCAACGACGATGAAAGCACAATCTGCCCCGACAGCCTCGTCTTCCTCTCTCCGGCGATCGCCGTTACTCCGTTCGCGCGACTCGCGAACCTGCACCATGGAGTGTCGTGGCTAAGCTACTTTGATCAATTCGAGTGGCAGAACATCTTGCCGGAGATCGACCCGTTTAAATTCACGTCGTTTCCGAAGCATGCTGGTTGGCAGACTTACCAGCTGTCCCGCCTCACCCATCGTCTCCTGGCCGAGCCGGAACGCGTGGCGCGGCTGCCGCCGGTTCTCTCTTTTCAATCTATCGTCGACGATACGATCAGCGGCAGCGCCGTCGTGGAGATTCTCTATGACGCGCTACCCGAGAATGGCAGTGAGCTTGTCATCTACGACATCAATCGCAGCAACACCATTGTGCAGCTGATGAGCGTTCCGGTTACGGACCCCGTCGACCTTCTGCGTGAGACGGATCCACTGCGATTCTCCGTAAGCGTGCTGAGTAACCGGGATAGCGCTGCTACAGACGTAGATTTAACCCGCTTGGCTGCAGGGGAGAGCGCCGCTGTCAACGAACAGCTTGGGCTCGCCTGGCCTCCAGGCGTTTATTCTCTCTCGCACATCGCGATACCATTTCGATCTGACGATCTGCTCTATGGCGACGGCAGCGGCGTGACCTCAGAGGATGGTTCCGGTGCACCGTTGGGCTCTATTTCGCCTCGAGGTGAGCGCCGCTTGCTGGCGTTGACACCCGATTATTTTTTGCGGCTTCGTTATAACCCGTTTTACGAGTATCAGGCTGCAAGGATTCGGAGCTGGCTCGACGCATTACGCCAGGACTAAAGTTCGGCGGCGCTCAGTTGGATGGCAGGCGCGTGGCCAGGTATCTGTAGCCGAGGAGCGTGGCGAAAAAGAACAGGATCAATAGTGCGGCGAGCGCAAATGCCCTGTTGAGTACTGTAGTCTCGGCTTCGATGAATTGATCGAGTACGGCGAAGCGCATCGACTCTCGATTGACCCACTCGGGTGATGAGACGAGACTCTCGACGGATTCGACCAGTTGACGAATCTCGATGGCGGAGGCTGCGGCTTCACCTGCGAAAGCCTCGAAGTTGGCGATATCGAATTCTTTTCCATCGGCGGGTTGAGCGTTCACGTTCAGGAGAATGAGCACGCGTTCAAAAATCTCGAGCGCTTGACGAAGCTCTGCCATAACGGCATGCGACTCGGGCCCCATGCTCTCAAAATCGTCGAAGAACGCCGAACGCTCGACGGCCACCTGTTCCATCAACTGGTCGATGGCCTCGATGCGGTCGTATGGAAACTGCGCGATCACGTCCACGAGTTCCTCGATAGAGGCCGTAAAGCGGTCCGTGTCACTCAGCACGGCCGAGACTTCAGGCCCCTGCAGCAGCTCCAGAACACTGCCCTGCATCGCATAGCTCGCGATGGTCGGAGCACGGTGAAGATAGAAAAGGATACGCTCGCCGAACGCCTGAACCTCCTCGACCGCCTCTCTAGTCTGGCGGACCGTGGACAGAAGCCCGCCGGATTGCTGCGCGTCCTGGAGTGAAGCGGCTCGTTGACCCGAGAACTCGTTAAGTCGGACATACCATGGATAAATCTGGTCCGGGTTGTCTCGGCTCCAGTCCGCCAGCAGGCTGCTAAGGTCATCCTGCTGCTCGGGCGTCAGGACGCGATCGGCGATCGTCGAGATGTCCTCCTCGAGCACGAGATAAGCATCGAGTAAAGGTTGGCCTTGTTCACCGAATACCTCGGGGATCCAGTAGCCTTCCAGCGTCTGCCGCGTTAGCGTCGTCAAAACGATCATGTCGAGCAGATTCGTGACGGCGTTTGGGCCAATCGCAAGCTCGACAATTGTCATCACCGATACTGATTTCCATTGGTGCATCAGCAATTCTTCCGCCGAGCTCGACGCTTCATTCGCGACCGTGTTGGTCGCCAGGACGACGCGGGTATAGAAGCGGTCCGCGTAACGCCGGAGCTGGTCTTCGAGTTCGGTCTCGGTCATGCCGCTGTTGTCGGCATCACCGTCCACCGGGGCCACGACGACTGCGTCAGTATCTCTTTGTGCCACGGCGGTCGTGCAACCAAAGGCAACGATCGTCATCGATGCGAGAATCAATGACGAGATCAGGCGGTGCCAGGTATGGCGCGGTGAGGTCATGCGAACCTCCGTCTTGTTATTATTCGTTTTCGAGCTTTCTCACCCGTTATTAGAACTCTATCATACGCGCACGACCATTAAGCCGGCCATGACAGTCTGCGAGTGCTCGACTTAGTCTTGCGCGGCAGATTCGGAAGGGTGGTATCTCTGTCTAAGAAGTTGAAAATCCTCGGCCGAATCGCTAAGCGCGTTTTCACACGGATTTCTCGCCGACAGAAATCGATCCTTGAGGCCGAACGCGAGAATGGATAGTCCGCCGGTGGCGACAGCGAGACCGCCTTCGACCACGGCTGATTGCGGATTGAACGCCATCGCAGGATCGGCCAACGTTCCAGAGACGTTGACGTAGGGGGTTATCAGATTGGACAGACTGAGTCCCAATCCCTGTTGTGGCACGGTGTTGAAGTCCGCTCGCAGCTGCTCGGTCTTCAGATCGACGATCGCGTCGGCGAAAATGTTCATTTTGTCGCTCTGCACGACCAGTATGGGATCCCCGACTAACTGTCCGTCCTCGACCGCAGCAAGAACTACCATGCATTTTAGATTGCTATACGGATCTGATGCTCTGAAAGGATTGAGCGTGTTGAGCAGTTCGAACAAGAAATCCTGAGTGAATATTGGCATCCTGCCGAACCTGACCCTGCCTTCTCCACCGACCAGCTGCAGATAGCCGTTCATGTTACCGGCCATCTCTCGCACGGTGTTCCCGGCTGTTATGAACGCCAGGTCGAGTGCGTACGTCGGCAGTGCTTCCAGTTCTTCTTCCGTAAAAGCAGGAAGGCCGATGCCGATGTTGCTGCCAAGTACCTGCATGCCGAATTCTGTGCCATTCTCGGTAGGGCGCAGGACTATACGGCCACTAAGTTCGCCGCCACGAGTCGTTGCCGTATTGAAGTTATCCACTGAAAGTGCGCCGTTCTCGACGGAGCCGATCAACGTGATATCGCGTAAAGTGCGCTCCCGCATATTCATCTCGTCAACACGAACGGTCGCGCTCGCCAGGAAGTTCTGGAGAACATCGATATTGGTTGAGATATCGGGAATTAACCTCTCGTCTTCTTGTGCCGGTTCGGCTTCTCGTTCGGCTGGCGTCTCGGGCTCTGGAGGCAAATAGGGCGTCAGATTCAGTCGAGTCGAGTTGAGTGCCATTTCTATCGTCGGGATATCACCGTCCCGCAGGGTAAATTCTCCCGTAATATCGCTGTCGCCGAATACGCCATCGAAGTCCCTGATTGACAGCGCCTCGAATGTGCCGGTCAGGTGGTACGAGATGTGCGCCGGCTCGTCCGGCAGCTCGCGGCCTGCGAGAGCACTGAAGTGACTGAGACTGGGTATGGTCCAGTCGAAGATCAGATCTGTATCGTCGAAATTCGGCGGGCCGTCGATCGTACCGCTGCTCCGAAGCGTCCCGTCGGCAAACTGCATGTCGAATTCGTCCAGATTCCATCGGTTACCCTCCCAGTCGCCGGAGGCACGCAGTTCAAGGGCCGCGTCGTCCTGTACGGTGATCTCGGCAAGTTGAGGCGATAAGACCCGCAGGTCGGGGGAACTGGCTTCGAGGGAAAATCTTCCGCGCGAGAGTAGCGGATCCAGTGCGAGTTCCAGGTCTGCCGTTAGTCGAGTCTGATCGATCTGAAACGCCGCGGATGAGAGTTCGAGCGTGCCGTCTATTACCCGGACTTCACTCGCCAGGTTGAATGATTTGTCCAGCGCCCCGAACACGTCTCTCGGAGGTAAGAGCCGAGAGAATTCGTCGCCTGAGACGGTTAATTCGAGATTAGTACCCTCCAGCGTCGGCAGTTCGCCGAGGCTGCCGCTGAAGCGAGCTTCGGTCTCACCCGAACTGGCGCTGCCGTCGTCGATGATAAATCCGGTTGCGATGCGTTCCACTGTGACCTCAATGTCGAACGGAACGTCCGGAAACCCGTCGACCCCGGCCGCGTCGGTCAAGGTGCCTAGACTCTCGCCACGGGCACCCACGCGGATCCGGCTGCCGAGCAGCCTCGGCTGCTCGGTTATCGTGCCGTCGGCACTCAACTCGTACTCGAGATCGGCGCCGATCGTTGCGACGACATCGTGCAAAGCGTAATGGCCTGGCTGTCGCTCGATGCGTCCTGACACCTGGTAGGGGGCATGCCGTACCCTGTCCGTGTTTCTGTCGAAAGCGTCGAGAATCTCAGTCAGATCCGGCCCGGAGAAGTCGATTGTCAGATCGGTCCCGATCAGATCGGGTTCATCCGTGACGTTGCCTTCGACCGAGATCGTGATGTCCTGAGCGTATGCAGTTGCGTCGACTTTGGCGCCGCCGCCTTCGAGCGGGCTGAGGTTCGCATCCAGCCGGAAGGGGCCTTCCAGCCGACCCGGCAGACCCAGTAACCGGTTGAAACGGCCGAACTCGTTTCCATTTATTCGTACCGTAGCGTTCGCGCGATTCGGATTGGGAAAATCTTCGAATCGTCCGCTGATATCGAATTGAGTTTCACCGATCGCAATATTGATCGCTTCTACAGAAATCTCCCCGCCGGAACGCCGAAAAGCACCGGTAATATTGAACGGATCGTCCGGGACATTTTGCCAGCCCAGCAGTTCGGCTACTGCGTTCGCGCTCGGGCCGCTTGCGGAAGCCTGCAGGTCGAAGTCCTCAAGCTGCTGAAGATCTGCGAACTGACCATCCGCCAGCAGGGCGAACTCACCGACGTCGCCGCTCAGGCTTAACTGCATTTTCTCGCCGATCGGAGAGATTTGTAGCGACAAATCGAGCGGGCCAGAAGTTATCTGGTCGATTCTCAGGATGTCGGTCAGGTATTCGACGTTGGGGCCGATCAGACTCAACTGTGCCGTCGGCCGACTCGGGTGGAGCAGATCGGCGAACGAGGCAGCTCCTTCGAGCGCGATTTCCCCCAGGTCACCCGTGAACATGACTTCGACATCGGCAAATTCGATCAGGTTTTCGGCCGAGAGTACCGTTGCTTCCAGATCGAGTGGCGTTTCATTCACGTCGCCGTCCAGTCTGACGAGAATACGGTCCGAATCGTCGACAGTCTCCGCGAGTTCGTTGACGGCGAAGCGAAACGGCATCAGTCGATCCGGATTGGTGTAACTCAGGATCGCGTCGCTGATGCTGGTATCGTTGAGCATGACTGGGAAGCGTTCCAGCCGGTCCGACGGCGCTTCTTCCGTCTGTTCTTCGGTTTGCTTGAAAAAAGCCCAGTTATTCTCGCGTTCAGCGCTGTGCTCCAGATTGACTCGCACACCGTCGATCACCAGCGATTCGATCAATATCGGCCCGCTGATTAGCGACCAGGTATCGATGCGGGCATCGAGTCGGCGAATGCTGGCGAGCTCTGGATCGTTACTCCACTCAGTCGAGGCCAAACGGAGTCCCTCGGCGTTGAGTTCGATGGTTCGGCCGAGGGTCAGGCTAAGAGGGCCGTCGATCTGAAACTCTCGGGCCAGCAAGTCGCTGACGAGAGTTTCAGCGCTACCCTTGAAGCGACCGAAGTCGATGGTCAACGCGATACCGATCATGATCGCGAAAATCACCATCACCGTAGATAAGGAAACTAGCGCCACACGGGACCGGCTCATCGCTTGACCCCGCTATTGTTAGAGGACTATTGGGCCCGAACCTCAGTCTATAGGACAGGAGTCCGCCGGTCGATAAACACCTGAAGCGAACGAAGGGGCAGCAACGCAATCGTTAGTGTGCAGTGTCGGCTGAAGTCTCGGCTAGCAGCAGCAGTGCGAATCGCTCCGGCTCGGTCCCTTCGCCCACGAATATATCGAAGACCGTCTGCCTCCCGAGATCGACGTAGCGGCTTAGATGCTCATCGTGAGCGAGACGGACCATCCGTTCGGCCGCTTCCGGGGCGGGACCGGGGCCAATTTCACAAAGCACGAGAAGATAGGCGAGCAGTCGCAGGAAGCCGACGTCACCGCCCGCGATCGTTCGCACGCCGTCCAGCAAGCCGAGGCTGTAGGCGTCGAGTTTTTCACCTTCGGGATCCAGTCGCCCGGCCAAAACCCCTGACTGATCCCGAGCACGCGCCTGTTCGCTCTGCCGCAGAAGTTGAGCCGCCTGCAGCATCTGATCGATTCCGGTGATCTCGTCGGAACTGACGGGCGCGGCCCCCCAAGGTGCGGAGGCATCAGTCATGGATTTCCACGGTAGTTGCTCCGCGCCGTTTTGCCCACTGTACGGCCGCCTGAATCGCGGCCTGTCCGGGATCACAATGCGCACGAGAGACTGAACGCATACGTCCATCGGATAACTCGATGATCAAACCATACTCGGTTTGATGGATGACGGCGGTTAGCTTGGGTGCGTCGAGCATCGCAGCTCGCAGTCTGCTGGGCTTATTGACCGTCGAGTAGAGTGTCTGGCTCATCGCTTTAGCTCCTGATCCGCATAATCGAGAGGCAGAGCTTAGTGAAGCGACGCCGCGGCCGTCTTTTCCAATTGCCGCAAATGCTTGTCCGAAGGCTTTACACGCGACTGAAAGGTATTCTGCTAACGACCGCTAACCGTTGATTCTCTTGATTCATCTGGTCCTGGCGCGTAATGGCAAGTCCCCGGGCTACCGCCTTGATATGATCGCCATTGAAAACAAACTTGGAGAGAACCATGCTGACGCGAATCTGTGTTTTTGTCTGTCTTTGCTTGTTCCTCAACGCGTCAGCAACCGCACAGGATCAGCCCAACATCTTGATCATTTGGGGGGATGATGTCGGCTACTGGAACATCAGTGCATACAACCACGGCATGATGGGTTACCAGACACCTAATATCGATCGCATTGCGGAGGAAGGCGTGCTGTTCACCGACGCCTATGGCGAGCAGAGCTGCACGGCTGGTCGTGCGGCTTTCATCACGGGCCAAAGTCCGTTTCGGACTGGACTCACGAAGGTCGGGCTGCCGGGCTCACCTCTCGGGCTGCAGCCGGAAGATCCAACGATTGCCGAATACCTGAAGACCAGGGGATACATGACGGCGCAGTACGGGAAGAATCATTTAGGCGACCTCGACGAACACCTTCCTACTAATCACGGCTTCGACGAGTTCTTCGGCAACCTCTACCATTTGAACGCCGAGGACGAGCCCGAGCACGTCGACTACCCGACAGATCCCGCTTTCAAGGAGCGCTTTGGGCCGCGAGGCGTGATTCGCTCAACCGCTGACGGCGAGATCGAGGACACGGGTCCTCTGACAATGCTCCGCATGGAAACCGTGGATGATGAAGTCACCGCGGGCGCGATGGATTTCATGGAGCGAGCTGCAGAGGCGGACGCCCCCTTCTTCCTTTGGTGGAATTCCACCCGCATGCATGTGTGGACTCGTCTGAAGGCTGAATCCGAGGGCGTCACAGGATTGGGTGTCTACCCAGACGGCATGGTCGAGCACGATGGTCACGTCGGGCAGATACTGGACAAGCTGGACGAACTGGGTCTAGCGGAAAACACGATCGTGATGTACTCGACGGACAACGGTGCCGAGAAGTTTACCTGGCCGGATGGCGGCACCGCGCCATTCCGCGGCGAGAAAAACGACAACTGGGAGGGCGGCTACCGCGTGCCCCTGTTGGTGCGATGGCCGGGTATGCTTGATCCCGGCACCAATAACAACGAAATTATCTCGCACCTGGACTGGTTCCCAACCATCGCGGCCGCCACGGGCGACTCCGCTATCAAAGAGTCCCTCAGGAATGGCACGGAATTAGGCGACAAGACGGCTAGGGTGCATCTGGATGGGTATAACCTGCTGCCGTACATCAACGGAGACACTGATGAATGGCCGCGTAAGGAGTTCTTCTATTTTTCGGATACGGGCGACCTGCTGAATCTTCGATACAATCGGTTCAAACTCGTATTCGCCGAGCAGCGGGCGCATGGCTTTGACGTTTGGGCCGAGCCGTTCGTGTTTCTTCGGTTTCCGAAGCTGTTCGACTTACGTTCCGACCCCTTCGAACACGCCGATGAGATTGATGCCATGGGCTACCAACGCTGGCGGGCCGAGCGCATGTACGCTCTGGTGCCGGCCCAGGCTTATGTCGCTCAATTTTTAGCGACGTTCCAGGATTTTCCACCGCGCCAGACGCCTGCTAGTTTCACCATAGATCAGGTCATGGAGAGGCTTATTCCGCAGACGAACTAGAGCACAGAAGCCGACTGTCCCTGTCTCTAGTCGGGCATTCGGATGCAATATTTCGTGACTGAAGGACTAAGGTCGCGGGCCTACGCATAGTGGCCGGAAGCAGGCACAGTTGCAGACAGAGAAGTACCGTGAATACCACTAAAGATCTCGTAACACTTACAAACTATAAGGTATGGGCAGACGATCGCCTTTATGAAGCGCTCAAGGATGTTCCGAAGGAAGAGCTGGTTGCCAAACGCGAAACGATTCTCGGAGGAATTCTGCGTGCGCTGAACCACATCTATGGGATGGATCTTGTCTGGCAGGCGCACCTGGAAGGCAAACCACACGGATTCGAGGATCGGCGCCCCGAACTCTTTGATGAGCTCTCGAAGCTGCGTTGCGCGCAGCGTGAAATCGATGACTGGTATGTTGACTACGCCACGGCGATGGATCCGGAATCAGCCGGCGCCGTCGTTGATTTTGAGTTTATTGGCGGGGGAAAGGGGTCGATGACTCGAAGTGAAGTGCTAATTCATGTCGTCACACACACAAACTATCATCGAGGTCATGTCACAGACATGATGTGTCAAATTCCCGCCCAGCCACCGGTTACAGACTTACCGGTATTCTTGCGCGGGTACTGACAAGTTAGCTTCTAGGAGCGTCACATCTAGGGGGCTTCTTGGGCGCGGTAGATTTTGCAGAGGAAACCCCTCAGCTGAGGGCCGCCATAGATGGGGTCGAAGCCCTGGCCGCGGTCGTTGCGCGTGATGACGTTCAGGTTGCTCTCCCAGACACCGTAATCCGGCCCCTCCCGCTCGGGATACCACCAGGCGTGCTGGTTGCAGATCACCCTGGGATGGATGCCGTCAATCAGCTTGGCCTTTTGGCGGATGCGCCCCGTTGGCGTTTCGATCCAGACCCAGTCGCCGTCGCGGATATCCAATTCCCCAGCCGCTTCACGGTTCATCTCGACCAGGGGATCGGGGTTGCGCCGCCGCAGCTCGGGCACTTGGTGATGCTCGGAGTGGAAAAAATGGGGCGTCCGGCGGACCGTCGAAATGAAGGGATAGTCCTTCGCCAATTTCTGATTGAACGGGGACTCCTCTGCGGGCTCGACGAAGAAGGGAAATGGGTCGTGGCCATACTTCGCGAAGGTGCTCTGATACAGCTCGACGCGTCCCGTCGGCGTCGGAAAGCCGCCGCCCTCGCGGAAGTGGTCGGTCTCATATTTCTGGTAGTGCTGCGGATGGATGTACTGCCCCGCTTCTTTCAGATCGCGAAAGCTCATCCCTGTGTCGGCGAGCCGCCAATCGAAATATTCCTCCACCGTCCGCCAGGGAAAGGCCTCATGCAGACCCAGCCGGTGGGCCAGCTCCAAGAGGATATCCTCGTCGTCGCGGCATTCGCCGGGCGGATCGACGACCTTGACGCGGGCGAATTGCCCGAAACGGGTATAGGGGGTGGTCAGCTGGTCGCGCTCCAGCCAGGTCGTCACCGGCAGGAAGAGGTCGGAGAGCGCCGCCGTCGGCGTCATGAACAGGTCGAAGCTGACCGAGAAGGGCACCTTGTCCATCATCTCGCGGCACATCGCCGTATTCTCCGCGGTCAGCAGGAAGTTGTGCCCGATGATGAAGAGGACGGGAACTTCTAGTTTGCCCTCGACGATCGCCTGGTTCACCAATGAGCCGTGGGTGGCGCCCAGGATGGGGAACTCCCGGGCGCCGTAATCGGCCAACATCTGGCGGGATCTCTCGGAAAGCAGGTCCCGCCGCTCATGTTCAGGCCCAAACGGATCGACGAAGGGTCCGTGCTCCCAGATCGCCATTCCGCCGGCGACATCCAGGTTGCCGGTAACGGCCATCAGCAATATCGCCGCCTGCATGGTTTGGGTGTTGTTCACCCCCTGCACGTCGAGCGCGTTACCCCACTGGATGACTGCCGGTTTGTGGGCCGCGAACAGCCTTGCCGCTTCAACGATCCGCTCGGCCGGGACCCAGCAGATCTCCGCCACCCGTTCGGGCGGGTAGTCTTGGACGCGCGCCAGCAGCAGTTCCCAGGCGGGACGCACCGCAATCCCGTTCACCTCGAAGCTGCCGGTCAGCGCCGGGCGCTTGGCTTCGTCGGGTGGGCAAGGCGCGCCGCGCTCCTCATCCCAAACCTGGTAAGCGGGTGCGCCCGCCTCACCGATGTCCAGCAGGTCGCCCGAATCCTCACGCACCAGGAAGGGGGCGTTGGTCCAGCGCTCGACGAAGGCCCGGTCGTAAAGCTCCTCGGTTAGGATGACGTTCAGCAGTCCGAGACCCAAGGCGCCGTCGGTTGCCGGACGGATCTGCAGCCAGCAATCGCCGCGGCGGGCCCAATGGGTTTCCACCGGATCGATGGTGATGATCTTCGCCCCCGCCTTGAGGGTCGGGGTGAGGCGGTTGCCGATCATGCCGTCGGCATTGTTGTGCGGGTTATTGCCCCAGATCAGAATGCATTCGGGGTACTTGCCGCCCCAGCCGTAATAATCGGCGACCGGGATCTTGGTTCCCAAGGTGCTTTTGGCGACGGCGACGCGCGGGAAATAACACAGCGGCGAGCGCCCCACATTGAGCACCGCGCCCAAGGCATTGAAGAAGCGATTGCCGAAATTGTTCCACTCCCGCCCGGTGCCGCAGGCCTTGCCGATATATTCGGCGCCGTAATCCCGGATGGCGTCCTTGCATTTGCTCTCCAGTAAGTCCATCGCCTCCTGCCAGGAGATGCGCTGCCACTGATTGGAGCCGGGCAGACCGACCCGCTTCATCGGATGCGTGATGCGATCGGGATGGTTGGAATGCGAGATCGAGTGGCGGCCCTTGGTGCACAGATAGCCCAGGCTGGTAGGCAGATCCGGATCGCCCTTGATGTCGACCGCCTTGCCGTCTTTTACGGTCACCAAGGCGCCGCAGCCACCGTGGCAGTTGCGGCACACGGTTCGGACGACCCGGACGGAGGCCTCGGTCTGGTTGGCATCCGGAGACATCTCGGAAATCCTCCAACGTTATCGTTTTGCGCCGCTTCCCGGCGGCTCAGACAGCCAGCTTCGCCGCCCGCTCCATGTCGACGATCGCGGCGACCGGCCCGCCGCCCGCCGGTCCCTGCTGCAGCGACGCGACGGAACAGAACACCGCCGAATCGCCGATCGCGGTCGCGGCGACGGCGCCGACCGTCGCCTTGGCGTGATGCGAGTGATGAATATCGGAATCGTTCAGCGAAACCAGCCGCCTGCCGCGCAGCCGGCCGGACGGGTCGGCCTCGCATTTGATGAAGCAGTTCACCAGCGCATCGCCCAGGTCCGACGCCCGCGGTCGATCGGGCAGCTTGATCCCCGCGTTGGCGATGGCCTCGTAAATACCGTCGATATCCAGGGCGTCCTTCATCTCCGAATGGCCGATGCGGAAGCGCCCGCCGACGCCTTTGCGATTGCCGACGACGACGACCTGCGCTTCGACCTGCTCGACCCCCGTCGAGCATGACGCGACCGCCGAGTAGAGCGACAGGTCCTTGGCCACCTGATCCTCGCGCGGCATCGGAAATTCGCCTACCGCGACACCGATCCCCAGCGCCGCCGTCGCGTTACCGATGGCCATCGAGTCCATGGTTTCCTCGGTGACCACGGTCTGACCGCGCGATTTCGCGTCGGCGATGCGTTCCGCGGTCAGCAAGGGCGACTTGGTCTGCACATAGTGGACATCCGCCATGTCTTCGATGCCGGCATCTGCTATCGCCTTGCGAACCCCCGCCGCCACTTTCTCGACGCCGGAAAGGCGGCCGACATCCTCGGGCTTGATCGGCTCCGACACCGCGGCGCCGACGGTCAAACGGAGTTCGTCCATGCCGGGGGCTTGGTCATCGTCGAGCTTGGCGAAGACGGTCAAGTGCGGCGCGATCACGCCGTCACAGCCGCCGGACAGCGCGATCGGAACCTGCCGCGCTGCCTGTCGGTCGCGCGAGCCTTGCGCGACGAGGAAATCCCGCAGCACCCGGTCGATCAGGATGCGCCCGAGATCGTTGATGCCGCCGTTGCCCTCGGTCTTGCCCACGATCGCGACGATGTCGTCCGGACCGAACCCCTCGCTTTCCATCGCGGCGACGATGCTGTCGGTATCCTGGACGTGCTCCATCGGCACTTTGGCCACAATAAACGGCATAGCGGCTCTCCTATTTCGACACTATCAAGGTAACAGGGCGTAGTATATTGGCCAATCGATACCTGTGTGCGGCGAATTACAAAATAGGCACAACGTAAGTTCTCCTTACTGCACGTCACGCGGCGGACTCTGGACTTCGTGGAGGCACTGCACGGAGTCAAGGATCAGGCTGGAGGGCAGACGTGAGCCAGGTCCCCCTCCCAGGTGAACAGCGATGCTCACGTAGCGCGTCGGTGTGTCACGACAGGTTGTCTCGACAAACACGTCACCATTACCACGAGGACCAACAACGTCGGCGTAGAAGGCGACGACCTCCTCGTACGACAGTGTGGTGAGTACATCGACGACGAATCCTCTGCCGTCTTCAAACCTCGCGCTACGTGCCCTGTAGATTTCTCCGCTAATGATAGGAACATCGGCCGGGAAGTCTGCGGGTAGTTCGCTGTTGAGATTAGCGCAGCCACACGCTGCCAAAGCCAATAGTCCGAGACGTATCAAGGGCTTCATTCTCAGGGTGTAAGACAAAGATTCTCTGATTTTCAATAACCGTTTCATGGCGCTACCCTCAGTTGATGAACTCAGCGCTAGATTGCCCGTAAGTTATCTATATAGTCACCTTATTCGTAGCTGTTGCGTTTTATGACGCTATTGGTATTACAAAGGGATACCTTTGGAGCCCACCTAAGGACACCCTAGAACGGCGCCCGCGTTTCGGTTTCTGGGTCGTGAAGCAATTGATTGTGGCACTCACTAGCTGAGCGATCGTAGTCATGAACCCTTTCCCATCCGAACGATAGGCTAATTCTCGGCCTAGCCGGGGTACTTTGCAGACCCGTACCGGGAGCGTATCCTGGGTCGCTGACCGGGCGTCGTGGGAGAATCTGCTGAACTCATCCCGAAAAAGCAGGGGGCCGTTCTAACGGGCGAAGAAAATGGGGCATGCTTGGCTCTGGTGGTCTATTGTCTTCGTGTCGCTTCAGATCGGCTTTTTGGCATTCATATACAGCAAGACAAAATGCGCAAAATGTAAGCGATGGTTTGTCGCGTACAAAACCGGCGCTAGAAAGAAAGAGATGGATGGGAGTTGGCCGGAGCATTTGTACGAGATTCGGTGCAGCAACTGTGGCGATAGGGTTTGGTGGAAGGCGTGTTGACGTTCACGATTGACAGGACGTCCCGATCTTCAACTTAAGCCGGCCGTTCTAACGGATTACCCGCAATAGTAGCGTGCCGTTCTCTCGCTGATACCAGGTTGAGAATCAAACGCAAGGCGGGCAACAAAACCAGCCAGAGCCCCAGCATAACCCCGACCCCGGAGCCGACAAATACCAGAAGATGGGGGCGAATCGTTTGCATCATGTTCTGGAAGGACGGGCCGTCATAGAGGCCTTTCGTAAAGCCGGCCAGGATCAGTGCAACCCAGAATACCAGCAGACAGCCATTTGCTAACCAGAAGCCCGTCATCACTGGTTTTGAACTGCCCGCTGGAGCTTCTTCCTTATATTCCAGGCGGATCACCAGGAACACCGAGGACAGCAGAATCATGGTGTTGATACCGATGGTGCTGCCCATGGAGTGGGCAACGGTGATATGAGTACCGTGAGTGATGATGTTGAAGGCCGGTACCGATATCAGCAGGGCCAGGATCAGGTTAAGGAACACCCAGATGTTGGCGGCAAAGAGGAATCGATAGGCGACGCAATAATGATGTTTCTGGAGATCCGTTAGGGAATCCCTCCAGTCCCAGATGATTTTTCCCAGGATCAGCAACTCGGTCATGCTGATGATGTAGCCGAAATGACGAATCCAGGGGGCCGACGGCAGCAGGTAGATATGATGGGACCAGCCGAACAACAGGTTCGTGAGGCCCAGGAAATACATTCCAAAAGCCAGTTTCGACAGGGCTATCTTTCGCTCGCCGCTGATCTTCTCTGCCACGAAGATCGCGGTGCCATACACGAGCATGTTCCAGGAACCGACCAGAGCGCCGTAGGACTTCCACTGCACGCTGAGTTCGCGAATCATGTCTTCGCGAAAATAGGGGATCAACCACAGGTAGGATTCAGCATAGGTCAGAAAGAAAAAAACGATGCCCGTCCCCCACATCCAATAATAAACTGGCCAAGGCTCGAGCCTCTTGATCACTGTCCTAAAGTAGATCACCCCGAACAGAATCCAAGAAGCAAATATCGGTATGCTCAAGGCGGCGGGAAATTCCCAGTATTCGCGCCCACCAAACCGCCCGGCAACATAGCTGCTCAGGATCGCGATGCCCGTGAGCAGAAATATCCAGAAATGCCAGCGGGCCGCGACGGGAAAAAACAATCGCAGCCCGCAGTGATTTGGCAGGTAGTAGTAGATACTCCCCACCGCGGCAAGAAATATCCACGCCACTGCGAGAGAAACATGCAAGGGTCGTGATTTGACAAATGATAGTTCCTGGAGAAATTCAGGGAACAGGAACTGAAAGCCGCCGATCGTGCCGAACAGCATGCCTGCCATCAAGGCCAGAATTCCCAGCGACAGGAACCATAAACCGACGTACTCGGGACGCTCAGCGACGGGCTTCAACAACAGCTCCATGCCAGTAGATCTCGTAGTTCTCGGACGGGAATGTTCCTGAGGCGTCCACGAACACCAGATAGGCGACCAGGGCATCAATTTCAGCCGGCTGGAGGTCGAAGTCGGGCATCCGCAGGCTACCGTTGGCGATGAAGGCCCGAGCATAGCTGACGTTCCTGGCAGAAATCACATTAGTCAGGTCCGGGCCCATATAGCCGCCAAGACCGTAAAACTGATGGCAGGCTACACAATTATGTTTCTGATACAGAACCTGGCCCTGACGGATCGATTCAGAGATTCTGATTCCCGGTGTGATGTTAGGTGTGGCCGTGTAAACGAGCGCGGAGTAGACAACGAACGCCGCGAATAGCGAACCGAATATAACGCGTTTATAAAGCCTGACTATCAATGAGGGTTCTCACTTCTCGTGCGGGTACCGGAGTCAGTGCGCCAAATGGTGCATTGAGGCCTTCTTGCCCGATCGGTGACCGGCTCCCAGGGGCGTGCAGCTTGTCCTCGTCTACGGAACGCAATTCAAGGTGGTATATATTACTACAGATTATATGTATATATCTATAAGTTTTTTACTAAATTATTACTGCAGTTCCAGCGAGTTAGATGATCATCCCCACCCGGAAGGCGAGCTACTCAATCGTATGGATGAACAAAATGAACGGGTGAAGCGCCGTGGAGTCTGCTAGCGGCCGGGCGTCACCGTGAAGAATGTTAACGTAGATCTACTAAGCGGATAACCATTGGCGAATTGGCTTTCCCGCCTATTGGGACGAGAGAAAGACAACAATAGAGGAGCACGATGAAAACTCTTAAATGCGACCTATGCGAAGTAACGGCGGAAGGTGAAACCTTCGAGGAGTGGATGATGGCGCTTCGGCCTCACTACGTAGAGGCTCATGCTGACGTAATGAATGATCCTAGTCATGATCATGGTACGGGACAGATGGAAAAGTGGATGGCTGAAAACAAGGCAAGGTTTGAAGCTGCCTGATACGCACGCAGAAATACGTGCCTATGTTCGTTGAGATCCAGAACGAAGAATTCTGAGTGTCCGCAGTTGGCCGATTGTCCCCGTTAAGAATCGCCTTAACATAGCCACTCTTTACGTCTCGTTAGCGCCTGGAAGCGGACATTCCTTGAGGTTGGCTTAGAATCAGTCTTATAGTCTCAAATCGACCCAAGCGGTCGTTCTATAGTCAATAAAAATACCCGCGAGGCAATGCAATGAAGCCCTGGAAAATCACTCGCCAAATCTTAGTCACTTGTGCGTTGCTGATCTGCTTTTCGGCGGCACGTGCCCAGGACAGGCCCAACATCGTTTTGGTATTCATGGACAACTTCGGCTGGGGTGAACTCGGAACCTACGGCGGTGGCATTCTTCGTGGCGCGCCAACCCCTCGGATCGACAGCATCGCCGCCGACGGCATGAAGCTGCTGAACTTCAATGTAGAGGCGCAATGTACGCCGAGTCGAGCGGCCATCATGACGGGCCGATACGCGGTGCGGACGGGTAATGGCCAAGTACCTTTAGGGACAGGAGAATATGGGCTGACCCAGTG
>Ga0255048_10001136_pt1 | contig 19190 bp, 16 predicted proteins | sample JV7_2_2_MG_FD_183619 | JGI IMG/M metagenome (GOLD analysis project Ga0255048, IMG submission 183619) | Seawater microbial communities from Jervis Inlet, British Columbia, Canada - JV7_2_2 | ecosystem: Environmental > Aquatic > Marine > Inlet | place: Canada: British Columbia | collected 2016-10-06
GTGGCTGTCACCAGGCTTCAGATTCTCGAAATCGAGGTCTCCTAGAGCAACGCGCATCCCAGCGGCCAGGCCGTTGTAGAACGCTTTGTCTCGTGCAGTGGCAACGTCTGCGTCGGCGTCGAAGGACGCATCGCTGACGAACTGAGCGAGATTCTTGGCCGTAGGACGGCCCTTGTTGGCGTATGTACGCCGGGTACCCGCTTCCTTGGACGCTTGCTTGGCGACCTTGCGAGCTTCTGACCGAGTGTCTGCGTTGAGCACCTTGTTGACAACGTCCTCTTGGGCGTCGGCGGGTACGTCCGCGATGTTGAGCGCTTGCTCCAGTGTGAGATCCCCGGTCTCGAAAGCCTTGGCGGCTGCGGGACCGAGCTTGGTTGCTGCCTTGTAGTGGTAGCTCACCCAGCTCTGGGGACGGCCCAGTCGCTTCGCGATATCGCGCTGCTCCAAGCCTGAGTTAGCCATCTTCTTGATGGCGTTGGCGATCTCGTGTGGCTTCAGGTTTTTGCGATCGATGTTCTCTTTGAGATTTCGGTCGCGCAGCTCTTCGATGGTTCCATCGTTGAGCACCACATCTAGTGTTGAGTAGGCGTCTTCCCCGAGCTCAGCTCGGATCAGCTCTATCGCCTTGAAGCGACAGAAACCATAGACGAGATAGTACTGCTTGTTGCCGTCATCGTCGTCGCGGTTGCTCTGTGAAACACCCACAGGCTGTAACAACCCCGACTCCATGATGGATACCTTCAAGGACTTGATGTAGTCCTCGTCGTAATCCGTACGTGCGTTGAACCCCTCGTTGGGTATCACGCTTTCGAAGGGTATCTGAATGATCTTCTTTTTAGCCATCGTTCACCTTGTCTTCACTCAGCAATTCCATGATCAATTCGAGTTGGGCGTCTAATCGTGCGTAGAGGATTGGATCTTGGTCTTTGTTTATGTCTTGAATTTGCAAAGATATAGCTTGGAGTTTTCCACGTAGCCACGTAGTTGCGTCTTGCTTAGTCAAGACTTGACGCTGTACCAGGTTACTGACCGTGTCGATCGAGCCTGCTACTACTGGCTTGTTGAAGGCCCTAAAAACATCAGCCGAAAACCCTGCCACCTGAAGCATGATTTCCCATGCATCTTCCTTGGTGTACCAGGGAACTGGATCTAGGTTACCACTGTGAATTCGAGCCAATGCTCGTTGGACTATTTGCGTTCTCGTAGCCAAGCTACCTCCTCTCTCACTTTACTCTTGTTGATGTAAGTGAGACTGAGATCCGTTAACGCCATCCCCTCTAAGACGTCGCCAACTGCTTGGTGGAATTCCATCAAGACCTCATCACGAGGTCCGTTGGTAGCCACACTGACTATGTATATCGCACGAATGACCGCAGTACGTTGAGTAATGAGCTCCATCGTGCTGCGGATGCGGTCCATCCGCTGTTCTCTATGTTGCTTTGTCGTCATCACGTTCGAACGGTTCGGACCCGTGAGTCGGGCAAAGAAACACAGTGCCGTGTGCCGTGCATAGGCTGCCACACCTAGGACACGTCACCTCTGAGCTAGCCTGTTTTTCGCCAGGCTTGGCTTGCTCGTCAACGCCATACTTCTCCATCACTCAACAACTGCAGCTGAAGAATTAGCAGAGGGCGAGCTTTCCCTTTTACCATTCTTTGCCGTTTTCTTGCGGGGTTTGACGGCGGGCTTGGGGAACGTAGGTGACTGCGTCAGGTCGTGGAGCAACCGCATGACTGTTGCGTCCTTCTTGTCCACCACCGTGGGCAGCACGATGATTTCTCCGCGGAACATGACGACCAGGTCAGGCTTGGGGTGAGGGAGTCCACCAAGGAAGCTGGTGATTTCATCAGCGTTGGCCGCTTTCTCAGCCACCCGAGTCTGGTGGCGCCCTGCCTCTTCCAGGGTCATGGGGATCTTGTGCGTCTTCTTGGTACGGTCACACGTAACAGGGACGTCTACATCGAATTCATTGTTCATCAGGTGCCTCAGGGAATAGTGGGTTTGGTAGTCTTGGAGGGGCTGCGACCGTATCAATGGCAGCGTGTAGATCGTCGGCCGAACCACCCATGGCTAAAAAAGACTGTACTAGACCACCTAGTACAGCAGGAACATTCTCCTTTACAAGGAGAACTGACACTAAGGGTTCACGCCCAGAAAAATCGACTAAATCAATTTGAGCTCCGTCGGGTATACCGACAGGCCTGGCCGCGTCCTTGTAATATTTAGTCACAAGGACGCGACCATTTGGATGGATCAGCGCAGGGGTCTTACGAAAGATGAGCACCCTACCATGCACCTCTCCGGGGCGTAAAGGGATGTTCTCCGAAAGGCTCTCACGTAAGTGCGGTGGGAGCTTAGATAGGTTCGGCCCTATCGCACCCCAGTCCCATCCTTCTTTGGCCATGGCTTTTTTCTAGCGCTTTCTGCCGCGACAATCACCCCAGTAGGGACACCACTTTTCGGTGCACCACCAGTTCTCCGGGTTGGTACGGCGGAACCGCCCCGAAGCAATATCTTGCGCGACCTCAGCGACTACGTCCAGGGCGTGCATTGTCTCACGCTTATCCCGGATCGACTCCGTGCGCAAGAAACGCTCTGGCATTGTCTTGGTGGGCTTGACTAGTTGGTCGAGCCGTACGTTAGGAACACCTGTGACGTGTGCATACAGACTGAGCTGAATGCTGTTGTCCGCTTCCGATTGGGAGGCGGCCTTCTTCTTCGTCTTGAGGTCCGAAATACTCCCTTCCTCCACGAGGTCAATGACCCCCATGAAGGGGATGGGGTCGGAGTTTTCCGGGGTTACCTTGACGCGGAACACCTGCTCTGCAGCCACTGGCTTCACTGCAGGCAGCGGTTTCCCCGTCTTGGAGTCTTTGTCATTCCCCAGAGCAACCCGGTGGTACTTACGCGTGAGGCGTACTCCCATGTCCTTGATGACACCAGGATCCATGGGCTCGCCATTTGCGCCCTCCTCTTTGATTTCCGCTCCCACGATCTCCTCATCGTGTAGGTCGGAGTAAACCTGCACCATCTCTGCAGCGGGAATAGGGTTGCCCCCAATCATGCTGAGGTGCAGATGCTCTGCTGCTTTGTGGACACCGCGTCCCTGCACCATGAAGGAGTTGGACGGGATCCGCTGCTCCAGCACGTACCGCCGCCTGTAGGCCTCGCCGCACTTGGTGTACTGCATCACCTGCGAGACCGACAAGTAGCCCCGCGGAAGAGCTCGACTGTACATGTCGTCGCCATCTGCGGTTTTCTCTATGCCTTTGATTTCTTCGTTATCTATGGTGTCTATCACGTATCTTCCTTGGCCTTTTCTTCTTCCAACGCTTTGCTTTGTGCGACTATGGTTGCAACTTCTTGTTGAGATTGGCGTAGTTGTTCATCCCTAGACGGGACGTTGCCCGGTGTAGGATCGAAAAGATCGGTGGCAGTCATGACTACCTGTGGAGCGCCGTTGCTCTTCTTCGGGTTAGAGTCTTCCTCTTCAGGAAGCTCCGTCGAAGGGGGAGGCTCCGTAGAAGGAGCATCGGGCGCAGCTGCTGTAGTAGCCTCTTGTGGTCCCGTGGTCTCGGCTTGCACCTTGATGCCATCCGGGTAGGCCTTCAGAAACAGTTCACAAAGTTGATCTAGGTTTTTGACCTTGAACCCATTGCGTCCAAAGTAGTCCTCGATCATCTCCCGAAGATCATCGTCTTCGAATTCCAACTGTAGCTTCATGGGATTAACCTCACCTGTGCGGTGTCACGTAACATCGTACGGTCGTAGATGCAGTCTTCGTCATAGACTGTGATTTTGTGCTTCAAGCAACGCTTTAGTTCTGGGCAGGTTACGCACACCGAGCGCGCTGTGACTAAGTTACTGAAATCCGTTTTCTGGCTCAGCGCTGTAGCCTTGGCGTCATCCAATGTGTGTCGACCAATGAGCCTATATACCGTGACCTTGCGGTCTTGTCCGATACGATAGTTACGGTCCAACGACTGGAGATAGTGATCTAGGCTCCAGGGCAAGTTGTAGTAGATGGTGTAATTCGCGGCGTTCAGCGTGATGCCTACGCCTGTGGACACCTGACCAATGTACACTCGACATGCAGGTTCACTGTTGAACTGCACCATGCACTCATGCAGAGCGGTACCTGTCATGCCCCCTTCAACGCGTGTGTATCCTACCTTGAACTTTTTTACCGCCTTCTCAATCTGGTCGAGCTCGACGCGGTAGGAAGCCCAGATAATAACCTTGTTCGCCTCATCTTCCAACACCGTTTCCAATAAACCTACGAGCTCATCTAGACGAGCATTTTTCTTCATAGGATTGACTACAGAATCCGGTGCCTTGGAGACAATCTGACACTTGGTGGTGTATGGAGATATTTCCTCCTCCACACAATCGTGCACATGTTTGCACCCGTCGCACAGGCGTGGATTGCGCTGCGTTTGGTACGTAAAACCGCTGCCAATCTGATCTAACTTGTTCAGCAGCGAGATGACCTCAGGGACATAAACGTATGGTTGCAGTGTCTTACCCGCGGACTGGTCAAGGGTACCTTCCTCAAGTGCGTCCTTCACCACAGACCCAGCCGCATCACAGCGTTCCATGATCATACTGTTGTACGCTTTTTTCTGCGCACCATACACGGGGAACTTGATATCTATGACGACCTGGTCAGGCAGGTCGAGGCATTCTTCTTTCGTCTTACGCTGACAGATTAGGTTCACACGCTCATTCATGATATCGAAGTTCTTGAACCCCAGTACCATTTTGGGCTTAGCCTCATCCTTTTCCCACGCAGGAAAAACTCCGAACATCTTACGGAATGCCCACCAATGTTCTGCACAGAAATACTTGCCTAAGAACCGCAGCTGTGCGTACATGTCAAACGGTGACCCAAGGGATGGTGTGCCTGACAACAAAATGCGCCGGTAGGCTCTGCCCGCCAACGCTCTTGAAGCTTTCGTTCGTTGCGCAAAAGGAGTCTTCATTTGGTGAGACTCGTCGGCGACGATCACTGAGTACGGTATTTTGATGAGCTGTTCGTAGTACAGCGACGCCATCTTGTACGTCACGATGGTGGCGACCGGATTGGTACTGATGGCTTCCTGGATACGTTGCTGCTTCTTCTTTGTGTTGTACCCGTCTACTACAACGACATCCTCTATGTTACCGTGCTTGCCAAACTCCGCAGCCCATGTGTGCAGCATCACGCGGGGGCACAGAATGAGCGAGTGGTCACCTGTAAGCCGCTGCAAGTCCACTGTGACCTTGCACTTGCCCAGGCCGGGGGAGTAGAACAGCCCCGCTCGTAGGTGTCTGTAGAGATGAAGGAGCCCGTCCATTTGGTGTTGGTAGGGATCCGTGACAAAGCTAAACTCGCTAGGTAATACGGGTGTCTTTTCGAGCTCAGCTACATGAGCCACGGTCTCTTCATGCAGCTCCAGGTTCGGCACCAGCTTGGCCAAATCAGACAACACAAATGAGTGAACTGGGAAAAACGCAGGAAAACGCCAGGAGACTGAGTCTCCGTGGTACACTGCGCCGTACACTTTTTTCATCTCGTTTGCTAACCCGAGATCTACTTTCAGAGTAAATATGGGTGTGCGGTACACGGACGAGATTTGTAAGACGGGGACCACATTCACCTCCTCTAGGACGGAATAGCCATGGCTGGTGCACAAGGAGAACTAGGGATCACGGACCTGGCGTCCTCACGAGGAGGAGCTAGCCACCCCAATCCCATGTTCGACTTCCTGACGGGGTTCGCTCCCAGGAAGCTCAAAGACTTATTCAGGTGGGTAGAGTACCTCTACTACAACTCAGCGCACATCTTTGCTGCGCTCAAAAAATTCGCTGAATATCCGATCACGGATATTACCATCGACTCCAACGATGAGGCACTGAAGGACAACTGGTCACGTGTCCTAGAGAAGTCGCTGAAGATCAAGAATATCTCCATCAAGACGGGGCTTGACCTTCACCTCTACGGCAACTCCTTCATCTCAGTGTACCACCCCTTCAACCGATTCTTGATCTGCAATTCGTGCGGAGCGCGAACTGGGATCAAGAAGGTCAAGTACAAGTTCAAGCTGAAAGCTCTGAGCTTCAGCTACCACTGCCCTAGCTGCCACGAGCGTGTTTCAGGTAAGCTGAAAGACGAAAAGGTTTCCGACGAGAAGCGTATCAACGTTATCCGATGGGACCCCAAGTTGATGGACATCAACCACAATCCCATCACTGGGGAGAACAAGTACTACTACACCATCCCGCAGGAGCTGAAGCACAAAGTTGAGAAGGGCGATGCCCACATCATCAACACGCTTCCGGTAGAGTTCCTGCGTGCAATCAAAGAAGACAAAGTCTTTGAATTTGCGGATGATCACCTCTACCACATGAAAATCGATCCCCCTGCAGGCGTTGAAGCCCAGTGGGGATTTCCTCCTCTTACCGCAACCATCAAGCTCTTCTTCTACACCGCCGTCCTCAGGAAGGCGAATGAGTCCATAGCGCTCGAACACATCGTACCGTTTCGTGTGCTGCACCCTGCACCCATCAGCGGAACGGCAGACCCGGCGACCACACTCAACCTTCTGAAGTGGCGCCAAGAGCTCGAATCCAACATCAAGAAATGGCGGCGCGACCCCCTTCACATCATGTTCGCTCCCGCAGCTCTGGGCGTCACCATGATGGGCGGGCAGGGGCGGTCGTTGCTCACCCTTGGTGAAGTCAAAGACGCCGAGGACAACATCATCGCGGCCATGGGCATACCCCGAGAGTTTCTCTACGGAGGCCTGTCCTTCACGGGCTCTGCCATCACCCTGCGCATGCTAGAGAACCAGCTGGAGACGTACACCAGCCACCTCAACGAGCAGCTCACCTGGATAGTGACTCAGGTTGCCACGATCTTGGGGTGGAAGTCGGCCGAGGTCAGCTACTCCCCCTTCAAGTTGATCGACGACGCAGCGCAGAAACAGAGTCTTCTGAATCTCAATGCGATGAAGCCCTTGGTTTCAGACGGCACCATCCTCGACCTACACGACATCGACATCAACAAAGAACGTGAGAAGCGTCAGCAAGAAATGCTTGACGAGACGCGACATCAAATCGAGACGCAGTCCAAGCTGGAGAAGCTCCAGAACTCCCTGGCACAACAGGCAACACAAGAGTCACAGTCCGGGACAGGACTTTCCTACAACCCACAAATGGTCATCGCAGAAGCCGAGGGCATCATCCAGCAAATGCAGCAGATGGACCCTGGCTCGCAAAAATCGCTCATGGCGCAGCTCTCGCAAGAGGATGCAGTCATGTACGCTGTGGTTAAAGATCGCTGGGCAACCATGCAGTCCATGGAAAAGCAGCAAGCTTCGTCACAAGCAACAATGGGAGGGGCCCCTGCATGAGTTTCGCTGATGATATCGAGAGAGCACAGAAACTACCTGAGCTCCCTGAAGAACTCGCCAAACAGATACCTGATCTCTTAGCAGGCGGCCCTAACGCAGGCATTGGCACCCGTGTAGTTGACGACGTGGAGCCATCCCAAATCAAAGGCGTCGCCAAGTATGACTTTGACTACAACTGTGCCCGTTTGATGATCGGGCCTATTGAGTCAGGGTACGCCCAAGGGCAGGCAGTATACACAGAAGCGGATGACACCGACCGGCTCAAAGAGATCATGGATATGAACCTCAAGGCTGAGGCAATCGTATTCAAAAAAGAGACAACGTTCCTGAAAACGGGAGCCGTAATCATCTGGATCGAATGGGGCACACGCAAGAAGGTTATCCCTAAAGAAAACAGGGATTACATGACAGAAGACGAGTTAAAATCTCCAGAGTCACCGGACAGAGATTCCGATGACCCTGAAGCCAACTCTCCTTAGAGTTCTTGCTCAGGTCTTCTTGTTACTTGAGTGGAATGGGCCGAACGTCCATGATTTACTCCTTGGTTGTTATGATTCCGCCACGGGTGGCGAAACTTCTGCAACCTTGGCGTGCAAATCCTCTAGCGTAGGCGCCTGCTCCGGTGCCGCTTTCACAGGTACTCGGAGCGGAGGCTTTCGCGTTCGGGCCTTTTGGACTTGTCGTCCACCATGGTCGCGTTGCTTTTGGTTCTCGGTAAAGCAGTCCTGGCAGAACTTGGGAGAACGCCAAGACCTACCTTTGCGGAACTTGTTGGCCACCGTACCAGCACTCACATCGGAGTTACGGTGACACTTCTGGCAGTGGATGGTCTCCATGTTCTTGGAGAACCAAGTGCCGGGGTACGTCTTCTTCAGCCATGCTATGTTCTCCGGGGTGGCCTCTATCCAGACGCCCACCTCGGCGATACGGAAGCAATGGCACAGACGTTCGACATGCGTGGGCAATGGTTCGAAGCACAAGAAGCATCGAGCTCGTTCATCCCGTGGCGCATCGATCTGCCACACCTTCCTGAAGAAGAAGGCGATCTCGTAGACATCATCTTCCGACAGCATGCAGTCTCGGTATTCAGCCAGCCTGCGCGCCTGCTCGACCCGCTCGTGGTGCACTGACCACACGCAGATCCGAGCAATCTGCTGATCAACTTTCAAGCTAACGAACTCTTCCAGTCGCAACTTGGCGAACTTCTGTATGTCATTCAGTTGTTCCACAACCACCCTCCTAAAGTGTGCAGAAATGTCGTATCGTTCAGCGCCAGAGACTAACTCCGACGCATCACAGTCTTTTACCACTAGCAGTTGTCTAATTAGGACTGCACCGCGTATAATTGACTAGCTATGGCCACGGAATTACAGCCACTCCTGACCGACGGGGCCTCACGACGTGAGTTCATCCGGGACAAGACTGTCGAAGGTCTGAAGGACCTGTTCCCTATCGTGGGACACAGCAGTCAGCTTGAGCTGAAGAACGTAACGGTAAAGAAGAAGAACTACTCGTCAAACCAGCAGAAGGAAGCCCTCATGAAGGGCCGCACGCTGCATGAGCCGATCACAGGCACGCTGGTTCTCCGAAACAAGGAGGGGGAGTTAGTAGAGGAGAAGAAAAATCATACTCTTCTTCATCTTCCTTACTTCACCGAGCGACACACGTTCATCGTCGGCGGCAACGAGTACGACATCCCCAGTCAGATGCGCCTCAAGCCAGGTGTGTACACGCGACAGCGCAACAATGGGGAATACGAAGCTGCCTTCAACTTGAGTAAAGGCAGCAACTTTCGCCTCTCCATGGAGCCAGACTCTGGCCGTCTACACATGGAGCTCGGTACCTCCAAAGTACCACTGTATTCTCTGCTGCGCTCCCTTGGAGTTCCGGAAGCAGACATCCGTCAGCACTGGGGTCAAGAGCTACGGGACATCAACGCTTCCAGCTTCAAGAACAAAGAAGAAGTCGCCATAAACAAGGTCATCAACAAGATAAAGCGCCGAGGGGATAGTGTCCCTACGACCGTTGAAGGCAAGCGTGACTTCGTACGAAGCTATTTCGAAAATACAGCGATGGACGCCGACGTCAACGCACGCACCCTGGGGGCGCCGTTAGACAAGGCCACACCTATAGCACTGCTCACAGCGTCTAAAAAACTCATCGATGTACACCGTGGTGACGCCACCGAGGACGACCGGGACAGCCTTGAGTTCAAGACTATCCACTCAGTGGATGACTTCTTCAAAGAGCGGTTGAACGTAGATGCCAAGCGGACCATCGCCCGCAAGATAACCATGAAGATGAATAGGCCTCGTGGCCGTACGCTGAAAGAAATCGTACCAAACTCCACGTTCACACGGTCTATCAATTCGTTCCTTACGAGCTCCAACCTGAGCTCCATCCCGATGCAAATCAACCCCGTTGAAATCATCGACCACGCCTCACGCATCACGTCACTTGGTGAAGGCGGCATAGGCAGTGAGCGCGCTATCCCCTACGAGTCGCGCAAGGTGCACAACACACATCTAGGGATCTTGGATCCTGTACGTACCCCTGAGTCTTTCAAGGCTGGCGTAGATATCCGTGCAGGCCTTGCTGCATTTCGTGACCGCCGTGGAAATCTCTACGCCCTCATGAAGGACATACGCACGGGAAAAATGACACACGTGCCCGCAACGACGCTGGCGAAAAGCACTGTGGCTTTCTCAGGCCAAGAGCACAGGGACCAACTCGACGCTGTCAAAGGCTCGGACGTAGTCTCCGTTACTAGAAAGGACGTGGACTACGAGCTCCCCGATCCTTCGTACATGTTTGGACCTACCACTGCGATGGTGCCTCTGCTGGATGGGATGCAGGGCAACCGAGCTATCATGGGCTCAAAGTTCCAGACACAGGCTCTTCCACTACAAGAGCGCGAAGCACCTTACGTGCAGGCCGCTGCGCCCCGTAAGGGCTACAGCATGGAGCAGGAGATTGCGCGTCTGGTCGTACCCACATCACGTACTGCAGGTACTGTCACAAAAGTGGACGGAGACTACATCTACATTCGTCCCGACGGGCCTAAGACTGCGGCCCCGGCGCTTCAGAAAGTGCCTTACGACACGTATTTTCCTCTGTCGTCCAAGACATACCTACACAACGACGTCACTGTAAAAGCTGGAGACCGGGTCAAGAAAGACCAAATCCTAGCCACCTCCAACTTCACCAAAGATGACACCGTAGCCCTCGGTAAAAACATGTCCGTAGGGTACATGGCTTACTACGGCAAAAACTCTAATGACGCCGTGGTAATCAGTGCGGGAGCCGCAAAGAAGCTCACCTCTGATCACATGTACAAAGAGGTCATGACCAAGGGCCAGGATGTCATCCTTGGCAAGCAAAAATACACTGCCTACTACGGCATGGTTTACACCGCCGAACAGTTGGGAAAACTGGATGACAACGGCGTGGCCAAAGAGGGAGTCACTCTACACATGGGTGACCCCATTATCCTGGGCATGCGCAAAGCTCCGCCATCGCCTGAGTCTGCGCTGCTAGGCAACTTCCACAAGTCGTTGGTCAAGCCCTACCGAGACATCACAGTCACCTGGGACAAAGCAGTGCCCTGCACCGTGCAGGACACGATGGACTCCGCGCGTCAAGTCATGGTCACGGTACGAACCGCAGAGCCCATGAAAATAGGGGACAAACTGGCCAACCGCTTCGGGGGTAAGGGCGTTGTCTCTGAAATCATTCCCGATGAGCGCATGGTGCAGTCCGAGGACGGCAATCCAATCGACGTGCTGTTCACATCTGCCAGTGTAGTGAGCCGCATCAACCCTGCCCAGATCGTAGAAGCTGCCCTCGGGAAGGTTGCGAAAAAGACAGGTAAGCCCATCATTGTTCCGCAGTTCATGCGCGAAGACAATGTGAAGTTCGCCAAGAAACTTCTGAAGAAGCACAAGATCAAGGACAAGGAAACTGTTTATGATCCCGTCGCTGACCAGAAGATTGACGACATATTCGTAGGCAACTCGTACATCCACAAGTTGTTCAAGTCCACAGAAACGAACTACTCAGCCCGTGGGGTGTCGGCCTATGACATCAACTTGCAACCCACCCGTGGTGGTGACGAAGGTGCCAAGGGCGTGGGCAAGATGGAAATCAACGCGTTGCTGGCACACAACGCGCGGAACGTCCTCAAAGAGAACCTGACGACCAAGAGCGAAAAGAGTGACGAGTTCTGGCGCAACTACGAGTTCGGGCTGCCGGCCGCACCTCCGAAGACTCCCTTCGTATCTGAGAAGTTCGTCACCTATCTCCAGGGTGCGGGCATCAACGTAGACAAGAGTGGGTCGCAGGTAGCCTTGGGTCCGTTGACCGACCGTGACGTCAAGAAGCTCAGCTCCGGAGCTCTGTCTATTCCCAGCCTGGAGAAGTCCAAGTCGTTCATGGTCAGTGCCAAGAGCATGAAGCCTGAAAGAGGCGGCCTTTTCGATCCGGGACTGACAGGGGGGCTCAACGGTACCCGCTGGTCTCACATGGACCTGGCTGAGCCCATCGTGAACCCCGTCTTTGAAGAGCCTGTCCGCCGATTCCTCGGTATGACCAAGGCGCAACTTCGAGAAGAAGTAGGTGCCGTAGGTGGAGAGGGAGTTCGCAAACGTCTCAACCGCATTGATCTAGAAAAGAAGGAAGATGAACTCCTTCAGATCACGAAAACCAAGCGAGGGGCAGACTTAGATAACGCCATCAAGCAGCTCAAATACATTCGAGCGTTGCGAGCTGGCGGGCACAAGAAAGTAGGAGATGCGTACACATTGTCGAAGGTACCTGTCGTACCTCCAGTGATGCGCCCGATCCTTCCTTCCCAACGAGGTAACGAGCTCCAAGTCTCAGACATCAACTACCTGTACCGCGACGTAGGCCTAGCCTCAGAAGCTCTGCGTGGTGTCTCTGAAATTGGATTGCCGGATGCCACTGCAGACGCACGGCATCACTTGCATGACGCCTCGGGTGCGTTGTTCGGTACGATGAAGCCTACGAGCCCGCAGTTGAAGGGGCGTGAAGCTAAGGGGTTCATCGAACAAATCACTGGGTCTGGTTCCCCCAAGTCTGGGTTCCTACACAAGAAGATACTCAAACGACAACAGGACCTTTCCGGACGAGCCACCGCAACTCCAGACAATACGCTCAACATGGATCAGATCGGTATCCCCGAGGACATGTTGTGGAAAACCTACTCGAAGTTCCTGATGCGAGGGTTGATAAACCAGGGGTACAAGCCTTCCTTGGCTGCAGAGATGATTGAGGAACACCACCCCACAGCCAAGGCTATCCTCAGTGCGGAAATTCAAAAAAGGCCTGTGTTTGTTAATCGTGCTCCCTCTCTGCATAAGCACAACTTCATTGCTGCTTACCCTGTATCAGTTCCAGGAAAGTCGTTACGAGTAAATCCGTTCATGGAGCGAGGACAGAACCTCGACTACGACGGTGACACCATGCAGCTGCACGTACCCGTAGGAGACAAGGCCGTGGCCGAGGCCCAAGAACTTACCTTGTCTAAGTTGCTGTTCAGCGACAAAAATAGGAACGACCTCATGGTCTTCCCGCAGCACGAGGCGATCTTGGGAGTGTACCTCGCTACCGCTAAGAAAGAGCCAGGACCGGCCAAGCGTTTCAAGAACAAGGCGGATGCCATGACAGCGTACCGTCGTGGTGAAATCACTATGAGTACGCCCGTGCGTATCGGATAGAGATCAACTCGTGAGTAGCTATTACCAACTTGGATGTCACGATGCGCTGGTGAAGCTGGGCATGAAGCTCACCTTCAACTCCCCGCAAGAGGCAGCAGAGCACGCGAAGACCCGTGAAACCGTCGGAGACGTTACCGGGTTTGCGGGTAACATAGCTGGCGGACTCGCAGGCGGTGCAGTAGGCACTGCTGTTGGAGGCCCTGCAGGTGGTCTCGCTGGAGGTCTAGCGGCTGGGTACGCAGGGGAAAAGATGTTGAGCGCCCCAGCGACTACACTCTACGACACAGCGCATGATGTAAAGCAACGCACGGGTGCTCAGTACAACAAGACAGTGGGTCAGCTGAACGCAGCTTCTGGTGTTCCCACGGGTGTCAGACAGGCCCGCCCTGTGGCACAGCAACAACAGCAGACTCGTAGATTCTGATGCCCTTCAAAAGCAAAGCACAACGGCGTCTGTTCTGGGCTAAAGTCAACCAGGGTGAGATCTCCGAGGACAAAGCTCGGGAATGGGAACGCGAGACCGTGAACAAAGATCTTCCCGAGCACGTGACCAAGAAAGAAGCTGCCATGTTTGGTAAATACGCCTACTACCAAGGCACCGTTGATGCCTTGGTAACTATCGGCACCATCACACCCCTCGCCAAGCTGGCCGCACCCAGTCCGGCATCCATGATAAACCCGGAGACCATGACCATGCTCAAGGAGCTGGGGTCCTCTGCGGGAGGCGGAGCTCTCCTTGGTGGCGGCATCGGCGGTGCAACCGGGGCCATGGCAGCAGATGAAGGCCATGGCTGGGAAGGCGCAGCGCGTGGTGCTGGAATGGGTGCTCTTGCGGGCGGACTTGCAACTCCTGCAATGAGCCTCGCTGGAGGCCAAGCGGGTAAAGCGCTTGGGGGGCGTGCACCTAACCTCTTAGGTGAGGCTGGAGAAGCTGGCTTGGCGAGCCTCAGTAAAGAAGAGCTCAAGGCGTTACCTCAACATCTCAAAAACCTGTCTCCAGCTGAGCTAGCCGGTCACCAAACGGGCATTCTTGGCGGTGCGCTTGGCGGCTCAGTAGCAGGTGGTCTTGGTGGCGGCCTTGCTGGTGGAATGACTGCTGGCCCTGGCGAACCTGCAAACACTAAGTTGGGTACCAAAATGGGGCCTCCTCCTGAAGGCAAAGAACTGGCTAAAATGCTTGCCGCAAGTATGGGTTACGGCGCGATTCCTGGGGGAGCATTAGGCGCTGGGGCGGGCGCTATGATGGCACCGGAAGGCCACCGTCTAGAAGGAGCGGGCAAAGGGGGCCTTGTAGGTGCTGGACTGGGTGCCTTATCCGCACCTGCAGGGCTCATGGCGGGTGCTGTAGGCGGGCGCGGATTATCCAAACTAGACCGCTTACTTGATGATCGGCGCTGGGCCAAAGCAATAGCCAAGGGCACAAAGCCCCCAGGGGCTCACCCCCATCAGACAGGACCACTACGAGGAGGCCCTGACCTAGGGCCTGCTCTCCTCGGTTCTTTGGGCGGCTTATCCGCACCTGTGCCTGCAGGTATTATTGGCGGAGGGCTTGCAGGCAGTTCTCTTGAAGATGATGATGATGAAAATTCAAAGGATGAGTCATGAATCGTAAAATCACATTCGTATTGTTCTTCGCACTCCTGCTCATCGGGTGTGGCGGTGGTGGTGAAGCAGTAGAGGGTCAAGAGTTCTGGCAAGCAATTGTCGCGCACCTCTTGGAGATCGTGGTGGTCATCGCGACCCCGCTCATTCTCATCCTCGTACGTAAGCTCATCCAGGTCCTTGAAGACAAAACCAACATCGACGTCGCTGAAAAGCACGAGAAGATGCTCGATGAGTGGATTACCAAAGGCATTGCCTACGGTCACGAGCAAGGGCGCAAAGCTCTCAAAGAGGGCAAGGACCCTGTCACAGGCGACGAGAAAAAGAACGCCGCTGTTGATTTCATTGCCGATGGCCTGAAGAATACAGGCGTAGTTGAGATGGGCCGCGACGCACTCGCCAAGCTCATCGAATCCAAGCTCAACGTTGAGCGAGCTCCTGAAGACACCGAAGAGCCCAGCTCTGGTCCCACACCGGAATAATCATGTCAAATTACGCATATCTGCTGGGATGTCGGTCGGCCTTTATCAAGGTCGGTATGCCCTACCAAGAAATGGGCGAAGAAGAGGAAGATCCGGCCGCCCCACCAGAAGGTGCGCCTCCGAATCCTGAAGAGGAGGAAGAGGAGCTGCCCCCTGAGATGCTTGCAGCGCTGATGCAGATGCAGGAAGAAGAGGGTGGTCCGCCTGAGATGGAGGGCGGGCCTCCCGAAGAAGGCGGAGAAGAGCTGCCTCCTGAAATGCTTGAAGCACTCATGGCTCAAGAGGGCGGTGAGGGTGGGCCTCCTGAAATGGAGGGTGACCCCGAGATGGAGGCTGGGCCCTCTGAGCTAGAGGCTGGCCCTCCGAGCATGGAGCAGGAAGAAGAAGTTCCTGAGGAACTGCTCGCCGCACTCATGGCAGCCCAAGAACAAGGCCAAGGGCCTGGCGCCGCTATGGGCCTGGAAGATCCCATGGGCGAGGGAGAAGAAGGCGGAGCTCCCACCGCTGACATGTTCGTGGACTTTGCAAATCAAGACGGCACCAACGACGAAGCAGACCCCAACATGGAAATCCCTGAGGCACCCGGAGATGAAGACAAGCCCTCTTGGGGTGGCAACGCCTCACTAGAGGGTGGTGACGCAGGTACACGCAACCATGAAATGGGATTGCCTAACTCTAACGCTGTCTGATGAGCGACACATTCGGGCATTTCCTTCTCAACGAAGCGATACCTAAATCGTATCGGCCAGAAGGCGCGTACACAAAAAGGAAACTCCAGTCCAACATGATCCGGTTGGCAAAGGATGATCCTGAAAACTACGTGAAGATCATCACTGAGGTGAAACGCCTCGGTGATGATTTTGCTACGAGGGAAGGAGTGTCTGTCGGTCTTGATGACATCGCTCCCCTCTACGCAAAAAGAAATGCCATCACTCTCCCCGCCTTGAAGGCTATCCGTAAAGCCAAGTCACGCGGGGAGCGACAAAAGATAATCGCGGATACGCAGAGCAAGCTCATTGACTACGCTGTGACTCACCCAGGCACCATGGGTGATATGGTCCGAGCAGGATCAAGAGGTGCTCCCCTGCAGTTGATGCGTGCAGTGGGAGCTCCGGCTGCTGCGAGTGATGAGAAGGACAATCTGCAGCCTTGGCTCACGGTACGCAGCTACTCAGAGGGGCTACGTCCTTCCGAGTGGTGGGCAACAAACCGTGAAGCGCGTATGGCAGCCGTCAAAACGAACATTGAAGTCACTGAGCCTGGTGACTTGTCCAAGATCCTGGTGAACAACACCAGTCATCAAGTAGTCATCGAGCATGACTGCGGTACTAAGAACGGACTCAGCTTCTCCGCGGATGACCCTGACATTCTAGATCGATTTCTAGTACGCACTGCAGGCACCATCCAAGGGAACACACTTATCACACCTCGTGTGGTAAGTCAGCTCAAGAAACAAAAGGTCGGCAAGGTCATGGTACGCTCGCCCATGGCCTGCGAGTCGGGTTCCGGGATATGCCAAAAATGTGTAGGCCTAAATAGCACTGGCAAGCTAAACAAAATCGGCGACAACATGGGCATCCGCGCCAGTCAGTCGTTAGGTGAACCTCTCACTCAGTTGGCTTTGGATGCAAAGCACGGTGTACGTATATCCGGCGCCAACCCCATGGATGTGTCTGGCTTGTCAGGGTTCCGCTCGATCTTGGAGTCACCGGCTTCGTTCAAAAACAAAGCCATACTAGCTCCGGTTACCGGAACAGTAGAGACTGTCACCGCTGCACCCCAAGGTGGTCATTTCATAACGGTGGGCGGCGAGACACAACACGTGACGCAAGGTCTCGACCCCTTAGTGGCTGCGGGAGACAAAGTCTATGCGGGTGATGTACTCTCTGAAGGAGTGCCCCGTCCTGATGAGGTCGTGAAGCACAAAGGCCTAGGCGCGGGACGAGATTACGTGGTCGACAAGCTGTCCAGCGTGTACAAGAAGAGCGGCATCAACGTAGACCGTCGGCATTTCGAAGTGCTGGCCAAATCTACGCTGAACTACTTGAAGATCGAAGACATCGATGACAAGGACTCCGCAGAGCATGGTCTAGTGCGCGGAGATGTCATCGACTACAACAGGTTCCGTAACGTTGTGGCTAGCAGTGTCAAGGAACTGCCGGTCACCGACGCCGAGGGCAGCCATCTAGGGGAAAGTGTCCTGCATCATCTAGCGGGTACTAAAATCACTTCGCCCATGGTAAAGGAACTCCAGCAAGCAGGCGTGCGTCGCGTCAAGATCACAATGAAGGCACCTGTAGTCAGTCCGGTCATGGTGCCAGCTACGCGTAATCCTTTGCTAAACCCTGATTGGATGGTCCGCTTGGGACACAGGTATCTCAAGCAGTCCATACTTGAAGGGGCGCAAAAAGGACAGAAGTCGGATCTTCACAGTACTCATCCAGTCCCAGGCATCATTTTCAGTTCAGAATTTGGTGAGGGACCGGCGGGTCGTTATTGAAATCGGTAGGTTAATCCCCTTGGGTTCAAAAGAAAACCAAGCTATCATTACCATCGATACCTCTAGAGGAGCAGGTACAAATGTCTAATTCTCCGCTGTTCAAGCGCGCCTTCGTTCGCGGTCTCAATTCCGAACTCGTTCGGGCTGGGGCGGTGGTCTATCCTTCCAAAGAAGCTGCCGATTACGCCGCCGATTACGTCGCGGACAACTCGGGGATGCCAGATCCGGTGTCACAAGGGGACGCGGTGACTCAAAAAGTCGCCACTGTTCTGTGTGACCAGTTGGTCAGTGCATCGCAGCATATGTGCAAGGAGGCGGGCAACCAGTACAGCCCCGCTCTCACCAAGACTGCACAGGCCACAGATCCCTCGACTACAGCCACTCAGGCTGCGTGGGCTCTGATGGAGAAAGCTGCGGCAGAGACTGGTTCCCTCATGGAGGGAGGCGACAACGAGAACGATCAGCCTGCTGCTGCGTCTAGCAACGCAGAAGCTGCGCTCGAAGCCGCCCGTCGTCCTGAGAACTACGCCAACATGGGCGAAAGCGGCGTAGGCAACTACGAGCGCAAGGGCCAAGGCAATGTTGGTACCGAGGAGAAGCATCCTGAGAAGCCGAAGGCGACTGAGGAAGGCTCCAACTCGGTCACCGAAAACACCGCCAAGCACGGCTCGTTGGCTTCGATCATCCAGAAGGTGGCTGCCGGCTCAACCGGAGCTCTCATCGACGGCGGTGACGTACCCAACGACCAGCCCGCTGCCGCTTCGGGTAACGCAGAAGCTGCGCTCGAAGCCAACCGTCGCCCCGAGAACTACGCCAACAAGGGCGAAGCCGGCGTCGGGCGCAGCGACATGGTCCCTGGGACCAACTCGCAGGTCGGCACGGAGCAAGAGCATCCGCTCGCGCCTAAGGCCACCGACAGTGGCAAGACCAACGTGCCCCTCGAACACATCACAGGCAGCGACAACGGCATCAAGAAGGGCTCCGCGTTCGACCAGCTCTTCGAAGAGACTGCCCACTCCGTCGTGCCCTATCTCCCCGAGCGCATGGAAGAGAACCACAAGGTTGCTCACGTCCGCGCCATGATGGGCCTCGCCGATGAGCAGCGCGCATCGTACCTCCACGATCTGTACAACACCCTCGGCAGTGAGAAGGAAGCATCCGTACTCGTACGTGACCACTTCCTGAAGACGGCCGCGGCGAAGGAGGCGGCCTCCCGCCCAAAAGCACCTAGCGCCGACGCTGAAAAGCTCGGCAAAGAGCTTCCCCCAGCGCTCAAGGCTCACATGAAGGGCAAAGACTCGGACGACTCCGATGATTCGGATGACACCAAGTCCAAGTGCCCCGACTGCGGCAAAAAGGAGTGCAAATGCGACTCCGAAGAGGCCTCCCCTGTGCCGCCGATGATGGGTAAGGAATACCCTATGACGACGAAAAAGGAAGAGAAAGAAGCTTCCTTTAACGGCGCCTCACGCAACTC
>Ga0255048_10001137_pt1 | contig 19180 bp, 19 predicted proteins | sample JV7_2_2_MG_FD_183619 | JGI IMG/M metagenome (GOLD analysis project Ga0255048, IMG submission 183619) | Seawater microbial communities from Jervis Inlet, British Columbia, Canada - JV7_2_2 | ecosystem: Environmental > Aquatic > Marine > Inlet | place: Canada: British Columbia | collected 2016-10-06
CTCTTCCGGCAGCGCTTGGCACGGCCAGACCGATCCACTTCACCGACACCTGAAGGATCACAAGTGGCTTCAGCGGCAGGTCGTATCCGGTGGCGAACAGCATTCCCGCTGCCTCGGGAAAGAACGCCAGCTGACCGACGAGGAACCCGATGATGATCCAAGCCCACGTCGCATCCTCGGCGACCTCCCAGACGGCGACGAAGTCAATGTCGGTCAGCATCCCGATCAGCGCGTACATTGCCACCAGCGACAGTGCAGGCATGATCAGGTTCTTCGGCTCAATGCGGCGGAGTTTGCCTGGCTCGGGGAGTTCTGTGTCGGTCGCAGTCGCGATTGATTCCCGAATCTCCTTGACGAGTTTCTTTGGTTTCTGCGTCTGTTGCTTCTGAGCACGAGTCAACGCCGGTGGCTGCAGGTACGGCAGGGTTGCAATCACGCTTGCGTCTCCGATGCCGCCTCGCGCTGCTTCCACAGCTGTGTCTGTACCGACCACCGCGGCGGACGAGTACAGGAGCGATACAACATCGAGACTCAGCCGAATGTCCGTTGCGCTCAGGGACCCACCGCCCAGATCCGTTAGCACTGGGCCGCTACTTGCGATCTCGAATGATCCGGGTACCAGTGCACCGTGTGCAATCCCGGCCGTGTGGAGTCGACCGACTTCGTGCCACATCTCGATGAGGAGATCCTCATTGAGCACATCGTTGGAGCCTTGACGTCCTACAGCAGCTGTGGCGAGCAGGGCAAGATCATCGCCACCGACACCGACGGCAAGTACACCAGGGACCGCAACGCCACCACGGCCGGCCATGAACAGGGCGAGCGCCTCGTGCTCAACGGCCTGTAGCCGACTGTGCGTGAACGTCTGACCGCCCTCTCGATACCAGACGGATTGCCAGACTCTGTTCACAAGCTGAGAGTCCATGGCGTCGCGACCATATGCCTTGACCCGGATGATCTGTCCGTCGTCGAGAGTTCCTTGAAGCCTGCGAACGCCCCACGACTGGTCGTCGGCCGGATGAATGCCTTTGACGATCAGACCGAAGTCCGCCAGAGCCGCGATCACCGCGGAGGGGTCTGGATATCCGGCTGGAGACCCAAAGGTGAGCAGGATGGTGCCACCGACCGCGAGCCCGAGCCCGAAGCCACCCACTGCGTCACCGGGCAGGCCAAGCCCGAGACCGAACCCCGAGATAGCGACGAGCCCGATCATCAGCCATCCAAAGCGTCGGACTGGACGAGTCAGGTGCGGCGATGCAACGACGACCAGAGCTGTGAGGACCGCTACACGCAGAATGGGAAAAGCTGGCTCGGGAGCGGTGCTGGACAGTTCTGGGAACACGGTGGGGAACGTCCCGTCCACGAGCCATACCAGTAGGCCCGCGAATGCGATGGATCCGACGGATGCAATTGCCATGTCCCTCAGAAGTCCGCCACGTTTGGATCCCTGGGCGACCACAGTCGCGATGAGGGCGACGATCAGGAGGAACCCGACGAAGAAGGCGATCCGGTACATGTCTTCGAACCACAACGGGACGCTTCCCGCTAGTTCCACCAACGCTGACTCGACCGAGGCGACTGAGTCAGCGGTAGCCGCTGTCCAAATCAGGAAGAAGAGACCGATGCCGATCGACGTCGCATCGGCAGCTCGCCTGACCCTTGGCTGGTGCGGCTCATTGGCAAAGAACCTACTGCTCACGACCTCGGACCCCGTGCCTCGGTTCCGCGGGCGCCCACCCAACCGACGGCATCCTCATAGGCACGTTTGAGAGTTGCGCCCACCCATTCATCAGACGTGTAGATGTTCTCTGTGCCAACTGCTGCCGTCACACGAGTGACCGCGAGCTGTTCGTGGATGCGAGTGTCCGCAGAGATGATGACGAGCTTGCTATCGGAGGCGTTGAGGTCTTCGGCGTATCTGCGAAGCACGTCCATGAATGTTGAGCCGAGGTCTGTGCGGCCGCGCAATCGCAGAATGACCACCGAGTTGTCCGTATCGCTTGTCGCGTCGGGGAGCAGTTCCTCGAAGACCGGCGCCGCCGCGAAGAAGAGGCTTCCGTAAGGCTGGAGCACGATGATCTGGTCGGTATCGACCGTCCTCGGAGGCTCTGTCTCACGCAAATTGCCCTCACCGTCGGGAATCCAACGCTTGAGCGTGACCTGGTTCGACTGATTGATGATGTACAGAATCATCGAGATCCCGACCCCGACGAGAACAGCGTTCTGGAGGGGGATGATCATCGTCAGTATGAAGGTGACCGTCATCACGGTTGCTTGCACAGCGCCCGTCTTCCACACGGCCTTGATATCGGCAGGCTTCACGGTGCGATATCCGACGGTCATCAATAGACCGGCCAGGGCAGGCATGGCGATGTAACCGACCACGTTGCCGAAGACGAGGATCACTACCGCCATTATGAGACCGGCGATCAGAAGGGCGGTCCGTGACCTTGCTCCCGCGTTCTTGACGAGGGAGGACGCCGACATTGAACCGCCGACGGGCATTCCCTGCCAGATTCCCGCAACGATGTTCGCCGCACCCTGGCCGACGAAGTCCTGCGATGCGTCCGGGTAGTTACCGTCCTCGTCGGGGAAGCTGGCGGAGATGCCGGCGCCTTGCACGAGACCGATGAACGCCAGCGCAAGACCGGGAACGATCAGACCAGGCATCGATCCGAACAGGGGCACCATGGGCAACGGAAGACGATTCGGAATGTCGGCGATGTCGTTGAGGATGGCTATGTCCCAACCGAGGATCGGCACAGCAGCCGAACCAACCACGATCGCTACGACCATGCCGAGCGCGCCGAGCTTCGTTTTCTCAAGCACGATGATGAGAACGATCGTGGCGATGCCAATCGTGAGTGTCGGCCAGTGCACCTGTCCGAAGTTCAGCAGAAGGTCGAAGGCACGCACGACTCTGTTTGCACCCTGGCCTACGTATCCGGTGAAGTTGTCGAGTTGACCGAGGATGATGTTGACACCGACAGCGTTGATGAATCCGACCATCACAGCGTTCGACACGAACCGCAGGATCGAGCCAGCCTTGAAGAGGCCCGCGAGGAGCATGATTGCGCCGGTGACAACCGAGAGCGTGAACAGCATGCGAGCAGGGTCCTCAGCGGTGTGGACGATGCCAACGTCCGCGACGACAATCGCCATCGCGCCGGTCGCTTGCACTGCCATAAATGATGAGCTCGTGAACAAGCCACCGGTGAAGGTGCCATACATGTAGGCATAGAGACCAAAGACCGGATTCACTCCAGCAAGAAGGCCTCCGGCCAGACCATCAGGAACACTCTCGACGCCGAGCACGACACCTGCAACCGCATCCTCGCGTAGCGTGTCACGTCGAACCAGTGAGCGGAGTCTGTCCATGCCGAGCACCTTAACGGCGGCAATCTGACTGCCTCGGTGCCGGAAGGGCGGCGGTACTATGGTTACCTGCAGTCGAGGCAGTGCGTCACACGCACATCGAGGAGGTTTCGCGATGCCACGCAGAAGAGGACCAGCAGCCGGACCCGGACGACCTGTTGGGCGTGCCCGTCGGACGAGGCGCAGGCGCAGAAGGCGCAGAGTCATGCTCGTCGGCGGACTTGTTGCATTCGGTGCACACAAGATGTCCCAGAAGGACGCGGACCGGATCGAACAGCACACAGGGGTCAACCCTGAGGAACTCGAGGACGACGAACTCGAACAGGCGATGGCCGAACTCGGGATAGAGGACCAGACCGCTACGGCCGAGGAACTTGCGCAGGCCGGCGGAGAGGCAGCGCCCGCGTCGCCGGCTGCAGCGCCTCAGGGCGCAGCTCCCGCGGGAGGATCCTCCGACTACATAGCTCAACTCGAGAAGCTCGCATCATTGCGAGATGCTGGCGTCCTCACTGATGAAGAGTTCAACGCCAAGAAGGCACAGATCCTCGGACTCTGAGTAACGAACGCGCTTCTGGCGTCCCTGAGCGCAATATGCTGCGCTCAGGGACGCCAGAACGGTTCGGGGGCTATTCGGCGGTTAGTTCGCTGATGTGCCTTTTGTAGGCCTGCTTGTCGCGCCAGTTCTCTCCCATGCTCTCGTACATTGCGTCCGGAAGCACGTCCACGGGTACAACAAGATCGCTGTCCACAGGCCACTCGGTCATCAACTCGGGGTGGTAGCCCTCCGGGTAGTACTTGGCCGGGTCGATCTCCTTGTCCCTGATGAACGGCTCCTGCATGTCCACACGCTTCTGGTTCGGCTCTGGCACGACGAGAGCGCCGTCTGAGAAGTCCTGCTGCGGAGCCCGCATGTTGGGAAAGTCCGGGAGGATGCCCTCGCGAACCCAGATGTCATCCTTGGTCACATTCACGACGACACCGTCGGGTGCACCAAAATGGAACGGTCCCTTCCAGTGTTCACGGATCTCGGCAACTGTCTCCTCGTTGACATACGTGTCGAACGGCATGTGGGTGGTCATCAGTAAGCGAGGGTTGATCTGATTGGCGATGTAGCCCGTTGCGTACGACGGTGTGTGATGCGTGTCGACCGTGTAGCGACCAAGGAATGGTGGCACGCCCTGAACGCCTGAGCTGATCGCCAGGAGTTCTGGTTGGGTTTCCGTGATGAACACATCCACGCCCTCACAGAATTCCATGTCAAGCTCGTTGGGGCGACCGTCACCCGTCCACACGACACTCAGGCCGTTCCAGTCGAGCCGGTACCCGGAGGCACCGTCCTTGCAATGCGAGCGTTGCCAGTGAGTCACCTGGACACCATTCTCGTCATAGATGACACCACCGTTGTCTGTGTGGTCGAATTCGTTGACCTCGATATCCCAGCCCTGGCCGAGGGGGAAAACATCGAATGCGTCCCGATGCCAATGCAGCATGCGCTGCATTCCGTCAATCATGTAGGCAAGGCCATCCTTCTCCGTCCGTCCGTCCGGTCCGAAGACCCGAAGTGGTTCATGCCACCGCCCGTAGTAGCCGCCGAACATGTAGAGGTAGGGAAGCGAACCGAAGTGATCGATGTGGAGGTGCGTGAGGAAGATGTTGTTGAGTTCGTTGAGCGCAAATCCGCCAGCCACATAATTGGCAATCGCACCTTCGCCGATATCGAAGATGAAGCTGTCCCCGTTCCCGAGACGCACGAACACGGACGTGTTCATCTGACCGGGGCGAATCGCTGGTGCTGTCCCCATGAAGATGATCTGCATCTCGTCGTGGCCCAGTTTCTCAGTCTTGGGGAACCAGTTTGCCGCGCTCTTGAGACCCGGTGTCGGCCGGATCCCGTCAAAGAGGAGACCCTCGGTCCACCTGCCGGCGGGGACGCCACCCATCATTGCCTTCTGAATGTCCTCAGGTGACGATGGCGTTGGCGTCGTGTGGTCGTCGGTCATGATGCTCCTTGTGTCGGCGACAGGAGGAGCCTACTGGCCGAGTTCAGCCCAGGTCCGAGAGCGACCTGTCGTAGCGAGGAGCGATCTCGGACCACGAGAATCCGCTAGCGCGGTCCGACGCAACGCTGTCTGTGTTGCGCTCGAGCGCTGCGGCTACCAGTCGAACCGCCTCATCGGGCGACTCGTACAGCGCCGCATGAGGGTCCACACCGAAGTCGTCGATTCGCTCGGGATAGACAAGACGGTTCGGGAACACGGGATGAGCTCCGGCAGCAACCGCCTCGGTGATGGCGATACCGAAGAACTCCTGATGTGCGGTGGACAAAACGACCGATGCCTTGTTGAGAAGATCGACATATTCAGCTCGCTCAGCCCAGCCCTCATGGATCAGCCGATCGCAAAGTAGCTCAGTGATCTCTGCATACGTCCGGGGCACGGACACGAACAGCTCGCCGCACATCGCGATCTCGAATTCGGTGCCAGCGTCGATGAGTCCCGAGAGAATCTCCTTCAACTCCTCAGGCCCCTTGTCGTGTTCCCACCGTTGATTCCACATGATGAGCGGTGGATCCTTTGGCTTGGATGTGGATGCGTCGAGGCCCGTAATGTCGATTCCGACGGGGAGCACGATGCTTGTGTCGACTACCTCATCGACCTTCTCAACGTGCTTGTACTCGGGAAAGGCATTGAGGAACTTCCTGGCCTCGTCCCTGAAGACAGAACGATGGAACTCTGAGTTGAAGATCACAAGATCTGCAATCGCAGCGCTTGACCAGTTCTTCATCGGATATGCGGCATCAGCCTTGTCGGCTGGTGACAGTGGGTACGTGAACTGGCTCTCGTGGAAGTAGACGGCGATTGGAACACCAGGGGCAACGGTTCGAATCGCTCCGGCAAACGCCGCGACGTTCATCATCGAAGAGGCAAGGATGACATCGGGCATGCCGCTGAGCGAGATCTCTTCCGCTAGGGCGTCCGCAAGTGTCAAGAACGCACCGTGCATCCGCCACTTCCAGAATCGTGCAGGATGGGTGATCAGCGTGACATCGTGCTGTGAGGACGCCGCGTAGCCATCAGCCCAAGCCTTGTGGGAGCCTCCGTAGTACGGCTCGATGAGTGCGATGCCCATCCGCGAACCCTAGACACGCACCTCACCCTCTTCTGTGGGCTACCAGCGGCGGAGAGCGGCACGTGAACCCTGGGTTGCGGAGGGAATGAGTGGGTTAGAGCTCTTGACGGCCGGCGAGGGCTCGTCCGAGTGTGACTTCGTCGGCATAGTCGAGGTCGCCGCCGACAGGCAGGCCACTCGCGAGACGGGACACTTTCACACCGAGCGGTTTGAGAAGCTTGGCGAGGTACATCGCCGTTGTGTCGCCCTCAACCGTCGGGTTCGTCGCAGCGATGATCTCTGTCACACGCTCCGATTCAACGCGAGCGACGAGCTCGCGCATCCGGAGCTGGTCAGGTCCGATCCCAGCGATCGGTGACATGGCGCCACCAAGAACGTGATACCTGCCCTTGAAGAGCTGCGTACGTTCAATGACCGGAATGTCCTGGGCGCGTTCGACGACGCAGATCTCTGAGGTGTCACGCCGCAGATCCATGCAGATCGTGCACTCCTCTTCGGCAGTCACGTTGTAGCACCGCGAGCAGAGATGTACCGACGATCGCATCTCTGTGATCGCATCGGCAAGACGTTGAGCATCCGCTTCCTCGACGTTGAGGATGTGAAACGCCAACCGTTGCGCGCTCTTCTGGCCGACTCCTGGGAGTCGAGAGAGTTCATCGATGAGGCGCTGGACAGGGGGCTCGAACATCAGCCGAGCATACCGCCAAGGTCCATTCCGCCTGTCAGACCACCCATGGAGTCCTCAGTAGCCGCGTTCATCGCTGCGAGGGCCTGGTTGACGGCAGCGACAACGAGGTCACCAGCCATCTCAGGGTCATCGGGATCCAGTACGGAGGCATCGAACTCGACGGAGAGGAGCTCGCCAGTTCCCCTGACAACCGCCTTGACGACGCCGCCACCGGCAGTCCCTTCGAAGGACTTCTGGGAGAGGGCCTCCTGCGCGGCCATCATCTGCTGCTGCATCTGTTGGGCCTGCTGCATGATCTGTTGCATATCTTTTGGCATTCGGGACATGGGCAGAAGAATACAGAAGTTGAGAGTGACGAGTCACGCCCCCGAGTTGCGACCACGTTCTGGAGTTTGTGGCCACATGGTGGTCACAAACTCCCACGGAACGCGAAGCGTTCCCCCGTTCCCTGCTCTCTGCGACGAACTACTGTTCGCACCCATGAAGTACCAAGCTCTCTATCGGAAGTACCGGCCGCAGCGATTCGACGATGTCATAGGTCAGGACCACGTGACGGAGACCCTCGCGAGGGAAGTGACCGAGGACAAGGTCGCCCATGCCTACCTCTTCACTGGGCCGAGAGGAACGGGAAAGACAACATCCGCTCGGCTTCTTGCCAAGTCGCTCAACTGCCCGAACAGAGCGGACGACGGCGAACCATGCAACGACTGCCCGTCCTGTGAGGGCATCACAACGGGGTCGTCAATCGATGTGATCGAGATGGATGCAGCCTCACACAACAAGGTCGAGGACATCCGCGAGATCCGCATCAACGTGGGGACCGTGGCCGCAGCAGACGGAGCCATGCGTGTCTACATCCTTGATGAGGCGCACATGTTGTCGCGCGCTGCAAGCAACGCGCTCCTCAAGACGCTTGAGGAACCTCCAGAGCACGTGGTATTCGTTCTCGCCACGACAGAGCCATACAAGCTCCTCGACACGATCAGATCCCGTACCCAGCGGTTCGATTTTCACCCCGTGGCATCGGAGACTCTTATCGAGTATCTCGCCACCATCTCGGACCGTGAACAGTTCACCTACGACCACGAAGCCCTTGGTGCGGTGACGAATCACGCGGGCGGCTCAGTGCGCGACGCCCTGAGCCTGCTCGAACAAGTCGCGGCGCTTGGCGGTGGAGAGGTAACAACCGCAGGCGTGTCGCGGGCTCTCGGAATCGCGGACGCCGACAGCTACGGCAGGCTCCTCGACCTCATCTCAGCGGGAGACGCTGCCGGAGGGATCACGCTCATCGCAGAACTCGCCTCCCAAGGTGCCGATCTGAGAAGATTCGTTGGCGACGCCATCGCCTATCTCAGAGGCGTCTTCCTTGCCCAGTACGCACAGAACATCGAAGAGGTCGTCGACGCGCCGAACGAGACCATCGAGGATTGGAAGACCCGCTCCACATCGGTATCGAGCGGCGAAGTCCTCAGAGCGATAGACGAGCTATCGGCTGCACTCCTTCAACTACGAGACGGCCGCGAAGAGCGGCTCGTTGTCGAGCTCGCCATCCTGAGACTGACCCGCCCTGAAACCGTTCCAGACATCGACGGCGTCTCTGTGAGGCTGGACCGTGTGGAGAGGCAGCTGCGTGAGCTGGAAAGGGGCGGAAGTCCGAAGCCGGAGGTTCATGGGAAGACCGAAGAAGCTGATGTCGCAACGGACCGTCCGTTCCCGGTAGCCAAGCCCCCAATTGTGGTCCCGAAAGAGGGGACTCCAGAAGAGGACAGCGGGGATGATGAAGGCACCGGTGAGTCGGAGGACTCTGCGTCGTCTGTCCTCGAACCGCCTGTAGCCAAAGCGACCAGCGAGCCCGAACCTGTACCCGGAGGAGATCTCGAGTTCTCCGACTTTGAACGCGCATGGCCAGCGATCGTTGCACATATCCGCCAGGACGTCGGACCCCGCAGACACGCTCTTCTCAAGGAGGCAAGCCCGGTCGGGATCGAGAACGGTGCCGTCGTGTTCGAGGTTGCAGCACACATGCATTTCCATCTCGAGCAACTCAAGACCGACGAGGGAATCGCCCAGGCCATCTCCGGTGCGGGAATCGATCAGCTCGGGAGACCCATTGCCGTGACGTTCCGTTCATCGAGCGCAACGGCGCCCAAGCCACCGACAGAGGTGGAGCGAGTTCCTGACAAGGATGATCTCGCTGAGGCATCAAGCGACTCAGGGACAACGGTCATTGACAATGTGCTCGACGTTCTCGGCGGCGAAATCGTGGGCGACTGACAGATGCGTCTGGGGATAGACCTTGACGGCGTCGTCGCGAACTTCAACGCTGGCTGGATGAAGCGCTACAACGAGGAACACGGCACCGACCTCAATCCTGCGATGGTTCAGTGGTGGGACGCATTCGTGTCACTGACGAGATTCAACACAAACGCTGAGTTCTGGGAGTGGGCCCGCAACGACGGCGGCCCTGGCCTGTTCCGCCATCTTCCTGTCTTCCCTGAGGCGATCGAGACCCTCAACAGGTTGAGCCGCAATCACAAGATCGTGATCATCACCACAAAGCCGACATGGGCAGTCCCCGAAACCTTTGCCTGGCTCTCAGAGAGTGGCATACCGACAACCGAGGTTCATATCACCCGCCGCAAGTGGATGGTCGACTGTGACGTCTACCTCGATGACGGACCGCACAACCTGGAGCGCCTGGTCATCGAACGACCCGAACGCTCGATCTGTCGATTCATACGGCCGTGGAATGAACCAGTGGTAGGCGCAATCGACGTCGATTCTTGGGACACATTCGAGGCTCTCGTCAGCAAGCAGTTCTGCTGAGCCGATGCTCCCATACATCACTAGTGTGCGGTGCGAAGAGGGGCCGCGCTGGTCCCAGACAAGGGAGATCAACGAATGAAGAAACGAAGTCTGATAACGCTGCTGATCGCATTCGCGATGATCGTCGCGGCGTGTTCGTCCGGTGATGCCGACGACACAACCACGACCCAGGCGGCAGCGCCTGAGACCACAACCACGACCCAGGCCGACTGGCCTGACAAGATCGTCTACGGGTTCATCCCGTCTGAGCAGGCGGACACCCTCGGTGACACGATTCAGCCGTACATGGACTTTCTGTCTTCCGAACTCGGCATCGAGGTCGAAGGCGTCGTAACCCAGGACTACAACGGTCTCGTTGTTGCCATGGGTGCGGGTCAAGCTGACGTGGGCGCCTTCGGTCCCTTCGGCTATGTGCAAGCAGCGAACCTCTACGACAACATCGAGGTTCTGATCCAATCGATTCGATTCGGCTCTGCGACCTATCACGGTCAGTGGTTCACGAACGATGCGTCGATCTGCGACGAAGCCCCGGCACCCGGAGCCCTCGAGAACAGCGCTGACGGTCCCGTGCTCGTCGATCCGTTCGACGCAGTCGCCCTGCAGGTCGGCATCGGCTTCGGAGACGAGGGCAAGGAACCCGAGCTTCTCGAGGACGGCACATCCGTCGATGCAGGCCTCGCCTGCCAGGCATCACTCGAGAAGGTCGTCGGCAGGACGGTTGCCTTCACGAGCGCAACGTCAACATCTGGATCGGTGTACCCATCGCTCCAGCTGTTGAATCTCGGGATTGATCTCGAGAATGACATCACGTACAGCTATCTCGGATCCCACACGGACACGGTCGCTGCCGTGTACAACGGAGACTTTGAGATTGGTCTGTCGTTCGATGACGCACGCCGCAACATCCGCAAGGACAGCCCGGATGTCGGCAGCAAGGTGATCGTCTTCAACATCACCGAGGAGATTCCGAACGACGTCGTTGTCGTAAATGGCGATCTGCCCGACAGCTTGAAGCAGGCGATCTACGATGCAACCGCTGCCTTCCTGGACAGCGAGGAGGGTGTTGCCCTCTTCGACGAGATCTACGGGTGGACCGACATCCAGCCCGCGATCGACTCTGACTTCGACATTGTCAGGGAAGCTGCAGAGAAGCTCGGCATCGAAGGAGACTGACCAAAGCCGTTGTGGAGGGGGCGCACCCCCCTCCACAACACACCTAGCTCATGTCACGCATCGAATTCTTGCAAGCAACAGTTACCTATCCTGGCGGCCTCGTAGCGCTCAAGGACGTCGATCTTGTGATCGAAGAGGGCGAACTGGTCGTCATCGTTGGACTCAGTGGCGCTGGCAAGTCAACGTTGCTTCGGTCCATCAATGGTCTCGTTCCGGTCACCGGATCCGTCACTGTTGATGGGGACGAAGTCGTCGAGGCCAGCGATCAGGAGATACGTGAGATTCGTTCCACCATCGGAATGATCTTTCAAACGTTCAATCTCGTCAATCGCTCAAGCGTCCTCAACAATGTACTTATGGGACGCCTGTCGAAGGTTCCTCGCTGGAGATCCATGCTCGGTCTGTGGCCCGCCGAAGACAAAGAGATCGCCATGCAATCCCTCGAACGCGTTGGAATCGTCGAGAAGGCCTACGTGCGAGCTTCCGATCTCTCTGGTGGCCAGCAGCAACGCGTCGGTATCGCTCGCGCACTCGCCCAGGAACCGAAGGTGCTCCTCGCTGATGAGCCCGTTGCATCGCTCGATCCTGTGACGTCACACGTCGTGATGCGAGACCTCCAGAGGATCAACAAGGATCTCGGCATCACAACCATCATCAATCTCCACTTCCTCGACCTCGCAAGACAGTATGGGGAACGACTGGTCGGACTGCGCGACGGCGAGGTCGTGTATGACGGCAACATCAATGACGTCGATGACGACGTATTCCGGGGCATCTACGGGCGAGCCATCACCCCTGATGACCTGTTGAAGGATGCCGCCACGTGACAATGATCGCCGAGCCAACACAACAGGTTCGGCCACCTGAGCCAAGATCATCTCGTGAGTTCATCGTTCCTCTGGTTGCATTCACATTCGCCGTCGGCGCCGCTGGATTCACTGGCGAGATCGGGCCCATCTGGGGATTGCTGATCGGTATCGTCACCTTTGGCTTGTTCTCTTGGGTAGGGATGACGAGTTCGCCGATCGATGGTCTTGTGCTCGCGATCGCGGGTTCGCTCAGCTTCTCGCTGTTCAACGTGATTATCACGTCCAGAGACCCAGGCATCAACAACGGGCTCGCACTCAAGGCATCTCTCGCCATCGCCGTGTTCGGGGCAGTCGCCGGATGGGTGACCTACCGCAACAGTCCCGGCCTGAAGGTCAGCACGGTTGGCATGTCAGCCGCTGCCTGGGGAGGCGGTGTCTACATGGTGCTGCTCACGGCCGTCGCGATGGGTTTCGCCACCCGTGTGCTTCCGGGAGAGGGAAAGCAGGAGATCACCTTCGGTCTCTTCATCGCCGTTGCTGTGGCCGCTGGTGTCCTTGGCGCAACATCGAACGTGTCGCTCTGGGCGTCACGCACGGCACCGTTCGCGACGGGAACAGTACTGATCGTCACGATCCTCGCGTGGAACGAGATCGGCTTCTCCATTGTTGAGATATGGACGCAGATCCTCAACATCGGTAACTTCATCGGCGACTTCTGGCCACCCCAGTTCACCTGGCCGAAGAGTCCTGGTCAGCCACCCTCGTTCAACATGGGCGGTGCGATGCTGGAGACCTTCCAGATCGCCATCGTTGGGGCAACCATCGGCTGTACAGTCGCGGCGCCACTGTCGTTCATGGCGTCACGTCCAACGTCACCGAACGCCAAGGTGTACTGGCTATCGAAGAGCTTCCTGAACGTCATCAGGACAATCCCTGACCTCTTCTGGGCACTCTTCTTCGCAACAGCCGTTGGCTTCGGCAAGCCGTTTGCGGGTGCTCTCGCGATGATCATGTTCTCCCTTGCGATCATGGCGAAGCTCCTGTCGGAAACCGTGGATGCCATCAATCTCGGACCGCTCGAAGCCGCCAGAGCCGCCGGAGCGACCCACAGTCAGGTCATTCGCAGAGCGGCATTTCCCCAGGTCCTTCCGAACTTCGTCGCCTACGCCCTTTACGTCTTTGAGTTGAACATCCGAGCGTCGGTCGTCATTGGGTTCGTGGGTGCCGGTGGAATCGGTCGGCTTCTCGATGAACGCCGCCAGTTCTTCCAATGGGACCAGGTCATGGCCATCGTGCTCGTGATCTTCGCCTCGGTTCTTCTGATTGAGATCGTCTCCATCTACATCAGACGGAGAATCACATGACGGTTCCTGATCTGGCGCCACACGCCACCGCCGATACGTCGAGACCGACCGCGCCGGTATGGCCGAAAGTGATCCGATGGGTGATCATGATCGTGATATTGGTCCCATTCATATGGTCGGTCGCCGGTCTCAAGATCTCAATCGACCGCATGTGGGCGGCCCCAGGCCAAGTCATGGTCCTGGTCACTGGGATGTTGCCACCTGACTTCTCGAACACGCCCCGATTGATGGGAAAGCTCCTCGAGTCAATCTATGTGGCGTGGATCGGAACAATGATCGGCGCCATCTTCTCTTTCCCGTTGGCGTTCGCTGCCGCGAGCAATATCGCGCCCCGATGGCTCGTGGTGCCTGTGAGAGCACTGCTGAGTGCAATCAGAGCGTTTCCCGAGTTGATCCTTGCAATTATCTTCATCGTGCCTTTCGGATTGGGAGCGTTCACTGGAGCAATGGCCATCGGCCTCCACTCGATTGGCACGCTCGGCAAGCTCTCCTCTGAAGTGATCGAGGGAGTAGATGACGGACCGATCGAGGCCATCGGCGCGTCAGGCGGTACGCGACTCCAGAGGATGCGATTCGGTGTTGTTCCCCAGGCGATGCCCAACATCGTCGCCTACTGGCTCTATCGATTTGAGATCAACGTTCGCGCCTCAGCAGTACTCGGACTCGTCGGTGCGGGCGGCATCGGTGGCGAGATCATCAACAGGATGCGGTTCCGCAACGACTGGCCCAAAGCTGGTGCAGCGCTGATCCTCACAGTCGTTGCCGTACTCATCATCGACGCAGTGTCGTCGTCGATTCGCAGGCGGATCATCTCTGGACAGCCGTCTGAGGCTCCGATCAGCAAGTGGATGACAGCCATAACCGGCGCATCCAGAGATCCCAGAATCGTTCCCGCCGACCAGATATGAGCGAGTTCGTTCTCCGCACTCGCGAACTGGCTGAGGTGCGCGAGGCGATCGATCTTGCACCTGGCGCGACACGCTCTTCTGCTACGCGTGGCCGAGGGAGCGCCGAGGAACCTGATGCGTGGCGGACACCATTTGAACGCGATCACGACCGGATACTGCATTCCAAGGCATTCAGGCGTCTGAAGCACAAGACACAGGTATTCATGAATCCTGAGGGTGACCATTTCGTCACCCGCATGACCCATACGCTCCAGGTCACCCAGATCGGTGGTGCAATAGCCAGGGCGCTCTCCCTCAACGTCGCTCTCGCGGAGGCCGTCGGTCTTGGGCACGATGTTGGTCACTCCCCTTTCGGTCACACAGGCGAGGATGCGCTCTCGGAGTTCGTTGACGGCGAGTGGAGGCACTCTGACCAGTCGGTACGGATCTTCGAAGTGCTCGAGCCGCTGAACCTCACCTTCGAGGTGCTTGAGGGGATCAAGACACACCCATGGAAGGTCGAAGAGAAAGCAACAACCCATGAGGGGAACATCGTGCGGTTCTCCGACCGCATTGCCTATCTCGCCCATGATGCCCTCGATGCCCTCCGCGCAGACATCCTCACACCGAGTGGGTTCCCTGACGATGTCCTCAGGGCGTTCGGCGAACCGGGGCGTGAGTGGGTTCGGACGATGGTGCAATCGGTGATCGACGAGTCGTACCGACAGAACGCGATCGCAATGGAACCTACGGTGCTTGAGGCCATGCACACGCTGAGGGCGTACATGTTCGAGCATGTGTACCTGAGGCCGTCTGCAGAGACACAGCGGCGCAGGGCCCAACAGATCGTGCGTGATCTTGTTACGTACTACCTGGAGCACACCGATGAGATCCCTGAGAGCTACCGGCACGACGAAGCGGATGATCTCACCCAGGTCATGGACTACGTCGCAGGCATGACCGATCGGTACGCCATCAGTACCCACGACGAGTTGTTCAGGCCTCGACTCTTCGGATAGCCGCTTCTCTGGGTTCCCACTGCCGCATTCGGCAATGGGAACCCAGGGTTGCAGTGACCGGATACGGTCGCTGGGGCCCAGAGAAAGGCGTCAGTCGTTGGTCCAGAGTGGTCCGTCGAGTGTCCACGTGGGAGCCTCGCCCCACTGCTCCTCGTATACAACCTCGTGGACCGGACCTCGCTTCGCAAGACCCCATCGGCCAAGTGGATAGCCGCACGGGATAGCCGCTGCGTTCTTCCAGCCTTTGTCGAGCGGTACACCGAGGAGTTCGGCAACTTCATCGTGCCTGAACCATCCCAGAACCGTTGTCAACGTCGTGCCCACTCCGAGGGCACGAGCTTTCAGCATGAGACTCCACACACCAGGGTAAATGGATGCCCCGGATGGGTCGTTGCGGTGGAACGGCAGCACGACAAGGGGCACATCACCGAAGTTGTCAGCAAGCCACTGGGATGAGGAGATAATGCGCAGACTTGCGTCGTCTCCCCGAGCCTCGGCTGCCTCTTTCGCACCTGCATAAAGCGTCGAGTTGAGTTCGTTCCATGCCTCCATGTAGAGGCCGCCAAGTTCGGCCAGCGTCGACCTGTCCGTGACGGTCACCCACCGCCAGTTCTGCATGTTGCTACCCGAAGGCGAACGAATTGCCGCATCGAGCATCGACTGGACGACGTCCTCAGGGATGGGGTCTGGCTTGACTCTGCGCATGGCGCGGGTGGTGTACAGGGCTTCGTTGATATCCATGCGAGCAAGCTAGCACTACCCCATCAACGCTGCGATGAAGCCAAAGAGAAGGAGATTGAGTGATGTCCATCCGACGCACACGATTCCGTAGACGCGCAGCCAGCTGATCCAATCGCCACTTCGGGCAGCAATCCCACGACCAACAAGGAACCACATCGGCACGCTCGTAACAATCCCAAACACGAACACGGTGAACCGCGAGACGTCGATGAACGGGAACGCGAGTACCCATGCAGTTGGAGCCGCCACCAGGAAGAGCACTGCGCCGGCCAGACTCGCCGCGAAGTCACTCATGTCTCCTCCCGATCTGAACCCAACGGAGAGTGCTGCAACGATCAGCACGAAGGGAAACATGAGCCCGAGGATTCCGCCTAGTACCGGGGCAACCGTCGTACGGCGGGGCGCAAAGGACACGTCGTGGTTCACAGTCAGACAGACTACAGAAGAAGGGCTACACAAGGCAGGGCACGGCAACGACCGGTGAGAGGGTAGGTATTCTGCAACGAGCGCTCCGAGCGGCTCCAAGCTCAGACGCTACAGAGCGACCTGGAGGTCAGATGACAGAATCACTCGAGAATGGCGCTATCAAGATCATCGAGATCATGGGTCTCTCGACAGAGAGCTACGAAGCAGCGCTTGACGAGGCCGTCGACAAAGCCGCCGAAAGCATCAACGGGATCACATCACTCGAGGTCACGAGGCAGACAGCGACCGTTCGCGACGGAAAGGTCGTTCGGTACGAAATCTCAGCGAAACTCTCGTTCATCGTTCGTTAGCGAGTGCTACACCGCGATCGCATCCAGATCAGCCGATAGGGCATTCCTGCTGTCGCCTTCAGGAATCGAAGGAAGAAGCTCTCTGGCCGCCTCAATGTGGAGCCTCGCAGTTTCGGAGTCTTCAAGAGAAGCTGCCGCACGGGCGACCGCCTCGTGGCCGTACGCGATGTAGAACTCACCAGCGCTTCCCAGCCGGGCGATGTCCAGAGCCTCGGTTCCGTATCTCAATGCTTCGTCCGGCCTGCCTGCAACGGCGTAGACCCGCGAAATCTGCCAAGCGCTGATCGACCGTGTCTTTGGCGTCTGATCGTCACGGTGCCGCCAGTGCATACGAGACGCGTGGGCACAATCGATCATCTCCTCGACCTCTTCATCCGTCCGAGATTCCTGATCGAGGATGTCCCAAGCGCCGTTGAAACAGCTCGCGGCGAAGTACCTGTGGCCAGCCTGTTCGTCAAATGAGTCCGTCATGTGCCCTCCGTTGTCGGCGGATAGTAGCCACGTCGCTCTGCGCTACCTTGGCTGCACCACTACGCTCAAAGCACCGCATGAGATATCTCAAATTCCCCCGTGCTCTCGTTCCCTTGCTGCTGCTTGCACTGCTCGCAGTTGCACCGGTTCCCGCGTCCGCGCAATCAAAAGGCGATGTGAGCAACGCGAAGGCCGCTGAGGAGGCAGCCTTCGCTGCCCTGCGGGAGGCAGATGCCGAACTCGCCGAAGGCGTCGAGGAGATGGAACGCATCGAGGGCCAGATATACAACCTCAACTGGCGAATCGACAAGCTTCGTACGGCAATCACCGAGTACGGCGACAACGTCACGAACCTGAAGGACCGTGCACGCCTCGTCGTACTCGAGGCCTACACATCAGGCGGCAGAAATCTCGTCACCTCTGCGTTCACCGCCGGAACGATCCAAGAGCTGATCACATCTCAGGCGCTCTACGACGCTGCAACCACTCGAGACCTCAATCAACTCGATCAGCTGGCAGCCATCAGTCGCCAGATGGATCGTCTTGCAGACGAACTCACGGTCAAGGAAGCCGAGGTTGCCGGACTGAAGATCGAGCATCAGGTCGTCGTCGAGCATCTGGCAGAGGTGCAAGAACGAGCATCGGCGTCACACTCCACGGCGAAGGCGAAGTACGCCACGGCCTACCGCGCCTACAAGGCAGAGTTGGCGCGACAAGCAGCTGCCGCTGCGGCTCGCGCATCAGGCGGGGCAGCCGGTATCGGCAGCCAGACGAAGGGCGTTGCCTGCCCGGTTGCCGGATCGAACTACTTCATCAACTCTTGGGGTTACCCGCGCTCAGGTGGTCGAACCCACAAGGGAACCGACATCATGGCGGGATTCAACACGCCGCTTGTGGCCATGAATTCAGGCACTGTCCGCCTCAACTCGCACAGCCTTGGTGGCATCCAGGTGTACGTGTACGGGGACGACGGCATCACCTATTACTACGCCCACATGTCCAAATGGGCGAGCGGGCTGTCGAGTGGTCAGCGAGTCAGCAAGGGGCAACTCATCGGTTACGTCGGCGACTCCGGCAATGCCAGGGGCACACCCCACCTCCACCTCGGCATGATCGCAGGCGGTATCTACGTGAACCCGTACCCATCCGTCCGAGCTGCCTGCTAACCAGCCGCCGTGGCTTGGGGGCCAGCCTGTGCGCGAACCCTCGGAAGTTCGGCGAGAACCTACTCCTCGTCAACAACCTCGACGTCAAGTTCCTCGCTCACCACATGATCGATATGGCCATCACCGTCTGAGTCAATGCCGTACAGGCGGACTCCGTCGACCTGAACATCTTTGAGCTCACCGTCACCGTCCGGATCGATGCCGGATGCTGTGATGATGTCGGTACGCGTCACATCTGGCGCACCATCACCCGAAACATCGTGTGCAACGGTGCGAACCTCGGTGATCTCAACGGCATCAGCCTCTCCGTCGCCATTGAGGTCCATTACCGTCTCGGTTGTCTCAACCGTCGTGAACACATCGGCAAGTCCATCACCGTCGACATCGATCGTGGTCTCCTCGATACGGGTCGTCTCGACGATGTCAGCAACACCGTCTCCGTCGATGTCCAACTCGCGAATCTGTGTGTACGTAGTCCGCAGGCCATCGGCATCACCATCACCGTCGAGGTCGATCTCATGGCTCTCTGCCTCGGTCGTGACGATGCTCGGATCCTGAGGTCGCATCGCAAGGTCATCGTCGTTATCGTTGCCTGTGTTCTCGTCGAATGTCATTGGGGCTCCCTTGTTGGTGAACATCGTAGCCATCCGCCGGTGTGCGTACCCGCAGTAGCCTGCCTGCTCCATGACTCAACTTCTCGCTCTCACTGGCGCAGCGTTCTATGGCTTGGCGGACTTCGCCGGCGGCCTTGCAACG
>Ga0255048_10001139_pt1 | contig 19177 bp, 22 predicted proteins | sample JV7_2_2_MG_FD_183619 | JGI IMG/M metagenome (GOLD analysis project Ga0255048, IMG submission 183619) | Seawater microbial communities from Jervis Inlet, British Columbia, Canada - JV7_2_2 | ecosystem: Environmental > Aquatic > Marine > Inlet | place: Canada: British Columbia | collected 2016-10-06
ATCCAGTCGACGAAGCTCAAGAACAATCTTCGTCACATCATGGGCGAGGAACTCATCACCCACCTCGGCACCGAGTACTACGACGAGGCCTGATGCAATCAGGTACGAGGCCTGATGAAATCAGGTACGAGGCCTGATGAAATCAGGTTGGAGATTCCTGCAATGAATCGGTTGAGGGGCTGATGGACGACCTTCCGGTCGGAGACTGGATCATCCCGGCAAGCGAGTTGGAGGAGAGGTTTGACACTTCAGGCGGTCCGGGTGGTCAGCACGCCAATCGCAACGAGACTTCTGTCCGACTTCGCCTCGACGTCGCCATGTCATCTCTCCCCGATGAGGTGAAATCCAAGCTGGCCAGCCGCATCGGCTCGGTCATCGAGGTGACGGCTTCCGAACAGCGATCCCAGTCCCGTAATCGTGAGACGGCGCGTCAGCGTCTCCAGGAGCGGATCGAAGCAGCCCTGATCGATCCCAAGACACGGAAGTCGACAAAACCGACTCGGGCCTCAAAAAGGCGCCGTGTTGAGGCAAAGAAGGCGCGTTCGGAGACCAAGAAAGGGCGACGCCGCCCCACCGCCGACGACTGATATCTACTCTCGACACATGCCGATGACAGACGACCGCTGGCGATTCCTCCTCAACTATCCCCAACACGTGTTCGGGGAAAGCGACCCCCAACTCGACAGCCTCATGGAACGAGCCGGCGATGCCGGTCTCCCGTCGGTCGCCATAAGCCATGGTGCCGGACAACTTCTCAGACTCCTGGTCTCGTTGACCCGGGGTGCACTGGCGTTGGAGATCGGAACACTCGGAGGATTCTCCGGGATCTGGATCGCGAGAGGCCTTGCCTCAGACGGCAGGTTGATAACGGTCGAGTACTCCGACCTTCACGCCAATTTCGCCCAGAGAGAGTTCGAGAATGCCGGACTCTCAGATCGAGTCCGAATTGTCAGGGGCGCGGCCCTGGAAGTCTTGCCTCATCTGATTGAGGAACTCGGCCCGAATTCGGTCGATTTCGTCTTCATCGACGCGGTCAAGAGCGAGTACACCGACTACTTCGATCTTGTGAGACCATTGGTTGCGCAGGGCGGTCTGGTGGTGGCCGACAACGTCTACGGAACCGGTCAGGGCTGGCTGGATGAGGGATTCGGGACGGACGATTTCAACCATCATGTGGCGGCCGACGATGGGTTCGAGACAACCACGATTCCGGTTGGTGGAGGACTGCTGGTGGCCAAGAAGTCATGAGAGTCACCGTTCTGGGTGGCGGTGGATTGTTGGGTCGACATCTCGTGCCACTACTCACCGAAACCGGGCATGAGGTGACAACTGCCAGCCGCTCCGCCGAAACCGTTGCTGACATCGAATCTGGCAGGGGGCTCGCTGAGGCCGTCGCAGACGCCGATTTGGTGGTCCACCTGGCTTCCGATGCCCGCAAGCCGGCCAAGGTGGACGTCGCCGGCACCCGGAACCTCCTCGACGTGCTCGACAGACAACACCTCTTCTACATGTCGATCGTGGGTGTCGATCGACATCCATTCGCTTACTACCAGGCCAAGTATCAGGCCGAGCAGCTGATCGAATCCTCAGGTCTCACCTACACGATCCTGCGGGCAACCCAATTCCACGACTTCGTCTCATATTTTCTCGGCGCCGCTTGCAAGCCTCCCATCGCCCTAATCCCGAAGCGGTTTGTGTTCCAACCCGTTCACACCGGTGATGTGGCCGCTGAGCTGGCCACGATCATTCACGCCCGGCGCACTGGAATGCAACCGGACTTCGCCGGGCCAGCCGTGCACGATGCCGAATATCTGGCCCGCTCGCTCATGGAGGCGAAAGGACGGGAGCGCCCCATAATCAATCTGCCGGTACCGGGGAAGGCGGCCAGAGCATTCAGGGAAGGCGTCCACACCAATCCAGACCAGGCCATGGGCGTGACAACCTGGGAGGTTTACTTGAACAGTCAGTACCCCGACATCAGGTGAGCACACCTGCGGCATCACCCGCTACACGAAATCGCAAGTGGTTTGTCCTCGCCACCGTCTCGGTCGGGATTCTTCTGGCGACAATCGACGGTTCGATCGTCAACGTCGCATTTCCGACACTCGTCGAGGAGTTGGACACGACGTTCAACGTGATCCAGTGGGTATCGCTTGGCTACCTGCTCACCATCGCCACCCTCACCTTGGGTATGGGTCGTCTCGGCGATGTGGTCGGGAAGAAGGTGATCCATGCCGCAGGGTTCTCCGTCTTCACCATCGCCTCAGCGGTGTGTGGACTGGCGCCCGATGTCTCGTGGCTGATCGTTTTCCGTGTTGTGCAGGCGCTTGGCGCGGTGATGATCCTGGCCCTGGGCTCGGCGATCCTTGTTGAGGCGTTCCCTAGTTCCGAGCGTGGGAAGGCACTCGGTTGGGTCATGACAGCAGTTTCTGTGGGAATCATCACCGGCCCTGTTCTCGGTGGAATTCTGATCTCCGCGTTTAGCTGGCGGGCGATATTTCTGGTGAACATCCCTGTCGGGATCATTGGAACATTGATGGCCATCAGATACGTGCCGAAGACTCAGCCGGTGCCCGGGCAGAGGTTCGACTTCGTCGGTGCGCTCCTAATGAGCGTTTCGCTATTCAGCCTCTCCCTTGCTCTCACGGTCGGCCAGGATGCTGGGTTCACATCACCCCAGATTCTCGCCGCCTTCGCGGTAGCAGCAATCACGGCGGTGGTGTTTGTGGTCGTGGAACTCAGAGTCGACTCACCCATGCTGGAACTACGTTTGTTCAAATCTCCCATGCTCACCGTGGGTGTGGTCACCGGTGTGCTGGTGTTCATTTGCCTCTCGGCGACCTTCATCCTCTTGCCGTTCTACCTGGCCGGCGTTCTTGGCTTCGACGTATTCACCATGGGACTGTTATTGACCGTGGCCCCGTTGATGATGGGCATCCTGTCACCGATGTCGGGCACGCTTTCGGACCGCATTGGCATCAGAAGACTGACCCTGGCGGGGCTGACCATCATTGGCGTTACCTATGTCGGGTTTCTCACGCTCAACACCGAGTCGACCGGGCTTCAATTCGTCGCCCTTGCCGTTCCCTATGGGATCGGAATAGGAATCTTTCAATCTCCCAACAACAGCGCAATCATGGGCAGCGTCCCACCTGAATACACCGGAGTGGCCGGAGGTTTGCTGCACCTCACCAGACTCCTCGGGCAGATAGTTGGTATCGCGGTCCTCGGATCGATTTGGGCTGCGAGGGTCGCCGCCGTCAGTGGTGAGATTCTCCCCGCCGGTGGGGCGACTGCCGCGGACCCGACCGCCCAGGTGGCAGGTCTGCAGACGGTCTTCCTCATCGCTGCCGGGATCATGTTGTTGGCAACCCTGATTGGTGCCTGGGGGCTGCGCGAAGAAAGTCGTATTGAGGTTTCGCCATCACCCGTCGGCAGCGAGACCTAACGCCACGACCCGGTCGACCTTGCCCAATTCGGTTCGAGGAATGGCTTCGACCTTGATGAAGCGCTTTGGCACCATGAATCCGGGAAGCCTTCCTCTTAGCCAATCCGAGAAATCACCCGCCTCCCCAGATCCGACGTACAGACAAACCAGAATCGAGCCCCACTCGACGTCTGGTAGTCCGACTATGACCGCCTGATCAATTTCGTCATGCTCGACTAGCTCGACTTCAACCCGTTCCGGATTGACATTCTCGCCACCGGTGACAATGACCGCGTCAGCCCGACCGATGACTCGAAGGGCCCCCTCCTTGTCAACCTCACCGACGTCGCTTGTGACGAACCAGGGGTCGTCGCGATCGGACTCTCCCAGATAACCACGTGAGATTTGGCGCGACCGCAAAGCGATCCGACCATCGTCATCAATCCTGACGTCGACACCGGGAAGAGGATGGGTGTGGTACCTGACCGGTGAATCGGGGCGCAGAGTCGCGATCTGCCCAAATGTTTCGGTCATGCCATAGGTCGGAAGGACGGGCAAACCAGCTTCGACCGCTCGTTCGAGCAAACCCTTGGGGATAGGGCCTCCGCCAACCAAAACCGCCCGCAAGCCTGCATAGGGGCCGGGGTCATGGTCAAGGAGACGATGCAACATCGTTGGCACAACCGAAACCATGGTCACGTCATCGTGCATGGCCGAGGCGAATGAATTCGGGTCGAACTCGGGAAGCAAGCGGACCGAACCACCGGCGTAGGCACTCCGAAGCAGTGCCGAGATCCCACCGACATGACTCATTGGCATCGCCACCAACCATGTGTCGGAGGGACCATGGCCGAGATGTTCAACCGATGCCTGGCAGGCCGCCTCCAAATTCGAGGCGGTAAGACGCACCCCTTTCGGCGAGCCAGAGGTTCCCGATGTGAACACCACCAAGGAAGCTCCGTCGAGATCGGGAAAGGTTGAAATCTCGATTCCTCGAGTGAGCATCAGAACTCCGCCACCAGCGACACCGGCCAGGGTCTCGAACACACCTTCGGCGTCGATTCCGGCGCTCACGGCCCTTGGCTGTGACACCGACCGACGATTGATTTGATCAACGGTCCCCCCGTAGGTCCAATCCCGGTCGGGGGTCCGCAGAAATGTCCTCTCCGGTTCCACACGCTCAAACCATTTGATCACAACCCGATTCTGCCTCTTAAGCTCCCGCATCGTGGTTTCCGAAATCTTTGACACTGAAGTGTGGGATGTGGTTCCCGGCTTCGACTTGACTGACATCACCTATCACCGGGCCCGAAACGCCGGTGTGGTCCGGGTTGCATTCGACCGCCCAGACATTCGCAACGCTTTCCGACCGCACACTGTCGATGAGCTTTACAGGACACTCGACCATGCCAGGCAGACGACAGACGTGGGCTGCGTACTTCTCACCGGGAATGGTCCATCGTCCAAAGACGGGGGCTGGGCCTTCTGCTCCGGCGGTGACCAGCGCATCCGTGGCAAAGATGGTTACAAATACGCCGACGGCGAGGAGGCTGCCACAGTCGACCCGGGACGGGTAGGACGTCTCCACATCCTCGAGGTGCAACGTCTGATCCGTTTCATGCCCAAGGTGGTGATCGCTGTGGTGCCAGGTTGGGCGGTTGGTGGGGGGCACAGCCTGCATGTTGTCTGCGACATGACCCTGGCGTCTGAAGAACATGCCGTCTTCAAGCAAACCGACTCCGATGTTGCTTCGTACGACGCTGGATATGGGTCCGCCTATCTGGCACGACAGGTTGGCCAGAAGAGGGCAAGGGAGATCTTCTTCCTCGGTCGGAGCTACCGAGCGCAGGAGGCTCACGAGATGGGAATGGTCAACGCTGTGGTGCCTCATACCGACCTCGAGTCCACCGCGTTGGAGTGGGCCACCGAGGTGACTTCGAAGAGCCCCACTGCACAACGCATGTTGAAATTCGCCTTCAACATGATCGACGACGGGCTCGTCGGTCAGCAGATATTTGCCGGTGAGGCGACCCGACTCGGTTACATGACCGAGGAGGCTGCGGAAGGACGCGACTCTTTCCTCGAGAAGCGCGACGCCGACTATTCCGACTACCCCTGGCATTACTAGTCCCTTGACCAGTTTTCAGGCCTGGAAGACCGCTGCCCGAACCCACACTCTCCCCGCGGCGGTGGTGCCGGTGGTGGTCGGCTCGGGACTCGCCTATGGGGAAGGAGCCTTTCGCTGGGACGCCTTCCTGTGGGCGCTGATTGGAGGCCTTGCCATCCAGGTGGCTGCCAACTTCTCCAACGATGCATCGGATGCCAAACGCGGGGCTGACAGCGAAGGTCGGCTTGGCCCGCCTCGGATGGTCAGTCTTGGACTAATCACCGCGAAGCAGATGTGGACCGCCACGTGGCTGTCCATCGGGGTCGCCTCAATCTCAGGAGTCGCGCTGACACTGATCGCGGGGCCTCTGGTATTGGTCATTGGCATCGCCTCGGTCGTGGCGATGCTCGGGTACGTCGGCGGTCCGATCCCTTACGGTTACCGCGGGTTCGGAGAAGTCTTCGTATTCGTGTTCTTTGGTCTGGTGGCGACGGTCGGATCCAGATACGTGCACGACATGACGGCTCCCCTGGCGGCGTGGCTACTGGCCATCCCGATTGGGATGCTGGTGACTGCGATCCTCGTCGCCAACAACTACCGGGACATCGATACCGACCGTGCCGCAGGCAAGCGAACCCTTGCCGTCATCTTGGGCAAAGAGCGAACCAGGTTGTTGTTTGCCGGGCTGGTCTACGGAGCGTTTCCACTAATTGCAGTCTTCGCCGTCGCACGCTGGACTCCATTCGAGACGCTCTTTGCTGCTCTCCTATTCCCATTCGCCGCGGGGCCGGTGAGGATCGTTTATGCCAAGACCGGTGGCGCTGCCCTGATCCGGGCCCTAAAGCTGACCGCCAAACTTCATCTGTGGACCGGTGTTGTGCTCGCCGCTGGAGCGGCCGTATCCCTTACATGAGGAACCGGTCGTCCCGACCATCCGTCCAAACCTCATGAGGAGAACTGCACTGCTCGCTCTCGTTGCTCTGACGGTGACGGCTTGTCTGGGGAGTGATTTCGAGGACAGTCTGACCGGCTCATGGCAACTGGTCTCGGGTGAGGTCGAGGGGACACTTGTCCCGATCATCGAGACCCACCCGATCACTTTGACGATTGACGGAGATCAGATCGCAGGCACCGCAGCCTGCAATGGCTATGGAGGTGTGGTGTCAATCGATGGAAGTCTCTTCGCCATTACCGAGGTGGCCATCAACGAGATGGCGTGTTCGCCAAAGGCGGTGATGGAATCACAGGCGCTCTATGTGATGGCCTTGTTCAAGGGCGAAACTGTAGAACTCACCGATGATGGCCTGACTATCAGCGGTCCCGATGTGAGTCTCAAGTACGAACCCCTGGCACCGGTCCCCACGGCCGATCTGCTCGGAACAGTCTGGGTGCTCGATGGGCTCATCCAGGGTGAATCCGTATCCTCGGTCTCCGGCGACCGGGCCACACTCGAGCTCTTCACTGACGGGTCTTTTATCGGATCGACTGGTTGTCGTGATATCTCCGGTACCTACATCGTCACGGGGGCAGAGGTCCAATTCACCAACTTCGGGGCCCATGGTGAGTGCTCTCCGCAGCTTGTCACTCAGGATTCTCGGGTTATCGGTGCCCTCGAGGGTGGTTTCCGTGTTGATATCGATGAGGACCGGATGACCACTTGGATTGCTGGCGACGAAGGTCTGATCTACCGCGCCGACCCCTGAGCATGGGCACAAATCGGGTCATTGGCCCCTAGGTAGATCCTCGTCCATTGGTACCGTTTACCAAGCACGAGGCCTGGAGGAGACCGCTGCCACATCTGTATGACTTTGCGAGCGCCGACTGGTCCGATCGCGACCTGCTCGGGGGGAAAGGTGCCGGTCTTGCCGAGATGACCCACCTGGGTCTCCCAGTACCACCAGGGTTCACCATCACTGCCGACGTCTGCCGTGCCTCAATGGCGACCGGCGCGTTGCCCGATGACCTGTGGGACGAGGTCGATGTCGCAGTGGGGAGACTCGAAACAGAAACAGGTCGGACCTTTGGGTCCGGTCCAGTGCCGATCCTCCTTTCAGTCCGCTCCGGTGCAAAGATTTCGATGCCGGGGATGATGGACAGCATCCTCAACCTCGGAATCAACGACGAGGTCGTACAAGCTCTCAGCCAGTGGTCGGGAGACCCACACTTCGCGTGGGATACCTACCGACGGTTCGTTCAGATGTATGGGGACGTGGTCCTCGGTATCGATGACCGTCTCTTCCAAGAAGTGCTGGCCACCTTGCGGGTAAAAAGGGGTGTTAACGACGACTCTGAATTGACCGCCGGAGATCTCGAAAAGGCCACCCGGATGTTCCAGACCATCGTCGAAGACAAGCGTCCGGGTTCGTTGCCCGACGACCCTCGACTCCAGCTGAAGGGGGCGATCGAAGCCGTCTTCTCTTCGTGGGGCAACAAGAGGGCCATCGACTATCGGCAGATCGCCGGGATCCCCGACGATCTCGGAACTGCCGCCAATGTTCAAATGATGGTCTTCGGTGACCTTGGCGAAGACTCGGGGACCGGCGTTTGCTTCACACGTGATCCGGCAACGGGAGCAAAGGTCAGCTACGGCGACTACCTGCCCCGGGCCCAAGGCGAGGATGTGGTTGCCGGTATCAGAAACACGATGCCCCTCGATGACCTGGCTGGGCTGCATCCCGAGTGCCATCACCAACTGCTGAAGACGATGGACGAACTCGAGCGGCACTACACCGACATGATCGACATCGAGTTCACGATCGAGAAGGACATCCTCTACATCCTTCAGGCGCGAATCGGCAAACGCACCGCGGAGGCCTCCATCAGGGTTGCTGTGACAATGGTCAACGAAGGCTTGATCGACCGTGACACAGCGGTAGGTCGAATAGCGCCAGCGTCTCTAGAGCAGCTTCACCGTCCCCGCATTGGAGAGACCGATGTGCCGGTGGCGGTCTCAGGTGTCGCGGCATCGCCGGGGGCCGCGGCCGGAAGAGTCGTTTTTGACTCAGATCGGGCTGTCGAATTGGCGAAAGCTGGCGAAGATGTTGTCTTGGTGCGACCCGAGACCACCCCAGATGACATCCATGGCATGGCCGCGTCGGTTGGCATCCTCACCAGCCAGGGTGGCAAGACCTCGCATGCCGCGGTAGTCGCCAGGGGCATGGGCAAACCCGCCGTGACGGGGGCGGCCGGGCTTCTTGTCGATGTGAACGCCGAGCTAGCCCATGCTGGTGAGGTAGATATTGCGGCCGGGGACTTCATCACAATCGACGGAACGACCGGAGACATCTTCACAGAGCCGGTGGAGCTCATCGCTCCTGAACCGCTTCCAGAACTGAGACAAATCCTCGAATGGGCCGACGAGATTCGCACTATGGGAGTTCGCGCCAACGCCGACTCCCCTGGTGACGCGGTCGAGGCCCGCTCCCGCGGCGCCGAAGGAATTGGTCTGGCCCGCACCGAACACATGTTTCTCGGTGAACGTCTTCAGGTTGTTCGCCAGATCATCTTGTCAAACGAGGACACCGGGCGCACGGAGGCACTCGAGGAGTTGGAAAAGCTCCAGGTCTCCGATTTCGAGGGGCTCCTCGAGGCAATGGACGGTCTACCGGTTGTTGTGCGACTTCTCGACCCACCGCTCCACGAGTTTCTCCCATCCCGACTCGAACTCGAACAAGAAACCGTCCGTCGGGTCAGGGCCGGCAGGGCTACCGATGATCTCCGAGCCATGTCGGAGCAGGTGGCACGCTGGGAGGAAGACAACCCGATGCTTGGCTTGCGTGGAGTGCGACTCGGGTTGATGGTCAGTCAGTTGTATCGGATGCAGGCTCGCGCAGCGGTCACCGCATATCGCCGCCGTCTCGACGCCGGGGGTAATCCGATTCTCGAAATCATGGTCCCTCTCGTCTCGACTGTTGAAGAGTTGCGACGAATGCGAATCGTGATCGAGGAGGAGATAGCTCTCGGCAGTGACAGCGGCCACGACCTCAATATCCCTGTAGGGACAATGATCGAACTCCCCCGCGCCGCGCTCACCGCTGGTCTAATCGCCAAGGAAGCCGACTTCTTCTCATTTGGCACCAACGACCTGACTCAGATGACTTATGGGTTGAGTCGTGACGACGCCGAAGGCCTCTTCTTACGTGACTATCTGGAGCAGGGCATCCTGGACTCGGACCCGTTCCAGACACTCGACGTGGGTGGGGTCGGTCGTTTGATTGAGGTGGCATGCGCTGAGGGTCGTGAGGCCAACCCCGATCTGACGCTTGGATTGTGCGGGGAACATGGTGGCGACCCAGCATCGATCGCATTCGTCCACGAGTTGGGGCTCGACTATGTGTCGGCAAGTCCACCCCGCATTGAAGGGGCTCGTCTCGCCGCGGCCCAGGCTGAGTTAGGAACCGTCTAGACGGGCAATAGCGCCCAGCAACTCTTCCACTCCTTTGCCCTCACTCGCGGTGGTGGTGACAATCTCAGCCCCGCGCGCATCGGCGGCTTCGATGAGCGCCCGCCGCACATCTGCCACACCCGGCCGATCACCTTTATTGATCACAAAAAGGTCAGCGATCTCCACGATGCCCGCCTTGTCGGCTTGCACTTGGTCCCCCCACGAAGGCCCCACCACCAGGACCACATGATCGGCGAGGTTCATGACCTCGACTTCCGACTGGCCGACCCCAACCGTCTCCACGATCAGCCGGTCGTATCCAGCGTGGCCCATCAGACGAATAGCGTCGCCTGCGGCCAACGCCAGGCCGCCGAGATGTCCTCTGGTAGCCATCGAACGAATAAACACGCCGTCGTCGCCAACGTGGGTCTGCATTCGTATTCGATCCCCAAGAATGGCCCCGCCGGTGATTGGACTGGATGGATCGACGGCGAGAACGGCGACGGTCTCCCCATCCCCTCTGATTCGGTCGATCGCAGCAGCGATCAGGGTTGATTTACCGGCTCCAGGAGGACCGGTGAATCCAAGGATCTTTTGAGGAATCGCCAGCTCACCGGCCGACTCTCCGGCCTCGACATGGCTAATTGCCCGGGAGAGAGCTTTGCGATCACCGGCGGCGACGGCGGCAAGCAGGGCGGCATCCATCAAAAGGAGACTAAAGAAAGCCTTGCTAGAGGGTCGGAAGTGTGATGCCGCTCGAGCTGGTGGCTTCCTCGAGTGTTCCGGGGGCATCGGCGGAAGCACGCACCTCTTTCACACCGGGAACTCGATCCATGAGGATTCGCTCGATACCGGCTTTGAGCGTCATCATCGAAAGTGGGCAACCTCCGCAGGCACCGACCATTTGAAGATCAACAATTCCGTCGTCACTCCCGAGCAACACAATGTCGCCACCATCGGCCTGGACAGCAGGGCGTATGTAGTTGAGAGCTTCATCGAGCTTGGCCTCATCGATGGGTCCAAGCTCAGTTGCGCTGGGCGCGATGGTCACTGGTGTTGCTTCTGACATCTCGTTCGAAAACCCGGGTTGGTGGGCAGTTGTTCCCAGTTTAGGAGAGGACACGTTGGAGCGGCTATTCGCTTCGCTCAATGGATGCTCCGAGAGAGGCGAGTCGACCGGCGAAATCTTGATAGCCACGGTCGATGTGGACCGCCTCACCGACTTCGGTCACACCGTCGGCACGGAGCCCGGCGAGAACCAGAGCAGCACCGGCGCGAATATCGGGAGCCAGGACGGGACATCCCGACAGCCCCTCGACACCACGGATGATGGCGTGTTGGGCTTCGATGAGGATGTCAGCTCCCATCCGGGCCATCTCACCCACATAGCGAAAACGAGCGTCATAGAGGTTTTCGGTGATAACGGACGTCCCGGAAGCGACACTGAGCAGGGCCACCATCTGGGGATGCATGTCGGTGTGGAACCCAGGGAACGGCAAGGTGGCGAAATCAACCGGCTCGGGACGGTCGGGTCCCCGGACCCGAAGCCAACCGTCACCATGTTCCACATCACAACCCGCAGCCTCCAGCTTGCGCAGCTCCATCCTCAGATGCTCGGGCAGACAACCGGTAACGGTGACATCACCAGCCGTGATGGCGCCCGCCACTGCATAAGTGCCTGCTTCCAACCGGTCAGGGATGACGTGATGTTCGACCGGTTGGAGACTCTCCACACCTCGAATGGTGACTAGAGAGGTGCCACCACCGTCGATCTCAGCCCCCATCGCTGATAGCTGGTTGATCAAGTCTTCGATCTCGGGTTCGCGGGCCGCGTTTACGATCACCGTCTCGCCGTCGGCCACAACTCCTGCAAACAAGAGGTTCTCAGTAGCCCCCACAGAGGGGAAGGGCAGTTCGACTTCCGTTCCCTTGAATCGCCCATCGATCCTGCCGACCAATTCACCGTGAACCAGCTCAAAGCTGGCGCCCATCTGCTCCAAACCATCCATATGCCATTCGATGGGCCGGGCACCAAGGTCGTCACCACCGGGGAGAGCGACTCGAGCCTCCCCACATCGGGCGAGTAGTGGACCGAGCACCACGATCGACGCTCGCATTGCACGGACCAGGTCGATTGGGGCCTCGGGCCTTAGATCCTGGGGTACCACAATCCAAAGCTCGCGGTCTCCCTGCTCCACCCTGCAACCAGTGTGCTCGAGGACCTGACACATAAGCTCTACGTCGAGTATCGAAGGGACGTTGGTGAGCCGATGACGTCCAGGGGCGAGAAGAGCGGCGACCATCTCCTTGAGAACGGCGTTCTTCGCACCCAAGACCGGGACCGTGCCGGCAAGAGCCGTCCCACCCTCAACGATGATCTTTGACATCGAGGCGAATGTAGTTGCGACTGGCGTCAAGGCCCGGTGACCTGGCCGGTCAGCAGAGGGTCGCTACGCTGCCGCAAGTCATGAGAATTGCCGTTGGCTCCGACCACGCCGGGTACCCACTGAAGGAACATCTCGCCAAATGGCTGGCGGAGACCGGTCATGCCGTCTACGACCTGGGGACTCACTCGACCGATCCGGTCGACTACCCGGACTACGCGGTTTCGGTGGCCCAAGCCGTCCTCGATGGCCGGGCGGACCGCGGTGTCGTAGTGTGCGGTTCCGGTGCCGGGGCGTCGATCGCGGCCAACAAGCTGCATGGGATCCGAGCCGCCGTAGCCCACGATGCCTACACCGCTCATCAGATGGTGGAACACGACGATGTGAACGTGCTGTGTCTGGGGTCTCGTGTCGTCGGGGAGTCCCTGGCGGAGGATCTGGTCGGCATCTATATCGACGCCAAGTTCAGCCGTGAGGACCGTCACGTCCGCCGGCTCGACAAGATCCGTGCCCTAGAAGCCTAAAACACCCCGACTCTCTCCTTGCTACAGCAAAAGGGGGGGGGCCGAATTCCGACGCCTGGTGCACGCGCAACAGGGTTTCGACGATCAAGAAATCAGGAACCTATTGAGTCCTGTGCAACCCGCACCATCTGCTCAAGACCCCCAACCCCGACCTCGCCTGAGATGCGACCCAGATTGTTGTTGTCTCCATCAAGAACGACGTAGAACGGGGTTCCCCTCATTCCATAAGCAAATACAGCGCTCTGCTGCTCATCGTCCATCATGACCGGAACCGTCCAGCCTTCGCCTTCGAGCCAGGTCTCGGACGGCCAATTGGGCCGGAGCCGGTCCGACAAGACGGTGAACGAGTACATGTCGACGTCGTCAGGTAGACCACCGCCGTCTAGCCAGGACTGGACCACTGGGACTTCGGCCTGACAATGTGGGCACCAATGGGCCAGGAACATGACGATCTTGGGACGTCCGTCGGGACCGACGGTCGAGGGCAAGTCGTTCCAATCGAAGCCGCTGACAGTGGGTGCGGTCAATCCAAGGGCAGGGTCAGCGGTGTTGGGATCAGCAAAGAACGGAAGTGGGGCCCCTTCAACAGTGACCTCTCCAAAGGCGATCGACTCATCGACGGCTTCTTCACCGGCAATGGAGGCGGCGAGCAAGACAATCAACCCAAGGCCGACGACCCCGCCAATGATCCAAAGGACGGTTTTATTCATAATTGGAAGCTCTCACGTAGAAGACGAGTAAGACAGCGATCAGGGTAAACCCGGCCCCGGCCATAAACGGGATGCTGACGAATCCGAACACGTCGACATACTTCGCCGAGCATGGGTTGAGCGGATCGCAAGATCCGCCTTCAAGACTGGGGAAGTTCTGAGTCAAGTAGTGCCAGACCGAGATGACCAGACCTCCGAGAGCGAAAGGCAGTGCATAGAACCTGACCAGCGTTTCCTTGCGGATGGCACCGACCAACAAGATCACCGACATCGGGTACATGGCGATCCGTTGAAACCAGCAAAGCCGGCAGGGGAGAAAGTGGATCACTTCGGAGTAGATCAGTGATCCCAACGTTGCCACCAGGGCGACAACCCACGCCATCCATATGGCGGACTGCCCAAGCGACGCAGCCGCCTCAGGCCCCCGAAAGACTCGATAGCTGACCAGGCTGATGGCGGCGACGAGCGCAACTAAGGCCAGGAAAGCCAAGAATGTGTTGTAGAAAGAGAGCGTCTCTGGAGACATTCAGGGTGACGTTATTGAGATCGAGGGGCTAGACGAGTCACTCTCAAGACCCTCCCCGACTGAAGCCCTCCGAACCGCCTAGCGAGATAGACACCTCGAGAGATGGCTATGTCGACGAAGACGGCCCCGCGACAATCTCGATGAGACCCAGAACGCCAACAACCACACCTGCCGTGAGGATCACTACCAGACCGGATGGTGCCGGCCCGAACAGGAGAAACAGAAAACCCAGTGCCACCAAGAGCACCTGAATGACCCGTTTCCAATCTGCGACGAACATGGCAAACGGGCTTGGTTCTGATGCGGTTTCACCTCGCCACGTATTCAGCAGCCCTGAGGTGGATGCTGACAAACGTCTCGCATTCTCGGAGGGACCTCTCGCCCAAGCGATGATTCCCGCAATCAGGAAGAGTGCAAAGACTGCCCAGCCAGCGCTGACCAAAGGCGCCGCAGTGTGGTCCCAAACCGATTCCCTGGCTGCTCTGACTACTTCGCTGTGAGTTCCGTCGAGCAGAGCCGTCCGGGCAATCCGAAGACCGGCCAGATCAATCAAAGCCACTATTGCCCCGCCAAAACCAATGAAGGCCACGATCCAACGTCGATCTGTGGCTATCCATATCGCGAGAGCAGCGAGAATCAAAAGGATCAGCCAGACGATCAATCCGATGGAGCCGAACAAACGCGCGGCGCTCTGAGCTGAGGCAAGCTGATCTGACTCGTAGAGGACGATGGGATCAATCTGGAAGTCGGTGTCGGGCAGATCTAGTCCAATTTCCCCGAGACGGTTCACGACCATATCGACGATGACATTGACATCGAGGGCGACCTGACCGTCTTCTGCTACCAAGGCGGCATCGTTGCCGGTGAGTACCGCGCTAACCGCCTTGTGAGTGGTTCGTAGTGCCGTACTCCACACAGTCGTCGCTCCGTCTGATGTGATTACTCCGTTGGCAATCTCGGCAATCTGGTCCCGCACAGCTCTGGTGAGCGGAATGGCCAAGAACTCAAGCCGATCTGGTGCTACCTCGGCCATAAACTCCGCCATATCGGTCGCTTCGACGACACCGTTGGCAAGCCGAAGCGACAAGGCTTCAGCGACGGCCTCGTCTTGGAGAAGCGGTTCGAATGTCGAGACAAACTTGTCTTCGTCGGTGATGGTTGTACTAAGCCATCCGACATAGATCGCGCCACTCAGGTTGACGAGAAATACCAACGCGACAATCGCTGCAACCACGTTTCGCCACCTGCGAGGTTCTGGATGCTCCGCAGTCGGCGGGCTATTTGGACTCTTTTCGGCTGATTCTGTCATTTGACGCTCCACATCGGCGGCGACGCTAGCAACCAACCGGGACGCCGAGCGAGACGCAACTCTGGCTGTGGCGTACCCGGCCAGATTTGCCAAGGGCAGAGGTGACCGCACGCCATCTACGCAGGTCGTCCATCAGGCGGCGCCACTTGGTGGCTGGCATCGATGGTGCAGATATGCGTAGCTTGGGCCGTGTGTGCAGATGGAGGTGTGTGAAGGGATGAGTGGGTTGGAATTTGGCCTGGTGCTGCCGATGCTTGAAGAGCCAGGGTCTGGTGAGAAGCCTTCCTGGGGTCGGATCAAGTCGATGGCTCAGAGTGCCGAGGCTCTTGGATTTGACACGGTCTGGGTTGCTGACGAATTGTTGTGGCGTGTGCCGGATTGGGATGGGCCCCCGGGGATGGTGGGAGTGCGTGTCGATGGCTGGGGCAGTCGCTGCGAGCACATCGACAGTCGGGGTGGGGACCTGGGTGTTGTCGGCTCTTCACCGGAACCCCGGGTTGACAGTGAAAGTCGCCGAGACTCTCGACGAGATCAGTGACGGTCGTTTCCTCTTTGGTTTCGGAGCGGGTCACGCTGGTGATCAAGGCGCAACTTTTGGGTATCCCGAGGATGTGACCGTCTCTCGCTATGAGGAGGCGCTGAGCATCGTGGTTCCTGCATTGAGAGGTGACGGTGTCTCATTCGAGGGCAAGTACCAGGCCAGCAGAAACCTCGAGATCCGCCCTCGGGGTCCCCGGGGAGGGCGGATACCTCTCATGTTGGGCGCCCACGGCCCCCGGACCATGCGGCTAGCAGCGGCACATGCCGACATCTGGAGTGCGTTCGCCACTGAAAGCAGCTTGCCCGAATGGTTCGAACCCATGCTGGAAAGCCTCAATGAGGCCTGCGCCGATGTGAACCGTGATACAGCGTCACTGAGCCGATCTGTTGGTGTTTTTGTCGAACCGGGCACCGAAGGAGCTGCTGAAGCAGCCGGCTTTGGTGTGCCCATCTCCGGCAGCACCGATCAGATAGCGGACACGCTCAACCGGTTTGAACAACTCGGGGTTGACCGGGTTGAGCTAATACCCTGGCACCAGGACCAGGAAACCCTCGCCGCTATCGAACCAGCCATCCGCCGGTTGAAAGGCTGAAACCCCTATCCAACAACCGCAGCCAGCGACAATTGTGGTCATCACTGAGCAAACGCTGGTCTGAGGCTGAATTGAAGGGTTGACGAGGGTCAGGATTACTTCTTGGTTGCCTTCGGTTCGAGCGTTCCTATCCACTCGTAGGCCTTCTCTAACCAAGAGCGGAGCTCCTCGGTACCACTCAGGAGGTCGTCGGGGACGGAGACGTAGCCTCTCATGACGCTTCCGTACTGAATGACCGGGCCGCTTTCGTATCTGGAGAGAAAGTCATCGGCCAGTTCATCCGACAGCCGTATTGCCATTGTTCCGTCGACGTCGAGAAAACTGAACATATGTCCGTTGCGTGAGGTGTAGGGGTTCTTCGCGCCTTTTACGACTTCACCTGCCTCTTCCACGACAGTGGCATAACGTTCCAGAGCGTCAGAAGGTCCCTGATAGTCAGATCCACCGGGCATGAGTGCTCCTTTCGGACGAAGAAATCGAACATAGCATTTCGACCGTCTTCGGACTCCTTCCCGGGGAGTCGTATCCAACGCATCTAGCCACAAGCATCACTCATCTGCGACGGATTCATGCTGAAGGGCCTGTCGGACACTCATCAAATCGTCGGGGTGGAATGGGGGACGGATCTGGTGCCGTAATGTGTGAAATCCCTTTGACTTATTACATCTATTGAGGTATTGTAATAGTCATACGCACAAACACCCCTTACGTCAAGGAGATGGTCAGAATGCTTATCAGCACCTCAAACGCACTCAAACTGCACGAATACCGCATCAGCGAGTTGCATCAAGCCAGCGAAAGGGCTCGGCTAGCCGCCGATGTCACCCCAAGACCAAGGTCGTTCCGACTTGGGAAGTACCGGCTGACCCTGGCAAAGGAGCCAAAGGCATATGTTCCTCGCATGGTGTGATGAAAGACAGCGAAACGTCCTCATCGGTCCGACATACATCAGAGGGCTAGCCAACACCGAGCATGGCATGATCCTCAATTACGTTTGCGACTGCGGCGAACCCGGGCAGATGGTCCCCGGGGCCGGAGCAAACAAATCACTCAGCGGCCACGCAACCAACGCCACCTCAGACTCAAGAGCTCCGACCGCGGCCTAGAACGCCCGACCGTCCAAACAAGACCCCCACTCCCCGACTGGAAGCCGGTGGACCACAGTCACCCCAATTGCGGCTCTGGCCAGAGGCAGATCGTCGATCGGTGGGATGTCTACGCGACACCGACTGGGTGCGCCTGAGGTGCAAGGATCCCCTCGGTCCTACCTCTAGAGGAGGCATTCATGTCGCATGCTGGCCGTCGCCGTCATACGTGAAGCCCATTCCTTGAGTCGTCGAAGGGACGGCTCCCGGTCTTGGGGTCGCTAGTGACTTGAAATCAGCCGTTCAGCACCTTGCTCTTCTGGGTCGCAAACTCCTCATCAGTGAGCACGCCCTTTTGATGGAGACCCGCCAGCTTCTCTAGCTCGTCAGCAGAAGAGCCTCCAGACCCCGCGGCGTCCTGTATGTACGCCTGCTGGGCACGCTGCTGGGTCACAGCCTGATCGACTGCTCGCTTCTGCATCTCGCCACCATGCGCGATCAGATAGACCAGCACACCAAGGAAGGGCAGGATTATCACGAAGACCACCCACAATGCCTTACCGAATCCACCCATGTCGCTGCGGAAAATGTCCACAAGAATGGAGATCAGCAACCATATCCAGGCTATGAACAGGAAGAACCAAAGCATGGTCCAGAACAGATCTAACAACGGCACTGACAACCTCCTCGTGGTTTAGTCTGGCGTCTACCCCAAGTCGGGGCCAATCGCAGAAAACTCAAGTGTCTCGTCACACTAGCTCTGACTCCCCGAGCTACCTGTCTCCGATACGAGACCCGATAGTCCTTTCCCCAATTCGGGAGAACACGTGTCCATCTACCGCAAACCAGGTTGACGAGCCTCAATCCTGACCCAGAAAGGGTCGAGCATTGTCGTGTACTCAAACCTATCCCAATCAGATGCGCTGGTTTCAGACATGTAGGGTGGGCTGATGTCGCCCACCGCTGCAGTTGGTCTGATCCTTTTCCTGGCTGGTGGTTCGCTCGGCATCATCTTCCTTATTGCCCGGACCACGCCCCAGATGCCCATTCCGGACCAAGCTGACCTCAAACCTGGGTCGAAGGAGAGATCCGAGAGAATCGGTGACACTGCCATATTCGCAATGGCCGCGATAAGCCTTTTCGCCGCATTCATCGGACTGGTGTTACTCGTCAGGGCCGTTAGCTGACCTCACACTCGACGGTCTTGGTTGCGGCCCGCTGCCAACTTTCACATCCCCCACATCACCTTGGGAGGCTTCGGATCTGAGAGCCTCGCGGCGAACAACCTGAGTCGGTTTCGGATCTCAGATGTCGACCGCAACCAACGAGGTCGCCCCAGTTTGTGACTGAGCCCGGCGCGGCGAGGCCAGAACACAACTAGCTGACCGCGAAGCGTCACGCCTTCCTGGGGTTTCTGGTAGTCCCGACCAGATTTGAACTGGCGTTTCCGGCTTGAAAGGCCGGCGTCCTGACCAGGCTGGACGACGGGACCAAGACACCGAAAGGTTACGTCGTGGTGGGGGTCATCCCAACTCCTGGCGAGCTTGTTCAATGCGGGCAAGTGTGGGGATGCGCCCCAATGCTACCA
>Ga0255048_10001142_pt1 | contig 19154 bp, 31 predicted proteins | sample JV7_2_2_MG_FD_183619 | JGI IMG/M metagenome (GOLD analysis project Ga0255048, IMG submission 183619) | Seawater microbial communities from Jervis Inlet, British Columbia, Canada - JV7_2_2 | ecosystem: Environmental > Aquatic > Marine > Inlet | place: Canada: British Columbia | collected 2016-10-06
GGGTGCGTCCTATCTATCGGCAAATTTGGCGCGGATCAATGGGAAAATTGACGGTAGGCCGAGCAGGGGCAAGGGGTTGCGGCCAGACGCTCGAGGCCACCGAGGCCCGGCGGGGGGCTGGTGGGGGGTGGCAGGACGGGGTCAACCCCATCCAACCCCATCCAACCCCATCCGGGCGGCTAATCGCCCACGGCTGAGAGGGCCTCGGTGACCGACTTGACGACCTCGACCGGGTGCCCACGCCAAGCGGCAAACCACGCATCCTGGTCCGGTGTTGTCTTCCTCGCACTTGGGGGTTTGGAGCCGTCCTTCACCTCGAGAAGGTAGGTCACCCCTCGAAACCCGACGAGGAGGTCAGGACAACCCTTCCCCATCGCCGCGAGAGAGTGGACCGTTGCCCCCGAATCGCGGAGAGCAGCAACGATCTCAGCCTGGTTATCGTCAATCTTCGCTGCTCTCCTCACGAGCAGATGCCTTTCAGTATGGCGCAACTCGTCGCCGTCTCCCAAACCGCGATGCGAGCGACCGGAAAACCACCCTTCAGGTGCCCCAGAATCCACATTGCCAGGTGTTCGGCAGTTGGGTTGTCCATGTGGTCGTTCAGGATCGAATGATCCAACACCGCGTGGACGTTCGTCTTCCATGCGTCCGAGATCACCGCGAAGTCGATGACCCACCCGGCATCGACATCCAGGCCCCCTTCGACATCCACTTCCACGCGGTAGGTATGCCCGTGCATCTGGCCGCACTTGTGCCCTTCCGGCACGTTTGGGAGCCAATGGGCACACTCGAGGTGGAAGACCTTGCGGACAACCATCAAACCAGACCCTGGGGCAGTGCGTTTTGACAAGGGACAATCCTTTCTGTTAGAGGTCGCCTGCGCCCAGGGTCAACTGTGTCTCACGCGGGATCTCGCCAGCTTCCTCCTGAAGCCACGACTGCAGACCTCGCAACTGGTTCTTATCTCCGCGAAACCACCCAGTCCCGTCACATGACTCTGCGCCCGCATCCTGGGCACGGCGAAGAAGAGAGTAGGTATTCACACGACCGACATGCACACGAGGGAATGCTTCGCACATCTCATCAATGACGCTCCACTTCCACTGCTTCGTCCCACCGATGAATACAACGTCTGCCCCATTCGGAATGTCCGCACACGTCATCCCGTCCTGGGCGGCGAAGGCCAGGTCGATCGGACTGTCCCAGAACTTGGGTGCCCATCTGTCCCACGCCTCGAGAGTCGCGTCAGGGTCCGCCACCACATCGGGGATCAGCATCCACTGCGGTTTTTGCGCTCGTGACGGCAATCCAGACCTCGCGTTGCGGCCCCACTCGACAAGGGAGAGCCAAGCTTCTTCATCCCATGGCTCTCCCTTGGTCCACGCGGGGAAAGCACCGTTGTCGAGGACGTATGGCATCCACGGGAATGGACCTCTCTCTCCACCAGGTGAGTAGATGTGTCCCAATAAGCCAGGGTACTTCGTAGCCCAATGATGGGCATACCCGTGGCATGAGTTTGTGACCATCACCCTCACGAAGAAACCCAGACAACGGCTCTGCGACCGGAGGAGGTTCGCCGTGTCTGTCCGCTATCCTTGATAAGCCCAGCCACTTGGAGTTCGCGGCGGCGAGGTCGTTCGGTGTTTTGGTCCATGATCAAAGTCCTTTGGATCTCTTGGTCTGTCAGCCCAAAAGCTGTCCCTTTGATCGCCGCCAAGACCCTTGCCCTCGCGGTCGAAGACTTAGGCTTGATCGAAATCGCTGCCTCTCGACTGGTCTCTGAATGGTACTGGAAAGGTTCACTGTGCTGCATCGTCGGTCTCCTTTGACCACAAGTACAAGATAATGAGGACAGGCCAGGCGATCGCTGCCAATGCGAACATGGGGATAACCCGCATCACTCTCTCCTTCTTTGCGTGGTCAGTTGACCACTGCCTGTCCAGCGAGACTCCCGCCGTTGCCCCAGGTCACAGTAGAGATGGGGCCTTGATCGTGGCCGAGCAAGGCCGACACGTCAAAGGTCATGCCGCAAGTTTCGACGCGGCCCTTGTAGTATCGGATGCCGTTGCGGGATCTTGTGAGCGGAATGCTCACAGCCGCAGAGCAGCCACCCACGTTCACGATCACCGACACGCTGCTCGGGGCTGTTGCGGTCGATGGGTTCTCGTGGAAGGTGATCGCCACCGCTACGGTCGTGAGGGTTCCACCGGGACCGGACTGCTGCCCATTCCCACTGAGCGTGGTGGTCTGGGCGGTGACGGACGCGGCGAGCAAAGTCAATACGGCAATGGTTCTCATGGCTTCCTCAGTAGTAGGTCGTAGACAACGGCATCAAAGTCATCCCCACAGCATCCAGGTGCTGGGGCGACACCTTGGTGCCACTTATTGATCCGCTCCGCGTATCGTTCTTCAACGGCGAGAAGCAGACCAGCGAGATTACCCTCATCACCGTCGCACTCGACGAGTAATGATTGATAAAGGGACTTGGATCGTTCGGTTCTGGATAGGTCAGAATCAGCAAGGGCATCGAGGTCGGCACCGCGCAAAAAGAGGCGACGGCGAGCTTCGAGTTCGCCCATCAGACTCATGACCCGTGAGCGGCTCTGCGGAAGGAGGCGATCACCTCGTGCCGAGAGCCGAGGTACTTCGACTGGGATCGTGAACGGCACCTCGATGATCTTCTCGACCTCGACGGGCACCTGGACATAGACGACCTTCTCGACGGGCACCTCGACGATACGCTCAACCGGGGCCTCGATGGAGTCGGGCGTGAACGCCGCCGTCACTGCAAGCAACCATGCGACGGCGAACGTAACAGGTAGCACGACGAAGGCAGCAAACCTGACCATCACTTCTCCTCCTTCAGCTTGTCGTACTCTGCGATCAGGGGGGCGACCTTCAAACGGAAGGCGACAGCTTGATCTGGTGTCAGCGGTGGTCCGCCAAGGAAGGCATCCTCAAGTGCGAGGGCCTTGACGGTGGCGCAGTGGCCGATCTGGTAGCCGCACCCGCACGGGCATGGGAACCCGTTAACCGTGTACTGCGCACTGTTGCAGCATTTGGGGCAGTGGTCCTCTTCGTGGATGTACCAGCAACGTGTGCAAGGCATCACTCCCCTCCCTCGCCTTGGCGATTCGTCACAACCGGCCCTCTGGTCACATTACCCACGCTCGCCATTGATGATCTCCTCCACCGGGGCACTTTTTTTGATCACGGTCAGCGACCCGCTGGAGCGCCTCCCGCAGCCGCTCGATAGTCTTCTCGCTGTGCCGTACACACGCCTCCTTCTCGTCGCGCTCCCGTTGGAATGCCTCCCGTAGCCGCTTGTTTTCGGCGTCAAGCTCTCTCATCTGCGCCGCCGCCGTGCGGAGCTGTCCCGCCGCACCTTCGATCGCCGATTGCGTGTCGGGTATTTGGTTGGCGGTACGGTCGAGGGAATCTGCCCAGCCCTCGAAGAACTCAGGCCGCCACATCTTCTTGTCGTCCATCACTTATCCTCCTTCAGCTTGTCGTACTCTGTGAGGGCTTCGCGGAGCAGGGCCATCTCATCAGCCCATGTTGGGTTAAATCCGCACAATTCCTCCAGACGGTTCAGTAGACCCTCCCCCAACTCGACCACCTTCTCGGCGGCATCCAGCGCCTCCCGCAGCCGCTCGCGGTCAGCCAAGATTCGCTCTATCTCTGGTACAGGCGTCGTTCCGTCACAGCCACCGAGGGCTTCGTAAATCTCCCTCAGCCGCGTGTGGGCGTGACCGCCGTGGAACGAGTCGCAGTTGCACGCCGGCCAGTCGCACCTCCGATAACCCTCGCGGCGGATGAAGTCCTCAAGCCGCTCGTTCTCGGCGTTCTCGTACTGGATATCCATCACTTCTCCTCCTTCACTTCTTCGATCATCGCCCAGAGGGCTTGTAGAGCGGGGAGAGAGAAGGTCAGGACGCAGAGGTCATCCGTAGAGGGGTTCTCGTCCCGCAGTCGCTTGATGGCCTCCCGCAACTGCTCGATCTCGGCGCGGAGGCCCAGTGCCTTGTTCACCGCGTAAACGTAGGCATTGTTGTGCGCCTCACATTCCTGCGTCTGCGTATCGTTCTGCTCCCGTAGCCGCTTGTTCTCGGCTCTGAGTTCGTCGCGTTGCGCGGAGATTTGTTCGATGATGATGCGAAAGATCTTCTGTTGGCTTTCAGCACGGTGGTCCTCCCCGGCATCGGAGAAGCACCCGCACCCACCGACGACATGTTTCATGTTTCCTCCTGTTCGTTGAGAGCCTTCTCAGTGAACTCAATAAGTTCGTCGAGCATGTCTATGACGCCGCCGAAAGGTCGCTCCCTCATGCCAAGTCCTTCCTGTCCCACCTCATCTCACACACAAGGCAGTAATCTCGGTGGTAATCGACTCTCAAAGTACACCGACACCCAGGGCACTTGCGAAGGTTCATGACTTCGCCTCGAGCCTTTCGAGACTGACTTTTCTGCTCAGCACCCGTGCCGTTGTAAGTATCGGCATGATCAAGCCTGTACTCCGCGTGATTCATCTACCAGCCCCTCTTTTCTTTCAGACGCCTCATCTCAGCCAGTGACTTCCTATGCTCGTCGTCCGAAAGCGGAGGACGGATGTACGCAGACGTTGTCCGAGAAGCGCGACGGATTTCCGCGACCGTACTTCTTACCAGGCCAGCGATCGAGCGCCCGTCCTTCCCCGTAACGCCCTCTCGTAGCAACCGATCAGCCGCCACCTCCAGCTCAGTGTCCTTGATGCCGTCCAGTGCCCGGAAGGTCTCGCTGATAGCGAGGTCTCCCAAGTTGGGGCGGAAGGTCTCGATAAGCACGGCAATCAGTTGCTTACGATTCATCGAGGGCACCAAGTATCCGATCTGTGTTCTTCTGGCGGGTGAAGACGCTCGACAGGTTCGGAGAACGATACTGCCCCATCTCCCACTTGGTGATGATCGAGGGCCGCTGCAACATCTCCATGTTGCCGCTCGTCCACAACCACCCGTCCATCCCATCCCGCACGATGTCGTCGAAATACGAGTCCCACCACTCCAGCGGGTATCGCTTCAGCATCTTCTCGACGACCTTAGATACGCCTGGCGAAAGCGGTGCCCTCGGCTGCGGGTGATGGGGGAAGTGATCTCGATAGGCTTGGGCGAGCGCCTCGCTGTCACTCATCTTCTTCACCTTTCATTGACTCTCGCACCTCGTCCCGCATCTCTCCCAAAAGACAGGCACCATCCCGAATCGCATCCGACAGTTCGGATTCGTCTTTCGGATCGCCGTGACTGATGATGCCCATCAGCGCGTCGAGTAAATCTCCTGCACGACGCTCACACACACCATGGAGTAAACGACCCCTTCTCTCCTCATCGGGAGAGAATGACCACTCTGGGAAATCACTTCTACGTCCGACCATCTTGTGTTCTCCTCTATCTCAATTCAGAGCCCCCCCTCCCCCCGCCACAAGGCAGGGTTTGGGAAGGCCCACGGCCCGCATCGAGTAGTGCTTAACGTCGCCCCGATTTGCAGTGGACTATCGAGAGTACACCACCCCCTTGCGACAGGATGCCCGTTGTTTTTGACACGCTACGGGGAGCCAAGCGCGGTCTCGGAGAAGGTGACTTTCTTGGACTTTCTGAAAGGCGGACAGCCGGGGCCAGAGCAGCGGAAAGTCGTTACACCACTCTGGCCTCGCAGCCGTCCATGACCTGCAGCAGCTAACTGAGGCTTCGGAAGCGTATCAGTCCCAACGTCATCCGTCAGGAAAAAACCGGCCCACCCGGGGGAGACTTAGACCGGAGGTTTCGGGTAGGTGTGATGACACGAGGTAACCGGAACCCCCAGGCAGGCCGATGCTCAAATGCTACCAGCAGCGACGACAGCGTTGATCTCGCTGTCACTGCTGCCCTCGAGTTTTGCAATCGCGTCCCCCATTTCCTTGCGAGTCATGTCCTTGCTCGATTCTTTTTTGCAGAACCCACGGATGAACCACTGGCGAGGGTCACCGTCATCCCCAGTCGTCCTTTTCAACGCTGGGCTCGAGCTGCAGATGGCGAAGAACTTCTTTGCCATCCCAGCCGTGGGCGCATCTTTGCCGCACCTCGAGTCTTTCCATAGACTCGTTTCTCGCGGGGGGTCACTGAGAGTCTTCTGGTACTCAGACTCTGACGAAGGTGACGGTGCTGGGCGGGAACCGCCAGCCGGGGACACAGTCGGCTGGGGTTCAGGCGTGGCCGCGCCAGGCCCAGCACCGTCGAAATATGATGTGGGGAGGTCTTCCAGGTCTTGAGCGAAGATATCGGACGCTCCGGTCGCGGTCAGGACAGCATCAACGTGTGCCCTCTTCTTGCTCATCTTCAAGACCGTGTTGTAGCAATCAGCGATGTCAGGGTTCTCAACCTTGTCGGTGGATTGCGACTCAATCTCTCGAGCGCCGTCAGGCCACTTACCCCCACACCCACCCTTTTTGGCGAAGCATAGCCAGCCGCCACCGTACTCTCTCTTGCCCTTGATGATCGTCCCGTCTTTTTCGCACCCAGGGCACTTTCGCTGCGCCTGACGCCAACGGTACTTCGACTCCATCGTAGAACACGAGCCGAGGCCCTCACCAAAGACCCTGCCTGTCTCAATGTGTGTGAGGGTACATGTAACGATCTGCTCACGATGGCCCCCATCGAGGGGCACCGTTTCCACGCTGTAGCTGGGAGCGAGGCGAAATGTCAGGCAAAGCTTTTCGGCCCCAGGCTTCAGTAGCGTCTCTTTTTTCGTCCCAGGGATGACACCATAGTGTTCCCCAGGCTTCATGACAGATTGCATGACCTCTTGGATCGTCCTGACCTGCTCAACGAGAGTGGATGCTGGCCTGGTCGGCACTTCTATTTTCGTGAGTTCCTCGCTCATGACTCGTCCTCCATGTCGAAATGAGTCGTGGGCCAACTGGGAGAGTGGCGGTTCTTCACCTTCCAGTAGCTGTTCAGGGCGACGAACATCGACCATCCTCTGCCGCGAACATCGTCAAGCTTAGCCTCGACGATCACCGCTTTTGGCGTTTCGGCTCTCGAGATGAAGCAGATTCCAGCCCTGTCGATTTGGTAACCCGCCCAGAGGAGTGCTTCTCGAGTCGCAGCCAACTGCATGAGGTGTTCATCGTAAACCGTAGGAGACTCGCCAAGTTCATCCTTCGTCTTGAAGTCGATCAGCCAGCCACTCCTGTGCCCCACGAGATCAGCTTTGGTTCCGTAACCGAGTGGGTGAGCGCACGAGACCTCTGCCTTGTAGTCTTCGATTCCCACACCCCGAAGAGCCACCATGGCGACCTCGACATGGGAAAACCACCTCTCGTCTACCGGGTCGCCGTCAATCTTGCTCTGGATCGCAGCGTGAATTTGCGTGCCCTCATCCCTCGCGGCGATCGACCTCTCTTCAGCCAAGACCTCGATCCGCCGCAAGTATGACTTCTCGTCCTCACCCGATTCTCTCTCCAGGGTGAGCGCAGCAGCGACCGCTTGGTTTCGCTTCCAACGCTCAAGACCGGGAGCGGATGCTGACTTGATGATCGTCGTAACGCCTGGGCCGAGGTTCAGTTTCCTCGCATGGCGAACGTCTGGCTTTACCGGCTGGCCCTTCGCACCAGTAACCGAAGTGACCTGGTCGCCGTTGCTTTGATACCAGTGACCGCCCTCGCCCGGGTGGCTCGCCGTAGAGAGTACCTTGGGGTTGCTCATCACACCTTTCCTCCGTTGTTGATGGCCTCGACCAGCTCAGAGTCGCTGCAATTCAAGGCTCGAGAGATCCGCCGTCGAGTCGCTTCTGGCGGCATGTAGCCGCCGCTGATTTGGTACAGGTAGCCCTGCGAAACGCCGTCAGTGTCTTCGGCCAGTTCGGTCAAAGACATGAAGCCTTTCACCCTTGCCAGTCTCTTCAAAGTCATGAGTCGCTTCGGCATGGGATCAAGGTAATCGTTCGATGAAAAACAATCAAGAAATAGTTTGATGATTCCCGATGAGTGTGGCAATCTGGGGGACCAGAAGAGGAGCCACGACGATGACGATGACGATGATTGAGAAAGCTAAGGCGTTGAACGTCACAAGACGCCAGGCGAGCAAGATCGCCGCTGGACGAATCACCCTCCATGATGCCCACGAGGTTAATCGGAGGCTCTCTCGCAACTCCCCTCCGACATATCCAAGGGAAGTAGGTGTGAAACCATGAACAACGACATCTGGTGTAGTGCGTGCGGGGCTCTCGAGTTCACCCCATGTAAATGCCCAAGCGCGGTCGAGGAGTCAATAGAGAAGGGCTACTGCCCAGGGTGTGATGCTGGGTCTCGAGGAGGTCCAGATAAGTGCGTCTGCCGAGAGACTGAGTTCAACCACATGGTTGACGACAGCAACGAATCACTCGGAGTTGGCTTGGGGTCGGCAGCAATATGAGCATCGAAAACGACATGGCACTTGGCGAACTCATAGGCAAGGCAGACCTCTGCGCCTTCTCGTTACGAAAGGCCATCCGAGAACTGATGTCGATGAACAAGTCTCTTCGTGACGCCATCATTTCTTGCAATGAGTTTTTCGATGCCAACGGTGAATTCAGTGAGGATGGCGACTCGTGGCGCTGCGTCAGCCTCGCCAAATCAGCGACACTCGAGGTGGATAACGTGATGCAGAAGCTGATGGAAATCGACGTTTCTCAGGATCTCCTCGACAAAGCATCAGAGTCGGCCAAGGACGCTCTCATGGGGAGGGCCTGATGCTCAATCAACACATTCAGGCTGGGGGTGTTCCCTGGCCTGGGGGCCAAACGAAAGCGGTCTCTCCTAAAGACGAATCCTCCCTGGGAGACGGAAGAGGAGGAGCCTTGGCCCCCAAACATACACCTCAAAGAAAGGAGGATGCTGATGGACGAAGAAGCGAAGACGTGGCTTGCCGAGCTGGTTGCGAAGGAAATCCAGCGGATCGAGGCGAGGATAGAGAAGACATCCAGTTCTCGCACGCGAAACGGGTTGAGATGGGAACTGCAACAGGCACTGAAGTGCCATGCTCCCAGCAAGGCAGCGAAGGAGATGACGTTCTAAGTGAGGACGTGATCTCAGCGATGCAGGACATCTTGGAGTGGGCCTCACGGAACCCTGAGCGTGCATCAGATAGGTTCCGGGGGCTCGCGCCCCTTTTGTCCAGAGACATGCTGATCGCATTTGTCCCTATCTTGATTTGGGACAAGGTGGCATCTTGAGTTACTGCATCCGATGCGTTTCCCCATGTGACGACACCCAGGATGTCTGCAGGGATTGCCGCTTTGGAGATGCCAAGAGAGCAGCCATCGGATTCCTGAAATCCGCATTCCAAATGTGCGTTGGGTTGGCAATTTTTGGGGCCATCGTTGAAGCTGCTATTTGGGTACACAAAGGCTTATACCCATGACAAACGAACAATGGATGCAGAGTCTGAGGAAACGCGCACATGACGCCTCAAACACCCTGCAAATCCACGAGGCGAGGATCGTCAGGATAGAGGAACGGCAGATCGAGCTAACCCGCAAGGCCGCGCAGATCGACCGGCTATCGGCATCAGTGGCCGAACTTCGCCACCAGGCGACGATCCTCAAGTGGGCAGTTGGCTGCATGTCCGCTGTCGCCGTAGGATGCCTCGTCAAAATCATGCCATGAGAAGAGTCACCTGGTCGGTCGTCGTCTTCGCTGTGGCAATGGCTGGGTGGGTCGGGATGACAGCGTTGTCCCTCCTCATACTTGGGAAGTGGTAGCAAAGTGAACCAGGATGAAATCTTTTCATACAACCGTGCGATTGATGACGCGGTTGCCGAACTCGAGTCACTGATGCTTAGCGGTGGTCAGAGAGACCGCATCATCAGCGCACTCAAGGAGCTAAAGAAGGAAACCAATGCCTGAACTCTGGACATCTCAACTCAGTTCACCGGGGGCAGAGCCCACGCACGGTGACAACCGATTCTGGGAGCCGCCGAAGTCGCCATGCAACGTGGCCGTGAGGTTCTACACCTTTGACCATGTCATCACGTCCAAAGACGTAGAACTGGGGAGGGCAAAGCCTGCCGACATCGGCCAGAAAACAGAGCAATTCTACTGCCCGTTCTTGGTGTGTAGCAGCGGCAAGCGATCCGTGTACGGGATGAACCACTCACACATCCCAAAGGAGAGGCTCCTCGAGCGGTACGCACTCCTCGTTGACGTGGAGGGCATCGAGGGGCTCAAGATATGGGAGGCAGGGAAGACCGTAGCCAGGCGGCTCCTCGCCATGACGAAGTCTCCTGACTACTTAGGAACAGAGTGCTTCGGGTCAAAGGGGATCGACTTTTTTGTCATGGTGACCGAGGGCGCAGCCATCGAGCGCCTCAACCTGATCCCCCGGCTGATGAGCCGAGACCTCCTTGATCAACAGACTCTCGATCTGTGGTCAATGCCTGAGTTCTTCCCCACTGACTCCCCACCGCCCACAGCTCAGAAGTCAGAGCAGGCAAGCCAAGGGTCTCACGCCGGGTCGCCACCCCCACTCGCTGGAGGTGACACCATGAGACACGGGACTCGAGTTAGGATCAACACGCCCTCAGGGGCAATGGCTGCTCAAGTCTCCGATGGGCCTGACGATGAGGGGCTCTACACGGTCATCGCAGAAGACTCGTCGATCTGGACGGTCAAAAGGGATGAGGTGGCACCGCTCTAATCTGGTTCGCCGCCGAGAAGCTTTTCCGAAAGCCTGAGCGCGATCTGGTTGTTCCCGCGATCACGAGCAACCAGTTCGCGCAGATTTTCGAGGTTCGCTTCCCTGAGGTCTCCGCTTTGGTCTTCGATGGCCTTCCTGATCGAGTGACGCTTGAGACCTTCTTGGTACTTCGCGTGACGGATGCGCCCATCGACTGCTCTCGACGCATTGGTCGTCTTGATCTTGAAAGGTAGCGGAGAGAGGCTGGACTTGAACAGTCTATGCCAGACTGAGGGGTTCTCGACCACACCTTCCTCTTGGCTTTGCGCGTCGATCAGGTTGTTGATGTCGGTTGCAGTGAACCAGCCAAGGCCAGCCATCTCATGGTAAATGCGGAACCCATGAAGTATTGACGCGAACTTCTTGCTCACATTGAGAGGGCCGAACTCCCCGACCTCTCCTGGGACGCGCTCAGTCTCTTGACCAAGAAAGTACGACCTGTTCCTGGCCCACTCGATGACCATTTTCAGATGAGGGGCCATGCGCTCCCCGGCAACGTCAAGCAGCGGGTCAGTCGCCCCAGGATCACGGTCAAATGGAGTGAGAGCCCGCATCATCTGGCCTGCGGCGACCCCGAACTTGGCGACATCTGTCAAAGGGAAAACTCCACCAGCCAAGACCGTGGTCATCTCCCCGGTCTCCTCGTCAACCGAGATTGGCACAGCAAACATCTTCCTCATGTATGCGGGCATGGCGAGATCGAGTTCTGCCTCTGACAGTCCCACCATGTCCTCGAAAGACTCTGCAATGGTGTTGAACGTCTTCACATTCCCAGGGTGGTTTGCGAATGCTGCAGCCTGACCAGTCACAGACTTCTTGAGGAACGGGTAGAAGGCCGTCAGGGGACCGACAAATTGTCTCTCGGCGTTACTGAGGTCAACCCGGCGTGGGTCGTAGGTAGCCTTCATCACGTTTCTGAATGCGTCCCTCGAGGACAGCCCCTGCCTCATGAAACCTGATGCTGCCGCGATGCGAGCGTGATGATCGAATGTCTTGATCATGTTGGCCCCGCTCATAAGAGCCATGTTTTTCGACGGGGCCTTGAACATGTTTATCGAATCCAAGAGGAACTGGAATGGCTTCGCAATCACCTCCTTTACCCCGACATGGTTCTGCGCGGCCTGCGCTGAGTCGATAAGCGTCTCGTCGAACCGCAAGCTATTGTCAAACGCTCCAGCACGGATGCCCTCTTTGAAGAACTCTTCTCCAGTAACATCCCCAACCTTCATGGCCCGCAGCTCATCCAAGTCCCCGGTTCTCAGAGCCCTCGATACAGCGAAGGTAAGATTGTTCGCGTCTCCGACCCCAGCCCCCATGTTCCATGGCCTCAGTCCGTTCTGAGCGACCATGGTCGCCGTCGAAACCCAGTCTCGAACTCGACTCGCAAGATAGAGTGGGTGGGAGACCATCCATGTCTTCATCCAGCGGCCAGGCTTGTCGAACAGAGTCCCTATCGCCCAGTTCATGCCGCCGGGGTCTTGCATCCTCGAGAAGACACCCTGCGCCCCATAGATGCCGTCGTATATCTCCTTGTCCATCGTGAACACATCGACATCTTTGAGATGCTTCGTCACCCTGTCGTACAGTTCAGGGTTTGACACTCTGAGTTCGTTGAGGCTCAAAGCACCCTTGTTGTGCAGGTCCATGTAGATGTTGGCGAGTTCACCTACCTCGTAGCGGTCAACATTCTCCAGATTGTCGAGAAGCTTGCCGAGGATCTCTTGCGTCCTTTGGCTCTCTGCCCCCAACGCATCGCGCCACACCGATATCTCGCCATTGACGTAGGTAAGCTCTGAGTTCAGGTCGTTGATCTTCTTGCCGATCAGGTCCTCGCCACGCCTCCCTCTAAGCGGGCCTCCGATCTTGGCCGCTTCTTCTGCGACTTCCCCGACCTCTCCGCTCTGCAGAGGACCACGCCTCTGGGATTCGGGGACGAGGTGTTCAAGACCCTCTCGACCTCCGCTTGGCTTTGACCTTTGGACTGCCTTGACTGCAGCCTGCCGCTGCTTCTTAGCATCGGACAGGGCGTCCATCGCCTTGTCCCTTTGGCGAGCGTGCTTAAGCGTCGGGTTGTTCTTCCAATTCTCCTTTGCCCGCTTGACCATCTCCTCGGCAAGAGAGACTTGCTCCAGAGATTGGTCAAGTACGACCTGGGCTTTCCCGTGATTCACGACTGCCACAGGAGTCCCCCATGGCGCGTCTTCAGCCCCCTTCTTCTTGAGAGCGGTCAAGTCTTTCACTTCTTGGATGATTTCGGCCCTACGACGAGTCCATTGGTCCATCGCCGTGTGGGTTTCCACGAATCGGCCTGGCTCCAATTCATCAACCTTGAGAAGAAGAGCGTCCAGTTCTTTCGCCGCCTCAAGACCGCTCTCTCCTGGCCTACGAAGCTCCTTCAATAGGTCTCTTGTCAAAAGGCGACGGCGTAGAACGTCGGCATCGCGCTCAGACTGCAGCGTGGGGGTCAAGACTTTGGCCGAATCAGGAGCAGTGTCGTAGGATCTAAACGCCTCGTTGTTCGGGTCTCTATGGCGGATGACGACTTGGTCCCCATTAGCCATCGCCTCCATCATCGCTGGCAAATCGTCACCGCTAAGCTTCTGCTTGTAGAGATCGGAATCCGGGTCGAATACCCGATCGTGCATAGCCTTCAGGCCCTGCTTGTTGGCAGACTGAGCAACCCTGTCGTTGAATGCGTTGAATGGGTTCTGTTTGAAGAACGAAACGGCAGCCTCGCCGTCCCCACGGAACTTCTTCATGGCCCTGAGCTGCTCTGTCCCGATAATGTCGCTCAAGGCCCGCCACACTTTCTCTTGGACAGGCATCTCGTCAATGGATGCGTACCCAAGCTGGCGAAGCTTCTCGAGCGGCATCATCTTAGTGACTACGTCACCGTGATCTGCGAGGTGCTGTATCACCGAGAACATTGTCATCTCGGTGTACTTCTTCCCTCTGAACGAATCCGCTCGGCTGCTGAACATGTCATCGAGGAACGGCTTGAACTTTTGGTCTGCGATTCTCGGACTGTAGTGCTTCTCCGCACCCGCCCTGAATATCCCAGCCATAGTGTCGTTGTCAGAGAGCGTCTGGAAGTATTCTCGAGAGTCCTCTACTGCCTTCTTTACTTGGTCTAAGTCGGCAGACTCCATGCCTCGTATCATGTCAGCAGTCGCCTTGTCCGACTCCCTCCTGGCGATGTCTACCAGCCTCTCTTTGTCCTGTGCCTTGGTGACAAAGCGCGTGATGTGCTGCGCCCCACCATCAGCTACGCCCGATGCGTTGACGATGTCTGCGTCTGGGAATTTGTCTTTGAACCTGCTTATCACTGACTCAATCTCAGACTTATCCCATCCTTGGGACAGCATCGCTCCCTCATCATAAATTAAACGTGTTGGATGCCCTTCGCCTCCTGTAGGGAACTGTGCGCCCTTATGAGCGCGATGCGTGCCGCCGACGCCAGCCCCTTCTCCTATGAACTCAACCAGGACGTTGTCGTCCATGTGCCACGCGAAGTCTTCGGAAGCTGCCCTGCCTCCTGGCTTCCACCCAGACCGAAGGATCTCCTCTATCTCGCCCTTCTCCGCACTTCGGTAAAGGTGTCCAGCTTTTGGCTTGATGACTTCCGAGGGGCCAAGAGCCGCGTCTCCCAAGGCTTCATCGACTGTCCGTGGCTTGCGGGAAGCTGGGGTGTCTACCCCATCCTCAAGGAACTGGCGCAGCCTTTTGTCCGACCGGAACCTCGACACTACGCCCTCAGGTAGCGCACCGTGTGACGTAAGAGTGCGCCATGAGTTCATCGACTGAGCGATGTCTTCTTTCGCAGCCTTCGCTGCATCCTTACCAGAAGGCAGCGCCTGCATCATGCGATCCTCAAGGTCGAGAAGCTGGTCTCGGTCTTGGCCCTTGAGGGCACGGTTGCGGCGAAGCCTCGCAGACGAGTAACCCATCGTCGTCCCATCGAGGACTTTGATGAAGTCGGCAGCGTCATCGGCCTCCACCACACCAAGCTCCATCGCAGTCCAGAAGACGCGAGCGAAATCCCCGTCCTTGAGAACCTCAGGGTGGTCGGTGGCGAGCTTGGCGAGCCCGAGGTTGTAGAACCCACCAACCTCGTTCATGGTGTCAACCTTGGCCTCCACGGACTCTCTGATCTCGCCCCGGTGCTTCGCTGATCTGACGCCAGTTGGGATCGTTTTCCCAAAGCCGCGCATGACAGGAGCAGTCATCGCAGAAGTATGGAACCATGAAGAAGCTGCCTCCAAAGCATTGGCGACAGGGAGGTCAAACTTCTTGAGTGGGATACGCATGACTTTTGTCTGGTGACCAAAAGGCGCACCAAAGGTCAACAAGACACGATCAGCGCGAGCTGCTGATTCCGCGAGGGTTGCCCCCTTGGCAGCACCCTTGCCAAGCATTTGAGCGCCTTTTGCATAGGGCGCGAACCAGGTCAAAGTGTCAAAGACAAAGTTCCCAAGGAAGTCCACGACGCCCATGAACACGCCGTCGTCAGGGCCTGGGTCAGCACCCCAAGCATTGCGGACATCAGTGAATGTCAGGCCACGCGCCTCGTCCCCAAGTGTCGCGTCTTCGACTTCCTTAGGGACGAGAACGCGGAACAACTCGAACAAAGGATTGCTGTCCCAAGCCCTCTTCACGTCCCCGGCAAGAAGCGCCCTAAGAGTCTGCGTCCCAGACAACCCATCGAGAGCAGTGAAGAAGCCCTCTTCAGCGTTGTCCTCGATCTCGACTTGAGCCGCTTCGACCTCCTCATGGTCGGGAAGGAACCGGCGCAGAGGATCTGGGTCAGGGATGCGAGACCGCAGACCTATTCGAGGGCGCGAAGAAAGTCCGATCTTCTTGATGGGCATGGTCTATGTGGTCGTGGCTGCGCCTTGCCCGCCGAGTCCGCTGACGATGAGGTTGATAAGTTCGGCTATAGCCGCCTGCTGGACCTGAGGATTGATCTGCGGCGCACCCCAACCCCCCATGGACGCTGCGGCAGCATGTCGGGCTCCTCCGTAACCGCCCGTTGGGCTAGCCAGAGGGTTTGAGAAACTGCTCAAGTCAAAGACGGGAGCGATGTTTGGGTTTCCAGAAAGAAGGTCAAACTGGTTGCTCGCCGCGTTGCCTAACATCGTTGAATTGAACGGCGACCCATACTGTCCCATCATTGTCGGGCCATGGGGATTCGCTCCATAGCCGACGTTAGACGCAAACCCAGCGCCAGAGCCCCCGAGGAGACTCGAGAGAAGGAGCGCCTGAGACAGCAATTCCGGGTTGCCTTGAGGCTGCACGGCAGGGGGTTGCGGCGTTGGCTGGGCCAGAGGCTGGGAAGGCCCAGCGAACGGCGTCGGGGCGTCCTGCAGGACATTGGGGACGATGTTCGAGTTCTGGCTAATAGATGGTCCGAATCCAGGCATATCTTGTCCTATCCGATTGGTCTACTTCGACCACGCTTTACGATCCATCAAACCTCGATGCTTTGGGTCGGTTTCCAATGCCGTCTTCCGGGTGCGTATTCTTGCACCCAACGTAAGCCCGGTTGCTCCAGACCTCGGCGTAGCAGCCTTATCGACGATGTACTGCTCCAGCTCATCGACCCTCCTCTTGAGAGATGACTGGGTCTGACGAGACTGCGACTGAGACGCCCTTCTAATGATCTCTGCTTTCTGGCGATTGGTCAGAGAGGCTTCGCTGGTGACTTGGTCCACGAACTCTGGCAAGTCTTCTGGGTTATCGACCATGGCATCCGCCATCGCCACCCACTTAGCCACTTGGGCCGATGCAGCCATCGTCTGGGCACGGACTTCTTCGTAAGCCGCAGTTGATTGTTTCTGGAAGTTGTTGAGTTCGGCAATGACTTCGACTGCAGTCATGTCTGGGTTCTCCTCCATCTTTTTCCCTATGGAGACGACGCCATGGAGTATGTCTATCTGCGGTGCCGTTGCCGCCGAACGCTTATCCCAACTCTCCATGGTCCCAGCGTATGTCACCGAACCCTCGATGTTCGCCCTCACTGTTCGCAGAGAGGCATCGAATGACTTCAACGCCTCGTCCTGCAGCGCACGGGCTTCTCTCGTTTCGAGGACGCCGCCGAGTGCTGCTTTCAATTTCGCAGTAGCCGACTCGAGTTCCCCGGTCTGGGCCATACGGTTATATTCGAACAGCACCGATTGCCTGTCGCTCTCTTTCAGCCTCGCCAAATCTTGGCCCCGATAGTAGTGGTCGAAGGCCATGTTTAGGGTCTGGTTGTGTAACGCTCTGAGGTCTCCAAACTTTTTGTCAAGCCTTGCGGCTTCCGCCAAGCTCAATCGGCCCTCGTCCACAGCAACACGGCGACCCTCAAGAGCGAGACTCTCTCTCTCCATCCCAGCCCTAGTCTGGTCAAGGTCAGCGGCTGTCTTGGCGGCATAGCCCCTCTGCATGTCAAGGTAAGCTGCAGCCGTCTCTCGGTCACCTTGGCTCACAGCAAGAGCATGACCAGCGTCGGCGTTTTTCCTCGCGTATTCCATCTGGACGAGAGCCGTTGCCTCCTCCTTCCCAAGCTGAGCCTCCAAAGCCTTCTGCTTCGCGCCAGCAGTTAAGCGTGCAAGGCCCAAGTCCATCTCGCCAATAGCGACCCGCTGCTCAAGAGCCTTCTTGTGGAGAGGATGCTCCTCCTCTCTCATGGAAAGATTACGAGCGGCCTCATCCAATTCAGCCTCGCTGGCTTTGATCTGTTGCTCGATTTGAGATTCCTTCGCCGCCGCCTCTCGTTCGGCAACGTCAATCTGACGCCCTTGGAGCCCGAGCCCCTGCTCCTCAAGGTCAAGCTTGCGGCTTTGCAGGCCACGGGCAGCCGCTTTGTCCAGACCTTCAGCGGCCCCACCCGCGAGCCCCCCCAGGAATCCACCGATATCGAAACCCATAGCAAACTCCTACTTTACGATATTGCCAAACCCTGAACCGCCGAGGAACGCGGACCCAAGCGAGCCGATGCCCTGCCCGAGTTGCGCTGCGCCTGATGGGATGCCTGCGATCGACGCCAGCAACTGACCTTGCCCGAGTGCTGTCTGAGCAATGTCCTTGTCGAAGGAGAACTGTTGATTTTGGAGACCCTGGGCGATCGCCATCGCCCGCGCCTGGTCCTCAACGCGAGACTTCGCGGCCTCAACCATGATCTGGTTAAGACCCTGGGCTGCAGCCTGGGCAGTCCCAGTGGCAAGCTCTGCCCCACCAGCGGCTGCTGCCCCGCCTCGAGTCTGACCAATCTTGTGCATCAGTTCACCGAACTGGCCCTTGGCTACATTCCCAAGATTCGCCATGAACATCTGGGACTCGCGCTCCGGGTCGCGTGTAAACGGGTCACCCTGGATTCCCAGGGCCATGGCGAGATTGTTCTTGTACAGGTCGGAGTCAAGGAATGCCGCCTTCGCGCCCTCCATGGTGGATGTCGCCTTTTCCCCCGCCTTGCGCGTGCCCTTCTTGTCAGAACTGTCGCTCATCAGATTCTCCGTTCGTAAAGAGCCGCCACGGGCTCAAAGCCCCGGCGCTCAAGCTGAGCTGCCCACTCCCTGTTCTCGACAGAAACGAGAGCCTGGACAGCCTCACATTCAACCCCGTGGATTACACGGCTCGCGGACCTCCACAGCATCCCAGCAACACCCCGCTCCCTTGCCTCAGGCTTGACGTACAGGCCACAAGCGGTCGCGCCGACTTGTCCCCCGTGATCCTTCACAAGCTCTGGAGAGACCGCGAGGTAGCCCAAGAGTTCATCCCCATCCGTCGCCACCAGTAGCATGAAGCTGGGGTCCGAAATCCATCCAGCAGCACGAGCGACTAACTCCAGACCCCCAAGGTCCCTCACCTCTCCTCCATCAGAGCGGATGAGATCGGACATGAGTACCAGTAGTTGCTGAAAGTCACGAGGTGCTACTGAGCGGATTCGAATCATCGTGCCATATCCTACCAGTTTCTTTGAGGCTACTTCCGCCGGGATTTAGCGCCGATCCCTGTCCTTTTGGTGAGACTTCTGCCTTTGTTCTTGAAGTATTCAGCGGCCAACGATCTATTCGACTTCTTCGTGGCCTTCTTCGCGGCAGGCTTCTTCGCGGCCTTCTTCGCGGCAGGCTTCTTCGTGGCCTTCTTCGCGGCAGAAGCCTTTTTCATCGTGGCCTCTTCCAATGGGTTCCTCTTGAGCCCCCTGCCTTTGTTCTTGAAGTATTCAGCGGCCAACGCTCTATTCGACTTCTTCGTGGCCTTCTTCGCAGCAGGCTTCTTCGCGGCCTTCTTCGTGGCCTTCTTTTGGGTCGGGGCCACCGTGGATGTCTTCGGCTTCTTGGCGACCCTCCGCTTCGGTTTCGTGACCGATGGGTCTTTTACCCCACTCGCCCTTAGAGCCTCTTTTCGTTGTTCAGCAGAAACGAACCCCTTCCTAAGACCTGACGCGGTT
>Ga0255048_10001144_pt1 | contig 19145 bp, 19 predicted proteins | sample JV7_2_2_MG_FD_183619 | JGI IMG/M metagenome (GOLD analysis project Ga0255048, IMG submission 183619) | Seawater microbial communities from Jervis Inlet, British Columbia, Canada - JV7_2_2 | ecosystem: Environmental > Aquatic > Marine > Inlet | place: Canada: British Columbia | collected 2016-10-06
GATGTAGCTGTACGCTTCCTGGGGAGTAGGAAAATTACGTGGGAATTAGGCTATTATAAGCCTCTAGTTAAGATAGTGGGGAGAGTTGGTGGAGAGATGGGAATTAAACTCGTAAGTGGGGGAAGTTGGAAGACACTTAAAGATTATCCACATATTCAAATATGAGGTGGGGGCATGAGAAGAACTTATGTACAATTACAGAAGGATTTTGATAGAATACTAAAACGTGTTCAAAAGTATAAGTATAGAAATATCAATGGAAAGTTAAATAGGGGAGAAGTACAAGCATTGTTGGAATACAGATACAAACTGCGTAAAATGTTTAAATGTGCTGTAATTTCTTCTAATAAAGCAAATAAACGAACTTATTCTCGAAATGGAGTGTTTAGTGGGGTTGGTGGTAGGGTAGATCGTTCAAATGTGAAATGGGAGATAAAAAATTATGAAATGGGTTAAAAAGAAGTGGGGGAATGAGAAGTGGATAGTAAATACTGAGCTATATTGTCTTAAACTGATGACCGTTCTACCTGAACATAGTTGTAGTTTTCATGCACATAGTAAGAAAACAGAAACCTTCTATATTACTGAAGGAGCCCTAGAACTTCATATATCTAAAGTAAATGGGCAAAAGAAATGGAAGACTGTTATCCTCAAGAGAGGACAGCAGTTTACTTTAAAGCCTAATCAATATCATAGATTTAATACGAAGGGAAGTGGGTGGTGTAGGTTTTACGAGGTGAGTACTCATCATAGTGATGATGATGTAATGAGGTTGACTGAAAGTTATTAAGTATCTTCGCAACAGGGTTTACCACATTGCTTCTTATCATGGTAATACTGATACTGAGGCATACTTCGTCTAGGTTTTTTAGTATCCCCAGGATAGAAGAAGTGTTTAGTTTTACTGCATCCTTCTTCTTGACAGGTAAAAGAAGTTAAAGAACTCCTATCTTTTTGCCCTAGCAATTTCTTACAAACTGGGCAATAAACAGTAACCCAATCGGTAGTCATAATGCATTCCTACCAATTAGACCTATCTCTAATAATAATATCTACTTTGTTCTCTATTCTGTCTAATCTAGAAATAATAAGGTCCATTACGCTTTTACTAACATATGTTTTTTGGACATACGCATAACTTGTACCAACTATTGTTATTAATGCGATGAGAAGTATGATAGTTTGTTTATTCATATTATTGTTCCTCAAATCCTCGTTGTAAGCCTAATGTACTACCTGCTCGAACTGCGGGGGATGTCAATCCTCTACTAATAGCTTCGCCTCCTTCTACAGCTCTTTGCGTTCCTTGAAGACCCCTAACAATCCCGACAGGTGTTGTTGCTTCTCCAACAAGACCAATAGGACCAGTAGGAAGAGACTCTATAATTTCTTTGAGAGTAAAATTCTTTTGGAGATCATCTAAGAACCTAAATCCACTACGTCTTTCAAGTCGTCGTAAGAGAGCTAAAGTATTTCCATCTAAATCTACTACTTCCCCAAACTTTCCTTCAACGAGTTTTTCTAGTTTCAGAGCAGCCGTATTAGGATTACCCAAAGACTTAGTTAAATTATCCACCATTTGTTTAGAAATAGAATAGGCTTTATTAACAGCTAACTGAGCTTTACCGCCGGGGATACTTTGAATTTCTTTTTCTACTAGGCTAGTAAACTGCTTTACTTTATTCTGAGAGCCGAAGATCTTATCAGCCTTCCCCGTTAGAGGTTTTAAGGCAAACCCCTGCTTGGATTGAAGCTCTCGAAATTTAAATAAACGTTGTGTATCCTGTCGTAATCTCATCAGTTCTCTAAGTTTGACTTTAGGATCAGGAGAAGAACCTCGTAAAACATTAAAAGAATCGAGGATATTATCCGTCTCTTTGGGTCTAAAATTAGGATCACTAATCTTTACTCCATCATCTACAAAATCATCGGTAAAACCAATATTCTTTCTCATCTTATTTAGTTTCTGTCCTACCTTACGATGAGCCCCTGTTAACTTCCGTTGCATAGTTTTAATAATCTGAGCTATCTTTTTGGGATCTCCCAGGGCATCATCAGCTAAACCTGCTGTTTGTTCAATAGTTCTAACTGACTCTGGTTTTAAGGTTCTAGATCCCGAAGCTATCAATCTCATAAGTCCTCTGCCAATTTTAGTGGCCCCTGCTACTGTAGGCCCTATTAAAGGAACAGCCATACCCAATCCTGCACCAACCTGTATATCATCGACAGTAACATCCTTATTTCGAATAGATTGATCTAGGGTCGCTATAGTGGCCCCTGAGAGGCCTCCCCGGAGTATCTTAGCTCCTAATCCTATACTAGCAGGTCCCGCTACAGCAGCAGCAGCTCCTAGTTCAAAGCCCAATTCAGTAGCTCCTGCCGTAATCTTTTCCGCTAAATCTTTGGGAGTAAATTCAGGGTCTACCGCTTCAGCAGATCTTAAAAGTCCGGCTTCTAACGCATCTTGTACTTGAGCACGAGGAGGAAGGAAACTAGGATCTTGAGTTAAAGCTGCTAAGCCCACTTGTCCTACTCCTTGTGGTCCTAATTGTCTTCCAGCTTCTAATGCACCAACTGTAAGACCTCTAAGTCCTCTTTGAGGAGTACTGATAACTCCCCCTAATCCAGAGGGTTGAGATGGTGCTTCTCCTAAAAAACTGTCAATAGATCCAAGAGAACTAGTATCATCACCTAAGAAATCATCGATTGATTGTTTAGCCATTATTTAAACCTTGTTTTGAATTTTTCTGTAAGTAGTTGTTTGGCTTCAAATTTACCAATTCTACCGGCTCTAAAGGCCGCTTTTATTTTTTCGGGAGAATCTAGAGAAGCTTCAAATTGTGCTGCTTTAAGATCTGAATCAACCGAAGAACTTAAGAAGTTTCTTATTTGATCCTCAGGGACACCTGGAAGGATCTGAGAGGTGGCTTTGGTAGCCGAATCTAGAGTGCCTTTAAGTCTTTCGCGGGCAATTCCCTCAATTACTCGTTGCATAGCAATAAAGGTTTGTTGATCTCCTTTGGGTAATTTACCAGCTCTAACTTTAGTAATAAAGCGTTTAACTGTTGCTTGAGCCGATGGATCACCAGCAAACCTTACCACATCTTGATCTGTAATTCTTTGTTCTCCAGATGCTTTAGCTCTTTGAGTAACAATCGGACCAATAGAACCCGGAACATTAGCTTCAATTAAAGCCTTAAGTCGTTCTGAATCAATAAGTTGTTTTCTCACTTCTTGAAATACTTTATCATCTTTAAAGGTCTTTTCTCTAGCTTGTAGAGTTTGAATTACAAACTCATTGGGCTGAGTGACAGGTTGCTGTTCCCCAGCTTGAGTAATAGGAGCAACTTGACCCGAAGGAGTAATTCTTCCTAATGTTTGTTCTACTCCTGCTCCAAACTGTTGAGGAGTTCCCGTACCAAATGCTTGTTCCTGGCCTCCCTCAAATAACTGTTCAATATTCTGTCTTTCATCTCCCGTCTGAGACTGATCGACAGCAGTTTGACGAGCAGCCATAATAAAGGCATTAAAATCTTTCCGTGATAGTTTATTTTGATCAACTAATTGTAAACCGATAGAGACAGCTTTAGAGAAGTCTTTTTCAGCTTGTCCAAATGTTCCTTCAGATCCAAGGAGAGGTTGTCCGAGAGCCGTACTAAATTGATTACCCATATTGAGAAGTTTTTGTCTGACTCCTTCTGGTAGGTTTTCATTTCCAGCAAGTTTTAGAAAAGAATCTCGTTGTTGTTGAACTTGATTAAACTTCTGTTGTAATCGTTGTTGATTCTGTTGTTTTAATTGTTCAATTTGTCCTAATCCTGTTCTTAAAGCTTGATTAGCTGCACCTAATCCTTGTGCTAATCTATTGTCATTTGCCATCCTATTTTCTCCTTATCGAAAAGCATCAATCGTACCACCTGCTCCTTGTCCAAATATATTCCCTAATAAAGCTCCCTGTGTTAAACTAAGGCCGCCTGTAGGAGCAGCTAAAGCTAACCCTATTCCAGCCCCAGCCAATCCACCTATACCGCCAAATAAACCAGATTTTGAACTTTTCCGTTGTCCCTGTTGTGCTTGTTGCTGTAAAGCAAATCTTTGGAGATCTAAACTTTGTTGTTGAAAGAAAGGACTAGAGGCTTGATTGATGGCTTGTAAACCAAAGGGGCTAGCTATTTGAGGAATAGTTCCTGCAAAACCAGCACCTAAAGAAGGAACTTGTCCTAGTGCGGACTGGAATAATGCTCCCCCTTGAGATAACTCTCCCCGTCTCTCCGCCTCTTCAGCTACTTGAAATCGTTCTCTAAATCCCTCTAGAGCTTGTTGTGCTCCTGTACCACGAGCTGCGGCCTCATCTGGAGTATCTCCTAGAATAACATTACCTATACGACCTTGAGCTTCTTTAAATTGTTCAAATTGATCTTGTTTAGCTCTTTGAGTTGCTTCAGATACGGGTAACTCTCCTCGTAAGGCCTTTTCTTGACGTTCAGCCTGTAAATTTAAGATATCCTCTTGTTTACCTCTAAATTCTTTGGCTCTTTTCTCTTGTTCTAGTCTCTCTTCGGTTTTTTCAAATTTAGATCTTGTAACAGAAAACTTAAGAATCTGTTGAGTTAATTCACCGGCCCGATCACTCGCTGCTCTTTGTTTGGCTAAAAGTTCATCGTCAAATCTACTTGGACCCCGTAGTGAGGATTGGCGATCTTGACGATCTCGTTGTGCTTGTAAATCAGTGGCTAGTTTTTGTGCTCCAGATCTATCTCGATGTAAACTACGGAGTTCGGCAGCTTCTCTAGCTGATAAACCTAATCGTGCTCCAGCTTCTTCATCTGAGAGGGCCGTCGGAATAGTATCAAGAATACCAATAATATCTGCGGCAGTTTTACCTAAGAGTCCATCCTCCCCTAGAATAGATCTTTCAAAGTCAACTTCTTTAAATCCTTGTTCTTGCGTTAAAAGGGTTCTTTGCTGTTGAATAAGCCCTTGTAATTCACGCAGTTCTTGACTAGCTTGTCCTGGAAATCCCCCAAATGTTTCAAATGATAAAGCCATAGCCCTACTCTCCTAATTTTTCATTATATTTTGATTCTTTCTTTTTAATTTCTTCTATCTTTATTTCTGCATCTAGTTTTTTATCTATAATATTTAATACTAAAGTAGTACCTTGTCTAATACCTTCTTTTACTCCCTCTGCGTAAACAGCACTATTCGCGTATATAGCCTCTAGATCTTGTTTTACCATAGATCCCCCCTTTATTTACTCTCAAGTGTTTTTAATCTAGTATTCATTTCTTTAAATGCGCCAATCATTACCCCAAAAAGCATTGTCATCTCCACCCCATCTTGTCCTTCAATTGGTTCATCATTCTTATCTCTTGGAATTAATTTCCCATCTTTATCGGCAGGTCTGTAAGATTTTTTAGGGAAAGTCTTATAATTTAACATGGGTAAACCATGAATAGTTTTTTTGGTAGGATGTTTGCTGAGTTTTTCTAAAGCCTCTATATCAGAGACTACTGTTCCGTCCGCTAATTCAACTCCATCATCACACCAAGGTAAACACCCTCTATCTGTCAGAGTTTTGTAACTAATATCTCCCCAGTAATCAGTTGCATTCCCGAAATTTTGAGAACCCGCACTATTGGGATGTAAATTAGCAGTATTTTTAATTCGAACCGTTCCTGTTCCGATATCTACAACTAAATTTCCTCCAGCCGTCAACCCCCAATTATCAGACCCGATACGATAAGCTCCGTTATCTTGATCATCTTTAAATGTTAGCGAGGGGGAGCCGACAGATCCATCTGGTATATTGAAAGTACCAGTATCTAAACGAGCTCCACCACTAGAAAGAATTGAAAACAAAGTAGTAAAATCACCATTTGCATCTGCTCCAGAAGCGTTAGTAGCAAACCCAAAAGTTAATGTTCCTGTGGCTGCTTGATGTATTCCCCAAGTATCGGCAGTACTAGAACGTTGAAGAGCGATTGCTGATACAAAATCATTGGTTGATGTCTGTTTAACTAATAAACGAGCATTCGCACCAGTGGTATTTCCTAAAGTAAATCTAGCACTCGAATCAATTCTGAACGCCCCAGTTCCACCGATAGAGATCCCATAATCATTAGCTCCAATACCATAGGGACCTGTATCGGGATCTGTACTAGGCGCAATATAAGGGGCACTAGCAGATCCAACGGGGGGCAATAGTTGAGTGGTACTAACTAAGTTATACCAATATGTACCACCGACCAATACTGTAGATAAACGAGCTAACTGATGTCTTATACCTTCTAGTTCTTCGGCTAAAGTTGTCGGAGCATTTCCTGCCCCATCTAAATCTGGATCACTTGTTGTTCTTTGTTCTGTTACATCTATCGAATAGTCATCCATAGATTCTGGAATATTATTATTAACATGATTAACATCTGTAGCATTTAAATCACTTGCGGTTAGTGTTTCACCATCTACATATGTTTTATGTACTGAATAGGGGAAAGCCATATTAGTTTACCTGTACCTTTTTTATCTTTTTCATATCTTCCACCCTTTTCATTGCTGTGTCATACTCTTTAGAAGATTTTTTCTTATAAACTGCATCTTGTGTCTTTCTCCACCCTTCATGCATCGTTGCCTCAAAGAGTGCTAAATCAGGAGGCCCTTTATCTAAACATTTCTTACAGATAAGCATATTAGCTACACTCTTATCCTCAATCTTTATTTGATATCGTCGAGATGTTACATTATGAACTATAACTTGTTTCTGTCCTTGAGAAGTTTTAATAGTTTTACGTTTAGCGATAGTTTGTCCACATCCAGACATACATCGTACTGTATAAGGACCAAACTCATCAACATCTAGATAATTAATCGGTTTAGGCATATTTATTTATTCCTCTCTATTCCAGAAACTAGAAACGGGATTATGATATGAGATAAAGCAAAATCTTCACTATCCCCATCATTACTAATATAAAATCTTATTTTTTCACCCTTAGCACCTAGTTCAATATCTTCTTTAGTAGGGCCAATACTTCCCAAAGAATCTGTTCCTAGTACAAATGAACCTAAGGCAGAAGCACCGGATCCTAAAGCAACTGATTGAGAAGTTTGTTCTACAGTATCGATAAACCATCTTACATCAATTTGAAAAGCTCCCCTAGAAATAAAATGGAATATAGCTGGCCAATGCGCATCAAAAAATTTATTAATTCCGGGAAGTTCTAAATCTACCCAAGTTGTTCTTAATTCACTTGTATAAGCATTGCCATTATCAGCTTTGGTATCATCTTCTAATTCCCACGTACCTCCGTTATAATCTCCTGTTCTTAACACTTCTTCCCCATCCGTATTCATGGCTCTCCAAGAGGCCGCTGCTTCATATCCGCTATCATCTGTATTCTCTAGCGAATCGTGAGGGGGCATCCAAACCTGGCGAGAGACATCAAAAATAAGAGCTGTATCATCTTGAAGAAGACTAGATCGTCTAATCCATAGTTTAATAGCCCTAATTTTAGGGTCAAACTCCATGTGAAAATTATCTAGTTGAGTTATATTCGCATTTGTTTTAAGATAATTATGAATAAAAGAAGGTCGAGTAACAGAAGCTCTTTTGTAGTTCCGTAATTGTTCGGCATTCGCAACACTATACATTTCTAAATCTGACGACATAGCATAAATATCATTATCTACTTCTACCATTAATTGAGGACTGTGTACACCCCCAGTCCATGCTGTAGATTGGGATCCCCAAGTCGATACAGTTATACTATCATCACTTAGAGTAAAAGTTTTCTCTCGTCCAAAAATAAATAATGTACCATCTTTAGATACACAATTAATAATACCAAATTCATCTGGAAAATCTATAACAATTGTACCCGAAGTTCCACCTGTAAATGTTTCAAAAGCTCCTAAAGAAGAGTAGTATAGAGTATTTTTCTTTCCTGGTACTCCCCACCCAAACATTCGTCTACTTGCTCCCTTATTATGAACTAAAACTTTATTAGGTTGATCAGAACCTGTCCAATCAGCTGAAGGAGAAGCAATAGTAGCAATAGAGGTACCCGTATCTACTTGAACCGCATTTACTCCATTGCATATAAACATCTTGCTGTCAGCTGGAGTAAAGTTTACTTTGGCTGTAGCAGAGCGACTTGATTGAATAGATACACCATTTCTATACAAGCTTCCATTAGATCCTGCAAAATAGTTATGTTCAGCAGCAGCTAAAACTAATTGCCCTCCTCCCAAACAAGTAGGATTAGCAGCAATCAGACTTCCTATAAGAATCGATCCGCCTCGTTTCTCAGCTACTCCGTTATGAGTATTAACATTTCGCGATCCCTCAGTTAATTGTCCTGCAGGAATGTCATCAAAGTTTTCGTTAGTATTCCAGCCACCCGTTAAAGCAAGCTGAAAGCGTTGCCCACCAAATCCCATTAGTACACATCCTCTGCTAATTCAGCACTTAGAAAAGCATTATTAGCATAAAGAAATTGGGAAGCTTGTCTTGATATAAGACTTGAATATTTCTGAAGTTCCAGGGGTTGTCTTGAATCGTTTTGAAGTAACCATACAAAAACACCCTGAACAAATAGTTGTTCTAAAAGTCTTAATATACGAGCATAGCGAGGATTTGCAGAAGTATCCGTATCTTCTTTACGAAGATCCGAGTAATAATCTATTCGCACTCCATATATTTTATCAGGCGTATAGTCAAAGTAGAAGTCACCTTCAGCATTATCTGCAAAATGATATACTCGAGTAGGTTCGTCTTTTAGATGGGTTTGTTGAATCTCGGTATAGTTCCATACTTGTTTTGTATTTAACTGTCGCGAGTCATCAACAACTAGATAAACGGATGTAGAATCGGGTGTAGTAGTCCAAGCTTGATCTATTGTAGCAACTTTGGTTGAAGTATTAAAATCTATGATTTGTCTTGCCTGCCCATCTCCCGTACCACCTGTGATAGCAATTTGTTTACCTTCTGTATCGGCCTCTCCTCCGTTATCCGCTGCCGCTAACGTAATAGAGGAAGATGCTCCAGTCTGAGCTGTATTTCTACGAGTCCCATCTAGGATCGCAGCAGAGATAAGTTTAATATAATCTGTAGGGGCTTGAACATGACTTTGATTAATAGTCGTATCTGTATATTCAGTCTTTCTTAAAAATGCCCATTCTCTCCCTTCATCCATAAGATCATTTCGTACCATTGCAATACCATCTAGAGCATCGGTAATTGCAGATGCAGAAGGATTAGGAAGTCCGTAAAGTCTATAAGCCTTTTGGATTATCGTTGTCTCGGTCGGCTGTGTTGGGATGGCCATTCAATTGTCTCCATTTATTGTAAAATTTCTCGATTGGTTCTAAAACTTTTTTAGGGTGTAACAAACTCATACAAATAGGTAATTTAAATTCTTTATCTAATGTACATGTGTCTTTTGAGTAATGTAATTTATGACAGGGATAACAACTTACTTCTTGAAATACTGAAGTACAATTTTCATAGTATTTAGTTAAATTTTCAACCGTAGCATGAGAGAGTAAAGCTACCTTCGGTGTCTCAAAAGAACCAGCAGCAACAAGAACACTTGTTTCAGGGCTCACGACTAAATTAGCATATTTAGCAAGAATAAAGGATTGTCTAATACCCAAATCGCCACACTTATCTAGTATTCTCTTATGTTTATTTACTATCCCTTTAGCTCCCTTCTCACCTACAAGGACTATAAGACTATCTTTAAATCCTCTAGCTACCGCATCTATGCAATTACCAGCATAAGGATATATCTTATGAACTGAACTACCCGTAACACACCAAACTATGATGAATCTATTTGCATGTTTCTTTAGAAATTTCTTTGCCCACTTTTCTTCTTGCTTATTAAAATATAACTCAGAAGTACTCCCTTTTGCTTTTGGGTACCCTGCAATCTCCATAGTTCTATCATAGTAATTATAATTACATAAAGCATGACGTTTGGCTTTGGGCCATGTATATTCTGGTTGACTCGGTATTCTTAAAAGAGTCCCTTCAATTGACTCACTGAGGTTAATAAACTTATCAAACTGTTTTTTTAACTTCTCCCAATGAGCAACAAGTTCTTCCTTAGGTACTTCATTAGTAGTTTGGTAAATAAAAGTATCAATGTAGGGATTGGTATGAAGTATTTCGAAAGTCTTTTCAGTACAATTAAGAGTGATATGATATCCATCTTCTTTTAACTTGGGGAAAATCCCAGACATCATTACAGCATCTCCCCAGGCTCCATACCTAACTACACAAACTCTTTTCTGATCTTTCTCCGGGCGTTTTCTAACTAACAGATCCACTTTTCTTCCTAGCTACAATACCAATAATATGATTGGGTTTTTTAGGATCTCTTAGTTTGCCTTCTTCAAAATTCTTCTCTAGTATTTCGTAACCAAAGTTGTCTAGAATAACTTCTAAACTATATTGGTCAAAATAGTAAATATGTTCTCCGGGTCTATAATGTTTCCATTCTTTTATGGATCCATTAACTGCTTCTAAATTTGGCGTTGTAATAAAGAGGTACTCTGGATCTAATTTCTTAATCTCTCCACCAAAATCTGGAATATGTTCTAGACTATCCCAGAATAGTATAGCATCCCATTTTTTATCAGGTATTTTAGTTAATCCTGAACTGGGATTTATGTCATACCCGTATGTTTCAAAAGTCTTAGGAGCAGATTCATTAGAAATGTTAGGCCCACAGCCGTAATCTAAAACAATTCCTTTCTGTAAATGCTTCCCAATCAACTCCCATCTTGCTTTATAGATTGCCTGGCCTAATGTACTTTTGGCCCTTTCTATATAGCGATCATAGTAGTCTTTATCATAAATCTTAAAGTATTCACTCACCTTGCCCACCTTTTCTAGAGAGGTACTTATCTGTAAGGTGGGGGACAGATGTTCCCTCTCTATAATTTTTTCTCACTTTAGAGAGGATATCCATCAACTGGCCCACCCGGAATAATTTGGTACAAGGGGCATATATATTCCCAGTATCCTCATTTACTTTTACTTCATGACAATCTTGCGCATTATAAATAGCCCTCACACAAGGACTGCAATAAATTGGGGCTTGGATTGAATGATCGTTCTGTTGATACTTTGTAGTTTGATCAATACTAGACATTGTACACATCATGGTTTTAGGAGTGCCCCACATTCCTGCAGCCGCTACTACTCCTGTCTCAGGGCCTACAACATAATCAGCATACTTTGTCATTAAAAAAATCTGTTTCATCGGAGCATTGAAACAAGCATCTTTTACTCTTGGATGTTTAGGTAGTATCTTTTTAACCTGTTCATCCCCAGTTAAGTAGAACTCAACATCAGGATACTTATCTAATACAGCGGTAATGTAGTCTTTAAAACCATGAAAAACTTTAGGAAATGTACTTCCTGCTACGGCCAAAATAATAATAAACTTCTCTTTATTCTTTTCTCTCCAGCTCTTCCCCCAATCTAGTTCTTTCTTTGAGTAATATAAACAATCTAATTTCATCATTTGGGGCACAGGAATTGTAGCTCTTTTAAATATGGCGTCGTAGAAGGAATCTTTTAAGAATAGTTTTCTTCTTTCTTCTATAGGCAAATGGAATTCTTCTTGAAAACTTTCTGGAATACATACTGTTTCTAATGATCCATTTAAATTTAATATTTCATCCGGCTTATAGGTATCCACTAAATACTTTGTTCGTTTATCGAATATAGGCCCACACGCTTTAACTACATCTAGTCGGCTCATATTCTTTGTTACCTTTATTTCTTTTGCCCAATCAAAACATTCTACCTTTTCAAAACCTGGGTCATTATAAGCTAACATTCCAACCTTAGGAGAACATTCTAACACTACGTCATAACGACTAAATAAATACGGTAAGATCGGAACAGTGTAAATCCAATCGCCATAGGCTCCATATCTTACAACTAACAGTTTCTTTTTTTTCACCTTTCCACCCTTTTGTACCAGGAAACCTGGGTCAAGTTAATGACCCAGGAATCCCGATATTAATTACTTAAAGTCCGGCTTATAATCAATGGTAATCGCATAAACCACAGGGGTTGATGCAGCAGTACCAGCAGCATTTGATATAACCAAGACATCTCCAGCGTCGAAGTCAGTCTGAGCAAGAGTAACAGTAGAAGTGAGATCGTCGGCAGAGGTTCCCACATTATGGGTTCCAATGTTAGCAACAGTCCCAGTTCCAGCAGCAGACTTACCAATAAGAATATTGGGTCCATCGGCTGTTCCACCCGTTTTAAGCGTCAAACGAGCAGTTGTTTCAACTTTGATTTGTCGGTTTAAAGGCACACGAAGCAATTCTGTATCTGCCGCAGCAGTTCCAGGAATTGAAATACCATTATCGCCTTCATGTAATACAAGTGTCTGTGGATCTTTGTCGTATGTACGTGACATAATATATCTCTCCTAGATTAAGCAGCAGAATCGAATTTAATGATTTTGGCATTTGGTTCGTCGTCCCAAATTAATGCCCAACCGCCAAGGAAATACCACGCAAGACCCTTGGATCGACCAAAGTCGGTTACTTCTTTCGCTCTAACTTGTTCAGGAACCGCAACACCTTCCATAACTGTATCACGACCAAACATGTATCCGTTTCCAGATACTGCGCTTGTATCGAAGTTAGTTCTAAGTGTAGCCGCTGTACCTGGATTGTCCAAGTCATAGCTTAATCGAGTAGCGTTATTGTCCTTAACGAGACGAACACCATGCACCATGCCCTGTTCTCCATTAAGAATTTTTTGATACCCAACTTGTTGATATTGATTAATAGAAACCATTGCGCCGTTTAAGCTTTCAATGTTCTCTAAAGAACCAATAAATGCATACGTATCTCCGTCTAACATAGGTACATTTCGTTTTTCGAGTTCAAGTCGCATTTTACGAATATGTCTTTCGTTATTAGCGGAAGTATTTGTTGCTGTTGCCGTACCATCAGTTGTAACTGCTGATGCATCGGTTGCAGTAGCAACGAATCGAAGGGGGGTTTCATTAAACCTCTCCTCAACTCCTGCGTCGATAATTTTCACCATATCGTCTCGCAAACCGGTTTCAACGATTTGTTCGAGTTCGAATTGGGAAAGGACATCGATTTTAAACGTAAAAGGTACGCTGTTAGCGTACTCAGTGATCGTTAAAGTTCCCTTTGTAATAGTCTGAGCAGCCTGAGGAACCGTATTTGTTTCTACGATTCGTCCGCCGGGACCAGTCACATTGGCAACTTTTGGGAAGTTGAAGTTATCGCCTTGATCTCTTCCCATAGCGTCTTTCACATCAGCGAACTGTCGAAATTTCAAGAGTGGTTGACTTGAATATCTCAAGAATTTTGACAATTCTGCACTGAAATGGACACCGTTATCGTTCGTCCATATATGAGCCATTTTATTCCTCCATAAGATTTTTTACTTATTCCCCACCTTATGGAGCATTACTTAACGCTTTCTATTTCGGTCATATAGTCTACGTCTTTTGTCTTTCATGATTTCATTCACTTGTTGCTTGTTAAAGTCATCAAATGAAAGTGGTTTATCCTCTTCAGAATCTTCCAAGTCTACTTTTTCTTTAGCTCCTGGGTAATCCACGAGATTAGCAGCTCTCTTTCTATTGGTTTTTTCACCAGAAAGTTTAGCTTTTTCAGTGGCAACAAAGATTTCCCTAATTTCAGGATAAACATCTTCTTTGTATACTTTTTTCCACATGTTAGGATCAACGGATTCAGTATCGGTAATGTCTCCAGCTTTAACTAACTCAAGTAGGCGTCTTTCAGTTTTAAGTAGACCCGCTACTTTAAAACCGTTAAAACCTTCTTCGGCTAATTCACTATCAACTTTATCTATCCGTTTCTGACTTGTGGCCTGAACTTCTTGAGCAGCTTGACGCTTCTTTTCAGATTCAAATTCTTCTTGCTTAAGTTCCATAGCTCGAAGTTTGTTAGCTAACACTCTTTCTCTATTTGAAGCATCATCAGCTTCATTTAGATCAAGGTCAGCTTCTGACGATCTACTTGTCGTAGATAATTTAGCTGAAAGAGAAGCCACTTGTTCTGACAACTCCTTCATTTTTTGCTCGGTAGAAGTTTTATAGTCTCGATGTTCTAAGTTAAGTTTTTTAAACCTATCACGAGATTCATGTAATGCCTGTAAAGGAACAGTTTTTTCTGACACAGCTGTGTCAATTTTACCTTTACGCTTTTTGACAGAGGGTAGCTTCTCTGGATTAACTTCTGTTTCGGAGGAAGTCTCCGGTGACGGAGGTTCTGGTTTTAAATCTTGGCCGTCTTTAGATTCTTCTGTTTCAGACGAAGAGTCTGAAGATTGACCCAGTTCTTGGGCCTTGTCTGTATCAAAACGGTCATAGATATCTTCTCTAACACGTTTACCTGTTGGATTAGCCACAGTAGGCGGTCCATACTTAGGTTTTTCTGTAACTTTACTAGTAGAGTCACCTTCTGTTGGTTGTTGATCAACAGTTGGTTTGTTTTGTTCATCTGACATGTTTGTCTCCCTTTTTTACGAGTTTGGGTAGCTCGAATCATAAACTACGGGTTTATGTTCCGCTAACTCACCTTTTTTTACGTGTTCTAACTTTATTTAACTTACCTTTAACTTTAAGTGCGTTTAGGGCAGCATCACCATCTTGTTTAATTCTTTTAATGGTATTCGTTAAAACATCTTTGTAAAACATTTTGATGGCTTGAGAAAAAGCAATTGTAGCAACATCAGTTGGCTTACAAGTACTCAAGACTTGATCCGCATCCAAATATAATCGTCGCCAAGCTTCTCTAATAATTCTCCATTCTTCTGAATGTTTAATCGTGTCTAAAAACATTCTATCTTCTAGTTGTTTAAGAAGACGTTTTTCATCTTGTTCTTCCATTTTTGGATCATCTGGAAAATAATCAGATACTTCTGGATCTATATCAAATTCATTCATAATCCCACCCTATAATTTTATTTCTGTCCTAACTGACTTAAAAATGCTTGAAACTCTCCTTGATCTGCTTGATCGGCAGGACGAGCATTAGGTTGGGGTGCATTAGCCCCAGCAACTGATTGGCCTATCGGTCCTCCAGTTTGTTCTTCTTGTTCTGGTTCAGGAGCTTGTAAATTAATTAACGATTCTTGAAAATTATCAATACCTAATTTTTTAGCGATAGGTTTTAGGAATTGACTAACATCAACCATTTGAGGATTATCTACTTTAATCCCAGCTTGTAGCATAAGAGTTATTGCTTGGTTAGACTGAAGAGCCCGATCAATAAACATAAACTGTCTTTGAAGTTCTATGGCACGGCTAGCTTCATTAAGTCCTACATCTATTACCAAATCCATATCAAAAGCAATATCGAATACATTATCATGTTGTTCTGGTTTCAGGTTAAGTTCTGTTCGAGCATTATCATTAGCTACTCTAAATATTTTCTCATCTGTTTCAAATAATTGAATCTCATAAGCGAGTAAGTAAATGATCTGCCTAAATAAAGTTTCAGCAACTGTCGCTACAAACAGACTTTCTTTCGCATTGGCTTCTTGTAAATTGAGAGCTGTTACTCCCGTCTTAGATGAACTAGCTGTACCTTGTTTAATAGGGGGAATACCCATCCCCTCTTCAATCATACCTTCATCAATACTTGCTTCTGCATAAGAACTTTGAGTCACATCAGGCAGTTTAAGGGGTTCTATAAGACCCTGACCTGGATTACGCCTAACAATAAACCCTGGGCGGAGATTCGCTAAAGATTGGGTATCCACACCCCCGAACTTATCAACACTCCACCCACCCATCATAGCAAGTAATTGATTATCCTTACGAAGATTAATATTCATATTAAGATCTTCTTGGGGACCTGCCATGGGACTAATAATACTTTCTGGTACTAATTTATGAGGTTCTAATAATAAGGAACCAACAGCAACGGGGTATAAGCTACCGTAAGGACTAACAATAGGCTTTTTGAGCCATGTGCGCCCTTCTGGGTTGACTACAGACAGCCAAATTTTACCTTTCCGTCTTTCCCAGCATTCTAATACTCTATATCTAGCTTGTAAAAAATCCTTTAAGGTATCACCATCTGCTGTCCCTGGTGCTGGATATGCACTACCTACAGATCCATTCGTATAGTTCCCCTGTTGACTATTACCTCTTGCATTCTGAGGGTCTACACTGTCATGGTATCGAACATCTCTAAGAGGCAGAGTAGGGACACTAATGGGACTAGCCTCATCTATATTCTCATACCCCAAATCTTCCATTTGTTCTTTGGTAAGAAAATTCTCTAAGTAAACATACCTACTTTCTTGGAAGGTGGGGGCCTGCCAATCTAAAGCAACTTGTTCTAAAGGATAATTAGTGAAAGCTGGTTCATCAATCTCTTGCTCTTCATTAAACTTCCAATGAACCTTCATAACAGATAAACCAGGAGTTATAGCTTCATTTAAGGCCCATAAAAGCTTTGTAAACCCATCCCTACGTCTAAAAAGCCAATTAAGGCGGTATCGCGTCATTATTTCTAGAACTTTAGCAGCTCTAAAGTCCTTTTCCTCGTCAAAGCCTTTAATAGTGAACTTTTGCTTATCCGATAGAAAAGCTTGCCATAATGAAGATAAAATACGAACAGTAGAAGACCATACCTTTCGAAATCTCATTTTGGGGCGTTTTCTTACATTGCTACGGGGATTCTCTGCATAAATAGGGATACCTTTAACAATCTTCTGATCTCTGGCCCAATCATGTTCTAATCTGTTCCTTATAGTCCTAGATTCATCGTAATGAGTGATAATACGATGCATCCGGACATCTAACTTTCCTACGGGTTCTTTTTCATCTTTTACTAAATCATCTGGATTCAAAGGTATCTCTCCTCAATTAAATTTGAACTTAAATCTTGATGGGAACTATCAGGTCGTATATACTCTAGCGGCTTCTGAAATATATAGCGTAAGGCTGCATGTAAATCTTTCGGCCCTTCATTAATCTGATCTCGTTGGCCCACTTTAGCCTCATTACGAGATTTGTTACGTTCTAGTGTTTGCATTTCATGAATGAGATCCCATACTTCCGGCGTATCAAAGAAATACAACTTGGGTCTTTTTGTATACTTATCTAGTTTTAAATACTGTTTAATAGTATCTATTCCAGCTTTAATAGATCCATCAAATTTCTCTGAGGGGATCATTGCTGGGATTGCATTAGGGGGCATTCTAAGTTTCTGTATTACATTTAAATCATTTAAAGCTTTAATATTGTAATCTAAAGATCTATCAAAAGCAGTCCAGGCCAATCTGTACTTTCTTTCAATGACTCGTTTAGCAAGGTCCTCTTTCACTCGTTCTGTATCAGCATTCTTTTTATATGTTCCCACTACATACAAAATCCCAGCACGATCAATTGCTAATTCTACACCTGCTGTTGGTTTAGATAAATGGGGATCTATTCCTCTCACCACTACATATTTTCTATGATGTAATTCAAAAGGTTTTATTACATGGATTCTAGGATTAATAGCAGTTTCACCAGAGTATATTAATCCACCCAAGGATATAAACTCTCCCAGTACTCTCATTCTTTTTTCATCATAAGAATTAGCATCTTCCATCATCTGAGTAAGAGTCTCTAAATCTGCTAATGGATTAGTGATAGTAGGAACTTTAAAGCATTCAATCTCGGATTTATTCTTCAAACTATTTTGAAAAATTGTATTATAAACCCATGTTAATCCATTCGTAGGGGTCATAAAAAATTCTATATCGATACCTTTCTTTCCACTAGAAATAAATCTAGGCAATGCTTCATCATAAAAATCTTTGGGTGATTCTTCATCAAAATGAGCAAAGCCCAAACTTGCCCCCTGAGATTTACTCACGTCTTTTTCACAGGACATAAATTTAAGTTGACCAATAAACTTAGATCTATTTTTGTAGTATCGAAGAATCTTATCTTGTTTAGAATAAGACTTTTCCCATATCCCATCTTTCATATAAGATGTAGGCATCCATTCTCTAAACTTAGGAACTATAACTTCATCAATGATATCATTACTAAGACCATAAACTCGTCCATAGACTGGCCATTTTGTAGGTAGTTTAGTCGTAGGATAAATATTTTTTAGTTCTTTGGGTACTTCGCCGGTTATTTTAATATGAGACTTAATTGCATTAGCAGTTGTCTTACCTACCTGGTTTCCGCCAAAGGTAGCTATGATTTTTGCTGAAGACTTAAAAGTATCTTCTATTCCACTAACTTCATTGGGTATATCTCGTGGTAATATCCATCTACGTAAAAATTCTTTTCCTTTTTCACTTATCGTTCCACTAAAAGGTTTATACCACCAAAAAGGATCTGCTTCTTTAGTTTCTTTAAGAAGGATAGTAACTTCTTTCTCTTCTTTCTCAATGCTCTGAAGAAGAAGTTTCTTTTGTTCCACCGTTAAATTTTTTATATTCATAAATTAGGGAGCTACTTGTTGAACTAAAGAAGTAACAAAATCAACAGCAAGAGTATCTAAATTAGATCGAACTATACTAGTTCCAGCAAAAGAAACTTGAAACTGAATATATTGTCCGACAGCAGCTATATCAGTTCCACTTGTAGAAACTGTTGTGTAACTAGCAGCATCCAATTCTGCTATACTATTGGCTGCTCTTACTTTGACTGTAGCAGTCGATCCACTTGGTTCTGTTCGAGTGAACGTAACAAACCGCCAGTCTGTATTAATAAAAGTAGAATTATACTGCCCACTTGTCCAATCACCTGAAGTTTCAAATCCTGGAGTTGAAGTAACGGCTATATTATCCATAGATGAAGTAACCATAGCATCCGTTGTTCTAATAAAAACTCTAACATCTAGAGGCTTTGTTGCCGTTAAAGTAGAAAAGTTAGTCACTGCATCAGCTAAAATTGTAGCATCTGTTCTAGTAGTTGCACTCGCAGGAGCAACCCAAGCACTACCACTCCATGTTAGCCAACTTACTCTATCATCTACAGAAAATAATATTCGAAGGTCTGTATTAGTTGGAGTAGTTGATGTAAATGCAACAGTCAACCAATCAACAAAATTAGTGGGGTTGATTTGACTTGCATCTTTTGTTTCCACAT
>Ga0255048_10001146_pt1 | contig 19120 bp, 23 predicted proteins | sample JV7_2_2_MG_FD_183619 | JGI IMG/M metagenome (GOLD analysis project Ga0255048, IMG submission 183619) | Seawater microbial communities from Jervis Inlet, British Columbia, Canada - JV7_2_2 | ecosystem: Environmental > Aquatic > Marine > Inlet | place: Canada: British Columbia | collected 2016-10-06
TCCATCTCCTCGGTTGATGTCGGCGTCTTGGAACCTGGCCCGCTATCACCTGGGCCAGGTATCAAGGCGTCGTCAGCTGTTCTCGAAAAGCAGCGAGAGGTTGGTCACCTCGCTGCCGTCTGTCAGCGCCTCGACCTCGAGGGTGGCCACGACCAGAGAGTCGTGGTTGTAGTTCTGGACGTAGGTCGTCTCCAGGTCGACCTTGGGGCGGTTGTCCCTGATGTCCTGCAAGAAGGACAGCAGCTCGGAGGCGCGGACGATTGCGCGGTGGTTTTTGGTGTATCCCATGTTCAGTATCCTCCGGTCAGGGTGATTTCGTGGTTGGCGGTGTTGGCGTCGAACGTCAGGCCGCGCTCGACGAGGCCTCGGATGGTGTCCAGGAAGGACTGTTCGTCGTGGCACTTGATGGTCATGTTCGTCTCCTCGGTTGGTTGCAACAAAGATCACCGCGCCCCCACCGGGGGCGCAGACATCTTGGTTGTTGTCGTTCAGGTGTGGGTCATCGTCGCCAGGCATAGTCCCCGAGAGCTTCACTCGTGCCCACCTCGGCCGCCCTACCCTTCGCCTCGCTTCCACCGCCCGACCTCCCGGCCCTCCATGTGCGGCACGAACAGCTATCTCTGCGCGTCCTAGCCCCCGTTATGCTTGGGCGGGGGCATCCCGTCCGAAACACATACATAGGGACCATTGGTCCTGTTGCCAAGTGGGGCGAAATATTATTTGATCGATTCCTCGCCTTCCGCTATCCTGCATCCCCAGGACGACCGTGGATCAGCGCCAGCCGCCCTCGTGGGTGATAAGCCGAGGCGCTCACATTCCGCACTTTGAAGCGCGGTATTGGATTGGTGTGGGGATGGGGCGAGGAAAGACACCTGAGTGGACGCCCGGCCTGGCCTTTGTTGGGGTGCCAAGAAAAAAGCGGCACAGATGCAAGACGACGCCGCGCCAGCGAACCGGCGGCCTGCAGCTGGCCTGGCTCGACCAGCACAGGGATCACGCGGGCGACGACTGCCTGCCTTTTCTATATCGAAAGGCCCGGCCCACCCGAGTGAGCTACAACTTCAAGCCGAGGCCGGTCGTCGTGGTGATGTGCCTCATGGCCCACGGGGCGCCGCCGTCAGGCAAGACAATGGCGCTGCACCGCTGCGGCAACGGCCACCTCGAGTGCGTGAACCCCAGGCATTTGTATTGGGGAGACGCCAGCGACAACCAGGCGGACGCTGCCCGCCACAAGAGAGAGGGCAGGCCATTCTGCCCCGACACGCTGATGGAGGCGGTTATGAGGATCGCGGGGTAATGCCCGCACAGAGGCAGAGCGGGGCGGGTTGCATGTTCACGCCCAGGCTCGCGGCCGAGGGGTTTCCAGACGCCCCGAGGCCTCGCTGGCGGCGGGGGTAGTCGAGGCTCCCCCTCATCACGGCCCTCGCCGCCAGACACCAGCAGCAGCAGGAGGCCATCATGGCAGAAACCCGCGAGCCGCTCGGCGGCGTGACCAACCCGTTCGGCGGCCCAGGCCCCAGGGCTCGGGAGCGCGAGCAGAACAGGCGCTTCTTCGGCTCCGAGGGTCAGCCGGTCACCCGTGACCCGGCCCTCACCGCCGATCGCGACAGCCGCACCCGCACCTTCGGCGACCTCCTTAGCCGGACGCCTCGAGCCCCAGGGGGCGCGCAGAGAAACAGATGAGTCGGGGTAGCGCAGTGGTTAGCGCGCCGGGTTCATACCTCGGAGGCCGCGGGTTCGACTCCCGCCCCCGCAACCACCACAGCCAGGAGGAGGACATGGCAGACCAGGACCAAGCCCCGCAGCTCAGCCCGCAGCTCATCCACCAGCTGCTGATGCCCGGCAGCGTCGTCACCCTCACCATCAAGGGCGGCGTCTCTCATGCCCACATGGAGGTCAACCCGGCCGACGCCTCCGTCATGGCCCAGCGGCTCCGCGCCCTGGCCAACACCCTCACCCAGCGCGGCACCGAGGCGAGGCACTGACATGGCCACGGTCAGGGGCGACCACCCGAGGATGGGCAATGTCGGCAGGGGCCATCGCGTCGTCGCAGCCGACGCCACCGAAGAGTTCGAGGCCTTCGACGCCCTGCCCGAGGAGGTCCGACGCTACATGAAGTTCCGCTGCCCCAGGAAGATCAGCGCCCTGCAGATCACCGGGGAGCTGAAAAAGAGCCGGGAGCTGGCCGCCCTCACGCCGGTCGCCCTCGTCCGGCTGATCCACCGCAACGTGCTTGAGATCATAAGCCTGGGGGGCTGATGCCAACCAATCTCAAGGTCATCAAGAGCCCGATTCAGAAGGCGCTGGTCGAGAAGCTCGAGGCCGCCCTCGAGAGAGCCAGGGCCGGGCGCGCCACCGGCTTCGTCCTGGTTGCCCTGCTGAGCGATGACCAGTATGTCATATCGTCTTGCTTCGACCGCCGCCTCGAGTTGCTCGGGGCCCTGGTCGAGGCCCAGGCCGACGTCCTGAAAGAGTAGCCCGATGCCCAAACGAAAGAATGGCAGAGCCCTCTCTGACAGGCAGCTACTCTTCGCCCAGGAGTATCTGGTCGACCTCAATGCTACCCAGGCTGCGATCAGAGCGGGCTACAGCAAGAAGAGCGCCAGGCATTCGGGGTCGTCGAATATCACAAACCCCGACATTGCCCGGATTATCCAGAAGGGACAGACCAGGGTCGCGCTCAGGGCAGAGATCAAGGCGGCCGACGTTCTGCGGGAGCTGGCCAAGATCGGCTTCTCGAACATGACCAACTACATCAGAGTCACAGCGGACGGCGATCCGTTCATCGACCTGTCGCAGCTCACCGAGGACCAGGCGGCGGCGATCTCGGCGGTGACCTGCGAAGACTTCACAGAGGGCCGGGGCGAGGACGCCCGAAACGTCCGCAAGGTGACCTTCAAGCTGTCCGACAAGCGGGCCGCCCTGGTCGACATCGGCAAGCACCTGGGCATGTTCGTCGAGCGGGTGCAGCAGGAGGTCTCGGTCAGCTCGGTGAAGATGGAGTTCGTGAAAGGAAAGGGGAAGCCAGATGGCTGAGGCAATCGGACTAGGGGCGCTGATCATCTTCGCGCTGGTGGCCAGGGTGATGAAATGAAACATGCCAGAGCTGACTACGATCGCATCCAGGACCCGGCTGGGCTGATTCCGGGACGACTGGAACAAGCACAAAGTGCCCGACCTGCCATGACCGAGGCTCTACTCGACTTCACCGCCTTCGAGCTGACGCCCAAGACCCCTGAGACCTTCGAGCCCCTCTGGACCGGCTACGCCCGCTACAAGGGAGCCTGGGGCGGCAGGGGTAGCGGCAAGAGCCACGACAGGGCCCAGGCCGTCATCCTGGCGATGGTCCTCGAGCGTGGTGTCCGCATCGCCTGTGTCCGCGAGGTCCAGAAGAGCATCAGGGACAGCTCGAGGCAGCTGCTCGTCGACACCATCCAGCGGTTCGGGCTGGGCGCGATGTTCGAGGTGCTGGAGAGTGAGATCAGGGGGCCCGGCGGGTCGCTCTGCATCTTCAGGGGCATGAACGACCAGAACGCGGAGAGCATCAAGAGCCTCGAGGGCTTCAAGTATGTGTGGTGGGAGGAGGCACAGACCGCCAGCGAGAAGAGCCTGAAGCTGCTGCGCCCGACGATCAGGGCCGAGGGCTCCGAGATGTGGTTCACCTGGAACCCCAGGAAGAAGAGCGACCCGATCGACATCCTGCTCCGGCAGAACCCTCCGGCGGGTGCGATCGTCGTCGAGAGCCACTACTACGACAACCCCTGGCTGACCGACGCCCTCGAGGAGGAGCGCCAGATCGACCTGGCCGGGGACGAGGACAACTACAACCACGTCTGGCTCGGCTTCTACGAGGCCGCCTCGGACATGCAGTTCATCAACGCCAAGGTGGTGGCCAGGGCGCGCAAGAACGAGGCGGTGTCCCACGTCCATGACGAGATGATCCTCGGGGTGGACGTGGCCAGGGGCGGGGACGATCGCTCGGTCATCTTCCCGCGCCGGGGCAGGGACGCCCGCACCGAGCCGGCCCAGGTCTACGGCGGCAAGGGCAAGGTGAAGCTGGACCTGATGCAGTTCGCCGCCAAGGTCGCCACCACGATCGACCGGCTGAAGCCCGACGCCACCTTCATCGACGAGGGCGGGGTCGGCGGCGGCGTCATCGATCGGCTGCGCCAGCTGGGCTACGACGTCATCCCGGTCAACAGCTCCTGGGAGCCGGACGGGCTGACCAAGATCAAGGTCAGGAACAAGCGCGCCGAGATGTGGCAGCGCGGAAAGGAATGGCTCGCCGGCGCGGGGGCGGCCCTGCCGGACACCGACGACATCGAGGTGGATTTCACGGGGCCGCTCTACAAGCACGACGCCAACAACGCCATCCAGATCGAGAAGAAGGAAGACATGAAGAAGCGCGGCGTCCGATCCCCCGACCTGGGCGACGCCTGGGCGCTGACCTTCGCCTTCCCCGTGACACCCAAGGGCGAGGCAGCCAGGGTCGGCGAGCGCAACGTCATCCAAAGCACCTACGATCCGTTTGCAAGTCCGTTCCCGGAGTGAGGCAAAGATGGGCGACATCAGCGACCACTTCTCCCGGTCTGAGTTCCGCTGCCGGTGCGGCTGCGGCAAGGACACGATCGACGCGGGGCTGATCGCGACCCTCGAGCGGGTCAGGGATCACTTCGATGTTCCGATCCACGTCACGTCGGGCAACCGCTGCGAGACCTACAACACCCATGTCGGCGGCGCGCCCAACAGCCAGCACCTCGTGAGCCGGGCTGCCGACATCCAGGTGAGCGGGGTCAGCCCTGCCGCCGTCTACGCATACCTGGCCCCGTTCCATGAGGGCGGGCTCGGGGGCTACCCGACGTTCACCCACGTCGACTCGCGCGACGGCGTGGCGAGGTGGGACGGATAACCGGAAGAGGAGAGACCGATGGGGCGCAAGAGCAAACCCCGCAAGAGCGGCCGGCACCCCAAGTGATGGCCCGCTACCCGAAGCCACGCAAGCCACGCAAGGGAGGCAGGAAGTGAGCGCCAGCCCGCCACCCGTCATCCGCATGCCGGGCTCGGCGGGAGAGCCGCCCCACCCCTACCGCCCCGATGTCCCCAACCTTTTCGATTGGGACCAGCCCGAGGAGGAGAGCATGTTGAACAACGCGACCCTGTGCGGTCACCTGGCGGTGGCGGCGCTCCTGATGATGAACCTGGGGGCGCTGGCGTCCGGCGGCAGCCTGGCGGCCTTCGGCTGCCTGATGGCCCCGGTGTCCTGGTGGATGGCCCAGCTCCACGACATCGGGGCACCCGGCTCTCGCCACAACTATCTCGCAATCGTCATCATGCAGTTCTTCGCTGCTGTGACCTTCCTGGAAGGAGTTCTCTGATGTGCATCGGCCTCGGGGGTGCTGCCCCGAAACAGCAAAAGCGCCTGCAGCCGCAAAAGGCACCGGCGGCCGGCGGCCCTCGGACGGCCCTTGATCGCCGGCGTCGACGCTCCGGCACGGTGCTGACGCCACCGGGTGGCCTGGCTGCGGCCAGCACCACCAAGAAGACCGCGCTGGGAGCCTGACATGGCTGTCGGCGTGGCCAGGAGCAAGTCACTCCGCAACCAGCTCGAGACCAGGTGGTCGGAGCTGAACACGGATTTCACCCGGTGGGAGCCGCACTTCCGCCAGCTGAGGGATTACGTGCAGCCTCGGCGCGGCCGGTTCAGCCTCGGGGAGAGGAGGGAGACCGAGTTCGTCTCGAACAAGATCATCGACGCCGAGGCGAGGCGCGCTCTGCGGACGCTCGAGAGCGGGCTGATGGCCGGGATGACCTCGCCCTCGAGGCCCTGGTTCCGGCTTGGCCTGCGCGACAGCCAGGACGCCGACGCTAACAACACCAGGCTGTGGCTCCACACCGTCGAGGGGCGTATGTATGAGGTGCTGCGGGTCTCGAACATCTACAACGTCCTGCCGATGGCCTACCGGGAGCTGGGGCTGTTCGGCTCTGACGCCATGCTGCTGCTGCCCGACTTCGACACCGTGGTCCACGGCTTCCCCTTCACGATGGGCGAGTATCGGATCGCGTCCGACCCCAAGGGCCGCATCGACACCGTCTATCGCAGGATCAACAAGACGGTGAAGTTCCTGGTCGAGACCTTCGGGAAGAGCGTCTCGAAACAAGTGCAGACGGCCTTCGACAACGGCAACCTGGCCATGAAGCACCCGATCTTCCACGCCATCGAGCCCAACATCAACCGGCGGCTCAACAGCCCAGCACCACAGGACCGGCCCTTCGCTTCGGTCTATTGGGACGCCCAGGACGCCGACGACAAGCTGCTCGAGGTCGCCGGGTATGTGAACAACCCGCTGGTCGCTTCCAGGTGGGAGGTGCTGCCCGACGAGGACTACGGCTTCAGCCCGGCGATGGATGCCCTGGGTGACGCAAAGCAGCTGCAGAGCCAGCACTTCTTCAAGGCAGAGGGCATCCAGAAGCAGGTCAGGCCGCCGATGGTGGCCCCGGTCTCGCTGAGGAACGCGGGCGACCGGCCCAACACCAGCCCGAGTGGTGTGACCTTCCTGGACACCGCCTCGATGCAGAAGGGCGGCTTCCGCTCGGCCTTCGACGTCAAGCCCGACATCCAGGGGCTGCTGCTCGACATCAACCAGACCCAGGAGCGCATCCGGTCGTCGTTCTTCGCCGACCTGTTCCTGCTCACCGCGATGTCCGATCGCCGCCAGGTGACCGCCACCGAGATCGCCGAGCGCCACGAGGAGAAGCTCCTCATGCTGGGCCCGGTCCTGGAGCGCCTGCAGAACGAGCTGCTCCAGCGCGTGATCGAGCTGGTCTTCACCTACATGCAGGAAGCGCAGCTGATCCCCGAGGCCCCCGAGGACATGGTCGGCTCGCCGCTGCGGGTGGAATACATCTCGACCCTCGCCCAGGCGCAGAAGGCCGTGGGCGTGGCGTCGATCGAGCGCACGGTCGGCTTCGCCGGCACCCTGGCGCAGCTCGGCTTCCCCGAGGCCCTCGACAAGATCAACGCCGACCAGGCGGTCGACGAGTTCGCCGCGATGGTGGGCCCGGCCCCGACCACGGTCAGGTCGGATGAAGAGGTCGCCCAGATCAGGGCAGACAGGCAGGAGCAAGAGCGGATGCAGCAGCTGATCGAGGCCGCGCCGGCGATGACCGGAGCAGCCAAGGTGGCGGCCGACATCGCCGACCGAGGGCAGGCAGGGCAGGCAGAGGCGGCGGCGATCTGATGACACCATACGAGAGGCGGGAAGAGGCCGAGCCGGTTGTGGCCGCTCGGGTCGAGGAGCTGCGAGCCAACCACATGCGGCGCATCTGGGCCGAGGTGCTGGAGATACCGGACGGCAAGCTGCTGGCCTGGGACATCCTGAGCAAGGCGGGCCTGTTCCGGCCCAGCTACACGGGCAACGCACACACCAACTATCTCGAGGGCGAGCGCAACATCGCGCTGTGGCTCTGGGGCGAGAGGGTCGAGCCTGGGGGGGCATCAAGCCTCTCCGAGATGATGGCGGCCCACCAGCAGTTCATGGAGCAGCTGGAGATCGAAGCCAGGGCGGCGGTGGCCGCCGAAAAGGAGAACGAGGACGATGGCTAAAACCGCACTGACCCCCGATGCCGGAGCCCAAGACGGTTCACCCGGCGGCGACGATCAGTCCACCGACGACCAGAACACCGACGACATCAAGGCCGGTGATGACGGCGATGGCGATGGCGATGGCGATCAGACGAAAGATGCAGCTGGCGCGGACGACCAGTCCAGCGACGGCGACCAGGATACCGGAGACGGCACCGGAGACGGTGACGGCGATGGTGACGACGACGGCGACAAGCAAGATGTGAAAGACAGTAGCGGAAGCGAGTCGGATGTGGTCAAGATCGCTCCTCCCGAAGGGCAGGAGCATTTTGCCGAGGACTACGGCACCTACGAGACCTTCGTCCAGGAAGCCCTGGCCGACAATCCCGAGATGACTGTCGCTGAGTTCGCCACCAAGGCGGCTGAGTGGCAGGCAGAGCGTGTGCAGAAGGCGCTTGACGGCGCGGAAGCACAGGCCGTCGATCTGCTCGAGAAGCAGGTCGATGATTGGGAGGCCGAGGGCAAGAGGGACAAGGAGTTCGGGGGCGACAAGTATGACGAGAACGTCGCCATCGCGCTCAGAGGTCTTGATGCGGTCGGGACGCCGGAGCTGAAAACCATGCTCTCGCAGACCGGCCTCGGGTCTCATCCCGAGGTGATCCGCACCTTCCTGAAGATCGGCCAGGTCTTTGCCGATCCGACGATCATCACCTCGAGGGGTGGCGATCTGACCAAGAAAACGGTGACCGAAATCCTCTATCCCAACCAACCGCCGGCGGGAGCCCCGCCTGGCGGCTGACGTGAAAGGAGGCCGACATGGCCACCCTTGCTTCCACGTTCCTCACCCTGGCTGACCTCTACAAACGCACCGAGGACAGCCAGCAGATCGGGACGATCATCGAAATCCTGAACCAGGCGAACAACGTCACTCAGGACATCCCGTGGGTTCCCTGCAACCTGGGGACCATCCACCGACACACCATCCGCACCGGGCTGCCCAGCGTGGCCTGGGGCAAACTCTACCAGGGCATCGCGCAGTCCAAGTCGACGACCCAGCAGGTCGACGACACCACGGGCTTCGTCGAGGGCATGGCGACGGTCGACCAGCGGCTGCTCGACATCTCCGACGATGCGGCTGCCCTGCGCCTCTCCGAGGCTCTGCCGCACATCGAGGCCATGACCCAGGAGGCCGCCACGGCGCTCTTCTACCACTCGGCCCTGGTGGACCCGGAGAAGCCCCACGGTCTCGCCGCCCGCTACGCCACCATCGGCGGCTCGGGTGCCGGCAACCAGATCATCGACGCCGGAGGCACCGGCGCGGACAACACCTCGATCTGGTTCGTGACCTGGGGTGAGAACGACGTCTGCGGGCTCTATCCGAAGGGCACCCAGGGCGGCCTGATCCGCGAGGACAAGGGCAGCCAGCGGGTGCTGGACGGATCGAGTAACCCCTACTACGTCCAGGAGGAGCTGTTCCGCTGGCACATGGGGTTCGCGGTGAAGGACTGGAGGAACACGTCGCGCATCGCGAACGTCGACATCTCCAACATCGCCGCCGGCACCGTCGATCTCTACGGCTTCATGCGGAACGCTTTCTACAAGCTGCAGCGCCGCCGCATCGGCAAGATCGATCAGCAGCTGGCCCCTGGCCGGACGGTGATCTACTGCAACCGTGACGTCCTCGAGGCGCTGGATGCTCTCGCGAGCAACCAGGGCAGCTCGGACAACTTCACCCGGCTGCGGCCGATGGAGATCGAGGGCGAGGAGGTCATGTCCTACCGTGGCATCCCGATCCGCGAAACCGATGCCCTGGTCAACACCGAGACCCAGGTCACCTGATCATAGGAAAGGAGAACACGCTATGATCTTCGACACCAAACTCGAGTTCTCGGACGACCAGGCCATCACGGCGACTGCCGTCTCGACGAACGTCATCGACCTCGGAGCGGCCGGCACGGTCTATGGTGCCGCCGCCGCCCTTGCACCTGACATCGGCAAGGGAAATCCGATCCCCCTGCTGATCCAGGTGACCGAGGTCTTCAATACCCTCACGTCGCTGCAGGTCACGGTGGAGGTGGACGACAACGCCGCCTTCTCCTCGGCCAAGATCATCGCGGCCAGCCGGGACATCCTCCTGGCCGACCTGGTGGTCGGGATGCGCTCTGAGCTGGAGTTCGTCCCCCGCGGCACCGACGAGCGGTATGTCCGGCTGCGCTACACCGTGACCGGCACCAACCCGACCACGGGCAAGATCGCTGCGGCTATCGTCGCGGGGGTCCACAGCAATGACTAATGCCAAGCCGAAGGCCGGTGGCCTGAAGCAGGGCACCAGGGTCATCTGCACCAAGGCCGGATACGACGGCAAGAAGACGCGCCAGATCGGCGAAATCTTCGACTGGCCGGGCAGCGGCGGCAAGCCGCCGTCCTGGGTCGACCCCATCTCCAAGAAGGAGGAGGCGGCGCGAGCCGAGGCCGAGGCCGAGGGCGCAGAGTAACCACCCGCCAAGCAGTCAGCTTGGCCTCAAGGCGCCCCCCCCGGGGGGCGTCTTTCCCACAAAGGAGGCGGGCACATGGCCAGCACAGTCGGCATCTGTAACCGAGGGCTCTCCTTCGTCGGGCTCGAGGACATCAACTCCCTGACCGAAGACAGCGCCGCCGGCAGGGCCTGCAACCTGCACTATGACGAGGAGCGGCTGATCCTGCTCGAGGCCTTCCCCTATGAGTGGGCCACCGGACGCCAGGCACTGGCCAAGTTCGCAACCAATGACCGCCCCGACGAGTGGGAGTTCAAATACCAGAGGCCATCCGGGGTGCTGACCATTCGCTTTATCCAGGACCTGGCCGTGGTCCGCGCGGCCCGTGAGGGGCACCGCGTCGTCTCGGCTCCATACAAGCTGGCCGAGGGCGCGATCTACTCCGACGTCGACGACGCCTGGGCCGAGTGGACCGAGGACGACACCGACCCCAACAACTACCCGCCCAGCTTCCGCGAGGCCCTGTCATGGGCTGTCGCCAAGACAGCGGCGATCGCCATCACCGAGGTCGCCGACAGGCTCACCTTCGCGCAGAACGGCTACGTCGCCGCCAAGGAGCGCGCCGAGATGCTCGCCCTGGCCGAGAGCGACCAGAAGAATGTCGTCGTGGCCGACTGGCTCCGCAAGCGCGGCTTCAACGTCGTCGACAGCGACCGGCAACCCTACGCCGAGTTCGGAGTGGGGCCCTACTGATGCCGCTGCACGGCTTCTTCCCCAGCTTCGCCGGCGGGCTGCTCGGCCCGGCGCTGCACGGTCGCCTCGACATCGGGAAATACGATGTCGGCCTCCGGGTGGCGTCGAACGTCTTCATCCTCACCAGCGGGGGCTTCTCCAACCGCATGGGGACCGAGTTCGTGGCCGAGGTCATCGACAGCACCAAGACCTCGGTGCTGGTCCCGTTCCAGCCCACGGTTGACCAGACCTACGTGATCGAGCTGGGCGACCTGGTCGGCAGGATCGTCCAGGCCGGCGGCGTGGTGGTCGAGGCCGCCGACACCATCACCGGCATCACCCAGGCCAACCCAGGGGTGGTGACCTGCGGCACCCACGGCATCGTGAACGATCGCCGGGTCTTCATCTCCGGCATCACCACCGGGCCCACGGAGTTGAACGGGCGCACCTTCGTCGCCAAGAACGTCACCGCCACCACCCTCGAGCTGGAAGATATGTGGGGCACGGCGGTCGACACCTCGGCCCTCACCGCATGGTCGGCCGGCGGCACGGTCGAGGAGCTGTTCCAGTTCGTCAGCCCCTACACCGAGATCGAGGCCGAGGCGATGAAACACGCGCAGTCGGCCGACACCCTCTACATGGCCCACCGATCCCACCCGTCGAAGAAGCTCCAGCGCACCGCGTCGACCACCTGGCCCATCACCGACCTGGTCTTCGACCCGCAGAACGCGGCCCCGACCGGGGTGGCGGTGGTCTCGAAAAACGCCGGCACCATCACCTACACCTACGTGGTCAGCTCGGTCGACGTGAACGGCATCGAGTCCTTCCAGTCGACCAGCGGCTCGGACACCACCTCGGAGGACCTGGACAATGCCGGAGCCGAGAACGTGGTCACCTGGGTGGCGGCAGCCGGTGCCGTCGAGTATCGCGTCTATCGAGAGCTGAACGGCATCTTCGGGTTCGTCGGCTTCACCGACGCCCTGACCTTCACCGACGACAACATCGCCCCCGATACCACCGACACCCCGGTGCAGTCGTTCACCGACCTGCAGGCCACCGACGAATATCCGGGCGCGGTCGGCATCTACCAGCAGCGCCTGGCCCTGGGCTCGACCAACAACCTGCCCGAGGACATCTGGGAGAGCCGGATCGGCGACTATGAAAACTTCACCAAGTCACGCATCACCAAGGCGACCGACCGGCTGCACTTCTCCATCAACGGAAACTTCCTGCAGCACATCCACCACATCATGCCGATCCGCGAGATGCTGGTGCTGACCAACGCCGGCGAGTGGTCGGTGGCCGGCGTCGACGGCGTCCTCACACCAGGCAAGGAGGTCATCACCCAGCACGGCTATGCCGGGGCCTCGGTGGTCAGCCCGCTGGTGGTCAACGACAGCGTCCTCTACGTCGAGCGGTTCGGCAACGTGATCCGCGACCTGCGCTACGCCTTCGAGACCGATGGCTACCAGGGGAACGAGCTGAGCATTTTCGTCCCCGACCTCTTCCGGGGCCGGACGGTCAGGGACTGGACCTACGCCAAATCGCCCTTCTCGATCATCTGGCTGGTGATGTCGGACGGCGACCTGCTCTCGCTCACCTACCACCGCGAACACCAGGTCTGGGCCTGGGCCGAGCATGACGTCGGCGGCGTGGTCGAGACCATCACCTCGGTGGAGGAGAGCGGCGTCTCGGCGGTCTACATGACGGTGAAGCGCACCATCAACAGCCAGACCAAGCGATACATCGAGCGCATGGGTGGCCGAGAGTTCACCGCCGTCGAGGATGGATACTTCGTTGACGCCGGCATTACTTACTCCGGCGCGTCGACTACTTCCATCACCGGGCTCGAGCATCTCCTGGGCGAGACGGTGGTGGCGCTCGCTGACGGCGAGGTGGTGGGGGCGCTGACCGTGGCCGCCAACGGGGTCGTCACCCTGGCCAACGCGGCGGTCAAGGCCCACGTCGGCAAGAGCTACATCTCCGACGCCGAAACCCTGCCCCCCAACTTCGACATCAAGGGCAAGGGCAAGAGCCGCGGCCTGCCGCAGAAGGTCAACAAGGTCCAGGTCCAGGTCGAGCGCACAAGAGGCATCTCGACCGGCCCCAATGTGGCCAAGCTGCAGGCCTGGCGGCAGCCTCGAGACCCGCTCGGGCTGCACATCGTCCCGCCGATCGTCGATGAGCTGATCAACGTCCACGTCGATCCCCTCTGGACCAGGGACGGGACCGTCTACATCAGGCAGAGCGATCCGCTGCCGATGACCGTGCTGGCGGTCGCCCCCGACATGACGGTGGGGACGTGAGGCACGAGATCGTCGAGCTGACCGCGAGCCACCTGAACCACATCGTGACGGTGGCGCGCGAGGCCGATCGGGTCGAGTTCTCCTACCAGGACCCGCGCCCGATGCGAGAGGTGCTGGAAGAGATGCTCCGCAAATCGCACCGGGCCAGGTGCGGGCTCATCGACGGGGAGCCGGTCTGCTGCTTCGGGGTGATCCGGCCCGTGGTGCTGACCACGGAAGGGCACCCCTGGGCGGTCGCCTCGCGCCTGGTCGAGGAGAAGGGCTACCGCAGGGTCTTCCTGCAGCAATCGCGCAGAGGCCTGGCTGAGGTCGTGAAAGGCTACACCAGCATCTGCAACATCATCCACGAGGAAAACAGCCTGGCGATCAGGTGGCTCAAGTGGTTGGGTTTCACCGTCTCGGACGCCAGGTTCGACGTCGGCGGCGGATGGTTCCGCCACTTTGAAATGAAGGTCTGACATCATGTGCCCTGTCACTCTCTCAGCGATCGGCCTCGGTGGCGTTGCCAGCGCCCTCGGCATCGGAGGCACCGCCGCAGCGGCCGGCACCGCCGCAGCAGTCACGACCGGCGCAGTCGCCGGCACCGCCGTGGCCGGGGCCAGCGCCGCCGCCCTAACCACCACGCAAATCGTCAGCCTCGGTCTGACCCTGGCCTCCGGGGCCTTCGGGCTGGTCCAGTCGATCTCCCAGGCCGGCGCGCAAAAGAAAGCCCTGAAGCAACAGGCCAGGCGAGAAGAGGAGGCGGCGACCGATGCGCTCCGGCGAGGCGAGAAGGAGAGCAACCGGGCCCGCCTGATCGGGGCTCGAGAGCGATCCGAGCAGGCTGCCAGGATGGCGGCCAATGGGCTCAGCATCACCTCCGGGGACGCCCTCGACGTCCTCGACGAGGCCGCGCTGCTCACCGAGCAGGACGCCTTCCGCATCCGCACCGACGCCAACCGGGAAGCGCAGGGCAACCTGCAGCGATCGGCCAGCCTCCGCACAGAGGCTTCGTCCGTGAAGCGCAGCGCCGTCTTCCAGGGGATCGGCACCGTGCTGACCACGGGCTCGAGGGTGGCCAGCCAGTGGCGCTCCTTCACTGCGGCCCCGGTGTCCTGAGATGGCGTTCACGGTTCCAGGCGAGGTCTTCGAGGGCCGCCGAGGGGTCAGCGTCCCCGACACCCGGCTGGGCACAACCCAGACCCGAGCCCTGCCCACGAATCGGGTCGCAGCCAACACCACCGACCTGAGAGACGTGATCGCAGGGCTCGACGAGGCCAGCAGGACGGCGCAGCAGTTCTCCGAGATGGAGGCCGACGCCGCCGCCAAAGAGGCCGACAGCCGGGCGGCCGACGAAATCAGGCGGATCATGCGAGACCCCGAGAACGGCTACCTGTTCACCAGGGGCAGCGCCTCGATCGAGCGCAGGGACACAACCCTGGAAGAGCTGGACGCGGTCATGGGGAGATCGACGGAAGGCATGAACGGCATGGCGGCCCGCGCAGCCTCCTCCTCGATCGAGGCGAGGCTCACCTCGGCGCGCAACAGCCTCGACACCCACGCCGGAGACCAGCGCCTGGCCTGGATCGACGCCGCCTCGCTCGGCCGCACAGAGACTGCGGCAGACGACGCCGTGGCCGGGTTCGACAATGACGGCGAGATCGGCGTGGCCCTCGCCATCGGTGCCGCTGAAATAAGGGACAGGGCCGAGCGCAACGGATGGTCGGACGACCAGCTGCGAGCCGCCCAGGACAACTGGCGAAGCAAAACCCTGCAGGCGGTCGCCATGCGCCGGGGCGAGCTGGACCCGATCGGAGCCCTCGAGTGGGCCGAAGACATGGGCGTCGATGGCCCGGAGCTGGCCGCCATCGAGGCGAAGCTCGGCCCCGAAGCCCGGAGGCGGGAAGGTATGGCCCTGGGTGACGCGGCCTACACGGCAGGCGGGGACGGCACTGGCGGCGGCTTCGACAAGGGGGCCTACCTTGGGACCGTCGTCGGCGTTGAAAGCGGCGGCGATGCGACGGCAGAAGCAACAACCTCGAGCGCCGGGGGTCTGGGGCAGTTCATCGATAGCACCTGGCTGGCCACCATCATGAAGCACGCCCCCACGGTCGCCCTGCAGCACACCGAGGAAGAGCTGCTCGCCATGAAAACCGACGACAGCCCGGAGGGGGTGAGGTTCCAGACCGAGATGCTCAGCGCCTTCACCGATGACAACATCGCAACGCTGGCCAGGGCTGGCCTGCCGGTCAACAACACCAACCTCTATATGTCTCACTTCTTCGGGCCGACCGGGGCGAGGAAGGTCATCAAAGCTGACCCGACCACCTCCATCGCCACGCTGTTCCCGAAGGACACCAGGGGCTCGGACGGGCCCGGCAAGGGCGGCCCCAATGGTGTCCCCGACATCATCGACGCCAACCCGTTCCTCTCGGGCATGAGCGCGCAGGACGCCCAGCGATGGGCAGCCGGCAAGGCCGAGGGGGCTGGGGGGGCACCAGACCCGATGCGCCAGGTGCTGCAGATCGAGAACCCCGACGTCCAGGCCGCCGCGATACAGAGGGTCGCCAGGCTGCAGACCATCGAAACCAAGGAGATCGCCAGGCAGAGAGCCGAGGCCGAGCAGATCGGCTTCTCCCATGTCGAGCAGGGCGGCGCGGTCGACGACCTGCCGCTCGAGGTGCGCGAGAGGATCGGGCTCTCCGGCGTCAACGGCCTGCGCGAGTATGAGCGCAAGCGCACCGCCAGCGGCGACATCGTCACCGACGACCAGGTTCTCTACAACCTGCGCCTGCAGTCGGCCCAGGACCCGGAAGCCTTCGCCGAGGCCAACCTGATGCAGTTCAGGGGGAAACTCTCCAACGCTCACTTCCAGGAGATTCAGCGCATCCAGACCGCCGTGATCAACGCCGACAACAAGGCCACGTCCAAAGCCCCGAAGGTGCTGTCGTTCGGTGGCGTGAAATCGACCATCCAGGCGAACGCGCCGGGCGTCTTCAAGTTCAACTCGAAGGACGACGCCGACGCCGCCCGCATCTACAACGCCGTCACCAGCGACGTGGTCGAGTTCCATGAAGAGCATGGCCGAAACCCCGACCCCCAGGAGATGAACGAGATCGTCCAGCGCCAGCTGGCCCAGGTCTACACCGATGGCACCGGATTCTTCGGCCTCTTCGACGCCAGCGAGAAGCCGTTCTTCCAGGCGGTGCAGCTGCTCGAGGAATCGATGGCCGCCGGCGAGAGCGTCGACCTGTTCTCGACCGACCCCATGACCATCACCCCGTCGCTCTATCGGGACATCGTCGCCAAGCTGGTCGCCGATGGCATCCAGGACCCCGACGCCGAAGACGTGATGCAGGTGATCCTCGACGCCAGGGAGCTGCGCGGTGGCTGATCCTATCCTCGATCTCGTCGACCAGGCGCTGGCCAACAGGCGCAAGCGGGAAACCGTCCCCGCCACCGCCCAGGTCATGGCACCAGGCCAGCCGCCGCCGGACGAGGCGGCCGAGGCGATCGGCATCTCCGAAGAGACCGGCGTTCCGCCGGCGGTGGTCCAGGGCAACATGACGCTGTTCTCCGACCAGCGCGAGCGCCGCCGGGTGCAGAAGACCCTCGAGCAAGCCCCCACAACCGCCGAGTGGCTGCTCGAGCAGACCAACAGCGCCGTGGCGCGAGATGACGTCGACAGCCTGGCCGCCATCGAGGAGGCCGGCACCAGGTTTCCTCCGGCCCGGTTCACCGGAGAGCCAACCGCCGCCGAGCGGGCGGTCAGCCGAGGGGCCCAGAGGTTCTTCAGGTCGGCCCAGACCGCCGGGACAACCGCCGAGGCAACCGCCGTCGCCGGACGCCTGTCCATGTTCGAGGCCGCCGCCGGCCTGCCCACCACGATGGCCAGGCACGAGGTCGCCGAAGCCCTCGGCCTCGATCCCCACGGCCTGAACGCCAGCATGGCCTTCGCCTTCGTCCAGGGCGACGAGCGGCAGCGCGAGTTCCTCATCCAGCGCAGCCGCCGCCGGCTGATCCAGCGGGCGGGGGCCCTGTCCCAAATCAGCGTCGACCTCGAGCGCATCAACGCCATCCCGATGTCCGACACTGCGGCGGCGTTCCGGGATGACTTCTTCGCCGGTGGTGCCCAGGACATCGGGGCGATGGCCTCGTCGATCGCGGCAGACCCGGTCGGGTTCAGCGCCTTCATCGCAGAGACCGCCGTCGAGTTCGTGCCGGTCCTGGCCGGAGCCGCCGCCACCACGCTGGTCACCGGGCAACCCGCCGCCGGCATCGGGGTCATGGCCGGCGGGTCGTTCCTGCTCGAGACCGGGAGCGGCATCGACGAGTTCCTGAACGAGAACGGGGCCGACCTCTCCACGCCGGAGGGGGCCCTGGCCGCCATCTCCGACCCAGAGCTGATGCTAAAGGCCCAGGAGTTCGGGTTCACCAGGGGCATCATCATCGCCGCCCTGGACGGGCTCTCTGGTGGCGTTGCAGGCCGCACCCTCGCCGCGTCCCCCGCCGGGGACCTTGCGCTGCAGACCGTCGCGCAGATGACCCTCGGGGGCAGCGGCGAGGCCCTGGCCCAGGTCGCGACGGTCGGCGAGGTCGACCTGCGCGAGGTCGCGGTCGAGGCCCTGGCCGAGGTGGCCACCCTGCCCCTCGAGGTCGGCGGCGTGGCCGGGCGCAGATTCATGGGTGATTCCGCGCGGGCCCAGCGGGCCGGGCGCACCGCCGAGACGCTCGCCGAGATCGACGAGGTGGTGGCCGAGAGCAAGCTGCGCGAAAGGGCCCCCGGCAAGTTCCGGCAGTTCCTCGAGCGCACCGGGTTCGCCGGCCAGGCCCTGTCGGTTTCAGCCGAGGCCTTCCAGACCTTCTACCAGGCGAAGGACGTCCCGATCGCCGACGTGCTGCTCGACTTCGGCATCGACCAGGAGATGTTCGAGGAGGCCCTGGCATCCGGCGGCACCGTCGATCTCCCGGCCACCGTCTACGCCGAGAAGATCGCCGGCACCGAGGACGCGCCGTTCTTCCACGAGAACGCCACGCTCGACCCCGACGAGATGAGCCTGGCCGAGGCCGCTCAGTTCAATGAGGAGGTCGAGGAAATCATGGCCGAGGCGCGCGAGGAAGCCGCAGCGATCGCCGCCGGCCAGCGCGAGAGCCGGGCCTCCGACGCCCAGGTCCAGGACGCAGTGCGCTCCCAGCTCCGGGCTGCCGGTCGATCGCCGGACGTGGCCGAGCGCGAGAGCGCCGTCTGGGCCGCCTTCTTCCGCTCTGCAGGCGAGAGATACGGCGAAGACCCGCTCGACCTGGCGCGCCAGTTCGGCATCCAGATCGAGGGCCCACAAGGCACGACCGCTCGCACCCGAGACAGTCTCGACATCGCCCTGAACACACTGCGCGCCGCCGGCGGCCTGGCCCCGGCGCAGACCCAGCGCCTGGGCGACTTCGTGCGCCAGGAGGGTGGCCTCGAGGAAGACGGCGGCTCTGTCGACATCGACACGATGTCCGAGGCGGCGCTCAAAGCCGGGTTCATCACCCGCGACCTCGACGCGCCCCTGGCTGATGTGCTGCGGGCCGCGATCGCCTCCGACGCCGCCGAGACCCCGGTGTTCAACACCACCGAGGACGAGCAGGCCAACCGGCAGCGCCTGGCCGAGCTGGCCAACGAGCTGGGGCGGCGCGGCCTGGACGTCACCGAGCTGAGCAACGACGAGATCATCGCCGAGATCAGCGAGCAGGACGGCGGGCAGACGCTTGGCCAGACCTTTGTCTCCCTCGAGGAGGTGCCGGACAGCGCCTTCAATGGCGACCTCGAGGCTGGGCTGGAGGCTGTGTTTCTCAGCGATGCTTCTGCCGACGACGCCTCTGTGGCCCTGACGTCCCGCGGGTTTACCTCGGATGAAGTTTCGGCCCTCGAGGAGGCGGGCCTAGCGACTGATGGACGAATGTCTCGCAGGCAGTTCGGCTTGTGGTCTGACGAGCGCGGCAGGAGGGTTACGCCCAGGGCCCAGCGGCCAGATGTGCCGCCACCCCTGCCCCGACAGGACGGGGGC
>Ga0255048_10001147_pt1 | contig 19088 bp, 31 predicted proteins | sample JV7_2_2_MG_FD_183619 | JGI IMG/M metagenome (GOLD analysis project Ga0255048, IMG submission 183619) | Seawater microbial communities from Jervis Inlet, British Columbia, Canada - JV7_2_2 | ecosystem: Environmental > Aquatic > Marine > Inlet | place: Canada: British Columbia | collected 2016-10-06
CACCATTAAAGGCACCGGCACTTAAAATACCAGTGATAGCGGGCATACCAGATACAATAGTAGTTGTTTTACTATTAGCTAATGTCGCCTGAGCCCAAAGAGTTGCATCTCCAGGAGTACCAACGCGGGTTATAACCCCACCGTTGTTATCGACACCACTAATCGCTCCACCATCTACATAACTAACATTACCAGTGTTCGCAATATTCCAAACAGTCATAATTAAACTCCAAATAGGAATTTATATATATCCTTTAGCTCCTAACATTTAAATAGTCCTATCCTTATGTATTATTACACCAAAGTTTTAGATTATAGAGCCGGACACCGAAAACATCAGATTCTTGTGCTAAATCTAAGTGATCCTTAGTCCACATAAAGCCGTTAAAGATGGTTTTTAGATTGGTTTTTGATTCTATTAGTTTACAATTAATTAAGTTGTCAAAAAAATCATCATGGTGATAGCCGATAGTAGGAAATATAGTATCTACACCCATTCCCTCTATGATTTTTGCCATATTTATAATATTACTAATGTAATGGTAGTCTAAAAAGACCCGAAGGTTGGCGTTATAATCCTTACAAATCCTTAGGATTGTCTCTATCTCAGAAGCTAACTCACTAAACTTTTCCCGCAAGAAATACTGATTAGGAACTAAATCAATGGTATTTACGCCGGACCTAACCGCGTTTAAAACCATATGGTGGCGAACCTTGGGCACTGAATAACCAGAGGGATAATCTATTCCTGTTGCTACTGTATACTCCTCCGGGATATAGCCTTTGACCTCATGAATTAAGTGCATGGGAAGGGCAAATCCTGTTAATCCGTTATCAATCGCTTTAAATATCTGTGAAAATTCTTTAGAGTAATCCTCTATATATCTATTGTAATTACAATATTCAAAGTACATGTTTAATTATTTCTTCTATGGTCGAATAACCTTTATGGCCATACACTCCGTCAGCAAACCCATACTCTACTGCTTCTTCAGCACCTAGCCACCAGTCTTCCTTTTTATCAAGCTTTCTAGTTAGGAAGTTTTCGATTTTTTTATCTGTATCACCCTTAAATATCTCAGCTCTTTTACAGTGCATAAGATATATATCTTTCATTTGCCGTTGAGTAATTTTTTCCCATTCGGCCCAAGAAACAGACTGCTTGTAAGTATGATTTCCAATGTCAGTGTTTCCGTCATGTATCATCCACCAACAATAGGGCATTGTCACAACTAGATCAGCACCTAACGGGACAATACTACCCATAGATGCAGCTACTCCATGAGTAATAGATATAGTAGGACAAGAAGAATTGGATATCACATCATACATCATCATTCCTTCACACCACTCTCCTCCTACTGAGTGATGATGGATTATTATCGGTTTTCCCGGATCTAATCTCTCTAAAAATAGAATATTTCTTACGGCGATATTCGCCATACGATATTCGACTCCGGGATCTTCGTCCGTGTCCCCGATATATCCATGAATAAAGATTTCGCGGCTATCTTGAAGGATACTAAAGCGGTGCCACTCATCTATTATTAGGTTTTTTTCCGTGCGGTCCTTAGTCTTGAGACTCATTATTAACGACCTCTAGAAGTTTTGTTCTTATTTTATCCATTACATCTCTGTCCTGGAAGAGTTTACCAACAGCTATTCTAAATCTTAGAGGTGTTAGAATATCTACGGCTTCTACTCCTAGTATATCACCCATAATAGGATAATAGTGGTCCCATAACTTAAAGTTGGTGTGTCCTACCCAAAATTTAAAGTGGCGACTAGCTAAAGAGTGCTCTGTTAGGGGTAGAATTCCGAATGGAGTAAGAATTGTTTGGATTCGTTGACTGAAAAAGGCTAGATCATCATCTTCGTGCGAGGGGTCTTGATAGGAATTAGCAAATTCGTCCGTATCTAGTCCTGGCTCCTCGTCTAGAGTATTTTTTGCATTAGTTAAATCGTCATTATCATAAGCGTCAACCCAAGCTTCCCAATATACATCGAATCCTGTTGGAGTAGGTACATTAGTCATTGTTTTCTCTCATTATTAAAGTATTTTTCCAGATACTATCCTTAGATATATACACCTTTCGGGCAGTCCTGAGGGAAAATATAGGAAGGGATAGCTTTTCTACTGTATTATATAGCTATAGGGTATTTTATGGAGGGGTGATATTGATAATCTTCTATCTCTAGATCTTCATGCGTCCACTCAAATATATTATTAGATTCTATTTTTACTTTAGGTAATGGATACGGATCTCTAGTTAATTGTTCTTTAACTTGTTCTATATGATCCTCATATATATGGCAGTCACTAAAGATTCCTACCAACTCTCCTGGCTCCATACCCACTGTCTGGCATATTAGCGTTAATAGTAGAGCATAACTTGCTATATTATAAGGATTCCCAATCAAAAAATCGTTGGATCTTTGAAACCACACTAAGTTTACTTTGTTATTAACGTAGGTTAGATGGAACATTACGTGGCAAGGATGAAGGGCTATATCATCAAAATTACTAGGCTCCCAGGCGGAAACAACCATTCGACGATCGTTAGGGTCAGTTTTTAATTTATTTACAATATGCTGAAGCTGATCAAATGGCAACTTATACCTGTAAAGATATTCTTCTTCCGCCGCTGTTCGAATAGTATATCTTTTTTTATAAGTTTTATCTTGATCTATATATGTATCGACAGATTTACGATTAAATCCTAAAAATGCACCTATCCCTCTTTTAGATAAAAATTCATACGTTTGGTCCTGTTCTACATCATATACATGATAATATGAAGAAGAATTATAGAGGATATTCTCTTTATGATTTAAAAAAACACAGTTGTCAGGACTATAAAAACTATGTCCAAAATAATCTTTGTTAAGGTGAAATTGTCGGGGACTTCTCATCTTATCTTGCCATCTAGGTAGCATTTTAATATCTTTACGATAGTTTGCATAGATTAGCCATTCATCAACAACCCTCATTCCCTTTTCCCCGTAATATTTATATTGGCTGGCCTTGGGATTATAACATCTATTAATCATATCGTACCAGTTTTTATATAAAATGTTTTCTGTATCTTTATCTAATTCTTTCTGAGGATTTCCTATTATAGCCACCCCACAATTGGTTGCTTCCTCTGGATAATTTTTATTCTTATATAAGTTATCTTCTGGCTTTGGCACTTTCACTATTGATTTAGTATTAGCACCAAAATTTCTCCAAGAGTATCCGTAAATTTTCCCTAAGTCAGGCTCCTCCTTCATATTTTTAAGCGTCTCTGCATCATGTCCATATGGAACCTTTTTATTACTGCACCAGTCGTTCCAAATATTACATTTTCGATCTTTAAAAAAATGTTTATTAGTAATCCCTTGGATAAATCCCTCTAACTCAACAGCAATACCCCGAGTGTACATCTTCTTAGTAGTAAGTAAAGGAAAACCTGTTGACATATCATGGCGAAAAATCTCACAAAAGGTAGTAAGAGCCCTAGTCCCGGTTCTATTCTCTTTCATCTGACCTTCGCTTAATATGTTATCTACTATATTTAAATAAGATCTCATTGTTGTTGATTTAATCCTCCTCTAAACCCAAATACTTGTGATGGATCAACCGCTAAGGTATTTCCAGAATTCTCTTCCGCTTCGGACTCTTGGTCTTGCCCGGCAGTCTCAATAAATTTATATAACAGGGCAACACTAGCCATAAAGGTAGCCTTTTCCTCGTCCTTGTCTGCCCATAGAGTAATAGATGTACCTATTAGTTCATCTAGATGTCCTCTACCCAACCCATAAAGAACATGAGCCATTAGCTCAGCAGACCCCTCTGAGAGACTATCTACGTTGGTATCAATAGCTATCTCTTCAGTGGTTGTATCCCACCTAATAGTTATTTGTCCAGCATATTCTTCTTCAGGCTCCCCCTCTTGTGGGGTCTTAGTCCACAGATTACTAATTGATTTCCAGATGTATTTTAGCATAGCCATCCTTATCACTAGAGGTTATTGCATAACCTATTGGGTAACCTTGTTCAGTATTTATTTCGCCATCATATGCAAGGACAAGATCACCCGCTTTTACTTTACCTTTTACTTGTGAGTTTATCTGTCCTCTTTGTAAAATAGTTATTTTACTGCCTAGATTAACTGTATCATCTTCAAAATATAGAGGTTGTCTAGTACAGTCTATACTTACTACATCTTGAAGACAAATTCCCAGAGGTCTTTCTTCTTTCATCTGCTCTTGGGCAACCAGTTGGTAGCTTTGATATGACTCCAGGCTACAAGATACAACGGCCCCTCTATTGATCATATCTTTCATAAACCAAGAGCGATTGCTAATCTCGGCAACTTGCCCCGGCTTTAACAGTGGTAAAGACTGATCCGTAACTCGCCAGTCCGGACACCAATAATCATTGTCTCGATTCGAACCATCAAGCGGGGCTGAAATTCTACCACTTTGGTTCGCGATAGCATCTAACGATGGAATAGTTCCAGAACCAGAGAAACAAGATGTTCCGTGTGTACCACAATATCCAGAGTTCACAAAACTATCAAAACCTGGGAGTTGACCTGTAATACAAGGTTCTTCCCATAAGGAAGAGATTTCAACCTCAACAGGCTTATCAACTGGCACCGGCATAGTCGGCGTAATATTTTCAACCGTCTTCGCCGCCGTGGCTGCAGCACCCATCCCCAACATCTTTAAAAAATTTCTCCTAAACATATGTATCTATCTCCTCGTTTTCCGGGTTTAATATTTCCATTTTGTCAATCCAATTATTAAATCTCACTGTATCTACATGAGAGTAATTCATTGGACCTTTAATTGAATTGTGCATTGATGAGAAAACAGCAGCGAGAAATCCACCAGAGGTCGCTCGTTGCATAGCACTAAACTGATCATCGGCATTAATAGTTAGAGTACGTCGATAATTAATGTCGTCCTTATTTAAATAGCCATAAGCCTCAACATCAAGTATTACAATATCTCTGTCCAGAGCATCCGGATCTCGAAAGAGATTTACAAGCTCATTAGCAGAGAAACCTTTTTCCTTTAAAAAATACCTCATCAGATTGCAGTGTCCAGGATATCTTAGGGTTTTATAAGAACAGTGAAAAACCTTACGTTCCTTCATTAATTCTAATGTATGAGAAGCCCCTCCACTAGTTAAAAAAGATTCTAGCACCCCTCCCCAAATCTCATTATTATCAAACCTAATATTCTCTTCTATAGCACTTAATGACGACCTAGGTACAATTTCATTACAATATAGAGATTCACAGTCATCCACATATTCATTCCATAGTCCATCGATAGACCATGTCGTATGATATCTAAAAGGGTCAATCAATTTTCCCCGAGGAAATTTCGGTAGTCCTCCGCACCGCATCTTAATTTCAGTTGGTACTATACCTATTTTTTGAAAAAACCTAAAGGCGTCTTCCGCCATAATATTTGCCCAGCCAGGAGCAAGCCCTAGGTCTGTAAAGACAGGGTTTGTTCTAGATAAAGATTTCTCTTTTATTTCTTCTGTAACTTTAACAGAGCCTCCTAAATCAAAATATGGAATACCCACAGCTGTCGCTAAATTTGCCACGGCCTCATTACAAAAATAAGGTAGAGAGGAAAGAACAATATCAATCTCGTGATTTGCTAATGGGTTTTTCTTATATAGATTATATGCATTAAATAACCTGTGCTCATGATTATTATCTGTAATAGGATCTTTATCATAAGTGATTAGTTCATGATCGGTATACTCTGAAATTAAATGGGCGATACACGTACCCATCTGTCCTACTCCGAACAGTGCAATTTTCATAACTCACGTGCCTCCTATTAGTTCTGACTATTATCTATTTTTTTCCAGAGAATATTTCTAGTTGGTCCTTCTATTACTTGTTCATAACCATTTTCCATAGCGGCCTTGGTCTCTATTGCTTTTGACCAAGATGAAATAGACAGATGTGTGGCTGCCGCCAAAGCTATTCCGATAAACATAATACCAACCCATTTAAAATCACTATGATCATTATTCATTTCCCACTCCCCCCAAATCCTTGTATATCACGGGCCGACTCTGAAAGATCGGTAACCTCATGCATATTAATTGATGGAATACGATGGAAGATTATTTGAGCGATACGATCTCCTGCTCTAACTTCTAATATAGCCTCAGATGCGTCTACAAACTCGTAACCTTGACCGGGTGGGTGCGTAGTATTTAGTAATACCACCTTAATTTCACCTCTGTATCCCGCATCAATCACTCCAGCCAATACATCAATCCCTTTTTTTGCCGCCAATCCGGATCGAGGCCAAATAAGTCCCACCATACCATCCGGAATCTCAAAAGCTATACCCGTACTAACCATTACCCGGAGTCCTGGGGTTATACGTATATTATCTACTGCATATAAATCAAATCCCGCATCTGTCCGATGAGATTGTGTGGGAATAATTGCATAGGGGTCTAGCTTCTTCACCCTCACAATATCACTACGAAAAGTTCCTTCAGGGGATGTGTTCTTACAACATCCTGTATTTTGTTCTTGAGACATTTTTACTCCTATATTATTCTTAAGCATCTTTAAGCGTGCAATAGCATCAGCGTTCCAGTCTCCGGTGGGCATATAACCTCCTATATTATTGCTAGTAGTCTACTTACCGTATTTTCCCATGAGAATTGTTTCGCGGTTTCAATACCACCCTCATTAAACAATCTTGCTGGATCAGTCTGCCAATCTCCATATATATCTCTCATATAAGAAACAAGTTGATCATAAGGTGTTCCGTCTAGTGCAGCCCAAGTTCCACAATCACCTTTAAACCATTTACCGTCATATATAGGTTCTTCTTCACAGATATCAAGTAGAAGAGAATTCTCTAAATGGCAAAACTGTGTGTGTGCAGCATAGTCTGTTGTAATAACTATCTTTCCCATACTCATCATTTCTAACAACTCTAAGTTCCATCCCTCGGCCCTTGCAGGGAAGACTCCGCAGTGAACCCCTCCCATAATTTGGGCTAACTCATGTTGAAATGTTACTCGTGGGATAAGCTTTATTCGGCGATCACTTTGATATTTTTGTTCCCAATGATGGCGTTCACTATCTGTGAGGAAAGGATTCTCGCACATCATATGTAATTCTACTTCGGAATTGTTTGGAAAGGCATCTTGAAAGGCATCTTTCAGGATATCGTGTCCTTTTCTTACTTCCCACTTTCCGCAATTAAAAAAGACGCACTTGTGGAGAGGGGGGTTATTTAAAGATTCGTTAAACACCTCCCTGTCTACGCCCATCGGGATGATATGAGTGTTGTTCATATCTAGTCCTAGTTGGTCTTCGACAATGTTAAGAGCCCATTCGGAGGGAACTAATATCTGATCCGCAGATTCCATATGGGTCTTACGACGAGTATCAAATTTATTTACTTCAAAAAAAGAAAGAGCAGAATAAAAACCGTTACCTATTCTTTCCGCCAACCTATTCTCATGCCATACCTTTAGGAATGAGGACTTCGGTTGAAAATTTTCTTGCTTGCTTATATCTATCTGTAATTGTTGTGCCTCTATTTCATTAATAGCTCTCGGGGGATTCACCTGATCTTGCATGGGCCACAGAGTCACATCAGCTTGCCGATTCATTTCCCTCCAAATGTTGAATCCACAAACACCATATCCTAGGCTGTTGATAGCCACGCTCAAATTTGCTTCTATCATTGTTTTTCTACCTTACCGTTTGGGTATAAGATCCAGACAGGAACCTTATTTCTTCTAGCATAATTAATAGTATACCAAGTGCCTCCCTTAAGTATCTCATGCGGCGTAGCTGAGACCGCAACCATAATATCAACTGAATCCACTATATTTCTATTTCTAGCCAGATAGGTTGCCGGTTTGTAATACTTACAGAAACCTTCACACTTAGCTTGTAAGCTGTCATCTTTTGGAGGATGAATATGGATTTCACATTCTCTACTGTTCAATGGAGGAAAGTCATTAAAATCTAAAATGAGTTTGTGAGCATCAGCATCCGCACCCACACAATCGCCGTGATGAAATTCCGCTATAGACATGTCTTCTGAGAAGGAATTTAGTAGATAAGTAAAATTCTTTTTCTGCATTTTATTCATCCCCTCTCTAGTTCCTGTAAATCCTATCTTCATTCGTCGTCCTCCTCATCCTCAATAGTATAAGATGCTAAGAATACCGCAAGTGCGAGTTCAATTATCATTTCTTGTTGATTCCATTAACTGTTTGACATTCGCCCTGCAAAATCCCTTACTATCTTCTCCTCTTTCAATAAATTCATATATCACACCGGTTAGCTCAGAAGGTTGAGTAAAGCACTGTACAAGGCCGGGACATGTTAGGGGTTTATCTGTCGTAAATTCCGCATATCCCTTATTTTTCCAATCCCTCATTGTATCTTCTACTGAATCCACCTGATAGGCGAGGTGATGAATGCCGCCGACACCATTTCTTTCCGCGACCCACTGCCCTACAATGGACTCGGGGCTGCCGTCACTAACGAAGATTTCAGGGGCCATATGATAATCGACATATTCTTTAAACTCATCATCGGAACCATAAACTTCAAGATCCAATGTTTGCCATGGTACTGGATGATTAGCCGGAGGTTTTTCGGGTGGAACCAGAGCGACACATTTGGCCTGACTACCGTCATCAAAATCAATAGTGAATTCATCTCCTACTTTATAGTGCAGAGTACTGCAAAAGAAAGACGCTGTTTTAATACGGTCCTTTACACGATAAGCGAGATGATCAAGCCTCAAGATTATTCTCCTCTGGATTTTCAAAAATATTTCCTACAATCTCACGCTCCTCGGGAAAATGAATACCTCCATAAAAATCTGACATATCTCCTTTTGAGTCGATCATACAAAATTGGTAACCAGAATAAGCTTTAGCCCATACTATATAGTAAAACTTCTCATTATAAGAAACTAGATCTCCCTCATAAATCTCTAATTGATTTTTATCTTTCATACCAGTGTATTGTTGAACTACAATATCTGGTGGTAGAGTAAAGAGATTGGTCCAACCTTTACGTCCTCGATCATAAGTATAAACCCCTCCGAATAAGTCCATATATGGATCTTCTTCGGCATATGGATCTAGCCAACGGTTTTGTTTTTTATGCCAGACTCTAAATTTTATATCTCGGTGATTCATAATCTCTCCTGATAATATTTCATTTCTAAGACCCCCCTTCTATCTCTTCTTTGACTTCTATCCAGTCAGTCCAGTCCCAAGCATCCAGGGAGGGGTTTCCCCATTCATCATAATAGATCGCCAAACACCTATAGAACAGTTTTCCATCCTCCATTTTCATTTTTACAATAGGCATCTCGTCTAGTCCCTTTTAGGCTTAACTTCTCTACTGTATAAGATAGGTATTCCTAAAAAACTGATAGAGAAATGGTTAATTTTATCGAATGTCGTCCAAGTAATCCAACGTCGTACTCTAATCATTATTAAATTCTCCGTTCTTTAATATCCTTTTGACATAGTTTACAATAAGTATAATTTATCTTCCACCATTTACCATAGCCGTCATCACAATCCTTTGTATATGTTTCTGTAAATGCATGCTGACAAACACCCTGGGCATCTTCTCTTAACCTTTTTAATTGGTTATCTAGATCAGCTTGTTTTTTAATTATTTTTCTATACTGAGCATCGATTTGTTTTGGTGTTAATATCATGTGATCATATGTCCTATAAAATCTGTACCATCCTCTAATGTCCCAATCACCCCATCTTCATAACTACTGTACCATCCTATAACCGATTTGCGTATTTCAAATGGCTCACCTATCTTTTCAGGCTGATAATCCTTAAGCCCCCACCCGTGCATACTTTGTATCCTGGTTACAAGATATCTTGGACCCTTCCACTCCCTCAATCCTTTAACCCTAGATTCTGTTCTACCCAGACACCACCACCATGTTTCATCTTGATTGATCTCTAGAATACTCCCATCACTATAGACTAGATTGTCAGGTGCTTTGCCCAGCTTAATACATAGTTGGTTCAGGTCTGTGAAATGAAATACATTTCTAGTCTCCGTTTCCACAAAGTTGGGGATATGTTGGGTGAATTTATTCATCTCTTTCCTCCTCCTGCCAAAATCAACACAGTATTCATCATTCTGATGCATGAGAACTATCCTTATAATAAAAAACCGCAAGGGCAGTGTCGGCTTGCCCCTACGGTAATTATACTTGGAAAACTGACTTATCAACAGACTTATCTGAGTTTATCCCACGATTTCCTTGCGGACGACGTACCTTCGTTCATTTTCCAAGTTAATGGAGCCGGACGGAATTGAACCGTCGTGTTTGTCTAGTTTCTAATAAAACGTCTACATGTTTAAACATTTCGTTTTTTAAAAATAGAGAAACGGTTAAGCAAAAAACTCTAATCCCTCAAAGAGGTCGCTTTATTTCCCGCAACCATCCTAACTTTGATTAAAAGGGTGTTAGGAGACCCTTGCCGCTTTACGCAGCTAGTGCAAAATTTTCAGTTGCAATTATTATCAGTCAAGTTTTTAAGTAGCCGCTTGACTAACTACTACATGCAGTCTTACCTTCAACTAACAAGTCGATACCTATCGGCCCCGAGAGAGTAGAAGAGGAATCGAACCTCCAAAAGACCTGGGTTGCAACCAGGAGCCTTAACCATTCAGCCACCTACTCATTTAAATTCTGTAATTTCTCTATTCTGATCGTTTGAATGATATTCCATAGTGGAATAAAGTGGTGCCATAATTAACGGTGCTCCACATCTATTACATTTTTCTGATTTATAAATTAGGAATGAAACTGCCAGTAATAAAGCTATTACAAGCCCCATCAATAAGCCTAGTATGAATTTTACCATTTAGCCACCTAAACCTCTTCTATTTTTCTCAGGCCATATCTTCCGGCTCTCTGTCTCAGGATCGATATGAGTCCATGATCTAACAAAACTTGTTGCTGTTACCTTATACACCTTTCGGTTGTGAGAATCGGTAAAAGTAGATACCCATACTCGTCGCCGTTTATCATACTCTGGGGCCATCGCCTCCATTTTGACATGAGTATGTGCCCTCCAAGCCACAACAACATCTATTCCTTTTTTCTTTTGCTTGGTTATTTGATGAGTGTATTTAACATCAGCCCGGTATTCCCAGAACAACATCTGCCTAAGCACCAATTGACCTTCGCGATTATAGTAGTGGTTCAGTTCTATTGTATCTACTGTAGCAGTAATAACTGTTGTGTGTAGAGGCCGCTCATCTTTGGCAAGAGCCATCATCCCTCCCACAACTAACCATAAAAACCCGACAATACATGTACCAATAAATACTTCTTTTGTTTGTTGTCGTTTTTTTAATTTACTAGTCATCTGTCTCCTCTTTTTTAGATGGTAATCCCATAAACTCTCGTTTTTCCAGATCGCTCATTTGGCAAAATTCAGCCATAGTACATATTGTATATTTGTCTTTTCCCTGGACGATTTCTTTTGGTTTTGGATCATCTAACATTTATAATTAATAACCTCTACTATAAGCTATAGCGAATAGTAATATAGTAGCAAGGGATATCCAATAAATTAGTGCTAACCAGTTAAAGCCTGATTTGGAATGTGTCATTATTGAACCCTTTCTTCGGGTTTAGTGTATATATATTTACCAGTTCATTTTTATTAAACTAACATCCTGAGCAGCCCCTAAAAGAGTCGAACTTTTTAACCGGGATTCGTAGTCCCAGAGCCAGAATCCGCTGGAGAGGCCATACATTCATCAGTCATAAAACGGCCTAGGGCCATTTGGTCCCGCTTATCTAACCTGCTTTCCCACCGATCAATTTTTTCTTTCATTTTTTTATAAAGTAGATCCCAATCTCCACCTCTGTCAAAAAATAACTCAACGGCACAATTAATCACATCAACACATTCCTCTGCTGATGACTCTTTTAGTTTTTTCTTTTTACCATAATCTTCACTATTTATTGCTTGAGCTACCTCTCCCACCTCTTCTACCATTGCTAGTAGGGGATCTGCGAGCTTGGGGCGTTTGCCTATCTCTTCGATTCTCCACATTTGTCCTATTATTTCTATCATGGATAATCCCGTGCTTCAAGTACTGCTATTCTTTGTCCTCTTTCCCAGTCGCTAAAATCTTGTGACTCCATCGGGTAGGGGTTTCTTTCATCAGGGATGTGAGGATACTCATCCCATGCACCATAAAGATAAACCACATATCCTCTACTTGTCGGGCTTAATCTCTCGAATCTTTCTTTAGTGAACATAAAAAATCCTTTGGATTTAAAAAGCGGTAGGTAAGAGACTTGCACTCTTAACGGGTTTGAAGCCGCGACTGCCTAGCAAGCAGCTTCCTCAACTATATTCGGATACCTACCATAGTGGGAGTGACAGGGATCGAACCTGCAACGCCGTTTCCAGCACAGATGTCTAAAACCTGCGTGTATTCCTATTCCACCACACTCCCATCCTTTCAACTACTTTATAGTAGCTGATATTTCTTAAACACCTCCCGATCCCCAGAATCAATAATAGGTCGGGTGGCGACTGCTGTAAGCAGCCCGTCGTCCTCCCTAAACCCTACAGTAATTATACCATGAGATCGGGCTTTGTCAATAACATTTTTTAACTTCTCCTCATTTTTTACACCAATTACAACTAAATGAGGATGATCTCCTATATATGGCCACCGTTTTGTCGATTCTATGGCGGCATGTGCCGTCTGAACCGCCTGCTGAGCCGTACTGAGATCTTTTCTGACAAATACATACATGTAGTTTTTATTCTACAACATGGGCTTCGCCCTCCTCTTTCCAGTAAAAACCTTGTTCATTTAATATTTCTTCATCAATTGTTACATCTCCCATCCAATCCCATCCACCATAAACCTTAGGGTCTAAGTGACCACAGGTAAGCATAGCATCATAATGTAAATCATTTACGGCATGATAACTAGTGAGACCGTCTGGATACTTTATCTTGATTAATGATAATTCCATTATACTTTATTCTCCATAGTTGATCCAAACCCAATAAACACTACCACAACAGGGACACTTATGTATTTGAGCTAGACCGCCGGGGAAGTCCTGCCATCTATATTTACATTTTGTACATTCATTCTCTATCATAGAGCCCACGGAGGGATTCGAACCCTCAACCACAGAAGTTTAGAGTTTCCGGTTCTACCATTTGAATTACGTGAGCAAAGTATAATTACACCAATATCCTGAACTAACTTCTTTCATAGTGAAGTAGGGCGGTAAAAAGATCTCTATAGGCTTTAACAACATCCCATGATTTACAACTTTCATAACTAGCCTTTTCACAATAGCTACCATGATCCTGTTTGTTATAATAATCCTTCCAGGTTCTTTCACGAGAGACAGCATCATCAATATCTAAACGAAGTGTTTTCTTATCAATCATCAAAACGCATCCTCATTAAGATAAAACAAACATGCCATATAAAGCAGGAAACTCATATTCCGGGCAGCACATTGACCCTATATTTTCAAACTCATATCCAGTCTCCCCACACCACTCGTACCACAGATCATAACTATCACACTCATCTATTTTTTGTTCTAATTCTTCGGCGTTTAGAGTACCCTCATAGGGAACTGATGCCCGTTCATCTGTCACACGAGCTTTTAAAGCATCCATAAGCTGTGTATACGTCAAGCCCCATTCGGTAGCATAATCATTGATATATGTATTGACCTCAACGTCTCTAGTAGGAGGGTCAAACGATTCTTTCTTATGATTCCATACATGAGAAACATCATCTACCTTTTCACTAGGGATAAGTAACCAAAAAACATCACCAGAAACAAGCGTTGCCTTTAGAAATGGATCGGCAATTCCCACTCCTTTTCCATTGGTTGAGATAGCCTCATTAAACTCATTAATATCACACTGCCCTCCTGGCTCAATGGGGCCATAGGCTCTGACCGCAACAATAGCTTGATGAACCGCGTCCTTCTCACCTAGTTGTTCGGGCAGGGGTTGTTTTCCTAGTAGCTTTTTCTTGTTAATCATTATTTGTCCTTGCTAGATAGTCCTCAATTCGATTTAACAATTTTAACATACGAACGTGATGAGAGCATTCCTGGTGATTGGCGACAGCTTGATAATGAGCACGCTCATGACCGAACCTGGGCCATAGCTCAATTAGTTCCCTAAGGTGTCTTTTGGCTACTTCTAACTCATTCTGAGAGTTCAGCAGCTGTTGTCCTTACCATAATTTTTCCTCCTTAGTATAATAGTGTCGGAGAGATTTGAACTCTCAACTACAGGATTTTCGTACCAACTATAATTTTCATTACAACGTTTTACCCTATCTATTGCTATAATAGAGTAAACGTATTTGTGGTCTGGACTATGCCTTTGCCATATTGTTACCAACTTAGGCATTCCCCGTCTAGTCTCTACACCTTCTATTAAGTAAAAATCAATGTTTCATAGTTATTCTAAAGAAGATTTTATCAATGCTGTAGCGTCTTCAACATCTATTCGTCAAGTACTTTTAACTTTAAATGTTCGTCCTCACGGAGGGAACTATAAAACAATTCAAAAGTATATAACAAAATTTAACTTAGATACTTCACATTTCTTAGGTCAGGGATGGAATAAGGGAAATAAGTTTGCTCCTAAAAGACCTATTGAAGATTATCTTACCAATAAACAATCTATCAATAGCTGTAAGCTAAAAGCTAGACTAATTAGTGAAAAAATAAAAAACCATCAATGTGAAAACTGTCTGTTAACGGAGTGGAATGATAAACTTGTCCCACTAGAACTACATCATGTAGACGGTAATCATAGTAATAATAATTTAATAAATCTTCAAATTCTATGCCCTAATTGTCATCATCAAACACCTAATTTTCGTAACACTAAATCTAAACGAACACATTCTGCCGCTGATTTAAATGGTTTTAGTAGACCGAAAAAACAATATTTTTGTATTGATTGCGGTAAAAATAAAAGCCGTAGTGCTACTCGTTGTAAATCTTGTTCCTATAAACAGTTTAATAAAAAACATAAAAAGAGACCCGATAAGTCCCAACTAATTATCGACTTATTAGAGTTGAACAATAATAAATCAGAGGTAGCTAGAAAATATAGTGCATCAGTTACCTCTGTTACGAGGTGGATTCAGATCTACAATATTTCTTAATAGCTTGGCTCGGCGTTGTCACGCTAACGATTTCGCCGAATTTGAGGAATTCTACATATAAGATTTCTCCTATCGCACTCAATTTAGTCTAAGTCCTGTGCCTCTGCCAATTGGGCTACGACACCGTGTCTGCGACTGGGTTATTCATCCCCTAAAGCCCGCCGCAAGGGCTAGTGAGCGTGACAGAACTTGCGTCTGTATTTCGATCATGTAAAAATCGCGGGCACCTATTTTCCCTCTACACGCCCATGTTCTAAACACCAATCAGTATCTTTCAACATCCAATTTCTAGTGTACTATTCTACTATCGTTTCCTTAATTAAATATGTCGGAACCAGTACCGCTAAAATGATCGGCGAAAATATATACACCGAAAAATATTGCCACCAAGCATTCCTATGTTTCTTATCTGTTTTTTTAATCTCTTCAATAAGGTAGAAAAAATTAATAAACCAGCACGAAAGCATCCATGCATATATTATAATCATTTTATCAGCGTTGTCAAGTACCAAATTATATTAGCAAAGAAACGGAAGAAGTTTCGGAGGGGCTCTCCATACTGAAATGGGTAAGGCCAATCATCTTTCGGTGGTTCTTCAGGTGGCCTGGGAGGATTTGGTGGTTGAGGTGGCTCGGGTGGATTTGGGACATCAAACGGCCCGCCATAAATATCTCTTAAATTTCCCGCCGTAACCTTGTCATAGTAAATTAGTTCATCATCTTGTATTTGCCAGCACATAATATTGGATTCACCGTCAGGGTTGACACATACATCATGATCTAGACCTAGTAGGTGTCCTACCTCATGCAATATAGTAGAGAGAAGAAAATTAATATCCCAATCCCACTGACTTCCATATCGTTGTTCTACTCCACCGTGACAATCAAATCCTACATTTGACCAAGCCAGCACACCACTTCCTGTATTAGCAAAGTCAATCTCTACTATTGCGGTGTCATCCAAAACTTCAAAAAATCTTGTCCCACAGGTTGATTCAACGATATCAAAGGCTCGCCGGAACAATTTCCTGTAGGCGTCATCGTCGGGAAGCATATGGGTTTCGGGAGCATTACTTAAATAGAGCCGATAACCAATCTTATCGTCACAATTATCAGACCGCTCGAATCTTTTAGCAGCCTCAGTACAACCACAGCAGAGATGGGCGGGATCAATTCGTTCTAACCTATCATATTTTTTTGTCATACTTTACCTCAGTAAATCTATGCGGCCTTTGATAAGCCCCATTAAAACTTAAACCTTAAATATCTCACTGTTCTTTTTTTACTTACTTCCTCTCTTTCTTCTTCAACCCATTCAGCATAATTTTTAAACCAGAGATATTGCTCTGCTAGTTCTTGTCTAACGGCTCTTTTAAATGAATCGCTAATCATACTACATAAATGAAGTTCCAATAAGCTTCTCCAATATTCACCCAGTTCAGTCCCTTCCTCAATTGCCGCCTCTTCTAATTCCGAGAGTTGATCTGGAGTAATCATTCATCTTCCCTCTTATTATAAATGAATTGTATATTGTCATATGTTAGAGGAAGTCGAGCCCCTACAACCTTATCAGTGGCTATGGACCTCTCTAAATAAATGTCTGCACCCTCTCCAGCTATCCAGTCACTATATTGTTCTTCATTTGGATTCAGTGTTATTTCAATTACTCCTGCTGCCTCATTGATGGTGATCATAGTGCTTTTGTTAGGACCGGGATTAATTTCATTCCAGACCCGTTGCATTTTTTCAAGATATTCAGCAAAATTATTACTCATTTTATTCTCCTAAGTGGGGCCGAAGAGAGGTGCAAGACCAACGTTTGCTACAACCCCAAGATTCCTGCATGTACTATAAATAAATCTTGACCTCTTTCATTCCACCATCTCTCAAATTCTGCTGCCATATCGTCATCAGTAAATGCCAAAGCAATTATATGCTCAGCTACAGTAACAGATAGCTCTCTAACATTGCGAATATCTTCTGGCAAAATCATACGATAAACTCCCGTATTCTTCCCTCAGTAAGAGGCATGTCATCAACTGCCGCCTCATTAGCCAACTCAATCAGTAACCGTTGTAGATCATCCCATTCATATTGTGCTAGAACAGCCGTATGTGATACATCTATCTCAAGAGCTAAAGTCGCAAATAAATCCAGAGCATTTTTAATATTCTGTGTCATACCGTCACTGTCTTCGCTAAATTCCTGGGCTTATCACAATCTAAACCCTTATCTAAAGCAGCAAAATAAGAAATAAGCTGTACCTTCAACACACAATCTAATAGGGAATCACTTTCGATATTAATTACTACACCGTCTCGTGCCCCGATTTGCCTAATATTATTGTCTACTTTATTATTTCCTGGCGGATTTAATACCAGCGTCAATGTATCCTTATCAATCAAAGCTATAGGACCGTGTTTAATTTCCGCCGCTGGCATCGCCTCGGCATGGATCTGGGCTATTTCTTTGAGTTTTAAAGCTGTCTCTAGTGCCAAAGGATAGTATGATTCAGTGCCAAGCACGAGAATGTTCTTGAACCTACTCACCATTTTACCATGCAGCTGGCAATAGTCAAGTACCGAATCGGTAACTTCCATATTTTTGACTGGACCATATGCCGAAATCAGGGAGAGATAGGTAGCAGTAAAGGTCTTGGTCGCGGCTACACCGATCTCTGGCCCAGCATTTATATTCACTACATCAACATCATGAACTTCAAATATCTGTCTGAGAGGACTAATACTTTTATTTTGTACTATAATTATTTTGTCGAGATTAGAACCCAATAGGAGCTTAGAAGCCCTATTTAGTTCTTTTGCAAAATCTAGAACATCTTTGCTTTCTCCACTCTGACTCACAAGTATATAATTGCGGACATGTCGATTGTATTTTGCTTCAGTTGCATATTCTACACTAACATCTAGGTCAAAATTTCGTAGGAAAACTGCCGCCATCATCCCGGCATAATAACTACTACCGCAGCCCACTATCACCGTTCTCTCATATAGATCAGGGATAGGTTGTCCTATTAAACCTTGCTGTTCCTTGATCTCGTGGAACATATTGTAGGTGGAAGTATTGGTGAATTTCTCCACCTTTTCCGGCACTGATATAATCTCTACTGCCTTATCTAACTCCCAAGGTATTATTTTATTTGTAAATTCCATAGTTACACCTGGAGAAATTGCCCGAGCATATTCTGAGAACCCATCAAATTCCTCCAGAGAGCTACATACAAGACCATTAGTTGTATAAAATAGGGGCGGGCCATCTGTATACGCTATAATTTCCAAACTTTTATCACAACAAACGACAAAGGCCCCAATCTCATCCAATACTTCTATTGTTTTTTCTACCGCTTCTCTTAGGGTACTCCCATGACCGATAAACAAATCTATGTGTGCGGCGATTACCTCTGTGTCTGTCTCAGTATGAAGCCATGACCCCTTATTAACTATGTAAGTGCTATGCTGTTCAAAGTTTTCTAATGTCCCATTATGCACAATCACTACCCGGCCATAACGAATTGGATGGGTATTTTTAGCACAACTTTTACCATGTGTTGCCCATCTTGTATGAGCTAATCCAAATAAGGGAGGTGCTGGCGGGAGAGAATATTTTTCTAGTTTTTCCTCACTAAATGGCCCTTCCCATCTCTTTCTTATATCAAAGATAGTAGCTGTGCTCTCTAGATCCTTGCCCCAATTAAGATAAATCCCCCCACTATCATATCCCCTATATTGAAGACCTGTAAGTGCATCCTTTAGGAAATTTAAACCAAATTCATTATTAATAAAGGCGGCGATTCCACACATAATTATTCGTCATCCTAATTGT
>Ga0255048_10001148_pt1 | contig 19081 bp, 34 predicted proteins | sample JV7_2_2_MG_FD_183619 | JGI IMG/M metagenome (GOLD analysis project Ga0255048, IMG submission 183619) | Seawater microbial communities from Jervis Inlet, British Columbia, Canada - JV7_2_2 | ecosystem: Environmental > Aquatic > Marine > Inlet | place: Canada: British Columbia | collected 2016-10-06
ATATTCATGCGTAATTCTGGAAGCCCACAGTTGGGGCATTCAGCATTATCATTATCAGGCTTAATGGCCTTACCTTCCCAACCACAGCAGGGGCAGTCCTTCCACCACTTAATACCTTTTTGTTGAATTTCCATTATACGGGTGTATTCACTGTTGTACCTGCTCCGTCTACCCAGACAGCACCATCGGTGTTACCGACAGCATATACGGGCGCATCTTGCGAGGTGTTATAGACCATTGCTCCTTGCACCTTACCTACATTAGTATTAACAGCATTCGTAAGTGAGTTCAATGCTGCATCTGTGAACCCCGGTAATTGTGTATAAGAAGCAGGCACTAAAAGTGCTGCTACATTAACTTGGCCTTTGAAGTCAGCAGTTGTTGTACCTGTCAGTACACCCATTACTTCTCCATCAGCATCATTCTTAATTGTTACATCGTTGGTCGTACCCTGTCCTGTAAGGATCAAACCCTCAGCAGCGGTGTATCCGATGGCAGCGGCATCTGCTGCTGCTGTGTCCCCTGCGGGCATGACTTTCTGGTCAAAGTTGTACGAGCCTGACGCACCTGTGAACTCGTAGTCAGTGATGTTAGCACCAGAGAGTTTTACATCTGTGCCATCGTGCTCTAGCTGGAGGTAGTCTGTCTGCGCGAAGTTAGTCTGGTTATCGCTAGAATCATAGAGCCTTACAATTCCCTGATACTTCCACGTAATGTTATAATTAGCATCGGACTGAATGAAACCCGGACGGCGAAGTTGCAGACCAGAGTTTCCGTAGATGTATGTTTCCCAAGCAAACTGTGAGGATTGCCCTGATCCAGTGTTACTGGCATAGGATAGAATTGCTCTATGCGTGCCTGTGGCATCGCGAGGCATGTAGTATGCCAGTGCTCCTAAGCTCTCGTCAGCGAGTGCTGTATTTGAGGCTATGGCTATACCTTTACCATACACCGGGCGGTTATTCCATACATGCGTTATGTAGCGGTTGTTGATCGCATCGGTTGGATCGTCTGTCAGGATGAAGGAGTCTACAAACAGTCCTGCTTGTCCCGTCTTGTACTCCCATCCAGAGGTCGCGCTACCAGTATTAGGGTCTATGAATCGTAACCCGTTCTCGTTAATGACGTTCTGGTCGCAGGTTATCGTCATCAACTCATCAGCCAAACTGTAGGTGAAGAAGGCGTTACCTTCAATCGTGCCGTCGCCTGTCCATACAGCTATCTGATTATCAGCAGGAGTACCAACTTTAGTGACTTCTACTACAGGGACAGCTTGTGCAACCATTACTGGTAAACCTTATCTTCCAAACGAGCTACGCGACCAGTCAATTTTTCATGCCCGCCTTTGGCAACGTGTTCATTGTGGCGATCAGCAACAATATCGAGTCTTTCGCGAACCCGCGCCTGCTCCAAGCGAACACTCTCAAGTTCTGAGCCGTGATCGGCAAGGACTCTCCGCGATGTTGATACGTCACGCGCCAAATCAACTCCCGCTATCAATTCAACCTGGGCAGTCAGTTGCCCGTAGGTGTAAACGACTCCACCTGCTTGAGCAATAATGGCGATAACGCCAGTCACAATCCACTTCCGCATACCTGCTATCAGCTTTAGGTCTTGTTCAACCAGTGCCATACGAGTATTAAGCTGATGAATTTCGTCATCTAAATGTTTGTGTTGAGTCATTAGTGCCGACCCTCATCATGGATATGCTTATTCATTCTTGATTCAACTGTCTTATTGATCATGGCTTGTATACTTTCGGTCGATCGGTGATCGTGACTGATGTTTGGCATGGATTCGACGTTCACCGTCACGTTTGCAGGTTCCTTGCTCGATTCGTACTTGTCGTAACCAAGATAGGAAGTAGCAAAGGTCATCACCGCCAGGATCAAACCCATTACCGATTGCTGTGAGGGCTTTTTCATCAGAAGTGCATCGTGCCGCCGACAATAACAGCGTAGTCATCTTCGGTATCAGGGCCATCGATTATAGAAACGAACTGACCATGAACCATGATGCCACCAACTCTGGTTGCTGCACCAACCGCAATAGCCTGGTTGCCGCCCTCGGTGAATGCCATTGTGACACCTACCTGTAATTTCTCAGGTACACCCCAATCGAATTGATTGTTTGCTGCCAGCCCAAGTAATCCGTAAGTGTTACCGGACGGCAGATTTAGTGTAGTCGGGGTCGATGTAGTAGTCGTGATTACTGGTGGTGGTGCAGGGGTAGAATGCTTCTCTCCCGCTTCGGCCTGAGTCCAGATAGTAACCAGTATCAGGATTGTGAGTAGGAACTTCATAATTCACCCTTTAGCTGCTCGGACTAAATGCGCCCCGAAAAAGAATGCACCAACACCAAGCGTTAGATATCCCCACGGTGAATCCGTAGCGATTTGATAAGAATATTTCGCCAGTGCGTCATTGAAATGAAACACCACCAGAGAGAACACCAGAAAGAATGCCTCTAATTTGATGATCCACAAGGCAATGTCTCGTCGGGTGCGTGATCGCTCGGTATTCTCACTGACCGTCGATGCCATAAAATCGGAATAGTGCTGCACCATCTTTCCGTTGAATTCCTGCTTTTCCTGATCGGTGAGTTTAAGCCCGTCGATCCATCCACCAACACCAGTCGCAACCTTCATTACGTTGTCAGACCCATTCTGACCACCGCCCAACAAACCTTTGATAAACTTAAACATTAGCAATGCCCTACGTCGAATTTATTAGCAAGATTGCAGAAAAATTCCGCAATGGTTAGCCTCCACCATTTAATACCCTTCAAATGTGCCTGACTCCCGTACTTCTTTTTATATCGTTTCAGCCTGCCAGTAACCACTTCCCATCCGTCAGGCGGATCAAGGAAAAGGACAGTTGCGGCGAATGTATTAACATACCAGTCAAAGGCCAAAGCAGGGATACCCACTACAACCCGTAGGAAAGGTTCCCAAACGGTTCCTTCACAGGCATCGCGCAGTTTCATTACCCATACGAAAACGAATACGAGCAGTATGAAGTTCACCACTACAAATTCAATCATTGCCACTCACCTGATTTCATCATTCTGGATAATTCCATTGCTCGATTACCTACCTGCTTCGCCCATTTGGAATCGAGCATTTCGGTTCCCGCTTGAGTGTACTTCTTCTTTTCAATCAGCTTGATCGTTTTCTTGAACCCCATGAACCGGGGCAGACCAAGATTAAAAACCATATTTACAACAACTCCCTGTCGAACCCCGTCCAGATCGCGAAACCATTCGAATGACTGTGCGCTGAGAACCGCGTCATTAACATCGATTTCCAATAACTGTTCGGCAATTTCAACTGAAATAGGCACATCGTCCAGGTTGTGACCATACCCGATAGTCAACTTGCCAACCGTATCTTTATACGCCAGTAGCCTCAAGCCTTCATGTTTGGCAATGAGGCTCCTGACTTTCTTTAACTCCATCACCACTGATAATCTTCGACTTGCTCTGCCATTTGCTCAGAAGTCTTGATCACATCATTACCATTAACGTCTTTCGACGCGAACCGTAATGGTAGAACACCTTTGTAAATCTTGTCCTTTTTTCGTGGATCGTCCCTTTTTATTACCTTGTGCTTGGTACGTTGCTTGCTTGTCATAATTACCTCTCCAATGCAGCATAATAAGTCTGCAATCTTTCAAAGTCTTTAATGAAGTCAATCAGAATAGTCATTCGATAGTCGGCTGGCATTTGAATACGCGAGTTTTTGACCTGTTTGATCCAGTCTAAAGAAATACCTGTGCTTTCCGCGAGTAGGGTCGCGGATAAGTCGGATCGCTCAAGGTAGTAGATAAAATCTTCCCTACGCCCTTCAACATAATCAGATTTCCTCGCTCGTACCTTCAAGTCCATCAGCAGTCCTTTTTACTGCAATTTTCTTCTTGCCTGAACCGACAATATTAATAACAGGTGCGGCGGGCTTGCTTGCGGCAGCAGATTTCTCATTTGATTCTTGCTCTGCCGCTTTCGCCCGTAGTTCGCGTTCCAGTAAGTCTTTCTCGGCTAAAATCTCGTTCTGAGACAGGGTTAGCTTGATTTCCTGATCACGTTTCTTCAATGCTAACTCATCTTCTTTCAGTTCGAGTTCCCGAGTCTTGTTCTTCTGAATTGCAACCTCTTTATCGGTTTCGACAATGGTAGTCCTTCGTAGGCTTTCGGATCGGGTTTCGGCAAGTCTAGTTTCAGCATCCGTTTTGGCAATGCTTCCCTCAAGTTTTGCTTCTTCATTTCCAACTCTCCTGGCCTCGGTGTTGGCGCGGCCTTGCTCGATTTGGAGTTTAGCTAAATCACGTTCTTTGGTATGCTCAAGTTCGGCCTGCTTGACCAAAGCTAATGGGTCAGGTGGTGGGTTTTGCGCCTGTTGAAGCATTCGATCAGCTACACCCATCATTTCCTCTCGATTGGATGCGCTCGATAATTCATAGATTGACTTCATTAACATCCAATATCCAACGGAATCACCTTGCGTAGAGGCTAAAAGACCCGCTAATTGCTGCATTTCGAGTTCTCGCGCCATTATCCCCAAAGTCGAATTTACGACAAATCTTGGGTCAGTTTGGGCGTATTCGTCCGGTGCATACTGAATATATCGCCAGGCAGACTTCTGAATCAGTGGTTTTAGGAAAGATGCCTCGATATTGGCTAATGTTCGCTTGGATCGCTTAATCGCACCCGCTTGCATGATACTCATGCCACCAAGCGTATTGTTGCGGGAATTTTGAGCGATCGGGGTTGCGGAATCCATTGCGCCCGTTGCCATCTGAATCATCCTTTCCAGATCACCCGCTTCACTAAATGTATTGTTGCTGACCTCACCGAACCTGAACGGGTTCAGAACTTCGCGCGGATCACCATTTGTCAGGATGGATTTGCCAGGTCTGACACTAAAATCGCCCCCTCGGGGTACTCGGGTCGCATCAATTCCGATCATCGGATGAATTGTGAGGCTCATTGCGTCGATTCTGCCTCTTAACTCGGCATCGAGAGCCTTTTGCGGGTTGTAACCCTTTTCGGCTACACCTCTACCCCAAAATCTGTTTGGTACGGTGTCGTACTGGAAGGAAACAAAGTCGCGATCCTGCATGAAATGGGGAGTTGCGGTAGCTTTTAGCAGTACACCATCATTTGCAATGGTGATTATTGCCTCAATCATGACTTCCGACTCATCAAATGAGCCTTCGCCTTCCTCAACACTGAAAATATCCTCATTTTCGGGGTCGGCATCGAAATGAAGCATCATTTCAGGCACTAAACCGTGATATTGGGTCAATTTCACATGGTCAGTGAGTCCGGTTCGCACTTCACCCTTCGATTCATGGTCGAAATCCTCATGATAAGTACCCAAACTCACCTGGCGATACATACCAGACTGCATTCTTGACGTAATTATGTGTTTTGGCACTAAAAACACATGGGCGCACCCCATTGCTTCATCAATTGTGGTCGCGGCAGGGTCAATAACGAAATCTCGCGGCTCAACAGCAACCAGTTTGATTCTTGTTCTCATTTCCGATCTACCAATCGCTTCAAGTTCTTCAAGTAGACCCTCTGACTTGGAAATATCGAAACTACGTTCCTCGCTATGCTCGACAACGATCTTCCCGATTCCTGTGCCATAGATAGCACCATTCAGCACTATTTCGGCAATTGCCCTCGGGTAGCCATTTTCAGTCAAATCTTCCAATAATTTATTACGGAAAACCATCATATCGGCTTTATCGTCATCCCTAACGTCATCAGATACGTCAAACCACTTTCCTTTACCAAATATGGCTTCTTCAATCTCAGCAGTTGCGACTTCAACGGCCTGGGCGGTTGCAGGGGATATTAAGCGGGAACGCTCAGTTTCGCGGGTACGATCTTCTTCTTTCCAGACTCCGCGCCACAAACGGTAATATTCATTCCAACGAGACTCGTAATTGCTGTCACGATGATCTTCCCATTCTCGGACGAGTGCCACCACCCAAGATACCAGTTGTGTTTCAATCGAGTCGAAATCGCTCTGATCTTCGCTTTCGATATCTACTATCTTATCAGTGCTTGCCATTATCCGCGCCTCTTAGTTTCATTGCTCAAGCCCACCTACTGACAGTCGGCGTTTAGGCTTATTACTATAATACCTGTTTCCTTTTTTTGTTATTTCAAAACCAAGTCTACTTTCTGCTTCCACAGTTTTATTAAAGGTTTTGTGCCTTTTCCCTTTTAATATCAGTCCAGTTTCAGGATCACGACTGGAACTATGCTTTTTATACTCGTTTATTTCTGGATGCCATACCCAGGCCTGAAATGAATTCTTGTTTGCCACTTCATCACCAATATATGAAGAAGGCTTTTCGATGGTCAATGGGTTTTCCTCAATCAGCCTTTTAGCTGTTTTGGTATCAAATCCCGCCCCTTCTGGATTAAAAGTTTTGCCTTTGGTTCTTTCAGCCATATTAGTAACCTGCTGCGGAATCTAGTGGTTGGAACTCATTTTGAATGATTGCATCTGCAAAATACGGGATTTTGCTTAATTGGTCAATATATGCGAGTGCATCAATCAAATCGTCGTGAACCATCGGGTTTGGAAAATCAAGTAGCTGATCTGTCAGGGGTTTAACGTATGAAGCGTCTTTTTTGAAGAATATCTTCCCGTTCTGAAATCTACCCTGTAAAGCCCATGCAATCCGCTTTGTTTTGTTCCGACCACCGTGGGTCAATGGTTCGATGCGTGGATACACGTTTAATCGGCGCATCTGATCAGATAAATAAGGCATGATAGCGTTCATCAACGAACCTTTCTCAATACCCAAAATATTAGGTTGATAGACCTTACAAGCCTTAATTATCTGCAAACTTGTCTCTCGGACTCCCCAACGACCATGTATAACGTCATGAATGAACCAACCGGATTCGGAAGTCTCTACAACGGCAATCGCACATTCGTCACTCTTTTTCAGCTTGGAAGTCAGCTTTCCCTTACTTTCAACAAAGCCTGCGGGATCGACAGCGATATAAGTCACTCCGCGCTCGGGCGGGCGATCCATGAAAATGAATTCCTCGTCCTTGAACTCACCACCGCCGGCTGCGGCGAAAGAAGCCTCAAACTCTTGCCGAAAAGCCTCTTGGGTCATGGTTTTCGACGCTTCTTCTATCTCGTCAGGCGGTAAGACAGGGTTTCCCAAAGAATTGAACTGGAATGCCTCCCAATCGTCCTGCCCCTCACATTGCAGGAATAAATCGTAGAAATGGTTCTTCCCGTCAGGAGTGCCGATAAATAAGGCCGAACCCATTACATCGGCGAGTGTCGGGCGCATGATTAAGTCCCAAACTTCCGGTTTCATGAATGCGTACTCATCCAAGACACAAAACGAGACACCAACACCGCGCAAGGTATCGGGTCGGTCAGAACCTTTGAGTTTTATCGTCCTGCCATTGATTAGCTTGATGGTTGCGGTATTTTCGAGGGTTTTTGCAATAACATCCTTGCCGATACGCTTTAGCTTGTCCCAAATCAGGTCTTTGGCCTGTCCGAAGGTGGGACAGATATACCAGACCTCCATTCCGGTCAGATCAAAGCCATAGACGTTCTTTTCCTGCAAACCATTGATAATTAACTCAATAGCCGCTTCCTCGGTCTTGCCCCACCGTCTACCTGCCGCACAGACACGAAAACGGGCAGGTGACTGAAACACCTGGGCCTGTTCTTCGTGCAGGTCGAAATTTAAATCGACCATTGGGAACTTAGAACCCCGAAGTGCCTTTTTTCAGGATTTCTTTTTCTTCCAATTCCTTATCAGAAGGGCAATCCCTCGCAGGCGCGGTACGGGCGGGAATTGTAGAGCCGACAGACTTTACGCCGCCTGCTTTAGTGGTAGGCGTACCCATTAGCCGAACTTCTTGCTTGAGACACTACCTTTGATACCACCCCAATGCCGGGTGCCAATTGGCCCACTTGCATTACCAGGAGTCGGACTACCTTTCGAATTACCTTTCGGTTTGTTATAACTACCTTTCACACCATGTGGCATTTTCAAATCCTCACTGTTCAGAAACTACATCATCCGGTTTTTTCAGAATTTCAGGGGCAACCAGATTACCTATATTGATATTAACACTAAATGTCCCTGTAGTGGTATCACCATCAACTGCCTTATTCACAGGCACAATTCGACTTAATACCATATCTGCCGCTTTCATGTTCCCGTCCTCGGCGGCCTCGCATACGGTTAGAATGATCTTCTTGAACGATTTCTTAACCTGCTTCTCGAAAGTCTCGATCATCTGATCCCTGAAAACCGTAGTCTCGTTTTTGGATTTCTTTGGCCTGCCTGACCTCGCCTGAACTACCGGAACATCGTCCCTGCCGAAATCTACATCAGCGAGGCTTTCAGGCAGTCCGATTTCGATTGGTTTGGCAAGAATCTCCTGCATTTTATCCAGTTCGAAACTATCGGGCTTTTTAGTAGGTTTTCTTACCTTTCTTTTTGCCATTTTTACGGCCCTTTTTGTGTGATCTTTTCATAAGTTATCCACAGGTTATCCACAGAGTTATCCACAGGTTACATACACCTTTTTTGGTGTAGTCTACTTTACATAATATGAAACTTATTATTACAGTCCATATACGCTATTTTGTACCACAATAAGATCAAATCCTGCACTGACATCAGCGGCTTGTGCAACTGGCTGTGAAGTCAATATAATATCGGTTTTTTGAGTAAATGTTAAATAAGGGGCGAATGGATGACGAAAGCCCGAATCTTCGGGTATTCCAACGATATGCTTGATCTGCCTGGCATAACCATTATGGTTATCTGCTGCCCAAATTCTAATTGGATTAGAGGTGAAGTTCTGACCCGTCTTTGGGTTGTGGTGGGCGTAGTAATTAGTCATATATCCCGTACTTCCTGCGGGAACAGTATACATGGCCATTTCGGTCTGCTGATTGCCTACCGATATGACCGCGTAATCCACAGTCTCACCCGCGTTATGTACCCTCACCGTCGAATCAGCAACCACGCCCGATTGAATTTTCGCCCGAAACACCCGTATTAATGCGGTTGTCAGCGTTACCACGGTGGTCGTTAATGTGCCGTCAAGAATAACATTTTGCGTCACTTTATCGTAATTCGCGTCAAGCCCCTCAATCTCAACAGTCTCACCGCGTAAAGCCACTTGATCGGTAGTCTGTGAAATACTCGTAATCAAGGCAGTTGCAGGGAATGAATAAGCAGCGGAACCATCCCAGATTTCTTCCTCAACCCCACTCGCTACATCAGTATTACGCCCAAACTTGTTTATACTGGTAATACCCTCATAAACACCCATCGAAATCAATAATTGATCGTCCTGCATCGGTGCGCCATTCGGCCCCATCGGGGTAGGAGTCTGTGCCATCGTTAAATCTCCTGAAATAGATAGTCGATAGTATCATAAATAAGGGTTTTGCAATAAAAAGGGCAGTTTTTCCAAGAAAAAGCAGGTTTTCATGAAAAAAAGGGCTTTTCGAAGTAAATATAGACCCCCTGATTTGGACAAAATCGGGCCAAAGAGCCTAAGACCCTTTAGAATTACCAGTAGGGTGTTCTTGAATAGGACACTGTTTTTTCTAGTTTTATGTGGTTTTTGAGGAGAAGCTACATCGCCACAGTCCCAGGCATCCCCTACCCGTCAATTCGTACCATTGACCCTACCCGCAAAATAATCCTTATAAATCAACGGTTTAGCAGGGAAAGAAAGCCAGGGAAGATAACCATTAAACCATTCCAGTGCAATCAGATACCAATCAGAATACGACTGCTCGAATCAATTCCTATTGCTTTGCAATGATGTAATGAGATATCGCTTTGAAAGGCGCGGCAACTACCCGCTATATATAGCCTAGCTCTACAAGTTGCCATACCCTACCCTGTATTCAATTCTAAGCCATTTATTAAATCACTGGATAGCCTAACCACTATAAAGACTAAAGACTGGTAAAGGCGCGACAAACTACCCTGATTTAGGTGTATTAAATACTGGCTTTGTGATTGATTATGGGTTACTCTTGTAAAACCAAAACGAGAGACAATATTTGACTGACATTTTAATGATTTTTGAGTTTGAAAATACCGCAAATAAACCTGCAAATTTTCCGCACTCTTAGACCAAGCAAGAATGCTTGAATTCCTGAATAGGGAATGATCGACAAAACAAGTCGATTCAGATGTAAGCGATAAACAAAGTCGAAATAAAACCCTCCTCTATTTGCTAGTAAAAACCGCTAAGAACTAGGTTTTAACTGGCTGCAATGAAGTTGATAGTTCAAGCGCATTGGGATAAAGATGCGCTTTATAGTGTCAAATTTTTGATGCTGAATAGAGGGTTAAACAATGAATATTAAAAAGATAACAGATCGTAAAGACTGGAATGACAAAGACGCTAAACAGCTTATCGCTTTATGGTTCCAGTTCATGAGTTTTCAAGTCAATGCTGAAAAGTACCAGAAAGCCGCACCAGTTCGCTTATTAGCAGAACTGCAAGGAAGATCAAAGGGTAGCATCGAAGCGAAACTAATGAATGTGAGTGCGGTCATGGTGAAAAACGGTCATGCATTCGTGAAAGGTTATAAGCCATTATCAAATTATAACCGCGAACTAGAATCGCAAGTCTTAAAATTCATGAGTAAATAAGTCATCGACTAAAGCGCATTCAACCGAGTGCGCTTCATGATGCTGATTTAGCATTGAACAATAGAGGGTTAATAAAATGAGAGTAATAACCAGAATGCAAAGAATTGCAATCAAGCGCATTTATGATCGCAAAGATAAATCGACAACCGGTTTAACTTATCGCCAGTTCAGGAAAACAGTTCAATATGGTTTTGACTGTTTAATGGTTCACTGGTGCGGGATATGGTTAGGAATTGAATCAGACGGGTATACCCATAGTTGAAATCGAATCGCGCATTTGAAACAGTGCGCTTTTCAATATCAATTAATTTAGATTGGTATTAATAGAGGGTTAATAAAATGACAAAATCAAAACGTGACATTTACCAGGAATGCACTGATACGATTATCCATGCTTTGGAAAATGATCCAGGTAAATGGAAATCAGGTTTATCTGGTTTGTTATCGGGTTTTCCGATTCGTAACAATGGCGAATATTACAAGGGTATCAATGTGATATTACTTTCAATTTCCGCCATGAAAAACGGGTATGGTTCCGATCAATGGTTAACATACAAACAAGCTAAATCAATTGGTGCAAATGTCAAAAAAGGCGAATCAGGAACTGGAATTATATTCTTCAAAGTGTTGGAAAGTGAAAACGCCAATGGCGATATTTCAAAATTTCCAATGATTCGAGGGTATACAGTTTTTAATGCTGATCAGATCGAAAACCTACCTGAATCATATATACCGGAAATTGTTTTAACTGACTGGTCAAATATCGATTCTGGTGAATTACTTTTCAGTTCATCATTTTGTGAAGTCAAAACCATAAATCAAACTCCGCACTACGCACCAGAACTAGATTATATTGGTTTACCTGAAAAGGCGAAATTTGACAGTGCCGAAAATTATTATTCTACATTGGCGCATGAAATTTCGCATTCGACTGGTCACAAGGATCGCCTGGATAGGACTGGCATTACTGGCGATCGAACAAAGGCGAATTATGCATTTGAAGAACTGATCGCAGAATTGAGTGCAGTCTTTGTATGTTCGCAAATCGGTATATCTGGTAATCTTGAAAATCATGCTAGTTATCTTTCGCACTGGCTTACTGCCATGAAAGAAGATAAAAAATATATTTTCAAAGCCGCATCACAAGCGCAAAAATCCAGTGAATTAATACTGGCTAGAATGGCGAAAACCAAAACCAATAAAGCAGCATAGAAGTTTACATTTCAAGCGCATTCAATCGAGTGCGCTTTATAATGTGAATCAATTCTGAATCACATTAAACAGAGGGTTATATCATGAAGAAAGAATTCGCCAGATCACCATCTGAAATCGCAGAATATCTCGATAAAGAAGAAAACCTGGATAGTTCACATTTGCGGGTAGGTTTTGGTAATGCATTCGGTTGCAATTACCTTTCCAATTTGCAAGTTGCTACCTGTTTGGAACTGGTATCAATCGTGGAAGTCGCAAATTGGCTAGTTGATTGGCAAAAGACCTATATGCAAGTTATTCAATTTGCATCTGGTCGTATCCAGTCAACTTTTGAAGTCGATGAAAAAATAGTGGATGAACTATGAAAAAGTACTATTCAAAAGACGCATTAAAAATGAAGCAATACAATATTATGCTTACTTTGGCTCGTGATAAGACTTCCACCTTATACAATACGGATGGTAGTCAGAACATGGGCGCATCGCATCGAGGTACATTCTGGCATGCTTTTAATCATGGATGGAAATATACGCACCGTAACCCTGAATACACCTGTATATCTTATTGTGTGTTTAGAGCCGGAATAGACTTTAAGGCTGAAATTAATGTAGATAGTTAGCAGTTCAAGCGCATCAAGTCATGGTGCGCTTTCTAGTGCTAATTCGCACTGAATAGAGGGTTAAAAAAATGAAAATTATTAGCGCATTAATGTCAGTCCTGACTTTGATTCTATTGTCAGGATTCTCTGCAATGATCCTGTCACTGGCTTTAATTCACCCGTAGTTGATAACTCGAGCGCATTCAACCGAGTGCGCTTTATGATATCAATTCAGATATCAAAATAGAGGGTTAAGAAAATGACAATGATAACTTTAAAAACGTCTATCAATGTTTGTGATGAATGCAAACCAGATTATAAAGAAGCAAATTGCTTTGAAGGCTTATTCTATCACTGTGGCTTTGCGGAAATGGGTTTTGATGAAGTCGAAACTGAGTCGGAACCTGGCGCGTATTGTTTCTGTTGTGGTGAACCAACCATGAGTGATCTACCGAATACCCACGATCAAAGCATTGTAGGACTAGAAGCCGCATATCTGGCAGTTTACAACCGTACTCTATCAATTCGTGTTAGTGAACTGGTTGTCCAGTATGGCATTGATAAAGTCGATTCGGTTTGCACTGAACTGAATGAAAATAATTCAGTACCTTGTCACTGGAAAGTTTCGGAATTATCAAAACATTATCTCGATAGTTAATATCCAGTTTGCCATTATCTAATAGTGGCATTCTGAATATTTGCTAATTCAGGCAGGTATTAAATAGAGGGTTAATAAAATGAAAAACGATAAGGTAAGGGGCATAAAAGCGATTAAGGAATTTGAATATAACGAGTTAATCAAACTCGGCAAATTTAAAGACGCGCAAAAAATCGCTGATGCAAATGCCGAGTGGTATCAAAGCGAATATCAACGCTGGACAGATTTAGCCGGTGAAGCAATGCTGGGTTGGGTCAGGGTAGATTTAGAACCAAGTGCTAGACCGGAAAACTGCACTGATGAAAATCTGGTGTATCTGGATGAATTACGCGAGTCTGGTGAAATCAATATGTTTGGTGCTAAACCATATCTGGTTGATGAATTCGAGTTAGAAGAATCAGACGCTAAAAAGATTCTTCTTTACTGGATGGATACATTTGCCGAAAGACATAATCTGCAATAGTTGATAACTCAAACCCGCTAGATATTAGTGGGTTTTATGATATCAATTAGATATCGCAATAGAGGGTTAATAAAATGCAATTAATAATTACATTTGAAACTGACAAGGATCGATCCAGTGCAATCAAAGCATTAGGTCGATTGGAAGTTAATCAGAATATGGGATCATTTGGTATTCAGAAAATCGATCCGCCAATGGTAGCAATATCAGTTGTTCGGCATACAGATATTGATGGCGAAGATACTGGTATCGATCTAATCAATGCAGAAATTGATCGCGCTCGATTGGTTTACTTATGGATCGCTAATTCTAATCTACCGGAAAACGGCAAGTACATCGAAACGCCGAAAACCTGGGTCAAGCAATTAATAGCTGATGAATTTTCTGGTGATGTTCAATACAGCTATGACGATAAGACTGATGAATTGTATTTCCATTAGTTGATAACTCTTGCATCGTGACAGGGTGCAAGCTGATATCAATTAGATATCGCAATAGAGGGTTAAGAAAATGAAACCGATAGTATTATTTGTTGCGCTTGGGATTGTAATCAGTCTAGCCATTGAAGTTAATCAATGGTTGGCACTGATCGCAGCGATTCCATTAATAGGATGGTTCATTACCAGTGATGGTGGAACCAAATGAAAAACTTCACATTTGAACAATTCCGTAAACAGGTAAACCAGTTTGCTAAAGATTTCCCTGATGCAGCCAGCTTACCCGTTGTTACTTCCAGTGACGACGAAGGTAATAGCTTTCATGGTATCTTTTATTCGCCATCTGTAGTGACAGTAGAAGTCGCAAACTTTGGTGATAACGAGGAAATCAAAACGGTTTGCATTAATTAGTTGGTAACTCAAGTCTGTTCAATCGAGCAGACTTTATGATACCAATTTGGTATCGAAAATAGAGGGTTAATAAGATGGGATTAGATATGTATTTATATGGCAATCAGTTCATTGGTGCTAATTTCGATCATCGCGAAGTTAAAGCAAAATGCGATATCTGGATAGGCAAAAGACAATTGGCAATCGACACTAGCAAATTGTCTGAAATGGTCTTTCACCTGGCTTACTGGCGGAAGGCGAGCCATATTCATAATTGGTTTGTGGTCAATTGTCAGTCTGGTAAAGATGATTGCGGAAAGTATTATGTTAGTGCCGAACAACTTGAAGAATTGTCGGGCTTGTGCCAGGCGATTCTCGATAAAAAAGAAGCCAATGGTCAATGGCGAAAACTGGCGGAAGAACTAATGCCAGTTCAGGGATTCTTTTTCGGTACTGGTGAACTGGACGACTGGTATTTTCATAACTTGCAGGAAACTATCGATCAGTTCAAAACCATTCCGGTTGATGGGACGTATGACTTTTATTACCAGTCTAGTTGGTAGTTGATAACTCTTGTCTATTCTTTTGAGTAGACAAGCTGATATCAATTAGATATCGAAATAGAGGGTTAATTATGAAAAACTTAGATATGACTGAGGAACAAAAATCATGATTATCGCGCAGATAAAACTTGGTGATCGATGCGGGAATGAATACGTTTTGCATATCCGTTTGGTCGAAAACGAGATTACTTACAGAACTGGAAATTCTGCTTTAAGTAATCATTTTGATACAACCAAACTGCGAAGTGTTTATAACGGGCAGAGCAATGCTGAAATAGTGCAGGATGCCATTGATGCATTACTTCATGATAGCGTCATGCACGTTGAAATAGCAGACACAACCATCTGGACAATAAAGGATGGTTATGTTGGCGGCGATCGTGAATAGACCTGAACCGAATGCACCGGAAAATGAATATTGTGCATATTGGGAAAGGATTGGCGATATCGCTATCGAAATCTGTAAAAAAGGTTTAAGCGAAATCGACAAAACCGATACCTACAAAACTCAGTTCATCAATGCAGAAAAAGTAATCTGGAATGGATTGTTTGATGAAGGTTGCGCCATGCATAATCTGACAATAGTAGAAATCGATGATTTGCGGAATGATATACCTGACCGTATCGATGAACTGTTGGAGGAAGTGTTTTCAATTAGTTGATAACTCAAGTCTGTTCGATGTTGAGCAGACTTTATGATATCAAACTGATATCGATTTGAGGGTTAATATTATGTGTAATCAATGTCAGGCACTAATGATAAATGGTGTCTATTGTCATGAAATTGGTTGTCCGATCGCCTGGAAAGATTATTCAAAGGAATGTGATAGTTGTGGTTGCGATTTCAAACCGGAAGAAAAACATCAAACCTACTGCGAGGGATGCGCCGAGGAATCAATGTACTATGATGAAGAAGATGAGTTTCATATTTGTTTCGCCAATGAAGGATCCGCATTGCGCTGTTCGAGCAAATCGAATCCCCGCAATTTACCCTGCCCTACCTGTAAAGCAGAAAACAGATTAACACCTGCTGACCAGGCACTTGGGTATCAGTGTGATCAATGCGCTGATTCTGATGAACGGGGAGGCTACTAATGGATAAAGTATGCCCAATAATGAGCAAACCAATAATTGACGCTGATAATCTCGCAAGGGTTTTTATAGTCAATTGCGTAGGATCGAAATGTCAATTCTGGATCACTCCATATTCCACTGAATTCATGCAGCATTCTGGTGGATGCAGTTTTGAACTATCACCGCAAATGCACGAAGGATTGTATAGAGTTTAACCAGGGGAGCAATCCCCGCCCTCTTTAGCCCGATTAGTTTCGGGCTTTTTTTTGCCTGAAACAAGGCATAGCAGAGTATGGGTCGAGTCGAGTTAGTGGCTTAGATGGCAACTGGTGAAGTCGTTTTTCACTGAAAACTGGTAAATTCTCGTATTCCGGTCTTTTCCATATTTTTCAGTTCTTTGCGGTAGTGGGCTGCGATTTCTTTTTCATCTGCCTTTGTAATCTTAAATGTCCGATCGCGTTTTTCTCGTAAGATATCCAGTGCGCCAGTACCGATCATTGTTTCCAACCATCTACCAGAGTCGGCAGGATTCTCCCCAAACCAACTATGACACTGGTGACAAAGCGATAAAGCATTTTCCTTGCACCATCGAATAGTCCGATGCCGGCGAGAGAAGTTGTGCGAACACTCAAGACCTGGCGAGCCGACTAATCCAGTGGGTGGTTTTGATATCCCGCATTTCTGGCAGGTGTAATATGCGGCGTACCGAATGCATTTTGAAAAGGCAGTATCGGCAGGGGTTATCTTTATGCCTTTCATTTTTTGAAAGTGGTATCGCGTTCTCGGTTAAAAATCCGTTGTAGGGCATAGATGCAATGCTGATACATTTGCCGCCTTTGATCGTCCAGTGAACCCTTTTTCATTTCAGCATTATAGATATCGGCTAATACTAATAGATGCTGTTTTGTTTTATCTTCATCCATTATCTTCTTCCGTAGTGGTAGGCAATATTTCTGCTCTTGATCCAGTTCAGCAAATCAATATCAGGCTCGATGGTCGGAGCCAAACTAAACTGGTGCGCGTCACGCTTGAACTTCTTTTTAAATTGATAGTACGCCCAACCTGGCTTAAACCCTTTTTGTTTGGCGTATCGTTTGAGCATTCCGAACCATCGACTCATATCTTCAACAGTGTATCGGTTTTTGCCAATCTTCACTTCCTCCAAGTCGGCTTTTTTGCAAGGTATCGCTTTACTGGATGGAATGATTTCAGTTCCGCAAGAAGGACACTCACGCGATCCAGAAAATACGGTATCGCATTCCTTACAGATAATTTCGCATGGTTCCTTGTTTTCCTTGTCCTGTTTAATTTTCGCTTCCCTGATATTTCCCGAACCCAAAGACCAGGGATAAGGTTGATCGACAAAGCCATGTAATTCAACTGCACCAGTATGATCAATCACCATTGCATGATCCTTACCCTCACTCGGGCGAAGAATTCTACCAACAGTCTGCAACCATAAAACGCTTGATTTTGTTGGTCTAGCAATAACGGCGCATTCCAGTGGTGGGATATCCAAACCCAATGAGCAAACATAGACGTTACAAATTACCTGAATTTCACCCGATCGTACCTTGTCGAATATTACTTTTCTTTCATCGGTCGGCGTATTACCGTCAACGTGGGCTGCTGAAATACCTTTGCTTCTAAATAGATCGCGAACATGACGCGAGTGCTTGCAGGAAGTACAGAATATAACGGTGCGCTTATTAAACGCGAGTCGTTTCCAGTTTTCAAAAATATCACCAATGAGTTTCGGCTTATCGACTGCCTTTTCCAAACTGGATACTATGTAGTCGGCACTGGTTTGAGTAACACCAGTCAAATCAAACTTGGTCGGAGCGTAGTACCTGGCTCGAACCAGATAACCCTGATCCATTAAATCTCGGGTATTAACCGGATTCACGATCTTATCGTAATATGCGCCTAACCCGTCACCATTCGCCTGAGCAGGTGTCGCAGTCAGCCCGATTACAATCGAGTCTTTGTAGTGCGCTAATAATTCCTGTTTCGCTTTCGCCATCGATAAGTGCGCTTCATCAACTATGACATAATTGGCAGGTGGCATTACCATAACTTCTTTTCTAATTCCGCGCGAGTAGAGAGTATCGAAACTGGCTACCTGATTCGGTGCATATAATTGTCTTGGTTCCCCTGCCATGATCATTCCTGCTTCAATTCCGTTTTCCTGAAACTTGTCATAAGCCTGGTAGATTAATTCTCGGCGGGGAGCAAGGAACAAAGTGCGAATATCACTCTGCTGACAGCTTTTTATAATATGTGAGGCAATATGTGTTTTGCCTGAACCTGTCGGCGCGACTACCAGTGGTTTTTTAAAATTTCCCCTGATAGCGATCCTGACACCATCGATAATTTCATCTTGGTAACTTCTTAGCATATCACCCCCATTGATGCGCCATTGCACCTGCCATGTTTGGAAAGAATTTGGCTCGCATCTTTGCCCTTTCGGGGCCAGGTGGTAGCCGATGCTTAATGTCTGATCTGGTTGATTCGATTACGGTAGACATTAAAGGCGCAAGGTTTTTCAACCACCAACAAACACCTTTAGTTTCTGGATCACCAAACATCCACGGTTGAACTTTATCGTTAAATCTACCTACCCGATTAGTAACGTATGGATGCGGTTGTGGATTCTCGATCGCGATCTTTTCAATATCAGCGTTTTGTAACCGCATAAAAAAAGCGATTGCTTCATCACGGTAGATTAATCTTTCTTCTACTGTCGAAACTGATGAATCAACGTATAGCCATTTATTTGCAGCATTGGTCAGGTAGGTACAAGGAGGATGCGCGATCATCATATCCCATCCGTCACCGATGATATCGAAAACGTCACCCTTGTAATGTGATCCTGGCGAATCACTGTCGAGCAGATCACAACTGACTGCTTCATGACCCGCTTTGGAAAACGCATCGCGCACTGTACCGGAATATTCGCAAGCTACTAAAACCCTCATGTAACGTATTATAAAGCACTGTT
>Ga0255048_10001151_pt1 | contig 19063 bp, 10 predicted proteins | sample JV7_2_2_MG_FD_183619 | JGI IMG/M metagenome (GOLD analysis project Ga0255048, IMG submission 183619) | Seawater microbial communities from Jervis Inlet, British Columbia, Canada - JV7_2_2 | ecosystem: Environmental > Aquatic > Marine > Inlet | place: Canada: British Columbia | collected 2016-10-06
ATGTTAGGGGGATACTGGCAACGGAACCTGAGACCCGAGAGAAGGTCAAGCGAAAGCCCAAGCTGATCAACGAAGTACGTGAACGAGTAATAGCCAAGCACGGCAAGAAGGGAAGCGAATAATGCCACAGTATCCGCCTCAGAATCCGGGTTTGCCATTCCAGAACAATAACTCTGGAGAGCCGGGCTCTTACGGCAACATGTCAGCGCACCTTCCCCGCAGGCCATCTCAACCGCCTCAGATGCCATCACCGGCAATGTTGCGTGGGATGTCGAACGCGATTGGGCTGCCACCGCAACCACCGGTAACGCGACCACCCCTCTCGCCGCCAGCCATGCAAGGGCCACCGCAGCTTCCTCCCGTAATACAGCAGATGCTCCAAGGTGCAAATCCGACATTTAGTAGGAATGTACCGCCAGTACCGCCAGTACTGCCACTGACACCCCAGCATCAGCAGACAACTAACATGGTGCGGCAAGGACAGAACACGGCAGCCCAAAACCTTCGAATGGAGCAGGGTCTTCGGCCCCTCCCGCCGACGCCCGGTCTGATTCCGAATCCACGCCGCTAATCGCGGCAAGTGCAGGAGTAACAAATAATGCCACGAGTCGTAATTGATGTCGGTGCCGGTGACACGGCCAGAGCAGAGGCGAACCGTGTGAAGGAGTCTATGCGGGAAGCCGGGCTAGACGTGAGCGTCGAGGGCGGTGGAGATGACACTCGGCTCGTGGTGAAATATCCGTATAATGAGGGGGGCCGACAAGAAGCGGTGGCCCTGAAGTTGCAGCTGGCTGACGCCGGGATGCCTGCCAGAATCGAGACAGGCAATTATCCCGGTCAGTACAAAGAAGAGCCCGGTGGGGAATACTCAGTTTAAGGGGAAAGCAATGGCAGGATTTTCAGAATTATTCAACTCGGCCATGGCCGGAGGGGCTGCTGGTGGTATGGGTAGCCCCGACCCACTGGCCAACCAGATGGCACGCAAGATGCCGAAGGTCAAGGCGCAAGCTGAGTCTGCTTCTCAAAGCGAATCGGTAGGGGCATCAATGCCCCCAGCATTTGATATCCTTCAGAACGAGCTAAAGCAGATCAAAGAGCAGCTTTCGGTCATGTCACAGGCCATGGCCCAGCCACCACAGACGGGGCTTCCTCAGGGTCTTCCTCAGGTAGGCCCGCCTCCTCCTCCCGGCATGATGGCGGGCGGTCCAATGGGTCCTCCACCGATGGGAGGTCCAATGGGTCCACCACAGCCAATGGGGCCACCACCACCAATGGGCCCCCCCGGAGTACCTCCTCCGGGCGTCTTGTCTGGCGGCCCTCCTCCCGGGGCCCCTCCCGGCATGATGGCACCGCCATACCCGCAGATGCCATTTGGACCGGGCCAACCCGGACCACCCCCGGGACCCAGACCAGTATAAGGGGTAGCCCATGTCCGTTGATGATGGCGTCTTAACATTCCATGACATGCTGGACTACATCACCGCCTTAACGGACGGTGGTGCGAGGACGAAGGATCTGCGCCTCCATAAAGAGGCCATCCTTGGTGCCTACCGTGACATTACCATGTGCCACGAGTGGGATTACTACATGAAGGAGGGGCGGGTTGACCTCGTTGCCAACCAGACCTCCAGCACCATAGCCTATGATCACACGGGTGGTGCCAACGAGCGTCAGGTCACGCTTGCCTCTGGAACGTGGCCGGGGTGGGCCAAGTATGGGCGGATTCGATTTAATGACGTGGTTTATCCCGTTGAAAGCAAGGTGTCGGGCTCTGATGTCCTCCTCACTTTAGGTGAGGACCTTAACCCCGGGGCTGACGTGGCGGCCTTGACTACCTATGACCTGTATCGCTCCGTTTATTCTCTCCCCGCTGATTTGTGGCGTTTGTATGATGTGGCCGTAGAGAAATCCTACTGGATTACCTACTACCTGACGCCCACAGAGTGGCTCCAGAGGGAGAGATTCACTGCGACCACGGGCCAGACGTGGGCGTGGACGATAATGAAGGACCCGGACAACGACAACAGGTTTGCATTGTGGGTTGATCCTGCTCCCAGTACGGCAGAGCCTCTGGGCTTTATTTATCGCCGCCGTCCACGCACGCTCAGGTGGGCCGGAACAGAGACAGAGGCGAGAACCTATACGTTCGGGTCGAGGTCTATAGGTAATGACTCATTGGTGACAAGCACGGCCCTGCCCGCCAGCATGGTAGGCTCTGTCGTTCGGCTGGCGGACAGCACGACCACCCACCCCACCGGCCTTGCTGGTTCCTCTCCCTACGCGGAGCAGTTCAAGATAGCATCCCTGAGTGGCACTACCGTAAGCCTTGACAGTGCCCTTACGCAGGCATACGCAGGCGGAACTAACAAACTTGTCGTATCTGATCCTATCGACATGAACGACACAATGCTTGAGGCATTCAAGGCACAAGTGGAGTACCGTCTGAGTCGCTTTGCCAATGACTTGCAGGACATGACGGCCTCCAAGGGTGTGGCCGAGATGGAATTGCGGCGGTCCCTTGAAGCGGAGGCCCGCGTATCTTCATCCGGAGGTGCCCGGGGCTCCCGGTATGATTACTTATTCAGCCACCTTCAGAACATCATTACCACGGATGCGTAATGCCCAAAATAACGAACTTTCTTGGTCAAGTCAGCGATGCTGACCCGGGTGATCTCCCGGGCGGCGCTTCGCAATCTCAGAAGAACGTGAGCACAACCACTGCTGGTGAGCTGAAGGTTCGTGGCGGTATTCAGCCGGTCACATTCACAACCACAACGATATCTTCTTCAGCCTTCAACACGTTCCAGCGGTTGTGTTTCTGCAAAACTCGGTTTGGTGACCTCATCGCTGTGAATGGTGTGGATCGTGGTTTTCGTTGGGATGGGATCACCACAAACGTGGAGCAGATTGGGATCACGGCCCCCACAGCAGCTCCCACAATAGTCCGCGCAGCGATTAGTGCGGCAGGAAAGGGCGGGGCAATTTCTGCGATTGGTGATTCCAGCGGACTGTACGAGCTAACCAGCAGTAGCCACGGTCTGGTGGACGGCGATGTTGTCAGAATTGGCAACGTGGTTGCAACCTCGGGTGCCATGGCAAACGAACTGAACAATCAGCAGTTTGAGGTGACCGGCAAGACAACCAACACGTTCAAGTTAGCAAATACGGTCTTTGATGGAGCATACGACACCAGCCCCGCAGCCGGGACGTGGAGCAAGGAGGGATTTGGGGCAATTGCCGGTGAATACATATTCGCCTATCGGTACATCGACGATACAAGCACGAAGGTCCCCTCCAGCCTCACGGCAATTACCACGACGACGGCCAATACCGGTGACCAGTTCACGTGGTCGAACCTGACGGCAGCCACGGAGGCGAGGGCTCAGCACAAGATCGAACTGTACAGAAGTACATCAGGTGTCACCAATGTTCTCTACCGGGTTGAGACGATTGCCCATGGTGGCACACCGGCGGTGGATCAGGTGGACGACGCCACGCTCAACAATAGTGCGGACGCGGACGTGCTGCTTATTCTGACCAATCCCCCGACTGACAACAGTTTGGTGGCCCGCCGCTTTGAGCCCCCACCGAATGATCGCCCAATCGTGGTCCAGTTTCAGGACAGGTACTTCTATTTGGGTACAGTCAAATACAACCGGGGAACCGTTTCGACGAGCGGAAGCTCAACGACCCTAACTGGCAGCGGGACTGACTGGGTGGCCACGATGGTTGGCCGGTACATAGACATTGTTGGCCAGACTGCCCCCCGGGAAATCACGGCTTTCGTTTCAGCGACACAATTGACCTTGGATACTGCCATCAATACGTCTGGGAGCAAGGGGTATGTCATGTACCCGGAGCCCAGCAAGAGGAGAACGGTCGATTTTAGTGAGCCAGACGAGCCAGAGAGTGTTCCGGTAGTGAACAGGTTTTCTGTTCAGGAGGTATCAGGCGACGATGATGACATTATCGGTGCCATGCCGCAGGGGCCGTACCTGTACCTGCTTGGAAGTCGCCACAAGTACGCCTTCAGTTTCATGCGGAAGCCACTGAAGGACGGGACTGTGCGGTATACCGAGGACAGGGGCGTATTCAACCACTACTGCTGGGACATGTATGAGAACACGGCCTACATGATGGACGACACAGGCCCATACACCTTCTCAGGGGGCTCCTCGTCGCCCATCGGGACCGCGATCAAGGATCTGTGGCGGAAGGATGGTACTGGAGACACGATTGATTTCACCAAAACGGACAAATTCCATGTAAAGGTGGACCGGGCCAAGGGTCGGGCGTACTTTTTTGTGGCCTTCACCGGTGACTCGGGCAATTACCCTACTCGTGCCCTCGTTTTCAACATCCGCCGCAAGTCTTGGGACATTTATCACTACCCACAGCAGGTAGGCTCGGCAGCAACAGTCCAGCAAACAGGCGAAACCCGGTTTTTACTGGGTGCAGAAAGCTCCAACGTCCACATGGCGGACACGGGCAACACGGACATAGTAACAGCGGAAGCAGAAGGCACCGCAACGGGCGGATCGACGACAACTTTAGTGGATTCCGGGGCCAGTTTCACAACGGCCATGATTGGAGCCCCGGTATACATCTACGAGGGGACTGGAAAGGGCCAAATTCGCACCATAACGGCCAGAACCGGCACACAATTGACCGTGGCCACGTGGACAGCCCCTGATACCACCTCAAAGTACATAATCGGGGCCATAGAGTGGAATTGGAAGAGCACCAGTTTTGAGTTACCTCAGGACGGGACCCGTCGTGAGCGTCGGGTGTCCATAAAGTTCACTCCCACCACTGGGGACCAGCGAATGGACCTCAGGCTGTACTTCAACGGCAGCAGCACGGCTCAGGATTTTGAAACATCGCAGGTTTTGGGTGATGCGGTGGAAATACAGGAGACCAACAAGTCAGATGTGGTATTCTTCATGCAAACTGCCCGTAGCAGCCTAGAGAATGCCAGTGGCCACGAGAGTTTCCGCTGGGACGGGACATATAGCAGTCTATCCCACGGGGATCACAAGGTGGCTTTGGAGTTGCGTGGTTACGCCGGGGATGACGTACCCAAGGTGCAGCAGATTGATGTAGTGGGTGTCGAGGAGGGCAGTTAATGTTTTCCAAGGTAGCGGGACAGCTTGACAGGCTCATTGATGCTGGCATGACGCAGGAGCAGGTCCATGTTTTCCGAAGCATCTTCGGAAACCCTGACATGGAGTTGGAGCATGACGGAATAGTCACCTTTAACGGTTCTGTTGTAGCCCCGACAGTGCAAGCGGGTCGCTGGGCGGTGGCACAGCACAACTGGGACTACAATCCATTATCATCGGCTGCTCCCAGCAAGGGCGGGAAGATGGCGGTGGTTATTTGTCGGGAAGCGGCAGATTGGCAGGGTAATGGGACGACTGGCAAGAGCGACATTACTGTGTACTTGCCGGTCACGTTGGGTGACGACCCGAATGTTGTGAGCGGTGATGTGATCAGTTTTTATGAGGCCAAGGACGGGATATTGGTATCCCCCGGAAATGGTGATTCTCGTATTGGCACGATCCGTCAGGACATCAATGGCGACAAGGGCCCCAAGGGCTGGGGCGTTATGGATGGTGCAAAGAACTCAAAGGAGAACGGCGGTTCCGACTTGGACCTTGCTACAAATAAACGGTTTTTGCGACAATGGGCATCAGCCTCTGGAAACAAGGCAGTAGGTGGAGCAGATACGGATAGCGTGACGGTTGGTTCCCACAGCGGGGGTTCTGTTGATTCAGCGGTAGCTATCGCGACTCACGGAGCCGGAACGAGTGGGGCAACGTCAGGACACTTTCCAGACCACACACATAATGTAGATAATACCTCAACAGTTGCAGCGGGAACTGGCACACCACAAGGCGTAGCTAGTTTGAACCATACCGGTAACATGGTGAGTACGCCAACACCAAACACCCATACACACACAACACCAGCGCTTTCACACACAGTAACAGGGAGTAGCGCACTGTCACATGGTGCGGTCACCGTAGACACAGTTCCTCTCTACATTGAGGTTGGCTTTTTGGAGCGACTCAACAACTCACGCACCGGATTAGGGCTTTAGGAGAGAATCATGGCAGCTATTGATCACAGAAACGTGGAACCGGGCGGTATGGAGATAGCCGGATTTAGATACTCATGGCAAGAAAACCCCCAAGGGTCTGGCAAGTGGGGTGTGTGGGATCATGAAGCCGAGGCATGGATACCATACGGCAGCCCCCAGTTGTCGGATGATGAGTGGAACCAGCTTGGTGACCCCCCGGGAATGGACCCCGCCCGACCGTGGGTTGTGGGTCCCGGCGGCCACCTTGTGGACCCGGATGGCGGAGATGGCGGTGGAGATGGCGGCGGAGATGTTGGTGGAGATGGCGGCGGAGATGGTGGCGGAGATGGTGGCGGAGATGAAGACGACGACTATTATCGCCGCAGCGCCAACTACTACACGCAGGCTCCGCAATCCCCGTTTGCGAGTCTTGCTCCTTGGGCAGCGTGGAATGCGCTTCCCAACATGATTGCCCAGCTCGGAGCGACACAGGATTACTGGCTGACCAAGAATCAGCGCCAGATGCTGGAGAAGTCCAAGCTCTGGACGGCCCTGCGCATGATGGGCATGATCACCAGCCATGATTACGATCCAGAGACCGGTGAATACACTCGGCCCGGGGGCGGAGTGGCTGGTACAACTGGTCCAACTGGCCCAAGGGGGCCAACCGGCGGTGATGTCGCGGGCGCTGGAGTTGGGCCCTCGTCAGTTGTCAATATTCGGTCGAGTCCATACAACCCGACCTATGCCAAGTACGATCCGAATACGGGTGTCTCGGTAGGAACTGCCTCACAGGGGAGCTTTCCGCAAATGGCCCAGTCGGCGTTTGCCAAGCTGCGTTCCGGCATCGGTGGGACGGGGCCGCTGAACGACATAGTGTCTCAGGGCCTAACGACCGCTGGCAACCAATCCCGTACAGGTGTAGTTGAGCCAGCCCTGATGGCAGGTCAGGCGGACACACAGGCGGCCCGAGACGCACAGATTGCCAAGCAGACGATTGCTGGCGGTCAGTTTGCCTCGGGACTAGGCCAACAGCAGGAAGAGCTTGGTTTGTCTGCTTATGAGACTCAGATGCGAAAGCAACTAGGTCTTGTTGGCCCAATGATGCAGTACATGAATCCACTCCAACAATCATTGATGGGTTAGAGCAATGGCTACACGGGTAGGAAGTTCATACGGGATGTTGAATGGCACCCAGCCAGCCACATGGGCGTCTCAGGGCGGCGGCTTTATGAACCCGGTGGAGCAGCTGCGACGGAAGGCTCAGGTGGCCGACCCAAATGTGCAGACCGGGGAAGGATTGGCTGGCGCAATGTCTGGGGCCTATTCGCCTCAGGTTCCTCGCGCGGCAGCAACTCCGGTCGCCAGTTCGAGGCCGGGTGCTCCGAACATGTTCGCCCCACAGGTAGGGCGGACAAATACGCCAGCAGGACCGCAGGTAAAGCCACGGGATGTGGCTGCTACAAACATGGGTTCCACAATGCCAGCGCCCCAGTGGGCCGGGTACACACAGACGGCAGCCGATAGTGGAGTGTCAGCAGCAAATGAACGCTATGGTGGACTGGCATCCCGTGAACAGTTTGAGAGTTACAATCCCACGGAAGGCGGGCAGATGTACGACGAGGCGCTGGCAAAGCGTGAGGGTGACACCACGGCAGACACCTCTCCAGCACCTGCACCCGCCCCAGCGCCTACGCCCACACCTACTCCGGCACCAGTTCCCGCACCAGTTCCCGCACCAGCACCCGCTCCGGCACCCGCTCCGGCACCCGCTCCGGCACCTGCACCGTCCCCGACAACTCCGGTAGGAACCGGGGACATGCCATTCCCAGCGGAGCCGACCAGCGCTCCGGACACTCCGATGCCTGTCCCACCGATGCCAGTCCCTCCGATGCCGACCAGCGTTCCGGGCACTCCGGACACTCCGGTGTCGACGGCACCGCCAGTTTCTCCCAGTGGCCCCCCGGTAGGAATACCGGGACCCACAGCAAGTACACCAGTAAGCCCAACACCGGGCACAAATCCTCCCGGCGGAGTAATTATTCGGGACTACGAACCAACAGGGGCAATACCGACGCCCACTACACCCGCTGTACCAACAAGTTATCCGGCTCCACCCACACCGGGTCCGGCATTCACACCCACCCCGCCGGGCCCGGTTTCTTCCACGCAGGTAGCAGACTTACTGATGCCCCCGGACCCAATGGGTTCTAGTATGCGCGGCCAGCAGCCGGGAGCTGCGTCTCCGGGCCGTGTGCCGACCAGAGGCTCTACGCCGAACTGGCTAACAAACCAGCAGAGTGCATTTCCACCGCTTGGTCAAACTCCGATGATGGGAGCTTCCCCATCGCCATTCCGTGGGGGCGCATAAGTATGGCAGCCGACCCAAATAAAGTCTTCGATCCGATAACAAAGAAGTGGGTCACGCGGCAGTCTGCCAGCGACCGGAATCGCCAGAATATGATTGCGGATGCTCAGAAGCGGGCTCAGGGATTGGTTCGCCAACTGGATGGCACGTGGAAGAAGCCGGATGAGGTTGCAGCAGCGGCTCCGGCTGTATCTGCCCCAGCAGCATCTGCTCCGGCGGAGAGCATAATTCGCAGCCAGCAGACTACTGCACCTGCTGTCTCAGCTACCCAGACCACCACACCTGCTGTTGCAGCCACCCAAACCACTACGCCTGCTGTCGCAGCCACCCAGCCACAACAACAAGATCCTGCCCAGTGGCAGCGGCGGGATGTTGGCGACAAGGCCGGGAATCTCTCCTCTACATTCTATAATCCGCAAACTGGCCAGACGCTAACACACGAGCAGTACGCCCAGCAATTATCTCAGGCGTATGGTGGCCAAGACGTATCACAGAGGGCGTATAATCCCCAAGAGTGGGCAGGCTACACGTATGGCGGTCAGAGCTATATGGTGAACCGGGTCACGGGCCAAACGGCCAATTCTAAGGAATACAACGACCTCGTGACCGGGGCGTATCAGGCCCGTCGGGCAGAGCAGGAGTCCCAGAAGGCGGCAGCAGACAAGGCTGCGGAAGATGCTCGTCAGGCGGGGATCGCGGCAGCCGCAAAGGCCCAGCAGGACGAGGCGGCGGCGGCAGCGGCCACGTTGCAACAGCAGGTTTCCGGTGTTCAGGGTCATGCCGATCTTGAAGCCGCCTTGAGCTTTGAGCAGATACCACACGAGGCGAGGAGCCACCTGAAGCCGGGTCAGTTAGTTGTAAAGGCGGATGGCACTCGGTATAGGTGGACTGATGCAGGCTTCACGCCCGAATCGATGGATAACAACCGCGACGGTGTGCCTGACTGGAAACGCCGTATAGAGTGGGCAGCCGAGAGAGAGGCCCAGAAAGCGGCAGTAGACAAGGCTGCTGCTGTTAGAAGAGGATTTCCCGGTGTCCTACGGCAACTCTTTCCGAACATGGATGCGACATCTGAGCAGCAACGCGGTCAAGCGTGGGAGAACGCCACAGACGAGCAGCTTAACCGTATTTTGGGCATGGATGATAAGGAGTTAAGCGGGTGGTTTGAGTCCGATGATTTCCAGAAACACCTTCAGACCCGCCTCCCCGGAGGAGGTACTCGCCATGGAGCGAGGCCGACCGCGCAGCAGGCCAAGAAGCAGGCCACGTTGGTAATGATTAAGCGTCGGGAGCCACCCAACAAGTGGGAGAACTTTGACTGGAAAAGCAAGCTAGACCCCAATAAGGAATATCTCTATGCGGGGACACAAAGGAGTACCGGTAAGTCAATCATAATGATGCACGACTGGGGGCTGGGAATTGACCAGTTGAAGGATGACTTGCGGCTTACCACAAACCTTGATGGCTCAGTTGTATATCCCCCTGACGAGCAGTTTGAGGCGGTTCCGCAGGCGGCGGCTCCGACACCACCGACGATAGAGGTACAGCAGGCGTGGGAGAATCAGGGTGGCAAGGGACTTGCCCCACAGGGCTGGCAGCCGGGTGCGGCTACGACAGCTACGACAGCACAAGCAGCAGATGTAACCGCCGCTGACCCAGAGGAGATCATTCGTCAGGATCAAGTGGGGGACTCAATTACGCAGGGCTTGCAGGGCAAGGTGTCGGCTGAGGATGCTGCCCTAAGCCGCGATTGGTCGCAGGAGCAGGATGCACAACAGCTTCGCGGTATCGCTGGAACCCAGTGGACTGCCAACGATATAGCTCATGGCCTGAAGCACGCTGACAAAGAGGTAAGGTACGCAGCATTCGAGGCATTCCGCCAGAAGTATACCTCTCAGCAGAACGACACCTTCATGAAGAATCCGTTCCTAACAACGGATTTCCTCAGCCAGCAGGAAGGGGTGGAGTTTACCCAGAGGGTAGCAGGTGACCTTGGCGTCCTTGGCGACCAGCCAGCGGTCGACACGCCTGCGGCGGGGTGGTCTGCTGATGACGATGGCATTCACTACAGGGACGTGACCACCTACGACCCCAAAGACATGTCGCTTGTCACAGCCAAGGACAGCGAGGGCAACGATTTAATCGCCTACCGGGAGTTCGAGGGGGGCGGAATAATTCTTTCCCGAAAGCGGGATCTAGACCAGTTTATGCCCGGCATATCGCCACGCAACGCTGGCAGCATGAGGTGGGTGGACTGGAACTCACTATCCGCAGAAGACAAAGCTAATGCAGAGAGGCTTGGCGTACAGGGTGAGCCAGTTGGAACACGCGGTGCTGTGTCGGCGGACGTGGCCGCTGACCCAGAGGGAATCATTCGTGACGCGCAAGCTGCCGCCCCGGTGGAGGCAGGTCAGGTTGATTCTAGTCTCGAAGCGGCTGCACGGAATCTGGGGCTAAGCTATGACCGTTTCGCGAGTCGCTTTGGCGGTCTTAGTGAGCCGGATTACAAGCGCGTTTCCATGGAGGCAGGAAGGCTTGCGAAATACAACAGGGATCTCCAGCAGCAGGCCAGAGACGCAGCCGGTGCGGCACTGACTAAGAAGCGGCAAGACGAAATAGACGCACGTGAGGGTCGCGCCGCGGACGCACAGAAGGCGTGGGAGGCTCAGGGCGGAGAGGGCCTTGTGCCGCTGGATTGGCAGAAGAACTTTATCGACCAGCAGGTGGCAGAGCAGCAAGCCAAGGGTGTCACGCCCCAGCGTGAGGCACAGAGGGCGGATGATCCCGATGCCCGGGCGAAGGCCATTGAGGAGGGGAAAGTTCAGCAGGCCGGGGAATCATTGGGGATGTACTACGGGCGGATCGGGCGCAACCCTCCACTGGAGGGGGAGTCATTGGGGGAATATGCAAACCGGTTGCAGGAATTAGAGGGTAGGCCGATTAGCTCGCGGGAGGCGCGCGAGAGGATGGGTCCCCCCCCGTTCGAGAGTCATAACTTTTGGGACGCTGAATTTGGTGGTCCGGGCGGAGGGCCTAGAACCCGCAGAGAACAGTGGGACCATTACGCCCGGTTGGCCGCACGCGGATCAGAACCGGCAGCAGGCGTTGCCGCCGCTGACCCAGAGGAGATCATTCGCGGCGCGGCATCGACCACTGAAGATCGGGCGGAGGGTGAGGCTGCCGATGTAACTGATCCTGACTATCTGAACAGGTATGTCACGGATTCGGTATTCCGGGCTCAGGCCGACAGCCAGATGGATGATCGGCAGAAGTCGGCATTGGTTGAAGCGGCCAACGCAATTAGTCCCGGCATTATTCAGGACGTATACCAGACCCCCGAGGAGAGGCAGCGACTGCTTGACGAATGGCGGCGTGGTCAGGAAGAAAGCGCAAGGCTTCGCGCCGAGCGTGCAGTGGCAGAACCTGTGGCAGAACCTGTGGCAGAACCTGTGGCGGAGGCCGCTCCAGCCGAAGAGGTAGCCGCTCCTGCCGAAGCCGTAACGCCGGGTCATTACAACACTGGTGACGGCTGGGAGTTCCGTGGCGAGTTGCCAGCGTCAGGCGAATTAGTTCCGAGGTTCGATGTATTCGGAAAACAGGTGGGGCACTCAAGAGTGCCTGATCGTCCCGGCGGACATGGGGAACAGCTTACTGAAGACGGGATGATCAACCTAACGGACATCCCCGAGTTTCGGGAAGACAGGGAAAAAAACAGGCTATACCGATCTGATATCAGCAGCCTGTCGAACGCCATTCGGGAGGAGCCTTGGGGGGCGCACAACTTCATCCTGAAGTGGCAGGGTCAGCAGCCACACACCCGGGATCGGGTAAACCTAACATCGAAGGCTCAGGCTCAGGCCCTCTTGGATGACCTCAAGAAGAGGGGCTCTGGTGCCGACAACATGGCGTACTGGTACAAGCATGGTGAGCGCCCGCCAAACGTAAACACCATGACCTTCGACCAGAAGGTAGCCGCTGGTGCTGGATTTGACTGGCCACCGGGAATGGCTCAGTCTAACCGGGACCGGTTCCAGAGCCAGATAGATGCTGGAACGCTTGAGAACGGTCAGGGGTTCACGGATCAGACTCGGGGTGCATCTGGAGTTCGGTGGACGTGGAACAAGGGGATGCACGACGCGGGCCGACCGGCATGGGTCCCCACCCCCCCTAAAGCCTCATTGAGTGTGGATGGTGTGATGAACACCCACACAAACTGGTTCCGGGGTTTAACCTCTGGCGAAAAGAGTATTTATCACCAGATCCGGAATACCTATGAGGCTCACGGGGACGCCGGGAAGCAGAGATTCGCCCAATTAAGCAAGGAGGGCATGAAGTCCCTGACCGACAGCAAGACCCTGATGCCCCGGGACATCCTTGAGCACAGGAGGTGGCTGCAAAACAACAAGCTCGAACAGACTGCCAAAACCGGTCCCGGTGAGGAATTGGCCGCTGCGTTGGCTGAGGGAGAGGCTAAGCCAGTTGAGGACGCTCAGGTGGTGGAGGGCGGTGCGGTCGATGTAGTCGATCAGGACCCCGCACAGGACGTTACGGGGCAGGTTGACGATGGCTCCACAGTAGACACTGGCGTCACTCAGCCTGTGGATACCGGAACACCGGTTGATCAGGGTGCTGTAGAGGGCGTTATCCGTGATGACCAGCAGGGTACGGGCTTGCCGAGTGCTCAGGACTTTATTGCTGAGAATGTTATTCGTGGTGCAGCAGATCAGGGCACCGGGGTAGCAGATCAAGACACCGGGGTAGTAGATCAGGGTGCTCCTGAGCGAGGTACGGGGGTGACGGTTGGACGCCCGGATGCAGAGGCGGATCGCGAGACGGGAATCCCTGATGCTCCTGTTGTGACCGATGCGGGGCAGGAAGGCCAAGTGGATCAGGGTTCTGCTGAGGATATTATCCGGGCCGAACAAGGCGGTGACCAAGTTGAGCAGGTCGCTGATCGCTTGGTCGAGGATGCCAATGGAAATCGTTTTGTCGTGAAGGCCGACGGCACGACATACAACATGAACAACGAGGTTGTTGATCCAGTGCAGGGGACAGATATTGCTACGTGGGACCCCGCGCAGGGCTGGATAAGTGCCCACAGGGACGATGAAGAGGAGCCCACACTGGCAGACAATATGGGACTTGAGAACGCGATAGAGGTCTCAACCCCACTCTCATGGGATGAAGTTACCCGCCCAAGAATCGATCCCGGTTGGGCGCAGCGCCGAGTCAACGTGGAATACGAGCAAGCCCGCCAAAAGATAGAGCAGGCGAGACAGGACCAAGGATGGGCAGGTCGTGGAATATCATCTGGACTAGGCACAGAATACGCCCACATGGTGGACCCATTTGTGCAGTCACTGACAGGGGCCAGAACAGCAGAGGCGATGATCCCCTACCAGACAGCGATAGAGAACGAAGCGTGGCGTCGTGGCCTATCTGACCAGCAGTTCCAGCAGATGCTCGGATTAGCGGGCACCACGGCAGACGACTGGTACAAGCGTGCCTTCCGGTCACAGGAGTTCCAGCGAATCACAGACGCAATGATGCAGCAGTTTGCCAACCCTCTTCTCCAGTCTCTGCTGGGATCAGTCTTTAGCGGGCCAGAGGGAATGGCTATGATGGAGAGCGGTCTTCCGGGCGCACAGACGCTACTCGGACAGAGCTACAACCCACAATCATCAGGCCAGCAGACTCAAGGTTACCAGACAACGACGTGGTGATGACCGTCGCGTTTATACATAACCAGCAACAGGTATTAACAGGTAGCAGCCATGGTAAATCCACTTCCCCCGCTTAATCCGCTTCTGGCCCAACAGCTAGGTATTCAGCCGGGCAACATTCCGGTTCCACGGCAGTCGACAGAGGTAACCGCGCCGGGCCTTCCGCCCCTGTCGGAAAAGGAGGCGATGGCTAAATGGGAAGCAGAGCAGTACATGCTGGACAGGCTGGCGGAGCAGGCTGGCCTACAGGGCGAGACCGGTCCTCGGAAACCGTCTCGCTTTGATGTCCTTAACAGCCGGGCCCCCGGGCCGCTCATGCCACTCGATATGGTTGAGGGACCCTTGCCGCTTGAGCAGGATCTTACCCGCCGGTTGCTGATGGAGGCGACCGATACCGCTGATGTACCAATGCCGCCAATCCTCGACCGGCCCCGCAAAGAGGTTAAGTGGGGACCCAACCCTAAGTCGATGGAGAGATACGCACGGAACATGCAGGAGGATGTCCTTGGGGCGAAGGCTGGTGCCGCAATGGGCGAACATCAGGATGAGTTCGAGGACATGCAACGCCGCCTCGACGAGGAAGAGCGGAACCTTCCCCAAGGCGAAGGCATGACCCGTCTTGAGCGGTTTGACTTCAATGGCGATGGAATCATAGACGGAAAAGAAGAAGAGCTATGGCGGACTACCATGGAAGGGGACGTGGAGGCTCAGGCCATACGGGAGGGCCGTGGCGGTCAATTGCATCTCAGCGGCTTTGACACCCCTGAGGAAGTGGACGCGAAACTTGCCGAGAACTTCCCTGACTTAGCGGGCGACCTAGCCCAGCCCAACCTGAGCAGAACGACCACGAGGCCGAAGTTCGGCGCAGCACAGGGTGTCATGGTCAGGGTCCCGCCGCAACTGCGTGGCAAGCATGGCTTTTCTGGCGAAGCCATCCAGCTAGTAGCCCCAGAGCAGGCTGAGGGTATGCGGGCATTGATGGCTGAAGTGTCGGAGGAGGATGCTGTGCGTGCAGCGCAGGATACGGGCATTGGCGCTGCTGGCCGCACCCAGAGAGATGTTGACGGGGAAGAAACCAGCGTGGACGCTATTGGCGCTGATGTGACTGGCAGAGAACGGCTACGGTATGTGGCTGGACCAGCGGAGGGGGGTGTGGCGAGGTCGCCGTCGGACTTGGGGGCGGGCAAAGCGGGAGCGATATTTGATGCTCGCTTCCATGAGTTGGACCCAGAGACCGGGCAACCAGTGCCACGCGGGGACTATCGAAGTCAGGCGAAAGCGGCTTACGAGGGGGACGCGCTGAGGTTAAGCCCTAGCAGAATACGGCGTCTGGCCGCTGACCCACAGCTAGACCTTGTTGCTGACCCGGAAACAGGTCGCCCCAACCTTCAGATACTCCCAACGGAGTATGACAAGGAGAGGTCGAAGCTATTTTTCTCAGCGATGGAAAAGCGAAAGGCTGACAAGGCGAAGAGGTTGGCTACACGCCGTCGCCGCAGCCGTGAGAGATATGGCCAGCAAGGGGGCGATCCTTATATCAATGTGCCGAGATTCCCCGGCGAGTCTGACGCAGCCTATGCCCAGCGGTATAGTGCCATGGCTGGCGCCTTAGGTCAGTCAATGACAGGGGGCGGGGATATGGGTGGAATGATGGGAATGATGGGGAACATGTTTCCTGCCATCATGAACTACATGCTCCAGCAGGGTCAGCAGGGAGATTCCCGGCGGCAGCAAGGCATCATGAACGCAATGACTCAGGTGGCTCAGGCGCAGGCAGCACTTGATACGTGGCAGCAGAACAATCCGGGCCGAAACCCGGCTCAGTCAATAGAGGCCAAGCCGCTATTGGCAGCATTGGCAGAAGCTAAGTCTCGCGTGACGCAACTCCAAAACAGCCCACAGGCACCGCCCATGCGCCTGCCTGATTTCTTCGGCGGGAGACGATAATGCCAGATCCTTTATTTAGTGGTAGACGACCTCAGGGTGAATACTATGTAAAGCCCCCGGTAATACCGACGGACCCCGGGGTAGAAACCATTGAGGAACGGATCAGGAGAATGCAAGAGGAGGACCTACAGCGACAGCCAGAGCGTCAGCCAAGTCCGTACCGAGCGGTGTCCCCACGTGACAGTATGCAGCAATATCCGGGGTTTAATAGGCTCTACTCGGATAAGGAAGAAGCGGATGCCCGGGCGGTAGCACAGGCATTTATAGACGAAAACTACGGGACGGGAAGCGCAAACTATAAGCTGCTGATGGAAGAGTTAGGTCTAGATCCATCAACAACCTCGCCAAGCAAAGCGCAGACAGTGTTGATAAATTCCCTTAGGGCCATGGGCGAGGGAACGCGACCACGGGCCAGCGCAGACGCCTTTGCAGCCGCGAGACAGTGGGCCATCAAAAGATCGCAGGCTACAGAAGGGTTTCATCAGCCCGTGTCGGGACAGCAGGACCACGGTGTTATGAGGGGTGTGGGCGACATGTTGCGGGGTCGTAGCCAGCAAAGGTGGCAGAGTCAGGAGGATTTCAAAAAGCGTCGTCTAATGAATGCGATTACGGGGGGGTATAACTCGGAGGTTGGACCGGCGGGCGGCGGCTTGAGGACCGAGGAGCATCCACTATACGGATTCGGGGCATCGCCGGGGTGGGGGCCTACTTACGAGGATCTCATGGAGATAATTGCGGCGGACTCGGAACTGGATACCGTCAAGAAACCGCCTCCGGTGCGGTCATATAAATACGGCAACTAGCAATAGCGCTCCAGATGAACCATGGTGACTAATAGTCATGCCCCTCCCGCTTGGACAGATCGCAGACCCACTGGCAGATATCAACAGGAATCTCCGGCTAATGGGTATCCAGCCCACGGGGGTCCAGTCTGCCCGTGCGGCCCGACCTACTATCGAGGACTACCTCTCGGAGTTTAATACCTCTGAGGAGCGGGCGTCGGTCCTGAGGCAGATGTCTCAGATCCCACTGTCAATGCTCTCGGTGGTGGCAAACGTCTTCCAGAAGCCACAGCGGGCCTTATACGGCCTTCTGGGCGGCAATCCACGGGAGATGCTCAACGTCCTTCCTATTCCCACGGACTATCTTGGGATTACTGATCCCAGCGAGTTTGTCGGTGGTCGTGGATTGCTTGAGGGCATGGGTGTACTGGAAAAGAACACGCCCGGTTTGGACTGGGGCGACGTAGCCGGGTTCGGCGCTGAGGTACTCACCGATCCACTCTCCTACGTCACTGGAGGAATCCTCCCGGCACTCTCCAAGTCAGGCAAGGCTCTCAAGAAGTCTGGCCTACTGGACGAGTTCTACCGTATGGCCAAATACGAGCCCGAGGCTCTCGGCCTTGGTAAGGTCGGGATGGGCAAGCGTCAGGCCCTCCAGCACATGACGCTTGAGCGGCTGCTGAAAAAAGATGCGAAGGGGAACTTCCTCACTCCACTGGCTGAGGGCCCGATGGAGGCGAACCGCATTCTCAAGGAACTGGGCAGCCTTGGCGGCGAGGGGATAGGCAGTACCGGCGCAGCACTAAGGGCACCGGGCCAGCAGATAACCCAGCAGATGCGGATTGCTCTTCAGAAGGCTGGCAAGTCAGCAGATGAGATTGCGGGCATGACCCCACAGAAGGCGCAAGAGTTCCTTCAGAGCCAGCCCGGGGGGATATGGGATGATGTCCTTGGTAAGACTGGGGGGGTGGACACCAAGCCGCGAGATCCTCTCCGGGTTCAGGATCTGGAGACCCGCCTGAACCAAGCTCTTGGTCCCAGTGGCGGAGAGATTGCAGACATCGCCAAGGAGCCGCTCGGTAGCGTGGCCCGGTTCATGGGCACGCCCCTTGGAACCAAGGGCGGGATGGGTGAGAAGGTCGCCGTGGCAATGGATAACCTTGGGCACTCCCTGCGGTACAGTGCCTTGCCCCGCTACGTGGCCCAGAAGATGAGCCCGGCTGCTGGCGAGATGCTCTCAGAGACAGGACAGGTAAGGTCTGCAAGGACTTTACAGGCGGTACAAGAGGTTGAACAGGCTGTCCTTGAACACTTTGCCCCAGTCTTCAGCAAGTTTGATGACATAGGCGTGTTCGACGCAGACCACATCATGCGTGCTACCAGTGGCCTCGATGAGATAGGTGCCAAGAAGCTGGCCACAGACAATGCCCGGGCAGTGCGGAGGTACGCTGAGGGACAGTTTGAGATCCTGAAGAAAGAAGTTCCGGGTGCCAAGGAGGGGACAACGGATTTCATCTGGGAACAGGGGGATTGGTCCAAGGGCGAGTTGCCGGACAACCTTAAAGGTCTGGGCATAGAAGACGACATTGACGCCATCAGGGCCATGATGGACCGCACCCGGAAGATGGCCAATAAGGCTGGCCTTGAGATGGACATACTGGATGACATGTTCATCAAGTATTTCCCCCGGGCGATGTACAAGTTCCCTGACGAGGCCATGAACATGGCTCGCAAAAAGGCGGTGGGGACGTTTAATCCACATGCCCTCCCACGGGATCTTAACGATATCCCCGGCGGCACAGATGTTCTGATTGACATGAGTGTAGACGGGCATATTTCCGGCCTGCTTCGCCGGGTCCCCTCTGACCCCGATAACCAGAGGAAAGCGGTCAAGCAGATTAAGAAGCGGCTGGACACGCGATACTTCAACCGCGAGGAGGTTGTCCCGGCCAGCCTGAGGGAGTGGTATGAGGGAAACAAGGGCCAGATCCTCAACAAGCTCTCTCGCTGGGTCGGTAACCTTGACCCGCGCCACGCAGCAGAAGCCGTCCCGGCCTACAAGCTGAACCCCTTGGAGTCGGTGCGGGACTACATGATCAATACGGTCAGGGCTACCACGGCAGCCGAGACCGCTACCAACCTGATTGTGGCTAACGCTGTA
>Ga0255048_10001152_pt1 | contig 19061 bp, 21 predicted proteins | sample JV7_2_2_MG_FD_183619 | JGI IMG/M metagenome (GOLD analysis project Ga0255048, IMG submission 183619) | Seawater microbial communities from Jervis Inlet, British Columbia, Canada - JV7_2_2 | ecosystem: Environmental > Aquatic > Marine > Inlet | place: Canada: British Columbia | collected 2016-10-06
GGCTCTGTTCTCGGTACTGATATAGTTGAAACTGGAAACACGGCTACTTATCCTTTTATAGTTGATAATGATGCAGGCGAAAACCGGGATTATCAAATTTCTTTTATGGCGGGCGGAAACGGGCCATTAGACCCTGACAGGGCGGGGCAGGATACGCATTTTCGGGTTTATGTCGATGAAAACCAAGACCAAGCAGTAGACGGTGGAGACACTGAAGTATTTTCGTTCGATACCATCACCCTTACTGCGAGTACCAATAAGCATTTCCTTATTCAACACACCCCAAATTTTAGTAACACCGAACAAACAGAAGTCCGGTGGAGCAGAAACTTTGCTCCCGGTAATGTTCTTCTTCAGGAAGTAGACCGGATGCGTTACGCCTCTTACTCCGTGCGAACTTGGGAAGGAAGCGCAGCCGATGTAACAAACAAAGCGACAATCCTGCCTACTATTGTTTATCAGGCCGCAGATAGTGATTATCTAACTTATGCCGCCTTCAACCAAGATAAGGAGTCTATCGAAACTATAGATAATGTTCGGTTAACTCGGTATAGTCCAGACTTCTTGCGTGTTTTCGCACCCGCTACAGTAGTCCCGAAAGCCCCGACCAGCGTAATTCTAAATGCTGCCGCAAGCACTTATGACAGCGCAATTATCGTATCATGGACGCCCCCGACTTTATATAATGACGAGTCATCGCTACCAGCGGAGAACCTAAAAGAATATGTAGTCCGGTGGTCTTGCGATGCGAGCGGTGGTGGGAGCCAGTTAGTTGCTGATCCGAATGTTAGTGTTTCTCTAACAGACAAACTACTAGGTAATTGCGATGTAACGGTCGATGCGACTGATACGAGTGACCTCACTAGTGCGGAATCTACGACAACGAGCGGGTTAATTAATCTTCCCGCTCCCGCATCAGGTGGGTTCCGGTAATGGGGAGTAAGGTTTTATACTGGGACTCGGTTAACGGTGCGGCCACCTATAATGTGAGGGTTCTCGATGACGGTACACCGTTCGGTGTCGGTGAGCCGGTCGATATAACAGTGACTCACATCTCTCATCCTTTAGAGCACGAGGCTGACTTAACGACACTTTCAAAGGCCCCGGCGATCTACGATATCTTTGTCACTGCTGTAGATTCGGCAGGCAATGAATCTGCTCCTTTAAGTATTCCAGACGTCACGCTTGATTATAGGCGTAAACGTGTCCGGGTTGGTGGTGTTCCTATAATACTGAGGACTGCGTAATGGCCGCTCCGGTAGTTGAAGCAGGAACCACACTCTTTACTAGTGCAAGTGCTGGTACGATTACGTTAGAAATGCCAACTAGCTTGGCAACTGACGAACTTTGCCTAATGTTTTTCTTTAATGACTCTGGATCGAGTACCCCCGCATGGGATGTTACAACCAATTTTCCAACTGGTTTTACGATGATAAACCATGCCGGAAGTAGCACTAGTGACTGTCATAGTGGGGCATTTTATAGGGTTATCACTGGCGGCGAATCGTGGCCTATATCTTCTCCGTGTAATTCAACCCGATCCTGTAAAGGATATGCCGTTCGCGTTACTGGTGCCAGTACAACCACCCCGTTGAATCAAACAGGGGCAGACGTAGTTACCAGCACTGGCACAACTATAGCGATAACCGGAGTTACCACGGATGTTGATGATTGCCTTGCTTTTTGGACGCAGGCTTGGGACACAACTGACACACCTTTTACTAACTCTGGCACAGGCTGGGTTGATGGCGATGAGGATGCGGAATTTGGCGGTAATACTTTAAGCGGAAACTGGGGTCACAGGACAATAGCCACGGCAGGCGCGAGCAACACTTTGACTGTTACTTCTAGTTCGAGCAACGGTCACGCTGGCTTTCAATTTGCAATAGCACCAGCCGCCGCCGCTGGTGGTGTATTAGGGGGTATAGCCGGGGAAGGTGGTATAGCAGGCCATGGCGGTATAGCGGGGAAACATGGCGGGATTGCTGGATGAAGGTAGCCCATTTTGCCATTGTTACGCCGAGACTCTGCGGTCTTTACGAGACTACGAGAGAATTAGTGAATGGGTTAAGGATGAGGGGGGTAGACTCAAGAATAGTAGACCCTAAACCGATTAATGATCTTAACTTAAAGCAAGACCGAGGCGTCCCGATAGAGCCTTTGGAATGGGCGAACGATGCTGATGTTTTAATCAGTCATTCAGGGCTTGGGAAGATGGAGGATTGTGGCATACCCATAATTCACTGTGCGCACGGAAGGCCGAGACATAGTTTCCTAACCGAATCAGAAGGCGGGACGCCAATATATTCCTATCACTATGATACAAATAAGAAAAAACAGTTTAAAGCGATAGTGACTTTCTGGCCGGAACATAAGCCTTATCTTGAGGTCATGTATCCTGATAAGCCGGTGTACGCCATTCAAAGTCCGGTAGACCTTGATTTTTGGAAGCCAACAGAAAGTGATTACGACTTTGGTGGGAAAGGGGGTGATATTAATATCGTCTGCACGGATGCCTTTAGAAATGATATTGATTGTTACGAACCTTTAAATGCTTATGCTTTGTGGGCAAGAGAAAATAAAAACGCCAAACTACATGTTTTCGGAAAGCCCAAAGGCATGAAGGGATGGGGCGCTTTAATTAGAAGGATACAGGACGATGGAAACATGGGAATTGTCCAAGGTTGGGCCGCTGAACTTCAACGGGTTTATAACGCGGCGGACCTTGTAATCACAGCGCATGAAATCGATGTCAGGTCGGTCAGAGAGGCGATGGCTTGCGGTTGTCCTATAGTAAGGATTAAAAATATTCAAAACTCCGGGATCAGCCAGGGACTTGAGGTAAGTCGTAAACGCACACGGCTGAGGGCAGAGCGAATGTTCAATCCAAAAGAAACAGCAAATCAATTTATGAAGATTTTAAACGATGTATCAGAATATAAGGTGGCATAATGAGTTGGACAGCAAAACTTACCCAATTTGAAAAAATCGACGGTACTTACCGGATTTCAATTGAGTATACAGACTCCGTTAGTGGGGAAACCTTTTACCGTCAATACCGCCAACCCAGCGTTACTAAAAAGGGGCTACGAAATTTAGCAAGGCGCGAAGCCGAAACACTGGCGGCGAATGAAACTAACGATGTCGATATCCCTATCGGGACGACTATTGATGTCACGCCGGACCCCGTTGTTCCTCCGACTCCCCCCACACAAGCAGAGATTGATAAAACCGCCTGGTTTGATGACTGGGAACAATTACAGCGAATAATGGCTGTATTTGAAGCGGTTCCTGCTTTAGCAACGCCAGCGCGTCAAACGCTTGCTGATGGGCTAAGAACCAGCTTACAAGCTGGATGGAAAAATAGTTATCTAGGAGACGTTTCGACATGAGTGGTGATTATCAGTTAGAAGACACAGTTTATTTACCGTTCACTACGCGGGCATTTGCTACTGGCATTCCTACAGCTTTAGTTTCTGGGGAAGTCCAGATTTACGAGGATGCTAGTGTGACCCAGATTACAGCGGCGGAGACATTAACGGTTAGCCTCGACTCCATAGCGGGGTTTAACATGTGTTCAGTTGCTGCGACTGCCGCGAACGGGTTTGGAACAGGTCAAAGCTATACCGCCATTCTATCGGCAGGGACGGTTGACTCAGTGAGTGCTATTGGTGAGGTTGTGGGGCAGTTTACCATCGAGATGGGTGCAGCCTATCTTAATTCAGTCGTTATAGCCTCTGATTTAATTCTGGTCCACTCAGAAACAACCGCTATATTAGTCGACACTGGCACGACTTTATCGGCCCAAGTGACTACTATTGCTTCAGATCTGGTGCTTATCTATTCAGACACTACAGCGATTCATTCTGAAACCACCGCTATTTTGGTTGATACCGGCACGACCCTATCGGCACAGGTAACCACTATTGCCAGCGATGTGGTTTTGATATATTCAGATACAACCGCGATTGAGGTTGATACCAGCACCACACTATCCGCTCAAATAACAACGATTGCTTCTGATGTTGTAATTGCCGGTTCTGATACTGCTGCTATCGAAGCACTAGCAGCCGGCGCAGAAGGATTTTCTGCGATTGCTTTTGATGTAGACGCTATTAATGGGCGGACTATTTTAACAGATGCCGCAATTATACTAGTGACGGGTGTTGCCGATAGCGGCACAACCACAACCGCGGTAGACGCTGCAAGGACAGAGGGGGATACGGACTACTGGGTCGGTGACAGAATACAATTCCTAAGCGGAACAATTGCCGGGCAAGTAAGAGAAATTACCGGGTTCAATTTCACCACAGATACAATCACGTTCAGTCCAGCAACGACACAGGCTGTCGGCACTAATCAATATAATATAATATCGGGGGTTGCTGCCAGTGGGCTAACAGCATCACAAGCCAGTGACTTAGTGGCAATAGAGTCTGAATTGATTTTGGTCCACTCGGAGACAACGGCACTACAAACACAAGCGACAACAATCGCATCAGATGTTGTGGTAATTGACAATGCCGTCTCAGATATAGAGTCCAGCCTGGTCATTGTCAAATCTGATCTAGTTGTTATTACCTCAGACACTACTGCTGTAGAAAGCGAGTTGATCGTTGTGCATTCAGACACAACTGCCATTCATTCCGATACTACGATTATTCACTCAGATACAGTGATTATTTCGAGCGACACTGCAGTGATTGAGGCTGCTGGGGCGAGCACAGGTCCACAGATCATGGTAACTACTACCATCGCAACACTAGCCACTCAGGTCAGCTTTACTTTGACCGCAGGCAGCGCAGATAATAATGCTTATCTAAACCAGATGGTTATCGTTACTGACGCAGCAACCTCTACGCAAAAGGCAGTTGGACTAGTCTCAGCCTATACGGGGGCAACCAAAACCGTAACCCTTGACACCGACCCTGCAATATTCACTATGGCTGCCGGTGATAACGTAGCTGTTATTGCTGTAGCAGTATCAGACGCAGTGATTGAGGTTGACGCCAGTGGGCGGGTTGATGTTGGCTCAGTGTTAGGTACGGCACAAACCGCAGGTGATCTGGCTGCATTGATTACGACTGTAGACACAGTGGTTGATGGAATCCAGACCGATCTTGATAATGGTACGGATGGATTGGGGACTATTAAAACCGTGATTGATGCTATTGAAGTCGATACTATAAATATTGAAGCAGCAATTGGAGTGGTTGATACTAATGTCGATCAAATAGAAACAGCAGTGATTACGAATGCTGCAGGAGTTGATATTGCGGCTGATATAATAGCTCTTAAAGCTGAGACAGCTCTTATTGTTGCGGATACCAATGAACTGCAAACTGACGATGTGCCAACCTTGATATCCACACTTGACGCAGTAGTTGATACTGTGAAAGCAGAAACAGCTTTAATTGTTGCGGACACTAATGAGCTTCAAGCTGATGATTACCCGACCAGTATCGCGGCATTACAAACCGATTTGGATACGCTAACAAATGCTAGAAGTGAGCCTGCTCAAGGCGCTCCTGGTGTGAGTGAAACAACTAATACTAAGATCGATTGGTTATATAAAGCGTGGCGTAATAAGTCTGAACAAACATCTACTACTTATAGTTTGTACAATGATGCAGGGTCTGTAGTAGATTCTAAAGCAACTGTTAGTGATAATGGGACTACTGCGGCCAAGGGCGAAGTCGCAACAGGGCCGTAGTAATGGCCCTTGATACACAGCCTAAGCGTTGGGGAATGTTGAGGGTCGCTAATGGCCCTGTTCCATCGCATCTAATTAATCCGACAGGGTCAGATTTTGATAGTGTTGCTGAACGCCTCACTGTTTTAGGCATGTATGGTGGTCTCACTGTTACGGTCAATGCGACCAGTATTACAGTGTCATCTATTACTGGAGGACCGGATTTAACCAGCTTATCTTATGTTGTTTTTGATGCGGCTGATATTGGTAGTGCCAATATTATAAAGCAGGCTAATGATGAAACAACAGATTCGAATGGTGATCTAATCATAGACCTTACAGGGCTGGGAGTGTTGGATGCGACAGTTCTAACAATAGTAATTAGTAACTATACGACTGCACCAGCTTTAACTAATCGAGGGGCCGTCTGTTTTGGAACAGCGGTAGCTTAAATGCTGCTTAATACGTGGCAATTAGTAAATACTTGGGAAATTCCGGAAGTTGTTGTTGAGGTTGAGCGCACTGGTGGTGGTCAACCTCATCGGAAAAGAAGGATATCGAGAGAAATATCTTTTGAAGGATTCTCGACCGAATTAGAATTTAAAATCCCCCCGATCGAGGTTATAGAAAGTGCAGAGGGGGTTCAAAAAGAAGTTGAACGCTTTGAATTAGCCGAACAATTAGCCGAAGCCAGGATTTTAGCCGCAGAACAGGAAATTATTTTACTCGAGGTAAAAAAAGAATTAGAGGGACTTATTCGGGCTGAAATATTAAAAAGAGACCTAATCGCATTACGAAAATTCCTCGAAGGACTCATTCTTGAGCTGGTTGAGCTCCGAAATCGCAAGCGCAGACGGGAAGATGAGGAATTATTATTTGGAATTGTCATGATGGGCATAGATGAAATCAATGTCACAATACACTAATATTGTTTTTATCAATGAAAGGGTGTAAAAGATGAAAGAATACTTAGCCACATTGAGGCAAACACAGGAATTTCATAACCTGATTGAAATGATTCGTGAAAAAGCCCCGGTTGTTCCGAGACATACCGTGAGTCCAGACAATACAGAATTATGGAAAGCTCAATCACATGAGCGTGAAGGGTTTGATCTATGTTTAGCACAACTGACAGGAGTAGTAAAAAATGAATGATGAGAGCCAAGCGAGTGAAAGCTCAGATGCAGGTGATCAAACATCAATGGCCGATGTTGCCGCAACCGTGCAAATATCGGAGGGAGAGGCAGCCCCATCAACCCCAGAACCTACGGGTGACGGGAGTAACGTCAAGGATTTCCAGGCATACGCCGAGCAGTTACAGGCTATGCAGAAGCAAGTACAGAGTAATACCGAGGCGGTGCGAAAGGTTACCAGTGAAAGCGAGGCCAAAGCCCTCGACACGGAGATAAAGGCAGCAGCAGAAATCATCAATGAAAATCTGGATCAAGGTAAGAGCGATATGGCCGAGATCTTTTTAGAAGCACAGTACCGGAAAAATCCTGATTTACAGAAAGTATGGAATAACCGGGCGACTAATCCGGAAGCCTTGAAAAAAGCACTGGGTTTGCTTCAAAAAGAGTTTGAAGCTTTAAACGATACCGTGGTTGATCCAGATGTCAGGGAAAATCAACGCGCCTTACGAGCAGCGCAACAGACAGGCGGGACGGTTCAGGATACTTCTGAATCGGATAAGTTTAACCAAATGTCGGATGCGCAATTTATGCGGGAGATAAGAACGATCGCAAGATCTGGCTGACTACCCGCCAACTTGTAAAGGTAAATTGACATGACTATTACCCAGAGTGGAGTCGCGGGACTCAATCAATATCCCGTGGATTTCCACTTAATGCGTACGCTGTTGTTAGCAGCAACAGTACGCGCACCGTTCCTGAATGGAACAGTCCCAGGTCGATTAGAACGAAATGCCGGTACGGACTCAGTAAAATGGGAACGTATTGAGAATCTGACAGCGGTAACAACTCCGTTGGCAGAACTCACCGGTACTTTAACTCTACCGACCAGGGCCGGTGTTGTGCCGACGATCACTCCGATCACGGCTGCAATGCTGAAATACGGCAATACCATCTTCCTCACGGAAGAACTCGAGTTAATGTCGGTGAACGCAAGGGCTGCGAAGTTCATGCTGACACTGGGCGAAAACGCGGGTCAATCCTATAACGCTATTATGGAAGCTGTATTTGATGCAGCCACCCAAGTACGTTTCGGGAATGGTGTTGCATCCGCTGTACTCACCATCACGGCAATCGCGGCAAACGACATTCAGTATGCCGAGAACCTGATCAACCGGCAGGGCGGACAGAAGTTCTTCCCGCAGGCCACAGGTTCAACCAATATCGATACGGCTACCGTTCGTTCATCTTACATGGGTATTTGCCATGTGGATGTCGCGGTTGATATCCGTGCGATTACGGGGTTTGTGGCGGTTGAGCAGTATGCCGGGTATACCGAGACTATGCCGTTTGAGTTTGGCTATGTGAATGGTGTACGTTGGGCGGAAACAGAACTATCCACCTTGATCACCGCAGACGAAGGAACCACTTCGGCTGCGGGTATGAGAGGGACTTCGGATGTTCTGAACGATGTCTATGACAGTTATGTATATGCACAAGACGCCGTAGGTTCGGTTGGTTTGATGGAAAATCATACTAATCGCTCTTACATGTCGGGTGACAATATACCGGCAGTCATGGTGCTTCATTCCGCGCCTCAAGTATCGGTCGCCGATCCACAAGCAGAAATTGCGCCACTGTCCTGGAAGGGATGGCTGGTTGGCAAGGTTCTGAATGCAACCTGGATTGTTAAGATCAATACTCTGGCAACAGAGCTGTAAGTTAGGGGGGTCGGTCGTCTAGCGACTGGCCCCGCTTTTTAATTTTTACGAGGATTTGATATGAGTGATGAGAATTTAGGTGACGATAGCCAGGTACATATCGGGGCAGAGGGAACAAATGTCGTAGCAACCGAGACTGGCGATCCGAGAAATCATGTCACCAAACTGACGTTATCGTCTGTTGCGATTACGATTGGTGATACCGCAGCATTGTCGATGGGTGCGTTGATATATACCTTTCCTGCCGGGATAATTCATATCCAGGCAGCCGATTGTAGTGTTGGCCTGACTTTGACAACCGGAACACCAACGACCGACACACCGGAAATTGGTCTCGGGACCACCATTGGTTCTGGTGCTAATGCGACATTGGGTGCAGTAGCAGCAACGGCTGAGAATATTGCGGGACCAAGTGCAATGGATGATATTGCAGGCACCGCCGAGGCGTTTGATTCGGTAACTGCCGCAGGCACCAAATCGAACACGTTAGTTATTGCCGCCGCCGCCGCGCATACTGTATATCTGAATTTTGCTGATACCTGGGCAAACGTAGACGATACCGCAGCAACCGCAAGCGGCACGGTTTATTTGACATGGACCCTGCTCGCATAACTTCAACTAACGCTGTTTTCGGACAGCCTGATTTACGAGGCAATGAAATGGTAGCAAAGAAAAAGGCAGCACCTAAAAAGGCGGTTGTGAAAGCAAAGGGTGGTAAGACCACGATGCCTGCAAATAGTGATATCACTATTTCAGTCAGTGTGAAAACACCAGACGGGAGCGTTGATGCGCAGGATGTGGTAATCAAGAGTGCGGGTGGATGTATACCGCTTGCCTACTTGAACAATCCACACCGGATACATCAGTCGATTCGAGAAGGGTTGCGCGACCGCTACGGCGCGAATCACGTTAAGGTTTAATCGTGAATTTCCTGGGCGCGGTTAACCGGGTTCTGGTCAATGACTTCATCCTGAAAGGCGATGATGATCTGATTACGGATTTTAACAGTAATCAGCACGAAGGAACTATCCGGCTGGCGAAGAATGCGATTCAGCGAGAGTTAAATGCTTTGGCGGCACACTTCCCGCTCGACTATGAAAAAAAGTCGGGGAGCATCACAACGGTTGCCTCACAGCGAATCTATACCTTGCCGTCAGATTTCATTCGTTTTCTAGGATCTAGGCCATTTCTGTATCGGGATAACGATCATTCCGACCGGATGTTTGAATGGCATGGTGGTGAGGATCAATTACGCCGGGATGACTGGAAGTATCTCACGACCGAAGGCGAAGAAAATTGGTGGTACTGGGATCAGACAACGGTGAAATCGATTGGTCTTTATAACATTCCGGATACTGCGAGCAAGCAGTATGACTTTGATTACGAGCGCAATGTCTCGGTTAGTAACGGGACGGACGTACTGCCATTCCAAAACGAAACCGAATCTGAAACCTTTGCAGATATGGCAAGTCGCCGCTTTACTTACATGCGTGATCCTGACCGTGATCTTGCTGACCTCGAGAAAGATAACGAATATACAACGTCGTTCGGGACGCTGTTGAAATTGATGCAACCCAAAAATCCTAACAACCGTTATGGAAGGGCTTATCGCTCTGCTGATTCTCAGGTATTAAATACATGACCATATTTGATTTTGGTGGTGGGATTAACGAGATTAACGATATCGCTATCTCTCCAAAGGAAGCGATCACCGGGCAGAACTTTGAGCTCGGATTAGGCAATACGAAGTTTAAACGCCGTGCGCCTTTTGATCTTTTAGACACTGCAACCAATTCTTCGAACATTCACGGGCTACATCAATTGATTACCCGCGCCGATGTTAAGACCACCTTGGTCGCTGCCGGTACGGATATGTACAAATGGGATGGCGCTATCTTTACCGATGTCGGTAATGTTGATGCGGATTCCGAGTTTCATGATATCGATTGGGATCTCGATGAAACAATTGTCATTGTCGATCGCATTAAAGAAAACCCTGTCCTCGAATGGGATGGTACGACACTTGCAGCTCTGACCCACGGGATTGGAGGGGTTACGAATTTCTATGCGAAGTATGGTGAGGTCATGAACGGTAGGATGGTGCTCGCTAACGTCACCACGGACGCCATTGAAAACCCGCACATGGTCGTCTTCTCCGCTTTTGAGAATCGGCAGCTCTATGATACCTCTGCGCGTTCTGGTGATTCTGGATTTACTACGGGGCTTGAAGCATTTTATCTGCTCTCGCCTGACTTGCGCCCGATTAACGGGATGGTGCAGTTTAAACGCTCTTTGATAATTTCAACTTCGGGCAGGGAGGGCCGGTTATTTGAATTAGTGGGAGATGATTCGACTAATTATCGATGGGAGCCGTACTACGCAGGATCTAACGCCGTTGGTAATGATTCGTTTATCAATTCCGGCGATGATGTTTTTTATATTCGCAATGGCGGTGTTATTGAATCGTTGCGAGCCACGGTAACGTATGGTGATGTCGGAACGGATGATGCCAGCTTGCCGGTTCGCAATACGATGAAAAACAATACTGGTGCGAGGATTGTTTACGATCAAACCAACCGAAAGGTTCTGTTCTTTCTGGGATCTTCGGTTCTGGTTTTATTTAAAGATTTGATAGGCAGTGATTTAAGTCCTTATTCGATTTATAAAACAGCGCATGTCTCATCGTTCCAGACCAGTGCCGCGGTCTACATGGAACTTCCGGACTCCACTGATAAAACGGTGTTATTCGGGGATAGCCTTGGCAATATTTATAATCTGAATGGTGAAGGTCTGGCGGGGGATAGCGGAACAACTTCTATCAATGCCAAACGCAAGCTGCCATTACAGGGAGCGAGCTATCAGCAGTTTCTTGAGGGCAGGGTTTTCTATCGCAGGAAAGGCGAATGTGATCTCAATATTTCTTTTGAATGGGGTGATGAAAAGAACACCACGGGGATTACAATTCCCTTGAAAGGTTTTTCAGGCGTGGATAATACGAATTACTGGAATAGCGGATTGTACTGGAGAAACGCTGAATACTGGAGTGAAGGGTTAAGTGGTGGCGGTATTCCAGCGACACAAGGATTTTCTGCGATTGGCAAAGGCTCGAGTGTTTTTGTCGAACTCCAGATTGACACGGTGAATGAATTTGAAATTGATTTGATCGAAACACCAGGGGAAGCTGCTTGATGGACAAACTCGCCAAACAGTTGTTTAAATACTCCCGCCCAATCATTCGTCCGTTTAAACTCATGACACTCGAGGGACCGGGTGATGTGCCTTATCTCTGGGATATTTACCAGAAAGGTATTCTAACCGAGATTCCGACGGGCATGTCGATGGAAGAATTTGCCGAAGTCTCGACAGACATAGTTGATAATGTTGATGTCTCAACGCTCGAGGATAGAGTTGATGGTGAATTTAAAGCAATTGGGTTTATGGTATGTCGCTTCAATGGCTGGCAGATTGAGCCTCATGTGATCTTTTTTGATAACGCAACCACTCGTATTAAATTGAGGATATGGGTTGCTATTATTCGCAAGACAAAATACAGCACCAAGGCCGGGTCTTGCTTAATTCGTGTTGAAAATGACGCCAGAAAGATGGCGAACCGGATTGAGAAGATGGGTTTGTTGCAATATGTAGGCCGGGTTTGGGGTGGTTGCCCAAGCGGTAATGAATATTTATACGCTATGCGCTGTGCGCGGAGGCATCAATAATGACAGCAGCAATAGGCGGTGCGGCACTGAATTTAGGTCTTGCCAAATTAGGATCTGATAAAGCAGCAAAGCGTAAGTCGGTTCCTCGTTTTATAGAGACAGGTTTTTCCTCTTTTGATACAAAGAAAGGAAAAATAAGCCTCGATCCTAGTATCCGTGCGGGACAAGAGCGTTTCACTAGAAGTATTCGTGATCTCATTCCGGAAACTGAGGGCGCTTTTGATGAGTTTGATGAGGGACTTGAAGGGTTACGCGGCCGTTCCACTGGATTACGAGCAGATTTTGAAGGCAACCAAAGCGCGTTTCGAGAGGCTGCTTTAAATCCGGTTCGGGAAAGTATCGCTAGAGGCCGGGGGGATTTGGTTAAGCGGCTTGAGCGAACAGACGTTAAAGGATCTTTCTCCAACCAGGAACAAGCAAGTTTTGACATAACCGCAGGACGGGCATTGAGTGATACCGAAGCGAAGATCGAAGCACAGCGAATCGACACGTTAAGTAGTTTTCTCGGACTGGATGCTGAACTACTGAAAGCAGGATTATCTTCTGATACTGGTAGAATTGCTTTATTGACGAGTCTGGAAAGTTCTTTACGCGGCGTTAGCTCCGAACGCTTTGATCAGGAACTTGCCTTACTCGGGCTGCCTGCTGCATTACAAGGCGGGAAAGCTGCTGATAATGAAAGAAGGGATAGTTCCGAGGGTGTTGTTGCACAGGCAGCAACCGAACTACTTGGCACTATTTTCGAGGGGCTTGGTTGATATGGGCGCATTAAAAGAAATCGGAACCGCACTTCGGACAACCATTGGTGAGAATGTTCGTGCCAGTATTGATCCGGCCTTTGCCCGAGCACAAACTGAGCAGCGGAACCGTGAGAAAACCTTACTCCAGCAGGAAGAAATCTCTACGAGAGCGGCACAAACGAAACGCGCTCACGAACAAAAGGGTGCAGATCATCAATTCAAACTAAAAACCCAACTCTTTGCAACCACGATGGCAGCGCAAGAAGGATTGGCGACTGGCAACTGGGAAGGTGTTGCGAAGATGGCGCAAACACCGGAGCTGGATGAGAACATTCGGGCCTCGATGAAGATGATCGTTGATGCCGGATTGCCACAAGGATTTGAGTTTGCCTTGAAACAGGGTGAGTTACTGTTGAAAGCCCGTAATTCAAGCGCGAAGGATCTCGCTAACCAGCTAAAGGATAAGAAGTTACAACAGGATGAGCGGTTTCATATACGTCGCATGTTCTTAGAAAAGAGTAAGTTTAATTTTGAGCGAGCCGAGTCTGATCGCGATCGTATGGTTGAATCAGGCGATGTCGAAGTGGTCAAGGAATTTTTCAGAACTTCACCGATGGTCGATGAAAAAGAGCGAGCCGGATGGATGAAGGCGGTTGAGGGAAAGGTCGGCGCAAAGCAAGCAGTCAACGTGATGAACAAGTTTCTCGATAAAGAGAAAGCCGAATTTAACCTGCAAATAAAAGCGCAGATAAAGTCGAAAAATCCAAACACGTTTCCGGCGTTCAAATTTTTCAATGACGACTATCAGCAGCAATCTAAGCCCATGCGTACCGGGATTCAGACCATCAACGAGATTGAGAACTTACTTGCTCAACCGCAAACCGGTGCGACCAACAAAGCATTAACCGCTTCGGTTACCAGTTTATTCAGTACCAATGTCCGCGCACTACAGGAACTTGAGCAATGGAAGCATTTGGGTGATATCGGGCAGCGGGTCGGAAGCCATGTGCTTGGCTTTTTGCAAGGCACTCGTCCTGAGTCCACACAACAAGATATTTCTAACCTTGTTGCTGATTACAAAAAGGATCTAATCAGGGCCGATAAAATTGCGCGAGCGAATACCTGGGATCAGGCGATTAATTTCTCGGTCGATCCTTTTACCTTATTTCCTGATAACGCAACCGAGCGGTTCAAGAATATACGCCATACTGACGGGAAGTTGTACCGTGCAGATACCTGGCGAGAAACCTTTGAGCTGATTCCTGAGTAATGGCAGAATTAACTTTTGAAGAATTGACCGGGGCAACTGAATCAGAGCCGAGGTTAACTGAACCCCGTGGTACGCCCGTCTTTCCGGGTGTGCAGGCAGAGCCCGAATCAGGACCAGTAACGTCACTCGGCATCCCACAAGGCGCACCCCCGACTTTTAATGACCTGATGGGCATTGACGAAGGGGCGAAGGATGCCAAGATCGCCATGAAAACCCCGGATGATTTCTCTACCCCGGTATACCTTGCCAATAAAGCGAAGTTGGGTATGGCGTCACTATTGTCATTGGGCGGTATCCCGCTTGACTTCGTCAATGAATTGCAATACATGGCATACGATATGTTCGGTATCGATGTGCATAACAAGTTTCTGGATACAACTCGCAAGCCCTTGCCTTACGGCTTTCAAAAGCAAAAGGATGCTTATGAGGCTATTTTGTTCGCTGATTTTGATGGTCCGGAACCGGCTGATTTTGGAACTCGTACTGCTGGTACGATATCGGAGTTTATCGGAGGTGGCTTAATACCGGGCGCGGGGATCGTCAGTAAAACGCCAGGGCTTTCCAATAAATTGATCGTCGCGGGTACAGAAATTACATCTGCCGTGGTTGGCGGGGTTGGGTTTGAGCTGGGCGGCGAGACTGGTAAAGCGATAGACCCACGACTGGAAGCAACCGGGCAGGTCGTTGGCACTACCTTTGGCGCACTCTCGCCCTACGCCTTACCTGCTTCTTTGCAAGCGATCTACGGGCGCATTGCCAAGTGGATGTCACCAGCAACCCAGAAACAAATAGGCCGAGAAAAGGCCATTGAGTTGATCAAGAAAGAACTGGGTGATGTTCCTGCCGCGATGGACGCACTCGGAGAATCTGAGCGGTTGCGTAAAAATATCCCTGGTTATTCACCTTCGCTGGGTATGGAAACCGATTCGGCTGGGGTTAAATCGATCGAGAAACGCTTTGCTGCCGAGTCCTCAAGAGGGTTTGAACTATCGAAACAAGCAGAGATCCGTAGTCTCGCCGCAATTATCAACCGCGCCGATGAAATGTTCCCAGGTTCTAATTTTAACCTGACGACCCTGCCGGAAGAACGCCTCGCCAGTGTGCGCGGTACGTTCAAGGCTGAAATTCAAACCATTGATGATCAGATCTCGAATCTTGAGTCAACGATTACTCGCGGCGACCCGGAAAAGATTGGTCAGCAGTTAAGAGTATTGCGTAGCCAGAAAGAAGAAGTCGCGAGAGCGATTAAAAACACGAATTACGAGGATTTCTACCGAGCCGCGTCGGATGCCAACGTAACCTTCGCGCCCGAGACACTGAGGACCATTGCGAAAACTGCACTGGGTGATGATGCCCTGACATTTCAAAAGAAATCCCCGGTCATTAACAAGATCGTCAATCGCTATACCGCACCGGAACCGGATGATGCCGCCACGATATTTGTCGATAAGAATGGCGTTCCGATACCCGGAGCCACGCCAGAAGTCGAAGCAATCTCAGTACGGGAATTTCACTCGCTCTACAAGGAAATCAATCGCGAGATTGGTATCGCTCGACAGGGGATGTTACGTGGAGATTCACAAGCCGCACACCTACACTTTCAATTGCGTAAATTAAAGACCGAGTTTGCTAACAACATTGATGTCATGAAAAGCCCTGAATTTGGGATCGTGGCTGACAAACTAAAGACTGCCGATAGCTATTTCTTAAACCAATATCAAAAGGTATTCCGTGAAGGCGTTGGTGGGCGGATGGATAATTACAATCGCTTCGGTGATGTGACGCGGGATGAAGATATTGTAATGAAACTGGTGATGGGCCGCGCCAGTGGTGTTGATGACTTTTACAAGATTTACGGGGAAAGCCAGGAAGCGCAGACCTTGCTTGAAAGTGGGGTGATGGATGCGTTCTCTCGAGCCGTGATGCGTAAAGGTGTTTACAAAGCAGATAGAGCCACGGCCTTTCTCGAGAAGCACGATACGACCTTGAATAAATTACCGGAATTAAAGGCCATCCTGATGGACAAGGATAACGCATTTACAGCGTTATCAAATCGTAATGCTCACTTGAGCGCCAAGCTGAAAGGGATTCAGAAAAGCAAACTCGAACAGTTAACCGACATGAATGATACCGGCGAGCTTATTAAAGCTGCGATGGCCGATCCGAAACGAATGAGAACGCTACGCCGTACTGTCGCACAAACCGGCGATCCGGATGCCGCTAAAGCATTGCAGCATGGTGTTGCGCGTCATGCGATGGAACAGACAGATCCGTTCGAGTATTTCCTGCAAAATGAGAAGGTAATGGAAATTGTTTATGGTAAGGATACCGTGCATTATCAAACACTCAGGGATCTTGCAGAAGCGCGTCGAGTCATCTCAAGGCAATTCGCGACACAACAGGTCAGCACTAGCCTCGCAGCCGAAGATCCACTCAAAAAATTGATTGGTACTTCATCGGTTGAGGCAATGACAATGGCGCGGTGGGTTAACGCGGGTCGTTTATCTCCTGAATATGTCGTTTCACAAATGACCAGCCGGGGGGTGTTAAAATTCCGGCAGGAAGAAATGAATCGTGTCATGGAAGAAGCCTTGTATGACCCAGGCGTTGCTAAAACCCTGTTGAACATGGCACAGGAAGGCATTATCAAAGGTTCCGGAGCCGGGTTTACGGAAAGCGCGTTCGCAGAGCGTTTGAAAGAAATCTTATTCTCGGTCGGTGCAAGGTCAACTGCCGTAACTGCGGCCAAAGAAGATTCGCATGAGGAATAACTGATGGCTAAAAGCATGACACAAAAGAAAGGATTTGCACAACGATTCGAAGGTGCGGTGAAAAAGCACAAGCGCGTTCCCAACATCTTTAATCCTGTCACTCCGCCCAAGAGGAAGAAGAAATGAACATTAGCGTAACAGCAGGGGGGTATTCCCATCGGTACTAAATATTCTACCACCACATCGAGCGGCTACAATGCCAGCCCCCCACCGGATGACGGCACACAGGTTGCCGCCAATGAAATGACCTGGGCTGACGTTAAGGGAAAACTCTCTGACGTTCTAAAGACCTTTGTCGAGGCTATTGATACCAAACTGGTGACGCACTTCGATGAATCGGTTATTGATAAAGGCATCGCCTTTACCACTACGGCAGCAGAGCACAAGCGTACGGTAAACGTAACTGCATTAGCAACGATCAGTTTAGGCGATGCCGCGACAATGGCGGTAGGGTACATTGTTACGGTCAAGAACTCTCACACTGCGCCGATTACGGTTGATCTTGCTACCGGTGCGGATACTTTGGACGGCACGGTAGGCGGCAGCATGAGCCTTGAGGAAAACGAGGCACGGACTTTCATCACAACTACTGGGGCCGACGGCTACCTCAAAACCTCGATGGATTTTGGCGATAGCATAATCGCAACAGATGCGACAGTGACCGTCATCACCGGGCAAACAGAGTTAAGTTCAGGCCTGGCGGGTACTGACGAATTGCTTGTCAATGACGGCGGTGCAATTAAGCGCATGGATACCGATGTGCTTGCTGAATATCTTAGTGGCTATCTTACTGATATTCAGTCAGTCGGTGCCGCAAGCGGGGTAGACATTGAATTTACAGGCTTGCCCGCAGGGTTAGATAGATTTGAGATATTGATAAATGGGCTGTCTACCAATGGATCATCAGACCCAACAATACAGTTGGGGGATGCTGGCGGTTATGAGGCAACAGGATATACAGGAAGTGTCCATAGATTTGCGTCTTCAACCGTAGTCTCGACCTCATTTAGTACGGGGTTTGCATTCGCAGGTGCGTGGAACTCGTCAAATGTTGTTGGCAGCGGAAGATTTGTATTTATCAGGTTTAATGGCAATATCTGGATATTAGACGGATCTGCAAGTTATAGTTCGTCATTAAATGCGCTCAAACTTGATGGGGTTAAAACACTAACAGGTGAAATAACTAGTGTGCGTATTCGACCTATAAACGGGACCGATAACTGGGATGCCGGGGATGCTCGAATAATTTATCATAATTAATCAAAAGCATAATATTAAATATTTCATTATATCTCTATCGCGCACCGTGAAACTATTTTAGTATTTGACGGGGTTGCTACGGCAGCGGCCGCGCAAAGCCCGTGGAGCCTATAATAATTATTATTAAAATGTATTTTCAGAATAGGCAATTCGCCTTCTTTGGCAGGCATCACAACGCACCCTGCTAATAGCAAACCCAAGAGTAGATATTTCATTTCTCTATCCGTTTAATATACATGGTTAATTGATGGACCCGCTCATGCAACAGCATGGCGTATATACTCATTCCGGCGAATCCCAGCAGCAGCACCATGATTACGGTTGCTTCTAATTGGTCAGACGACATTACCTTCTCCCATGATCCGTTTTAATTCGGTGCAATCATCACATCGAGGCAAAGACCCTGTTGTTTCCTGATAAATTCCTACACAATCTCTGCCGCTGCACATGTGAGTACGTTTTAATAGAAGCTTCTCGTATTGCTCGATTTTCTCTAAATCTTCAATGCGAGGCGTTTCCATACACTTCTCCAGCTCCTCGATACGGGCTTGTAGGGTTTTAGATTCAGCTTCCCATTCCCTAACCATTTTTTGCACACTTCTACCAATGGCTATTTTGTCCTTGTCCTGCTCCCGCAGGGCGGCGATGGTAGCCTGTAATGTTTCTACCTGCTCACTAGATAGCCGGTCAATTAACCATCCATCTTCATCAATCATCGCTTCAAGCCGCTCTATTAGGTCAGTGCTTACAATATTCTG
>Ga0255048_10001154_pt1 | contig 19051 bp, 38 predicted proteins | sample JV7_2_2_MG_FD_183619 | JGI IMG/M metagenome (GOLD analysis project Ga0255048, IMG submission 183619) | Seawater microbial communities from Jervis Inlet, British Columbia, Canada - JV7_2_2 | ecosystem: Environmental > Aquatic > Marine > Inlet | place: Canada: British Columbia | collected 2016-10-06
ACAGCTCAAACATACACTTTTGTCTGATTCCGTCCGCCAGTCGCTCATTGAGATACTCCTGTACTCGTACTTTGAATTCTTCGTACCAACCAAGGGAAAGGTTGCATCGCTTGCAAAGAAGACCTCGAACATTACCATTGGTATGACAATGATCAGTCGCAAATCGGATAGGTTCTTGAACTTGAGGTTTTTGACATATCGCACAACAACCACCCTGAGAAGCTAGCATTGCGGCCCAATCTTCAGGGGTCATGTTATAACGTATCTTCAGTTGGTACTTCCATGCGTAGTCTTTGTTATCACTCACTTGACATGCCTCATCTCATAATACGTACGCAAGCGTGCTCCGAAAACCCGTTTCCGCCGATTCATTCCTGGGGAGTTACAACCTAGAAGATCAGTCGTAGGGTGCTTCTGACAGATATCCCAAACAACGCCCTCACTACCAGGGCTAGCAGCTAGAATATACGCCCGATTCTGCGCATCTACTCCCCACGTCACACCACTAGCTTGTAATACCCCTAAACTGTCGTGTAGTTCCATCAAACCTGTCAAATCCGGGGACTCGGTGGCGGCAGGAGCAGGCATGTCAGGGAAGGGACGAGAGCTTTTATCAGTGAACATTGTGTAGCGAATTCGATCGACCCACAGCGCCCCTGACTTCATACTCCTCCATGTAAATGGTCTCACGTCCACTAGCGCAGGAGAGTTCACCACCACAGCTCCAGGGTGTTTCTCTTCGAGCCACTCAAGGAGCATATGAACAGCTGCTGGATCCTCCCGCCGAGTCAATAGTAAGCCTGCGTATTGGTAAAAGGGAATGGCTTCAGGAGAGAGCTGAGCTACAACCCCTGCCCTCCATCTGCCCGCCGAGTCCTCGACCACTGCTACAGCAAGCTTATCTCTGAACAGGTCTAGCCATTCTGGGAGTACAAATAAGGAGGTCTGGTGGGATGTTTCAATGAGCTGGGTCCATTTATCACTATGAACATTAGGTTCAGATAGGAGGTTTAGCATTAGAACTGAGGGATACCCGGAGGCTCCCGCTCCTCTCTCTCTCTCATATCCATGTAGAACCGATAGAGCTTTCGGACATGAGGCTCAGCTTCGTACCGATCCCACACATCCTCTTGAGCCCTCTTTGCTAAGCGGTTCCTTAAGGAAGCATCATCAATCAAGGCGATTAGGTAATCCTCAAACTCCTGAGGCGTGTTGTAAAGGAGGCCGGTCTCGCCATGGGTGATAGCCTCATCTCCATAGACGGGTCCAGCGGAGGCCAAGGTTGCGGCGGGAGTGGTGATGGCTGAGGATTCGAGCCATTTGATTGGGGTTTTGCAGTCATTGAATGTATTCCTCGCGAGAGGGGCTAGGTTGATGTGATGGCCTATGGTGGCTAGGCGGAAGGTGAAGCGAGCGTAGATGTCCCAGTCGATGAATTCTAATTGTTTTTCAGGGACGGCTTTGTGGACTCCTGGGAACAGCATTCCCCACACCACAAGGCGCGCTTTCGGCCGGGCACGAAATACACGTGCCAAGGAATCTCGTAGGGGGTTCCAGTCGATGAAATGCGAGTAACCACCTTGCCACAGGATTCGCACATGATCGGTTGGCCTTCGAACCCTAATTTCGGGGTAGTCGAGTCTTGAAAGACAATTGGGGTATACATAAACGTTCTTGGCTCCATAGCCTCTGTAGACATTAGCTAGGCGCTCATTAGAAACAGTACATCCATGAGCGTTACGGATGATCATCTTATAGAGGCGCAGCTTTCTGAGGTTAGCCGCAACATCCAAGGTTCCATCAGGGTATGTCCTTCCATCCTCCCAAACCAAAACCTCCTGCCCATCAGCTGTTTCAGCATGGATCTGCGCCCCAGGCTCAAGCTTGGTGCCATCGGGAAGGTGGGTCCCCAAAGTGACGTATTTTGGGTTAAACACATCTACATGCTGAATGGAGTCATCCGCATCGAAGATCATATGCGGGGGAAGGCGCCTCAACCCCGTCTCATCAGGGAGCATCTTCCACTGCTTGAAGTAGTTGATCCTTTGGAGAACTGCAGGGGCGATGTTCAGGTAGTATTGGTGGATGTCTGCATAAGCGAGGTCATGCTCTCTCTCCCCATCGGGTTTTGGGGCGAGGTTATCTAAGGTGAACTTCGCCAACCCCAACCGACGCATGGTTTGGAATGGGGTATGGGTGCGATAGTAATGGCAGGCAGATTGACGGGCTTCTGAGCCGCAAGGTGCGTAGAGATTCAGCTTGCGGGTGTTGGTGACCAATTGCAATGGTCTCCTCCTTAGTGGTGATGTTAGCCTCCGAGTAGTTTCTTACCATCCTCAGCGATCTTGCTCTTTTCCGTTCCCTTAATATACTTTCCTTCCCGAGTCTCTCCCCCAACAGACTTCCACCCTGAGATTTTATATGCTGGGTATTTATCAAGGATAGCGTAGAACTTCTTCTTGTCTTTCAGGAGGTAAGGATCTCGCCTGATCAAATGAGCCCAAACCCCAAGGGGCATCCTTCCAATGTGAACGAAGTGCTTCCCCTTGGTCATGCCCCAAGAGACTCTCATGTTTGAGACTGAAGCTGAGTCCATCTCAGCCTTCCTGATATCAGCATTATCCTGGAAGAACTGATGATGTCCAGGGAGTTGAGAGACAGTCTCAGGGTCGATGGCATCATCGAGGATGGTTACTTCTGGAATGTGAAAACTCATGATTGTGTCCAGGCCCTCAGGTCTCGAAAGCTGATGGCCTCTCCTACTCCTAGGTTAGCTGTAGTTACTTTGAATCTAATAACTGGGGCTGTGACATCCCACCAAACCTGCCTACGCCCAACGGTAACTGATGTATGTTCAATAGAGGCTTCAGCGGTGTTTCCTGCTTCGCCATTAATAGTATGGAAAGGTTGATCATCTCCAAAGCTAGCTTCAAGAGTGACGGTAAGATCTAGAGTTCCAGTGACAGCAGAAACATTGTAATTCAGACCGACTCGGCGGGCAGGTGCAGCATCAATGGCTTGGGAGGTGAGGGTCCCGAGAGCGGTTGTGAGGAGATTGTTGAACGCACCATTCATAGTGATGGCGTGAATATTGGAAAACGGGGTATCCCGTGTGCGAAAGTAGGGATCACCCATTTGCTTAAGACTGGGTCCAGGCGTTCAAACCATTCAACGTCACCGTATCAGCCCCTGCGAGGTTCGCTGTGTTGATACGGAACCTAGCGACTGGAGCTGTGATGTTCCACCAAACGAACCTTCGTCCAATCGCGACATCTACTTCAGTAATGTCCTGAGCAGCGCTACTAGCAGCTTCACCATTCATCACGTGGAAGGGCTGCCCAGCTCCAAAGCTCCCCTCTAAGGAGATGGTCATATCCACCGCGCCATTCCCTGTGGCGGTGACAGTGTAGAAGAGACCTATCTTATGCGCCTGGGAGACATCCAGACTTTGTGAGGTCATAGACAATCTTGAAGCACTCAAGATAGCTTGGGCGGATCCATTCAACGTGATGACAGTCATCTCACTGAAAGGACTCGGGCGGGTGCGGAGTTGCTGTCTGCTCATGATTGGGTCCAAGCGCGAAGGTCGCGAAAACTGACGGCTTCACCAGCCCCGAGGTTCGCGGTGGTGACTTTGAAACGAACGATTGGGGCGGTTACTTCCCACCAGGTTTGGCGGCGCCCAACACTGACACTGGTATGCTCGATCTCTGAAACGGCGGTGTTCCCCGCTTCACCATTCACTGTATGGAAGGGGCCCCCAGGTTGAGTGGCGGCTTCAAGGGAAACTGTTAGGTCTAGGGTCCCAGTGACTGCTGAAACGTTGTAGTTAAACCCCACTCTATGGGCTTGGGAAGCATCGATTGCGTTTGAGGTGATAGTCCCAAGTGCTGTAGTGAGGGTGTTGTTAAAGGCGCCGTTCATCGTTATGGGGTGAATCATATTGAAGGGAGATTCTTCGACTCGGCGGCCATGGCGGAGATCAGTGAATACAGGGAATGCTGGAGGAAGATCTGGGGTTATGGTTAGGAAATTGGAAATACCAGTGGCGACAATTTCTGCAATCTCTGCATCAGTTAAGGAACGACTAAACATGAAGGCTTCATTAATAGCCCCGTTCATAGTTTGTGATCCAGTATCATTAGCAGCACCAACAATAAAATTTCCTGGAAGCGTTCTAACATCTGCTGGATTGTGCGTAGTTGTTTGTTTTACTCCTGATCGCCAATATGAATATTCATCATCCACCCCACCATTCCACCTTGAGATGAGGTATTCATATACTCCAGTTACATGAACAGCATCTGTAATGATGCTGAAGTTTGTAGTTACACTATCTACAAGAACCGCTACACCAAGAGAACTACCACCTACTCTTTGATTATGAACACCCCCTAAGGCTAGAACTCGATCATTTACCGATAGTACATCAAAATTGACTAATGCTCCCATTGTATATGCAGTACAACCTGCCTCCCCAGGCCATACACTAGGAATGCTAGTAGAGGTAACTGTTAAAGCCATAGGGCCTACACTATCAATAAATCTAGCACTAAATGGTTGAAATGCACCTGCCGCTGTTGCAGTTATCCGTCGAACATCATTACCAGCAGTATCAAGAAGATCTAATGAAGTATCTCCAGTACCATTAGTTCTACTAGTTCCTGAAGCTTCTTGCATCAGCCAATAGGCAAGCAATCCATCACTAGCAGCCACAGGACCTCCTAATGGAGCAGAGCCGCCACCTCTGCCCCCTGGAGATACAACCGAAATTTCTTTCATTCATTCGCATCTACTAAGATTCTTCTTCACCCACAGGTTCGCGAGAAGAACTTATATCTCCAACAGCTCCAGCCCCAGTAATGTAAACATACATAGGACGTTCGTTTCTAAGAATATCCACGATCCCATGCATTTCTTCCCAAGACTTTGGAGAAACAAGACGAGCACCATTCGCCGTGTAAAGGTAAATGGTGCCTCGAAAGGGCGTTCCAAAGTTTAAAGAGTTTAGAGAATATGTATTAATCAGTTCCCACATACAAGGTACCTTTCAGGTTATCGAATCTCTTTAACATCCGCTCTAGGGCGCCTCTGCTGCGCTTGAGTCTTAGGGGCTTTCGGAGTAATCTTGAATCGCCGTGTTACACCGTCTTCAGTGATAGTAAACACTCTGGGCTCAGTCCGACCCAGCACGAGAGCACGCTTCTGCACACTCTCGGCTGCAGCCTGGACTGAACGCTTGGTTGCGTTCGAGGGCATGGTTAGCCCTTGATCTTCGTCTTATTCACACCCTTGTCAATGACCCTTGAGTCCTTCTGGGTCTTGATCTTCGGGAGTGGAGCTTCGGTCAGACCACCAGTTCCGGTCTTCCGCTTCATAGGTCCCTGACTCAATTTTTAGCCTTTCGGTGGCACAGCCTTAACAGCTCTGCCTCTGGAGTTCTTGGTTTTAGCTTGCGTCGGATCAGAGGCATCAATCAACATGTCCTGCCAACGCATATTCGTAAGAGATCCTTCATCAACAATCGAGGGAGCCTCGAAGTTGCCTCCCCGTTTGGGGAGGCCCTTCCAAGCGACCTGATCATTGGCCGGTGAAATACTCTTTCGAGGCTCACTCATTAGGTATTCAGTGCCAGTGCGTGAATACCCCACGCACGACCGTTACCAGTCGGGTTCAGGCATTCCAAGGTAACCTCCCCAAGGACCATGCCGCGAACAGCATCTCCAATGGGAGCCAAAGGAATGTGTTTGATTGGCCTCAAGACCGCAACCCTATTAAGAGCACGCTCCAGAGCGTAAATTGAACCAATCAACGAGGTGCTTGACACGTTCGTATTAGCTCCACGAGTCACCCAGCGCGAGAGGGTTAGCTCAATGGGACCAAACTCTGAGTCATAGAAATCAACCGGAGCGACAAGCTTTTTGTCCGCAAGGTCAATATTCCTTCGCACGTTCGAGCTAACAGAGAACTGACCGATGTCCCGCTTAGCAGCTGAGTGGAGGTAGATCACATCCGGGTTTGCACCGTTGTGATACATGAACTCCAGCATACCATTCAGGCGCTGATCAGTAAGAGCCGTGGCACATGCAGTAACCGAAGCACCAATCGTCACACCCTCACCCCACGAACGAACGCTTCGGGCGAGGACGCTATTGGCGATAAAGTCATCGAGGCGCTTCATCCGTCGAGCTGCAGCAGTCGAACCGGTGGCACACGCGCCAGAAGCGGCGAAGAAGGTTTTCTCCATATTCCTATGGAGTTCCCGACCAGCCTTGAACACTTGGTACTTGTACTCATCATCCACACCCGCCGGATTAACTGCCCGCTGAGTGTTTGACACAACCACCGTCCGGCGGAAGATCTGAAGGTTATTCGAGAGTCGAGCACGAGCAGTGTTAGCTGAGGTCACAAAATCTGCACCTTCAGCAACAGCCGCTGTGGACGTAGCAGCTAGCGTATCAGTCAGCCAGCTGTGAACCGCATGGTTCGCCTCGGTCCGCGGTGCGGTAGCGAGGAAGGGAGTGTCGCTAGGAGAGATAAGGGAGATCTGATCAAGCACATCTTCCCGGTTACCACTTCCAACGGCAAACCCGATTGAATAGGTGGAGGTCTTTGCCATTAACTACTGGGCCTTTCGGCGACCATTCTCATCCCAAACCTCAAGACCATACGACGTATCAACTGCGAGCTGTCGGATGTCTCGGGTTTGTTCGTAGTTCTGTAGAGCCGCCTGGGTTTTCTCAGCCCGCTCAGAGCGAGCCTTGATCGCAGAATTATCAGTTGGCAATCCACGTTCACCAGAACCCTGGGTGGAGGCTATGCCTGCATCCAAGCGGCTCTGAACCCTTTGATCCGTAACCCCAGCATGAATACCTTCAGCTTTCAACTGACTCTGCCGGAGCTGGATGGCCGCATCTGCGATCATCCTCGCTGAGTTAACATCGACTGCCGCGATATTGTTGAAGCTCTGAGTGAACTCTTGATCTTCAGCCATAATCTGATTAAGAACGGCAGTGTCCTCTGCGGACCTACCTGCAAGCGCCTGTTGCGCGCTCAGCATGGGGGATAGAAGGTCTCGGGTCGTCCCCGCAGCCGCTGTTCTTCCACCCATCTGACCGGCCTCATACGCTGCCTTAATCAGTTTCTGATCTGCTTCATCATGCCCTTCGAGAAGGGGGTCCAGAGGATCTGGAGTGTTTTGAGCGACCTCAGCCTCAAGCCGAAGTCTTTCCCTTTCTCGATAGCCATTGAGTTCCTGGAGCCCTAGTTCACGGGCTTTATTAGCTTCGTGATAGCCTTGCTCCAACGCATCAGGACTTCGATATTTACCCGCGTACACTCTCTCAGGTACAGGTGCAGGTTCTGCGGGTGCCCCTTCCGGGGCCGCATCGTCTGAAACTGGCTGATCGAGATGGGGTTCCTGCGTGTTATCCAGGTTGTCTGGCATTGATCTCTCCAAAATAAACTCGGGTTGGCCGAGTGGTTAAAACTAGTTTATCAGATTCCTACTCACCTGTGTAGCCCTCAGGGGGCAACTCAAATCTATTTGATCGTCCTTGTTCAAGGAGGGATTCCCCAGCTTCACGCTCTTGATCTTGCGTGCGAACTCGCTCAGCTTCATGGGCATACTCCATATCAAACTCTCGAACCTTACTAAGAAGGGCTGTTCTTACCCACTCTAAGGTAGCCACTCTGTTCCCAAGGGCAATGACTCGGAGGGGCTCAGGCTTATCAATACATGTCGCGGCTACGAGTTCATTAGCCTTGATGAGCTTCTCGCGCTCTAGGAAAGGGAGGATCGTGTCTACCCAAGCTGGAGAGGTTAGGGCTTGACGGATCTTATCAATCTCCCCCCGCCGAGCCTCTAGCTGCTCAAAAGGGTCTTGCTCAGTCATCTTCTTTCCTTATCGCTCTTGCATTTGGATCAACCTCTTCAGAGGGTATTTCCGTCCATACCGCATATCGTTTAATGCAGTCCCATTCAGGAAAATAAGTTCGTAGGCACCCTTCGCGGCATTTTCTAATCTCGCGACCAGAGTCGGTTCGGCCCAAATGATCAGATTTCGGATGTTCACAACTCATTCTACCTCCTTGCACAAATTCATAGGGTTCGGCCCAACGATAGTGATAATCACCGTGCATCTAATTCTCCTATAGGGATGCGTTGATACCATCAAGGCCTGCTATTGGGGAAAGGGTGTTAGCATCTCCAGCCTGTGCAGGGGAGTTAACCTGACTTCCAGCGCCAGGCCCTGAATTACCAAATGCCCCCATCTCAGAGAGCTGAGCCATAGCCTGCTGCTGCTGAGGCGGGATTTCCATGAACTCATCAACGTTAGCAACATCGAAGAGCTGGAAGGTCTCCCTGAGGAATGCGACCTGGTTAACGAGTCCAGCAGCAAGAGGATTAGAATTCACCATCTGCATAAGGAGCGACCAATTCTGCTGCTTGATCGCCCGGGGGATGGCATTAGTAGTTCCAAGGGCTACGACGTCATAATCGAGGTGGAGATCATCCTGAGAGACCCTCTGCATCTCAGTGGGGAGCAGTTCTCCATTTGTGTTATTGATCATGGATTTCCCCATCATCCGAACTTCCTTTGGAGTCTCAAGGAACTGACGATTCAACTGGATAAATTCACGAACTAAAGGTTCAAGAACAGTCTCTTCCAAGATGCGAGATTCCAAAAGCAGCCTCACTGAGACATTCTCCTGCCTCCCCACGAACTCCCTAGCTGTCTGCCTACTGCCACCGCCGAGTCCTTGCACCGTATCATCTGTGATCGCTGAAGCTCGCTGGATCATCTGATTCAAGGAATCAACTTCAGTGTAGATGTTCTGCATCCCCCGGAGGTCTGGGGAGATGGCTTCCATCGCCTCGCGCATGGGGCCCCGACCGAAGAACAACCGCCCCGGGCGCATCGTCATATTCCGGGTCTCTACCTCAGCATCTCTATTAACATAGAACGCTGGGTCGGCGAATAGCTCCAGGACATCAAGCTTCTGGGAGGCGAGTCTTGAGGCAGCCCACTGAAGTTTTTGGATCATCTCCATCTTGCCGGGGGAAAAGAAGAAATGGGGGTCGGGGAGAGCGCGGTAGGCTATGAAAGGCTTGCGACCTGACCAATAGGGGTTCGGGCGATTCCTCAGAACCACTTGGCCATTCGCTATAGAGATAACTCTATTGATGGGGTTTGCATCATTATCTTGAGTCTTCGGGGCGAACTCCCTTGGGACAGTCCCCCACATCTCTATAATCTCTACAGGTCGTGAGAACCTCTCTTGTTTCCCTGTGTTCTGGATCTCATTCCCATGCCTAAATTCCCTCGCCTCAGCAGAGGCCATCTCTCTACCCTGACGTCTCATCTCCCCAAGCATTTTGACTCGGCGGGCGGCAGATCGATCAAAGATCCCGTCTTGCCCATCCTCGCCAGCTTCAGCGAGCATCAAGACTTCATCTAGCTCCAATGTATAACGAACGCAGACCCACTGCATCTCTTCGATTTGAGTGACGTTGGGCTGGGGGAAGAAGTCGAGGGGATCCCAGGTACGAAGGTCGGGGCCATCAAAAGTGACTCGGCGCTCGGTAGCCAGGCTTTCAAGAAGGCGGCCCGTGATGGGTCCAGGGGTTTGCAGGCGACGAAGTAACTCTTGCTCCTCAAATCGCCAGCCCCACTGCAGGAGAGCGGTTCCATAAATATCTCCCATCGTGATGAGATCGATGAACTTCCTATAGCTCTCTGTGTCTTTTAGTTGAGCATTGAGGAGAGTTTTATTCTTCCTCGCAATGGCCGCATCTTCCTGGCCATATCCAATGGTATTGATAACTTCAGGGGAATTGAAGGTTGTGTTCATCTTCCGTGAGACATCAGCCCAAACCATCGAATACCCAAATGGCAAGGCAATGTTGTTTCTATGAGCCTGGAACGACCCACGATGCCACATCCTGTAGCCATTGTAGAGTTGCGTAAACTTGAGGTGAGTGGTCGAAAAAGCGTCCCGACTGTGCTGCTGCCGGGAAGAAACTAATTCAACTATCTGTTCCTCACTCGGGGTTCCCTTCGGGAAGGCTCCCAGTGACCTGTCCGACATTTACACGTCCATCTTTATTGGGGACCAATTTCGTAAGGAGAGCATGACAGTAGACAATAAGCTCCGGGGTCGGTTCCTTAGTCTCCACAGCGACGGCGAAGGCGGCAGTGATGCTGTTGGGGTAGAGGGCGCGCCAGGGGTGTGATACCCAATCACCCGATTGCTCCTCGGGTTTTTCTGGAACGAATGCGTAATATGAGAATGAATTTTCATTCCAGTAGGAGCCAGTCTTTTTGGTGAAGGGGTTATAGACATGAGTAGGGTCTTGCCAAGCACCCCGTCCATCTGTGGAGGGGACCAGGATCTCCGCCTGCCCGCCCTTCTTCAAGACCCTGTGGATCTCGTTCATAGTGTCGATAGGCGATTGGAGATGCTCGATCAAGTCATAGGCGACTACCCTATCAAATTCTCCATCCGCCCAGGGCCAGGGTATTTGATTAAGATCCACAACCTGATCAACCCCTGGATAATCCTCGCAATCGACATTGACAATTTCAATCTGTCTGGAGGCCCCTTCAGCTGCCCTTTGATTGCACCCGAGGTTAAGGACCCTGAGCCTGGCGTTCTTCTTCTTTTTAGAGAGCTTCTGCAGCTCAGTCGTAGTCACTGAAAATCTCCTCCTTGGTAATCTCCCTACCGTCCGGTAACACTACACACCCGTTGAGTATGGCATAATATATGTCCCTTAGCAACTCAACGTCACTTAAGCAATAGGAAAACAACTTCCCATAATGACCTCGCCGAGCCATCTCGGGGGCCATCAAAGCATCCTCAGTCTTCCCCCTCCCCAAGGTCGCCTCTCCAATATCATTGAGTTTCCAGTTCTTCCCCGTGACCTTACGGAGCATTTGCATGAGGTCACAATGTTCCTTTAACTCAAGATCTCTCTTAAGGTGCTTTTGGATGATAGGGACATCGAATCTCCTCCCATTCCATGAAACGACTCTATCGGAATGTTCTAATGACTCGGCGGCCCCCAGGATGGAATGATCGTCAAAAATTCCAACTCGCTCATCTGGGCGGAATGGAAAAGAGTCTTTGTAAGGCTCCTCACTTTCGATCGCTATGAGAGCACTTATCCCCCCACCCCCGTCATGAATAAACTCAGGCCACCCATTATCATAGTCCGCCGCTAGAGCGCGGGTTTCTAAATCAAAAAATGTAGTTTTCATATTCCTCCTAACCTCTTCCAATGCTTCGCCCCCACCTTCATGAGGGCACTCGCTCCACATGTCCCGCACCGAATCTCACTAAGTGGTACCTCCCCTGAATACGCTTCCCCAGCTAAGCTATGACATTCTCTACAAAAAAGCATTCCATAGAACCAACATCCATCAACCCCAGTGTCCTCAAAGTGACTCAAATCTTCCATGACATTCGCGAAGATCGCTGCCATCACTGAGTCATATGATCCTGTCGCACTCGACATCACCAATGTTCCTCAGGTTCCATTTCATCGAGGGGGACATGTGCGTCATAGGCTCTCCGAGCATCTGTGTTACTGAAGTTGGATTTAAGAACATCATCAAATGGGAGCCTTATGGGAGCTGGTTGATGGGACTTTGCATTAAGCAAAGCTGGTCGATATATATCTTCATGGAAAACATCCGCGGCTGCATCGGCCATATCATCATGTTGGGAAATACCAATTCTCGACATCTGCGCCATGAGCTTCTTCCGATGGGGCATCCCTCTAAATATCCTTACCCTATCCGCTGCCCACATGGATGCAGCCTCCGCGATTCTCGTGGCCTTCCTCTTCCCAGCTCTGTTGATGGGAATGAACCTGGGCATGTAGAACCCAGCCTCCCTGCAGAGTCCTTCGAGGTGTGCCCTCCAGGCGATATTCCCCTTCCCCCCAATCACCGCATCATCCGTGATGGCTATGATCCTCGTTCGCTTCATCCGCTTCCACTTCCTAAGCATTGTGGTGAAAGCAGCGTTAAATGCGTCGATGGTCCAATCTTTGGAGACATCAGCGTCCACATACCAGACCTCACCTGTGGTGGGGTGGTGAGCAGCGACGAGGATTACGTTGTCATCCCCCTGGCCAATCTTCTCAGGATCTTTAATCGCAGTGTCTAGGTGGATGGATACAGGGATCCCTCGTGGGTAATCATCTACGATCATCTCCCTCACGTCATCGCCTGAAAGAATCTGCTGTCTACCTGAGCCTGGACGTAACAAGAGCTGCGAAGCGAAGAAGCTTGGGTCTGTGTCTTGGAAAGCCTCCACAGCATCCTTCGTCCAGATAGAAGCTAAGGTTGCATCTCCCTCAGCATCCAACGCGGGGATGTGGTATAAGCTCCACCTCCCTGTGTCCCTGAGGAAATCTTCATACTCTTGGGGCAGGGGGAAGCCATCTACAGAAATAACCCCATGATCCCGCATCTGCGTTGTGATGACGTCATCATCCCGATATGGAGTCCCTACGATGATGAAAAGAGAATCGTTTAGAAGAACAGGGAACATGGAAGTGACGTGGGCTTTCGCAATCTTCACCCAGCTCCCTGATTCCCTGAGCTTTTCTGGGGATATGGGATCGTCCAGGATAACCATCTCCGGGTGCCGACCCACAACCCCCGTCTCAACGGAACAACACTCGATGGAAGCTTCCTTCCGATGGCCCATCCGTGCTCTGTGCGTAAAATTCTTACGGGTCCAAATTCCCCCGTCGTGATCTGCCCATCGTCCATAGAACCAGGCGAACCAGCAATGGTCATCTTTATTCCCCCACCAACCCTGGCGAATGACATCTGCAACTTTCTCACTGAAGTCTTGAGTTACTGAGCTAAGGACTGAGGCGAGTTCAGGGTTTCTTAAATGGATCCATGTCTGCGCTCCCTGAGTGACGATGAGGGTTTTCATGAACCCTCTCATACAATCAATTAAGACATAATGTCTCTTGGAGGGTCCATTCTTTCTGGTCGATTCCCAATCCAGGATTCTAGTTTGGAGCCAATCGCAGAAATCATCATGCGCTTGAGACCACTTCAAGCCATCCCCACTCCTACCTTCAGGATTCCTAACCACTCCCACACAGTGCTTCATGAAGTATTTGAAGCTGTGGTATGAGGCATCTGCTAGGATCTGCCTCTCTTCCTCTAGGGGCCAATCATTCATGCTAAGAACTCGGGGGCACGGGCGAGAGGGGAATGTGGGATTGACTCTGCGGGCACCAATGGTTGGAGAGGGAGCTTCTTCTTCTTCTTTCTAGCTGGAGGAGTGAAAGGGGCTAGCTTGACGATCTTCTTAACGAGAGATCTTGGGATCCTCGATGGCCCGGCTGCGGTGATGGGACCATTCCTGTGGGGATCGAGGGTTAGGACTAGGATGATGAAATCATCATTCTTCTCAATCAACCACCCACAATCACACCTAAGCGCTCCTTCAGCGGCGAATTCGATCATCTCCTCTTTGGGAAGATCGATTCCCGCTATGCTCCAGGCATCTTCCCACCAAACTAGGACTGGCTCACCGGGGAGCTTACTTGGGATCTTCATCTGGAGCCTCAATCAGTAGCTTGGGTGAGTCAGCTTCCATGGATTGATAGAACTGGACTGGACCCTCGATCTTCTCACCGTCCGATGACTCTGCGGGCGCCAGGGTGGCCATAGCCTTCTCAATGACTTCATCGGGGCAGGCTTGGAGGATGGCAGCCAGCCTCTTAACCTTATCCTCATCATCCAATGGAGGCCCAGGCCCCAAACTTTCCTTCGGGGCATGTCTCACCCGTAATTCGTCCAACCTTTTGTCGGCCGAAGTTCGGACCTGGGGAGGGACCCGAGGATCTCGGGACATCGCTGACATGATCCGCATGGATTGATCTGGGGAGAGAATGGGCTCATCTTCAATCATCTTGAAGAAAGCTTCTGGATCCCCTGAGGCTTCTCTTTGGAGAGCATCTAACCATGGGGAGGCATTCCCTCTAGTCCCCTTAGGTCTACGCTGGTCATTCCTCGCTATCTCTTCTTGCTCTATGACGATAGCCGCATGCGCGAGGACTTTTTTTCGTTTCTCTACGGCTGAATTGCTACAACCACATTCCTTAGCGATCTGTGCATTGAACTTATACCTCTTACGATCTAGCTTAGCTTTCGCCTGTTCCCGCAACATCTTATCGATGGGGGCGTAATCTAGCGGTTCCTTGCCCATGGCTTATCCTCGTCCGTATTTCAAAATAGTCTCATGTGGGTATAGGGTCCCCCGAAGGGGCGGAGTCCCAACCCCCACACATGGGGGCTCCCCCCACCCCAAGGTCATGCAAGATGCACTCATCCACCATGCATGATGCCATGCCAACCCCGCTGAGTCATTCAACCCCTTGCACTGTGCACACCTATGGTGGTGATATGCATTCATACTGTCCATGTGAGTAGTATAACACCGTGTATGGGTAGTTGGTTCCAAGCAATGCAACATGCCATTGCGCCCATTGCACCATGCATGCTTGTAGTATACAAGTACCCTCGTAAACCCAGGCCCGGCCTAAGGAATCGCCTTGGCACGCCCATTGCTATACTTACTATGCATACGCACTCTAACATCGGAGCAGAACATGGACACCACCCAAGTTTATCGCTGTCTCTTGATTATCGACGGGCTCGACTACTGGGGCCATGGAAAATCACCAACACGAGCACATGCCGACGCATGCACGCGTGCACGAGCACAACACGTTGATCCCGATACAGCCACGACCACACGCGTTTATCCAGTTGGATCAGACCCTACCATCGGAGCCGACGCACTCTAACATCGGAGCTTAACATGCGACCACTCTCAACCGTTCCGATCTGTCAGCATGGAGAGCCCGCTGAGCATTGCTGCAACGAACATGTAGCATCCCTCGAAACATCGGAGCACACAATGAATTACCGCACACTTGAAAGCATCCGCGACAAAGACGGGAAGCTCCCAGCATACGCTTGGCCCGGTGGGTATCCTATCCTCTATCATGATGATGATGGAGAAGTTTACTGCCCAAGGTGCGCAAACCAGACTGATGATATCGAACTAATAAACTTCATCCACTGGGAAGGCCCCTTCATGAATTGTTGCGAGTGTATGCAGGTTCTTGAGTCCGCTTATGGCGACCTTCGCTGCATTCCTCACCACCTGCATCATCATATACGTCCTGGTGGATTGTCATGATTAAATCTAAATTAGTTCCTACAATTTACGGCCCTCGCAGAGTCATTGAGAATTACAAAGACCACGCTCGACTTTATGTCATGCGCACAAACCTAAAAACATACGTCGTTTCAACAGCTTCCCAGCTCTCTCTCGATACCATGGTAAAAATAGCAGGAGAATACCATTTCTCCACACTCAAGCAATTACACACCGAGCTAAACAATGATTAACCAAACCCATCACAACATCTTGCGCCTAACCGGAGAAACTCATGACCTTCATCGCTGCATTCCTCGCCTTCCTAATCATCGCCTACGTTTTGGTAGATTGTCATGATTAACACACATCAATACTGCGACACGTGCAGCGACACGCTGGAAGACAACAGCGGTTGTAAGTATTGCGCATTCTCCAAAGCTAGCGCACTGTACTGGTTTTGCGACTTCAACCATGACGGGCAGTGGGGCGAGCTTTACTCGATACAAAGCGCGCTCGGCTATCGACCCGGAGCATGCGAGCGGACCATAGACGGTACCAATGAATTAACAATTGAGACCTATCGCGGACTTCATCGTGGCACCCTCAAGCCAGCCGACATTGCAGCCGAGATCGCACGCGCCTATCCAAAAGATGATGAATCATGATTAATCAAATTTGCGAATGTCACGACACCCATTGTCCCGTTCACAAAACCGTCGACGATTGCAACCGTGCTGCTACAAGTACTCTATATCGTATCGATATGATAGACGAAACTGGCACACTCTTTTGTGATCATTGTGCTGATGACGCCATGGATTCAGGGCTATTTACGATGAGTGAAGACGATGCCTAACACTCTTATATTCATCGGTTCAAATGATGCATTCATACGAAAACTAAACTCTGGCTGGTTTCATATCAAAATGAACAATGAATGCTGGGCACAAATACCTCCTGGATTTATAGCGCCTATCATTCCTGATGAATACATTTTCCATCCTGAATGGAACCGCGACCGCATCAACACAGCATGGAAGGAATACTGTCATGACTAACCAAACCCACTGCACCCGATGTGGCTTCGTAAGAAACCACAAGCTAATCCGAAGATTCCATGGACAGGTTGTCGGGTGGTTGTGCTCGTGCAGGAAGTTTACTCCCATCCCGAGAGGTTAAAAAAATGTCTTACACTCAAAAGATGGCGGCAGAAGAGCTATTTCACGAGGCTCTTCTCAAACAGTTCAAGACGGAAACTAAGTATCTAGAGCAGCGCTATTCTCTCGATACCTCCGAGTACAATAACGAAACCCTAGCAGCATGGCATAACTTTATGCGTGTCTGTCATGGGAAGGAGCAAATCCAATGATGACCCGTAAGCACTTCCAAGCCATTGCCAAAATATTCGCCTCTCATCGTAGTCTTGAACGAGCTATAGCGGTAAGGAAAGGGAATTGTGACGATCGTCTAGGTGTTGAAAGAAGCCTCGGACGATCCGACGCCATTGCAGATCTGACCCATGCTTTTGCAGAATTTTGTGCAGACTCAAACCCCAACTTCGACCGTGAGAAATTTCTCAAAGCCTGCGGAGTAGATAATGACTAATCAAACCTACAACGGCTGGACTAATTGGGCGACGTGGAATACTGCTCTTTGGATGGACAACGACGAAGGCCTGTATCGCGCCCGCATCGAAGAGCCTAAATGGGGCGATGAATACGGCCGCCCTTGGACTAGCAAGCTCGTAGAGGAATTAGTTGAAGCTCTGTTACCAAATGGTACACCCGATATGAATGAAGATCCTGCATACTATGACACAGTAAACTGGCAAGCAATCGCTGACGCATGGAACGAAGAATAATGGAACGCCTCTACACCTGCCGATTCTGCGGTCGAGAATTTGATAACCACCCTCCTCCATATGGTGATGAGTGGAGTGAGGATTGGAAAGACCACAGCGTTAAGATTCGAGGTTTAGAGGGTGACCAAGGCGATGCAGAATGCGGACCCATCGTAGAAGTCGATATAAACACTCCATGCCCTCATGACCCCAGGCCACCATTCTAAGGAGAAACTCAACATGACCAATCAATTTGAAGTACGAGGATACTGGGTACCTGTCACCTACGGTCCAAAAGATGGCCCCCAATTTATCTCCTCCTCAAAAGCAGGAACATGGGCAAACAAATATTTTGGTCTAAATATGTGGACCCTTGAATGGAGAACAAAATCATGACCCTCAAACCAGGCGAAACCACCGAAGAAATCTTCGCAAGAGTCGCCGCAAGGCAACTCCACCTTATCGCAGCCCACCAACTCAACCCTAACCTAAGGGATTTGTTCCACGATTTACTGATCGAAAGACTCGATGACCATTGGCAAAACCAACTCCCTATTTTTATCATCATGGAAGCCTTCGATATAGCCGTTAAAACCGTTAAGGAGAACAAGCATGATTGAACTCATGAAGGAACTAAACGAAGCCTATGGAACGAAGGATCGATACCAAATGGTCTCAACCCCAGGAGGTGATCCCAAATTCTATTGCATCCAGAAGAACTGTGGATTGAGGCTAGAGCAAGATTCCCCATGGCTAACTGAATCCCAAATGTCCATCTGGATCAGGGGTCAGATTGCGGCAATTAAAACAATGACTCGCCGGGCCATGAAGGCTAAGGAAGGAGATTTGATGCAGCAGCTCAAGGCCTCCGTAAACTGTGGCATGCAGGGAAGGTTCAAAAAGGCTCGTAAGGGCCAGCTCAAGGTGGTGCCATCATGACTAAAGAATTACAAGAATTTTTAACTTCCTCAGATGTAAATACTGAGGATTATGCGATCGATAAGCTCAATATCATTCGCTCACCTGGCAAATTTGAAAACGAACACGCAGCCGTCTTATATTACTATCAGGCCTTTCTGAATGGCGATGGTGGCGATTTCAACGATGATGCTGCCGATGATCCACAAACAGACTCTTTAGTCTATAACACCACTCCTACTGAAAGAGAGATTTTCGAAACTGACGCTAGATTTGCTGTTCTTTACTTTTCAACGATTGGTTTTGTAACTTTGCGCTTCATATCTTAACTCTTGAGGTGAAATCATGAGCCCCCTGAAGGAATGGGCCCTAGCCCTTTTAACTGGCTTTTGGATCGCCGCTCTTCTCATCCTAGGTTGGTTAGGTTTGCAATAAAAGGAATCTCCAATGCAAAACCACTCAAAAGGCCTTTGTCAATGGCCCCACGAAAGATGCTATCAGATTCGCCCCGAAACGACTCGGGATGGGGTAGTGTGTTTGTATTGCCTCGATCATTACATCGAGCTGGCAGAAATGCATAGCCTCCTCCGTCCCGCCGAGTCAATTCATCCTAAGGAGAAAGCGAAATGACTGAACTCCTCAGATCCCTCCTAATCGGCATCTCCATGGCCGTCGTAGGGACCCTGTTATGGCAGATCCTCTCAGTCTTAAACGATATCGCTAGGTTCATGGGTACAGTCCTAACTCCCCTTGCATAAGGAATCTCAACATGACACACCACACAGGACCAACGAAAATTAAGGATAGGGATCATAACGAGATCATCCATAATACCGCCATTCTTGATGACATAACTAGCGAGGAAAGAATGATTGTCAAGGGTCAAACCACCATATCCTCAAATCCACTGTCAGCCTATCGCGAAGGGTTCCATGCTGGATGGAAGGGGAGAGCTGAAACCGATAATCTTGGTGGGAGTGTAAGTGAGCTGCCCCCCGAGTCCTTTGGGAATCGCCATCCCCATCAAACTGCCCAGCCCCCCGAGTTCTCAGATCCTGGGATGTTTGGCGAGAGGTTTGCGAATGG
>Ga0255048_10001155_pt1 | contig 19042 bp, 25 predicted proteins | sample JV7_2_2_MG_FD_183619 | JGI IMG/M metagenome (GOLD analysis project Ga0255048, IMG submission 183619) | Seawater microbial communities from Jervis Inlet, British Columbia, Canada - JV7_2_2 | ecosystem: Environmental > Aquatic > Marine > Inlet | place: Canada: British Columbia | collected 2016-10-06
AAAAAGCCGAATCGGTAGAGGTGAATTTAATGGGCCTGCCATATTTACTGGTAGAATTCATCCCCGCCCTGTTTAATTCAAATCCACTCATGGTAGCCGTAAGGGCAGTGGGAGCTGTGTCTGCACCTGTTATTCTTAGGATGGGCGTGTTGCCCGGATTTTTAATAGTAACGCCTACTGAATCAATAATCACTGTCTCATCAGCATCTAATGTAGGTGAGCTGTCACCAACATAAAGGCGTATATCCCCGGATGCACCTCTGGCTGCAAGAGTAATCCCCAGGCTGGTCGTGTCTGTTGTAAAATTTGCCCTTTGTGCATAGCCAGTTACAGTCGCCCCGGTATCAGCAACAAACAAATTTAAATCATGTTCATTTGCTATACCCTGCCTGAGATTTAATTGAGCTACGGCTGCATTACCATCATTTAAATTCTGTATCCGGGCCTGTGTGGTACTGTTTTGAGCTTCACTGATATGGAGTTTTACGGTTGGGGTTATGCCTATGCCTACATCCCCACCACTTGTTACTCTGAACTTTTCAGTTAAATTGGTATTATCAGCACCTCCGCTGAATGTTGCGACTACAAAAGCTCCCCTGGCAGAGTTATCTTCACTTAGGCCCCTTAGCACAACTGAGGGTCGGGATGTTCCTGCCCCACCAAAAGTATTTAAGCCTGAGCCCGAACCACTCCAAGTTTGAAAGGCAATCTCCCCATAATTTCCCGATGCTGCTGCTGCATTATTTCTGAGATTATGTGTTAAAGCTGTTCCAGCTATTTGCTGGTGTAACTGGTAATTGGGAGAATTTGTGCCAATACCAACATTCTGAGAAGAATCTATTCTTACAGCCTCTACCCCATCAGCAGTGTTTAGTGAAAGCTCACCCCCCGCAGTATTGGTTGAAACCTTAAAAAGAAGATCGTCATATTTCCATGTAAGACTGGCCCCTGCTGCATCAGAGGGGGAACCAAAAAACTGAAATTGTCTTGATGCATCTGGCCCCAATATTGAAATACCCCCATCCCCGCTATTCTCAACTACTAGATCATCTGCTGCTGTATTAGCTGTTACCGATCCCGCTGTTGCAGTATGTACGTGGAGGGTGCCGTCAGGAGTGGTAATTCCTATGCCCACAAACCCAGTAGAATCTATTGTAAGTGTATTAATCCATGTTATTGCCCCATCAGCAGAACCGCTGACAGCTCTTTTAAAAAAATGATGGCCCCTGTCCTGCAGGTAAGTTGTAGCCTCACTTGCATTGATGTATAGATACCCTGTATTAAAGCTGTCTGCCGTTGGCCTTGCATTGGAAATTATTTCCATCGCTGGAAAAGAGCCATTTGTATACCCAGCTATTGCTCCCCCGGCACCTATTTGAAAACCGTTATAGATTGAATGCCAATCAGTTTTCGGAGTAACCCCCACGCCTACCATGCCAGCGTTAAACCTGTGAGCTGTTGTGGCTCCATAATCCATGTAACCATCTGCAAGAGAATCAATGTATTCATTCCCATCAGTCTGGGTGAATATCAACTTATCATTAATGAACATCGTGCCAGCTACATTAAACTTCCCTGTCGAGAGATTACCACTTATTGTTACGGTGTCGGTGCTTGCATCACACATGAGAAGCTGCGTATCTGTGTCACCCTCAACACGAAAGTTTATATCCCTCCCGCTGTCATTGATAGCAATTTCGGAAGCAGAAAAACTAAGCAGGTCCTCAGTATTATCCACTGAGTCCTCGGAAATAATAAGCCTGGAAACGCTCTCATCCCAATAAAAGTGATACATAAGCGTTGTGTTGGAATAGAAGCGAATCATGCTATCAACCGCAGCAGCTGTTCCCACTGTTGCGCTTTCACTGGCATAGAAGTCATCGACTGCTGTTATCCTTCCCTTTGTAGCATGGGCAGTGCTGTGCAGCACCAGGTCATCCCCGGCATCAATTCCACCATAGGCTATCTGGCCCCCGGAGCGTCCGGGTAGATACAAATACTGTGTGGGTGCAATTATCATTTAATCCCTACCGTCTCCCACATTTTAAATATTACCAGTACCAGGGTAGAGCAAATAGTTACCACTGCAGCTACCTTAAAAATCATACCATTAATGGCTTTCCATACATGCTCAAAGTCCCGTTCAGTATCTGCTTTTAATACTTTAACCCTTTCGCGCATGGAATCCCCCAGCTTATTAATATCAGCATTATGCTGCTTAGTTCTGTATTCAAACTCTTCTCTGGTAACATCTGTCATCTCACACCTTTTCCGCTGTTTCGAGTTCTGGGATTTCCCAATCAACCTTCGGCCTTGGCAGGTGTACCACTGGCCGGTTAAAGTCACACCATATATCAAAGCCAGCTGCCTTTACATTCACGCAGAAGCCTATGGCCTCACTGAGCTCATCCTGGTCATCCCCGACTTCAATCATCGGGTGCCTGTACCAGGGGAATTCGGTAGCTACAAATACATGGCTTTTTATCATCATAGCACCCGCCCCTGTCCAGGGTATCTTCCTGAAGCCCTCACCCAGAGCTGTGTACCTGCCGCCTATGTTACCATTGCCATCAAAGTACCCGCATGCATACTCCAAATCGGAGCCATGCCGCAGGTACGGCAGACAGACGATATCCTTGTCGTGCTCAGTCATTGACATTATATCAGCGAAGGTGGGAATAACATCAGTATCAATGGTAAGGACCCGGTCAATTCCCTTCAGGGGAATCTGGAATTTCTTACTGCTCTTGCCATCATTTATCAACCTGTTTCTAAGAGTGCCAATATCAGCGCCTTGCCCAGGTTTGATTATAAATTCATGTATACCACAGGCTTTTAACTCAGACAATAATGGCTTTAAAGCTTCAAAGTTATGGTAAAACGGTATGCAGACTAAAATTCTCATGCTATCGTACCTGCAGGTATGTATGTGGTTAAGGGGCCAGGCAAGGTCACTTTTATAAAATGAGTAGTTGTTAATGTTTTTGCTGCTATTGCCTCAATGGCATTCCCCACTCCAATCGTGCTGGCAAACTCTATCATTTCTTCAGAAATATCGGACTGTGTCAGTTTTAAAACTGGTGTACCGACGGCATCTGGAACTTCTATCTCCAGTTCACCTGTCACCTTCCAATCAGCCGAAGCTGAAGTATATTTCATCCTCTCAACAGAATTTTCCATGACAACAAAATCGCCGCAAGCGACGTCAAGCCTCATTTCGCCTGTGCCATCATCCCGGTTCTGTCTGATGGTTAAATCAGTGCCATCATGGTTTATCCACCCCCCCTGGCTTGCGGCATCCTGGTCAAAGAATAGCTTCTCAGCCCCACTTATAAGAACATCATCTGAAAATTTAAAATGATCCTCATCTTCCATCCAGGTGAGAACGCCATCATTTGTTTCACCATCGAATGTGAGGGTATAGTCAACCCCGGCAGCACCAATTCCTATAACTGGGCTGGCACTAAAAGTTGAAATCTGAGCTCCATCTATATCTATTGCTAATTCCGCAGCTCCAGAATATATTTTTATGGCTGCTGCGGCTTTTTGAGTACCTATGTGCATTAAACCCGTAGAATATTGCCACTGGAAAAAGCCCCCTGTATTTTCTGAAGGGCTTCCAATAAATAAACTTCCTAGATTTGCATCTGGAGTAAGTATTGAAATACCACCAGCTTCACTGCTTTCAAAAACACCCTCATCAGCAGCAGTATTAGCTGTAACTGATACATCTCCTGTTTGTACGTGCATTCTGCTATCAAAAAGAAACTGAGCTTCATCTTCCATCCAAGTAATTACACCGTCTGAGCTCTCACCATCGAATGTGAGGGTATAGTCAACTCCAGCTCCGCCTTGACCAATAGTTGCGTTACCGCCAATTAACGTATTTCCTGATGCACCCGCAATAGTGAAATTTCCTGAACCTACATTTACATCGCTTGTAGTTGAAAGTATTATATCGGCATTTGCCCCCATGATGAGATTGGCATCATGGGTTTTTACCCCGGTTATAGTCTGTGCCCCGGCTTTAAGCACCTGCAGGGAATCCTTAGACCATGCGCCAGCTAAGGTATCATCAGTATTGTTGTGCATCAACAGGCGTCCAGTGGACTTATCATAACCCATCTGGCGCTTCTTACTGGCACCAATGAAGGCTCCCTCAGTAGTGAACAGCCTCAGTACATCTCTAATTTTTGCAGCCATTATGGCACCTCCGATATCTCGTCTGTAGCACTGCCGCTCTCATCAATCTCATCCACAGCTGTGCCGGTTTCATCAATTACATCCTCAGTAACAAAATCAAGGGGTGTGTAAGTCTCCTGGGACCACATGCTACCTGATTTCTTTTCAATAAATCCCCAGTAGATTCCCCGGATAACAGCTCTGCCAGTTCCCCTCAGTGTCAGTTTGATGTACTGACCGGACACCTGGAAGTCAGCCGGTATCTGATACCAGGGCACAGTGTAGCCAGAGGAGACCGCCGGCAGGGAGCCTTCAGCATCCCCCGTTACCCTGCCGAGGTCAAGTTCCACCTCCCCCGTTATATCATTGTCAAAATCACCGTCGACCCCTATTAATTTTATCAGGGCCTTATCCTTGCGGGATACCTGCGAAGTCATAAGGGCAAAGGTCACTGTCCAGGCAATATCAGCCAGGAATCTTTCGTATACAGCTCCTGCAGGGTTCTGCTGATACAGGAGCCCTGTGTCTTCAAAGATAAAGTCCAGACCGTTGTTCATCCGGAAGGGGAAATTAATACCAACATCGACCCAATTAGTCCAGCCGTAGCCGTCTCTGGGGTGAAAGAGCAATACATCCCTGGTTGACACGTTGTTATAGACAACATGCATGCGCTCATCGTCATAGACAAAGTCCAGGCTGGAGGCATCAATAGATTCTGACTTGGTCCGGATATTCTCAGAGAAGCCGTAGGTGGTCTCCGCGATTGAGCGTTCCCTGTCATACCGGATGCCATTGAAAATTCTGAGTATTCCATCCTGATTGTAGACCAGGACCTCATCCTCCGATACATTCTTGAAGGCTTTCTTGTGGGTGATGCCAAGTTCAAAGTCACGCCATACCAGAAGAGCGCCCAAGTCCCTGTTGGGAATTATCCCCGTCTTTGCCTCCTTAAAGACGAGCAGGTGGTCCTGCACAGTTCCAAGGCCTGTAACGAGCTGGCCGTCATCATCACCGCCTGAGTGGAATGTATACGGGTCATAGAGCTCACTGTGATAATAGAATCCTGATTGGCCGGCATGGTAGATTCGATTTTTATTATCATCTACCCCCGCGAAGAAAAGCAGGTTGCCGGTTACTACAGAAATTAAGTGTCCCGGAATCGGCTTGTGGCCTATAAGATTTGGCGTCACAACTGCCAGTGTCAGAACATCTGTATCAATCAAGGTGGCCACCCCCAGGTTAGCTACGGGGATGGATAATGCTTCATAATAGAGCGTTGGGTCGTTGCCATTCTGGCTAAAATCAGTGTCACCTACGATATCCAGGACCCTGGTAATCTGTACGCCATAGTGGGTTATCTGGTCATCAGGGGCAGAATCCTCAACTGTTATCTCAATGCCGGCGCCGCCGCCAGGTACGGTAAACTGCTGGTAGAAGGGGTCATCCAGGGAGCTGCCTGTGAGTTTGCCGATAGGAGCGGATTCATTCACCCGGACTCCATCCACAATTCTCTGTGCGACTACCCGGACCCGGTATTCACCAGGCTGTGAGGAGCCCACACCGAGGGCCCCGGAAAAATCAACGGTGGAGGTATCAATGCCGGTGGGCCGGCCAATCCATTTACTTGAGGTGTCCATAAATTCGAGCACCTGGCAGCCAGAGAGCTGCTTAAAAAGGACTTTGTAGGTCAGCTCACCCGTTGACCCCACATCATACCCAAGTGCCTCCATTTCGCTCTCAGCGTCCACTGCGACGATATCTACAGGTGCTCCCTGCAGGTCCTGAATGGCGGTATAGCTCACATCCCCTTTCAGCCCGAAATAGACCTTTGTACCTTTATGCAGCAGCACGTATTCATTGGCTCCCACATCAAAGCCCTTGACGAATCTGAGGGTGCCAGGCAGGCCCTGATGAGTCAGGGTTCCCCATTGCTCATTTCCCTTGGCGCATTCCAGGACACCCTTTTTGAGAATCATATTCTCAGCCTCAATCAGGTAGGGCCTGGGCACAAGGGTGGTATCGGCCCTGGTATCAAGGCCTAAAAATCCACGGTATTCTAAGTTCTGTACAACATTTCTCATAAAGGTTTAACCAGGTTGGTATCAATCGTAATTCCAAGTTCCTCAGTTTTGTTGGATATCTCGCGCTCACGCTCCAACGCACTGCGGTATTTTAACTTTTGGTCATGGAATATTTTCGCTTGAATACCTGGCTCGCCTTTATCAAGCTCCTCAAACCAGGACCTTACTCCCGGTATCAGTAGCCGTCTTTCCCACCCTTTCAGGAGGGGTATCTGGTCTGAGGCTCCCACAATCGGGGCATCCAGATACATATCCACATTCCACTTGTCTGTAGTGGTCAGCGGGTCGTTTTTAAATTTGACCAGTTTTCGTTCCTGGTCGATATATACATCGCCATCGTACACTCTTCGGTTAATATCCTTCTGCTCAAAGAATCCGACAGGAGACCTGCCATAATCCGTTGTAGTAGAGGCGCCGCTGGGAGAGAGTGCGGCATCCCAGAGACCTTTGATTCTGCGTATAGTTGTGATACCATCAACATCAATATAGGTGGGCAGTATCTGCGCCCATGTATACGTCTGCTGCACGGCTGTGGTTTGAGCAAAAGGTTGAGGCAGCTCCAGCCTGGCGAACATATCATCTGCAAAGATATCGTCCAGGGCCTGCTGGATTAGCTGCGAATAGGTGAGGCCACCCAGTACAGAGCTGGTTTCCAGTGAGCGGAAAACTGCTTCAAATTCTTCTACTTTCATGCTTTTACGTTGGCAAGTTCCTTCAGGTAATTCTCAGCGGTACTTCTGACAGTATGGGCAATGAGAGCACTGGTTGAATTCACAATGTTATTGAGAAAGTTAGTCTTGAAATCCTGGTGGACCTCTGACTCGTACAAGCCCTTGAGGGCCTTTCCCTGCTGTGATTTATGAAGTTTCTCAAAGTCTGCAATACTGGTTATTTTAGCTGACTTCTTTGCGCTTTGGCCGGTATTTGCGGCACTACCATTTGAACCTGGAGGATTAGCTGGCTGGTCGGACTCTCCATCAATAGCGGGTGCGAAAGCCTTGTCCAGCCAGCTCTTTGGAACAACAACCCATTGCATATCCTGCCAGACAGCTGTCTCGCATGTGGGCCTTTGTAAAAAGTAGGCCCGGTTATGGGGGGTGTCATACACAAAAGAGACAGTCTCGATTGTGGGGGCGTTCTTGTCTTTCACCATGGCAGGTGTAGTTTTGCCCCGGTGAAGTTGACCGCCCATACCAATATCAACACCTGCATATATAGCGGGGCTGCCATTAGTTGTTGTTTCTCTTATTCTGAGTGTGTTGTTGTCCAAAGTATCCTCCAGGAATGTTAATGGTTTATTTATAGGTCCAGACACCAATTACGGTGACTGCAATAGCTCCGCCGACGCTATCCGTCAGGGTCATTCCTTCACCATCGGCATCTACTTCTGCCGTGGTATTGGGCTCACCGAGAAAGGTAACGCTGCCACCATTATCGCCTGTTGCATAGTGAGTGCAAACATTCTCAACATCAGTAAGTTTGAATTTACCGAAGTTAAGAGCGTAAGGTGTAGCTGCGACCAGCTGTGCGAAAAAGGTTTTTGAATGACCTATAAGGCCAGCACCTACTGGCTCTTCGTCGTATTGTGTTCCGTCTGTAATAGCCATTTTGTTGGCCCTCCTGTTTTTCTGAAAGTTATGTGAGGGACGTAATGCCCCTCACGGTTTTATTCCTACCCGTTGTATTCAACCACAGCGATAGAGCTCTGGTTAAGTACAGTGGTTACAGTGTTACGGTTATCAAAGGACTCGCCCCTGCGATGGCCGAATAGACGGTAAGTTCCAATGCCTTCCTTGGCCTTGTAATCTTTCCGCTCGAAATCATACTGGATGGTTTCGGGTTCTGCCAGGCAAAGAGCTTCAGCACCCAGGATGGCATGCATGAGACCTTTGGTAGATGTCCTCTGGTCTTCCCGCTTGTTGGTTCCGGAATTATATGCCCATGATTCTTCCAGGGTAATAGTTCCGCTGCCAGAGGGTAAGATTCGAGGAATGTAGGCACTTTCACAAAAAAGGAAATTTCCAAATTTGAATTTGTCGCCTTTTAAGGTTCGGTTATTGGGACCACGAACATCACCATCAAGAAAATACTGCTTGAGGGCTGTCTTGATTCTAACCCTGGCAGCTCTGGGGTATACCCACAGCCACAGGTCTTCCACAGTACCATTGATACTGATGGGAATCTTGCGGATTTGGTTATCGGCTGCTACCACTTCCATGCGCCAGAAATTCTCGGCAGATACATTATCGCCGGTTGCCTGTGCGTCAATGGCAGTGTCGATGCTGGTCTCGTAGGTAGCTGACGTTGCGCTCCATGCGATTTTGGTCACACTGGACGCATCCAATGTATACATGGTTGGATGCCAACTGCGAGGTGAAGAAGCGCCGTGAACATCGAATACCTTGGTAGGTAGTCCACGGAAATATGCTTCCCAGGCCCACTGCTCAGCAATCCGTCCGTTCCAGATAGCCAGCAATCTCTGACGTTTCTGAAGCAGGTTGAATGCTTCGAGGTAATGGGATTCCAGCTCCTTCAAAGGGAAGGGCACACCATGACGGGCTGTCGCAAAATACACAGCGTTGTCATTAGTGTCGATGGGTTCTTCTGAACCTGAAAGGGTTTCCCCTTCGTAAGTTCCTTCGCCATCGAGCTGCTGGGTCACACCGAATTCGATGTATTTAGCACCGATTTTCAGCTTCTTGGTTTTCCTGACCATTACTGATTCAGGAGCGGGACCGCCTTCACCCTGCTCAAGAGCAGAGTCCACCGCGAGAGAGTCCCAGAATGTCTCGTCGATGTATTGTTCCTGCAGGTCCGTTTCAGTGGCCTTCAGGACAAGGTTTGGATTAATTACTGTGTCTGTACCCATTGTACAATTCCTCCGTTAATGATTATGTACCGACCTTAAGGTCACCCCTTCTAAGTTTTTCAAAAAAGAGTTTACGGTTGGTACGTGACATATTTTTGACGTCGTTTTCCGTCTTCGGAGCTTTAAAGGCATCTTGATTTTTGTTGATTTTCTTATCTCTAAGATTGGGCTGCAACTTCTTTGCCAGGCTTGCGACCAGATTCTGCTTCGCGTTTCTTCCTGCCTTATTACTCATCTCCAGCAGGCTGCCTGAAGTTACAATTTTTTTGGAAAGGAATGCAATTACATCAACGGGGCCACGTTTAATCCCCATCTTGGCATACCCCTCATTAATCTGCTTCAGAGCGCCCTTACGGACAGCTAATATTTTCTGAAGTTTCTTAAATTCAGAGTGTACCTCTTTTTTGAGTTTGCCATCAGCGCCAATAGATTCCTTCCAGATGGTCGCCGGGTCCTCTTTCAGCTTGACGTTCTCGTCAAACCTACCGATTTGGTCGGAGATTTCCCTGGCATCCTGAAAGGTGTTGGTGATTATCTGTTTTTGCTGGGTTTGCTTTGCAAGGCCGTTAACATACTTACCAACTTTCTGCATATTTACATTCTGCTCCTCGTACTTCGCTTCCAGGTTGCCCTGGATGTGACTTACAAGGGAGGGAATGAGGTCCTTAAACTGCTGGGCCCCGATGTAACCATCATTCTCGATTTCATCAAGAGCAGTTTTCATATCTGCAGGAAGTTCATTGCTAACAACTTTTTTGGAACCTTTGTCTGCTGGTTTCCCATTGTATTTGCCACCATCGGCTTCTGCCACCTGGCCCATCCAATCGGGAATAGGAATATCAAAGGATTCATAAAGTCCCTTAAGTCCCTCGGGACTCTGCAGCCTGGAAGATATATCAGCGTCGATACCATCAAGAGTACCAACCATCTGCTCAATCTTTTCAGGTGTGTCAAGTCCCAGTTTTGTTGCTCGGTTCACAAACTCACTTTTCTGTGATGCGTGGTGCGTCAGATTCTTGATAGCTGTAACAGCGTCTTCAACAGAATCTGCCTTTTCCAGGTGAGGCCCAATAACCTTAAGAAGTTTGGAGTCAATGTCGTCCTCCCCACTGTCGTCAGGTTCGGTGTTATCGTCACCATCATTTTTGTCTTTGCCTTCATCATCGGACTTTGAGTCGGAATCATTTTTGTCATCCTTGTCATCGCCCTCATCCGATTTTGCCTTCGGAGTCACATCCTCACCCTTCTCTTTCAAATAGGCATCTATATCTTCGTCGGATTTGAATCCATTACTCAGAGCAATGCGTACACGCTTTGTTTCGGTCGCGTTCAATTTGAAACCAGAGCGGTCAGCGCCCTCGTTCAGCTCAGCCAGGCTCCGGTATTCTTCAGGTTCGGAGTCATCCCCCTTACCATCATCATCACCTTTGTCTGGACTTCCGGAAGAATTCTCTGGAGTTACCTCATCGTCTTTAACAGAATCATCGTCTCCACCAACATCCAATAGGTTGTCGACTTCAGACGGTTCTATGTTATCGTCGCTGTCAGTTCCACTGATTTCTTCTAATACTTGTTCAGCTGTTTTAGCCATTGATTCTCCTTAATGGGGTTACCCGTAGGTCCCATGTATAAAGGGTTTTTATAAAAAAAGTCATCATGCCCTCGCGTTTGCCGCCGGCTGTGCAGGTCCAGCTGCCGCTGCAGCCTGGGCTGTCTCAGCCTCTGCCTGCTGCTGCTGGATGGCTGACTCATCCAGGATACCCTGGTTGGCCTGCCACTGTTTAATTTTTACGAGCATCTGCTTTTTGTGCTCGGGTCCGACGTTGTCCAGGGATTCAATTATGCTGGTCAGGTCCTGGACGAAAGTGGGGAGTCCTATCTCACCAAGAGCCCGAGCCACTTCCAGGGAATCTGCCAGGCGCTGGCGCTTAGCTGTCTCTGTTACTGGTGCCTGGGTCTTGTAAACGGTGTATAGGCCTTGCGCTGGGTCATTTAAAATTCCTTCGGTGGTCTGCTGATTAACTATCAGCTGCTCGGGGTCCTGCCCCTCAATCCCCTCAATCATCATGATTTTCTCAGTGGTCCAGAATTGCCTGGTAAAGGCATACAGGTTGTCAGCCACCACATCCTGAAAAAACTTGAAATACTCGGTGGAGGACAACAACTGGTTTTGGGATTGTTCGATTTGAAGCTGAAAGAGGGCTGCGGGTGAACCCTTCTGGGCCTGGCCCTTCATAATGGGCTCAGCTCCGGAGATATCCTTCATTACGTCCAAAAGGACTGATTCCAGGAAGGCACCGCCATCAGCGAAGGCTGTCTCTCCACCAGGGACCGGGGCAATTCGCTCGGCTTTTATGGCCCCATCAGCCACAACGCCGGTATATCCAGCCTGGTTGCGTTTGGTGTCAAACTTGTTTTCCTGGACCTCATCGCCTTCAAAGGCTCCCCGTTCTCTAAGCATCCCCCCGTTGGCTGCGGTCTGGAGATGATGCATAAGGGCTGAGAGAATAAGGTTGCGCATCTCATTTAATGAGGTGACTCCGCGAATTGCTCCAACTGACTTACCAGCCACCTGGATGAAGACGCACCGGACAACAGGCCAGCGCATGACACCCAGCTTATTGGGGTGAAGGGGCTGAAAGTCTGCAGCCTGGTTGTATACATAATGGTCTTCTGATACATCAGGAATAATTACAATTTCCCAAACCTCTTCGACGTCCAGCTCCAGGACTTCCATACCCATGGTTTTAATCATGGTTTTTGTGATGCTGCGTTTGTCAGCCTTGGTGTATTCCTGGACCACATTGCCCTTGGCATCTGTGATGAACTGTTTGGTTTCATACTTTTTATAAATCCGTTTTACCCCCAGGAGCAGGCCGTTGGAATTCACAATGGTCTGACCGTCCCGGTTCCTGTAGGTGTTCCTGGGCCTCTCATCATTGAAAGTCTGGGCGGGGCTGTAATGGTCCAGGCGCTCTTCAAACTCCTTAATCATGTGCTCCCTGAATACCCTGGCTATCTTTTTAGGGTTAATCCAGAAAGGCAGGTCAATGAATTCAGCATCCAGCATTTCAATGGGGTCTTTAAAGTTGGCATCGGGGTAGCATTCAAAAGCATCTTGGACAGCGAAGGCAGGGTCAATCTCTCCCATACCGTTGTGCTCGGGGAATATATGCAGAAAGCCTTCATCGCACACAGCTGCCATCCCGTAGGTCTCTGATTGGTAGTGGTGCAGGTCCTTGGTGTTCTTAATCCAGGCATGCATTTTATTGTGTTTCTCAGCGCCGGCAAAGTCATCGGAGCCCACCTGGACAAACTTGATATCTTTTTTATTGCGCCTGGCGTATCCGTCCAGGGTCTTCCAGATTGAAAGGGTTTTGTCAGCAACGATTGAAGCCAGCCCTATTACTGTGCGCTGGTTCTGGGTCTCTTCCTCCCAGTGTTCCTGATGTACGAATCGGATTGACTTCTCTTTAATTTTGTCAACCTCGTCATGCAGGCGCCGGTTCTCCCAGTATGATTCGAGTACGTTCTTCGCCAGCCTCAAATCAGAGATTGGGTCCTCTGGCTGCATATCGACGTACAATCGTGTGAGAGATTCACCTGCCATGATTCCAAGTTAGCGGATAATTTTTGAGAAAGCGAGATTTTTATTGCCTGAGTCAATGTTTCTGCTTACTTTGTGTAGCATCACACATTGTAAAGGAGTTGTAATGGATGTATTGCAAATAAGACCTTGCCCCAAAGGACTGAAAAAAAAGGTGCTGGACCACATGGCTGAGATGGAAGGCAGGTATACCAGCCAGACACATTTCCTGATTGAATCCATCCACACACAAATCGAATACGACAAGCAGCAGCTCATCCGAGTCCAGCCGCTTAAAAATGTTCCGGTACAATAAATACGGCAACACCAAGGTGCCCTGCAGGCAGCTGGGTGCCAAGTGCAAAAAGAAGCACGACTCCAAAGCAGAGGCAGAACGCTGCAATAAATTGGCCATAGCAGAGAGAGCTGGCCGGCTGACTTACAGGTCCCAGGTCCGATTTGATTTGGTCGTCAATGGATACCTGGTCGGATATCATGTGGTGGATTTTGAGATTACCTTCAATGGCGAAACCTACGTTGAGGACGTAAAAGGGGCAGTTACGGCTGATTGGAGAATCAAGTACAAACTTTTTATTGCATTATTCCCGAAAATTCGGTATGTTGTAAACTTCGGAGGTAATTTTGGAAAAGGGAAAAAACCCAGGATTCAGAAAGCTAAAGCGAAGGTCGCACCACAGGAAAGCCTCCCCCTCACCTAAAAAACGGAGAATATTATGTCAGCAGGAACACAATCGGTAGCAGCCGCAGATACAGCTATCTGGACAGGTGCTGGAAGAGGTTCGTCATACGGCGCATACGTTTCAAATCAGCATGCCACTCAAGGCGTGTGGCTTACTTTTGGTGGAGCTGCAGCGGCTTTGAATACTGGCCTTCTGATTCCCCCAAGGGAGACGGTTTTCATCGCACCTGAGTGGGCAGAGAAGTCCTGCAGAGGCTTTGCAGAGACCGGAGCCACCATCATCGGCTATGAGCGGATAAATCCGTAATGCCAGGTAGAAAGACCGGGTGTTCTACTGGGCTGTCCAGGCGCTTTAGCCTGGGCTCCAACACACCCCGGAGAAAGTCCGGGGGCGTCAACAAGGTCAGTATTAAGTCCACCAAAAAGCGGAGCACAGGTTCCAGGAATTACCTGAAAAACCTTAAACGACGCTCATCTTAGTGCGCCAGCGGGTCATACTCACCATCCTCCTTCTTTTCCTTGGGATAGGCACCTTCGTAATCGGTAGGCTTCTTTTGTGGCTCTGGAATGTGCCCTACTGAGGCGCCACGCAGCCCCATCGCCACATCATCCAGCAAATCATCATGGTCCAGGTTCGGGAAGAAATCATACTGGCTTATAAAAGTCTCAACGATATTAATTGTCTGGGGCAGGCCGTCATCCGGATTGGGCCACTTCCTTTTATACCAAATGGGTTTATTAGGCAGGAAGAACCGGCCCTGCATGAATACCGGCTGGATGGATAGGATGTAATCGAACTTATTCTGCTTGCGGTGGCTCACTTCATGAATCTCGAAGTAGTAATTTTTAAAGGGCATCTGCCTTTTAATCCAGAATGCATCAGTATCCTGGAAGGCAATGGTCTCATAGATAACATTCTTAATGCCCCACTTTTTCGCCATATCGAATACGGCGTCAATCCTTTCCTTGGGATTCATTTTGTCGTGAACACCATCTGCCAGGTAGAAATTCCAATCAGAATCAACCGCCAACGCCAACATGGCCGTGAAGTCAGATTCCTTTTTCTGCTTATTGGCAGGGTCCACTATCAGAACCCATGAAAGGTAGGTGCGGTCCAGGTTCACATGGTTAAAAGGCTCGTAATATCTGAGCCATTCCATCTTGAATTTCTTATCACCAGGGTCCTGGGGGTCCAGCTTGTACTGACATTGGTATTTGTAGTTGCCGATTTTCATCCTGGTGCGCTCCAGCATCTCTTTTGAGAACACGCCAGGGAATATGACCTTGTCATTCTCGATATCCCGGCGCAGGTAGACTGCCCAGAAATCATCCTCCAGGTACTGAGCATAGGCGTCCTTCAAATGGTACCGGGTTCCAACCAGGTGGATGGGGTCATCAGGGGTTTTCTGCAGGGGCACCAGGTACTGCAGCTGGTCCTCGACCTTTTTCATCTGCTCTTCATTTTTGGAGATTTCCTGGTCCACAATATCATCGCCGAGCAAGTGGTCGAAGTGGTCACCAGTAGGGATATTCTGCAGAAGGCCGAATATTTTTACAGTGGGCTCCTTTTTCTGGATGCCCTTTTTGGTGCGGCGCACATTGAATTCATCAGAGGTCCATTTATCGCTGTACCGCTTGGGTTCATCATACAGGATATCCGGAAACAGCTCTTTAAGCAGCTCGTTTTTCTCCAGCTGGTTTCTGATTTCCGTGGCAAACTTACGGGCGTTCTTCATGTCCCCTGAGAACAGCCCCACGGACGTATCCTGGTCTTTTAATATCCATTGGATACATCTGCCTATGGTAGCAATAGTCGACTTGTAATGAGCCCGAGGGACCAGCAGGAGGGTGTTTATTTTTTTCTTCTCACCCCAGGCCAGGAAGCGGCACATATCATTGTGCAGGGGCTCCTCCATCTTTTTGTACCCCAGGATTTCATAGCACAGATAGAACAGGTCCTTTTGACACAGGGAGCGCATGAGGTTGGTGGCTGCCAGCTCCCCGTATTTCTCATCGGCTTTTACTCTGTCAATCTCTGCGCGAAGGCCGGCTATCTTATTGTGTATCAGCCAGCTGGGTATGAAGTGGGTGTCAGGAAGGGCCTGTTTAGAGACCTCTTCCTGTTCGGGTGGCTCGAAGATGTATTCCACTAGATAACGATACCCCAATCGTTTGCGAGTGCATCTGTCTGACTGCACAGCCATGGCACTACCTGGTCGTCGGCGGTCTTCATGTCGATGTGGCCGTGGTAATTGATTTCGGTGCCTTCAGGGTAGATGCCGAGCAGCGGTGGCCGGTTAACCTTGAAAACAGAGCCAGGCACCAGGAATATAAACATCCCCTTGCCGTTCCATCCGGACCTTGATACCCTGTGCCCCTGCTTCAGAAGGTGCAGGGCAGCTCCATAATTCAATTCACCAGGCTTCTGGTAGGCAGCCTCGAATGTTTCTTTCGGGCTCCAGGATTCATAGCCATCCGGATACTTAACCAGGTAGCCAGCTCTGAGTGGGTCCTCGCCTTCCGGCTGTTTCCAACCCCGGTATAAATTGTAGTCGCCCAGGGTCAGGGGTTTGGCGGTAATTTGTTTTGTTCCAATATACATTTGCATGTTGTTCCTTTGGTTGATGTTAATAATTTTTGTTTCTCAAGTTCAATTCAACAGCCTTCGCCTGAACAGCGTCCACCTTTTCTTTTTGCTTGACAATGCTTTCGGGCGTAGGGCGTACTGCATGACCACCAACGTCCATGCCGCCGGGTATAATCCATACATGAGGAAGTCTTGCTCGGTCATCATCCAATAGCGCAGGGTCTTTTTTTCTTTTCACCAAATCTCCCGTCATTTTGCTCCTTTGGTTAATTGTGGTGGAGACGGCCTAAACAGTAACTGTGGTTAATGTTTATCCAGAGGCCGTCTCCGTGGTGATTAAGCTGATTGGTTCTCTGACCACTTCATGAAGCCGTCAAGGATTACCGAGTCACCCTTGTCATTCATGATAGGCAGCCCTTTGTATACATGCTCCCATAGCATGTTTGAGAGCATGACGTCATTGGTGCCGTAGTTGTACAGCTCAGCAATTTTGCCGTCCTGCCAGAGCCGGGGCGCTTCTGCACCCTTGCCACTCTTGCCCACTCCAAAGGTCGCCTGCATGATGTTGTCCAGGCTCCAACCTTTAGTCGGCGTTTCCTTCCGGATGTTTCCCAGTATATCGTAGCACTTACCCGCCATCCCGGTCTTCTCAGGCAGGCCCAGGCGCACCAGGGTAGCCTTCAGCAGGGCAATGTCAAATCCAAATATATTGAATCCGATTACCAGGTCAGCTTCAGCTATCAGTCTAATGAATGCTGGCAGGTTGTTCTCATCAAAATAGATATACTTCTTCAGCCAGCTGGCGTAGGCTACCAGGACCGAAATGCCCATGCTCACATGGTCTTTCCAGCCCTCGCAGTATTCGTAAACGGGGTCTTTTTCTTCATCCTTCCCCTGGATGCACAGCTTTATTTCTGTGTCAAAGTTGAGTATTTTCATGTTGTTGTTCCTTGTTAATTGTTAATCGATTTTAATTCCGATAACATCCTCCTCCTGAATCCAGTTCAAGAGGTGGGTGTTCGGTATGGTGGTTGCTCTACGGACGAAAATCTCATCCCCAGGCTTGAGCTCGACACCCACATCGCCGCCAACGCTTGTGACAATCATGCTATTGATTGACTTTTTCGTTTTGGCTTCGTCGGGTATGTATAGACCGCCCTCGGATTTCTCCGGGTCAATCATCTTGCCCACGATGAATTTGCCCATCGCCTTGCAGTCTGAGTCCTTCAGGCCGTCGTCATTCATTCTGTGGCCGTCACTATTTTGGCATAGTCCAGGGCTACAGTGACTTTCTTGTACAGGGCAGCTGCCTGGTCGTCCATCATCTCGCCGTCCTGGATGAGCTTGTGAAGGGCTTCTACTTTGCCCAGCAGGGTGGGGGCTTCTTCTGCAGGCTGTTCGGGTTCCTCTTCTGCATTCAGCAGGTCATCATCTGACTCGCCTGCAGGGGGAGGTGGGTCGGTCACAGGGTCAGGGCCGGGGTCAGCGTCTGCAGGGCCTCTGCCCTCACTGTCGCCTGCCGGTGCAGGTGAATCTGCAGCCTCAGAGCCAGGGCTCTCGCTCCCTTGGTCCTGTGTCGTAGGGGGGCTCTCCTCCGTGGGGCTGTCGTTCTCGGTTTCGTCTATCATCGTTACTCCTTTGTTTATGGTTTACGGTTGAATAAAATGCACTCGCTGCCGCGATAAATACAAAGCACAATGTAACTATCATGCCAGCAACTTCAAATAATAGCTCGGATTCTCTCACTTTAAGACTCAGCTTTCTTTGCGGATTCGTCCTCCAATATCAGCAATCGAATCATCCGGTAATCGCCCTCTTTTAAATCATCAGGCAGGTTATCAAGAAGAATGCCGTACAGGTCCAGCTCCACCTCTTCCTGTAAAAACTCTTCATTCTGGTCCACCTTGGTAATCATCTGGAGCCTTACATCCAGGTCTTTAATATTCTTTTCGATGTATACCCTGAGCTCAGGATAGCGCAGCTTTTTGGCTTCCTCACTCAATTCAGCCAGGTGCTCTTTTTCAAATCCAATCGCCTTGTAAATGGATTTAGCCTCAGCTGTGAGCATCACGCGATTCTTATCCAGGGCGTGTGAGAACTTCACATTCCTGTATTCCAATAGGGCCTTGCCGTTGATGTTGTGCAGCAGGTCCATCATCTCTTCCCTGGTTATTTTCTTTTTCATGTTGTTGTCCTTCTGGTTAAGGTGGCTAAAAAATAAGTCATACGGTGCTAAATATCCAAGTAATTTCTTCTAAAAAGCTCACTTTCTTTTCTTTTTCCGTTGCCGGGCCTGGGTTTTTTTAGCCTCAGCTCTCTTAGTTCTCCCCTTCTTGACGCGACTTTTATAGGCCTCGCCAGCTCCGCCTGGTTTCAGCTTGTGTCTCGGAGTTAATTTCATACCTTGTACCCCCTGCCAACTAAATATTCCCTGCACTCCGCACACAGCTTTCTCTGTCTGGGCGGTGGGGGGGCCGGTGTCTGCTGCAGGCGAACACAGTGAGAACAGAACCACTCGTAGACTTTATTTGCCATCTAAAAGGTCCTGCTTTTTCAGCCACTCATCAAAGTCAATGAACTTCACTTTGCCCTGAGTCTTCTTGAAGTTCGCCTGGACGGCCATCAGGTAATAGCCCCTCAGCATGAAGCGCATGTATTTTTGTACGTCAATCTCTTTCATTCCTGCCCCCTCTTTTTATCGATGTGTCGTGCAAATACTTTGGCGGCTGTCGCATCTTTAACAACAGTGCCATTCACTGACCAGGACCCATCATCATGGTGCTTACATTTGACTCTCCATTGCCTGGAGATAGTGCGAGCTATTCCGTTTTTAGTTGCCATTCATTCCTCCTGTTTGTGTTGGGGCTCCAAGGGGGTTAAAAATCGTCTTCACCAAATCCCATATAATCGTCATCAGCATCACAATGTTCGCAATACTCTATACCGTCACAATAGGGGCATTCTTCTTGCTGTTCATCGTCCATCTATTCCCCCTCAGAGTATTTGGCTAAAAGTTCGGCTAGTTTGTCGGTTATCC
>Ga0255048_10001157_pt1 | contig 19030 bp, 14 predicted proteins | sample JV7_2_2_MG_FD_183619 | JGI IMG/M metagenome (GOLD analysis project Ga0255048, IMG submission 183619) | Seawater microbial communities from Jervis Inlet, British Columbia, Canada - JV7_2_2 | ecosystem: Environmental > Aquatic > Marine > Inlet | place: Canada: British Columbia | collected 2016-10-06
TATCGCCGTCCTCGACCGAACCAAGGAACCAGGCGCCACCGGAGAGCCACTCCTACAGGATGTCATCACGGCACTGTTCGACTCCGGTCGAGTGATGCCTCGTGTGATCGGCGGGCGATACGGTCTTTCGTCGAAGGAGTTCACTCCCGCCGACGCCAAAGCGGTTCTTGATGAGCTCCTTCTTGACGAGCCGAAACGACGGTTTACCGTCGGAATCAACGACGATGTCGGTGGGCTCTCGCTTGAGGTAGATCCCTCGTTCAAGGCTGAGCCTGACGGTGTGCTTCGAGCCATGTTCTTCGGTCTCGGTAGCGATGGCACGGTTGGCGCCAACAAGAACACCGTGAAGATCATTGGCGAGCACACCGACCAGTACGCCCAGGGCTATTTCGTCTACGACTCGAAGAAGTCTGGTTCGACAACGGTGTCTCATCTTCGATTCGCCGACGCCCCTATCACGTCAACGTATTTGGTTGACGACGCTGCCTTCATCGGGTGCCACAGCTTTGGCTTGCTGGAGAAGATGGACGTGCTGGGGAGAGCAGCCGCTGGAGCGACCGTGCTGCTCAACAGCCCGTACTCCGCCGACGAGGTCTGGTCGTACCTTCCCGTGGAGGTGCAACAGCAGATCATCGACAAGGGACTCCGGCTCCATGTCGTGGATGCAGACGCGATCGCCGTCGCTGCCGGCATGGGGCGGCGCGTCAATACGGTTCTTCAGACCTGCTTCTTTGCTCTATCGGAAATTCTTCCAACCGACGAGGCGATCGAGGCGATCAAGACCGCGGTGCGCAAGACGTACGGAAGGCGCGGCGAGGTAGTGCTGCGTCGCAACTTCGAGGCGATCGATGGGGCCGTCGCCGGCCTTGCCGAAGTGACGATCCCGGATGCGGTGAGCGGTGATCGAAAGATGCGTCCGCCGGTGCCGGTGGGCGCACCGGTATTCGTCACCAACGTCACTGCTCCCATCATCTCGGGGCTCGGCGATCTGCTGCCGGTGAGCGCCCTGCCGATTGATGGAACCTTCCCGACGGCGACATCTCAGTACGAGAAAAGGTCGATCGCTCCCGAGATACCGATTTGGGATCCGGATATCTGTATCGACTGCGCCCGGTGTGCGCTGGTTTGTCCACACGCAGCCATTCGCCTCAAGTATGTGACCGAGCACGATCTCGCCGGTGCTCCGGTGTCGATCCTGAGTTGTGCGACCCGGGGTAGGGACTTTCCCGACCATCGCCTCGTTATCCAAGTCGCGCCCGACGATTGCACCGGGTGTGGCGTATGTGTCGATATCTGTCCGGCAAAGAGCAAGGAACAGGTCAGGCACAAGTCCATCAACATGGAGCCCCAAGACGAACACCTCGATTTGGAGAGGGAGCGATTCGATTTCTTCCTCAGCCTTCCTGAAATCGACCGGCGCGAAGTTGCTATCGGGACGCTCAAGGGATCGCAGGCCCTGCGGCCACTGTTCGAGTATTCGGGAGCCTGTTCGGGTTGCGGAGAAACTCCTTACATCAAGCTGGTGAGCCAGATGTTCGGCGATCGCCTGGTAGTGGCCAACGCCACTGGCTGCTCCTCGATCTATGGGGGCAACCTCCCGACGACGCCTTGGGCCGTGGACGAAGACGGCAGGGGTCCGGCGTGGTCCAACTCACTGTTCGAAGACAATGCCGAATTCGGCCTCGGGTTGCGATTGGCAGCCGATCAGCGATATTTGGCCGCTCGTATGGCCCTGGCTCGGCTTGGTGGAGTGCTCGGCGACGGGCTTGTTGATGGGCTCCTTGGCGCCGATCAGGAGTCCGAAGCCGGCCTATTCGATCAACGAGCCCGGGTCGCAGCAGCGCGGGAGCGGCTTGAAGCAGATGGGTCGCCGGTCGCCAAGGAGGCGTTGCCGCTGTTGGATGCCCTCATTCGCAAGAGCGTGTGGATCATGGGTGGTGACGGCTGGGCCTACGACATCGGATTCGGCGGCCTGGACCACGTGCTCGCAAGCGGTCATGACGTCAACCTTCTCGTCCTCGACACCGAGGTGTATTCGAACACCGGTGGTCAAGCGTCCAAAGCGACACCGCGGGCTGCAGTGGCCAAGTTTGCGGCGTCGGGCAAGGCGACGGGAAAGAAGGATCTCGGAATGATCGCCATGGCCTACGGCAACGTGTACGTGGCCCAGATCGCCATGGGCGCCAATATGACTCAGACCGTCAAAGCCATCGACGAGGCAGAGTCTTACCCCGGCCCCTCGCTGGTTATCGCCTACAGCCCTTGCATCGCTCACGGCATCGAGATGTCGGAGATGATGACGCATCAGAAGGAGGCGACGTCGTCAGGGTATTGGGAGCTCTATCGATTCGACCCGCGATTGGCTGCGTCCGAGGAACATCCGTTCAAGCTCGACAGCCGCGCCCCGTCGACGACCTTCAAGGACTTCGCGATGAAGGAAGCCAGGTTCTCGATGCTCGTGCGCTCTGACCCGGATCGGGCTGCAGAGCTCATGGCCGCGGCTCAGGAAGACATTGACGAGCGGCGCCGCTACTACGAACAGCTCGCTGGGCTCGAACGGGGCCTACCGGGCGAGGAGGTCACATTGTGAGTCCGGATCTGAAGACGACCTACCTCGGTATGGAGTTGGCGAATCCATTGGTGGTGTCGGCGTCACCGTTGGGCCGTGACATCGAGCGGCTCATCCGCCTTCAGGAGGCTGGAGCCGCGGCCGTAGTCCTCCCGTCGTTGTTCGAGGAACAGATCGACCATGAGTCGTATCAAGCGCACGCGGTGATGGAGCACGGGGCCGAATCGTTCGCCGAGGCTCTGTCGTATCTCCCTGAGATGACGTCTTACAACACCGGCCCTGAGCAATACCTGAAATTGGTCCGCCGCGCTCGACGAGAGTTGACCGTTCCGGTGATCGCGTCTCTCAACGGCGCCTCGTCGGGCGGGTGGACCAGCTACGCCACACAGATGGTTGAGGCCGGTGCTTCGGCCATCGAGTTGAACATCTATTTCGTCGCAGCCGATATGGACGAGTCCGCCGAGCAGGTGGAGCAGCGGTATCTCGACATCGTCGAGGCGGTCAGGAGTGTGATTGAAGTTCCGCTGGCAATAAAGGTCGGCCCATTCTTCTCGTCGATGGGAAACATGGCTCGACGGATTGTGGAAGCCGGGGCGGACGGGTTGGTGCTGTTCAACCGCTTCTATCAGCCCAATATCGATCTGGAGAATCTCAAGGTAGTTCCCGACCTCGTCCTGAGCACCCAAGCCGAGATGCTGTTGCCGCTGCGCTGGATTGCCATCCTCCACGATCGGGTCGACGCTTCACTGGCGGCCACGACCGGAGTCCATGACGGTTTCGACGTCATAAAGCTGCTCCTCGCCGGGGCCGACGTCACGATGATGGCCTCAGCGCTTCTGTTGCACGGACCGGCACGAATGCGCGAGGCGATCGACACGCTCTACAAGTGGCTCGATGACAACGAGTACGAGTCTGTTGAACAGATGAAGGGCTCGATGTCGTGGCAGGGGGCACCGAATCCGTCGGCGTTCGAACGGGCCAACTACATGGAGCAGCTCACCACCTTTGCCCTACCGCGCGGCTGAGCAACGCGGGGCCAGTTAGAGCGCCATCCCGAAGACCGTGATGCCGCCGGTCTCGAAACCGCCGCGGCGAAAAGCTTGCGTGAGCCAATCCACCGCAGGGAGCATTGCTCGCATCGTGTCGGCTCCAGAGTCGGCTGCGCGCTCTACGAGTGCTCGCACCATCGGTCGTGCATCCTCGCGTCCGGTCTCGATCCAGTGGACATCGAAGCGGTTGTCCCTCCGTATCTCAGCGATCGCCCACCCGGTGCGCCCTTCCCACAGCGCTCTTTGCTGAGCGGCAGCGACGAGATGATCGATCGTCACTCGTTGCCAGGTCCAGCCGATTGGAAAGAGTCCATGGGCCGCTCTGGCCAGTTCGCCGCCGCTCCATGAGAGGAGGGCTAGTTCGGCTTCTGACGAGTGGGCCGGTTTCAGCGCCTCGGCGCCCTTTACCCGCATCCCACCATTCCCTTCCGGCACAGGTGAGGAATCACCGACACCTCGTTGTGCCCAGATCCATTCGCCCAGCGGTCGAAATCCTGCCTTGGTGACCTGGCTGCGTGCTGGCTCGTTCTCTTCCTCGACGGCGAGGCGAATGACGCGGGCGCCAGCGTCGCGCGCCCATTCCCATGTGGCCTCGCCGACGGCACTTCCGATCCCGGTGCGACGGTGGTCAGGGTGGACCCGCATCGCGCTGGACCACGCCTCGGTGGGTGATACCAGCTGAGCCCGGCCGATGGCGATAGCTCGGCCGTCCACCTCGGCGACCATCACTTCGGTCTGATCGTCATCGAGCCAATCGAGAAATGAGTCTCCGACATAATCACCCCAAGTGAAGGTGTCGGCGGTCCACGAAACGATGTAGTCATGATCCTCGGGAACCGCGGTCCGGATTGTGAAGGTCATTGCCCCGCGAGAGTATCTCTGAGTACTCAGTGCTCAGCTAGTACGCGGCTAACTCTGCTGCGCGCTCCACTATTCCGGCCGTGGACGGGTAGACCTGATCTTCTAGGGCGCTCGAATAGGGGAAGGTTGGAATCTCGGGCGCCGTATAGCGCTCGACTGGTGCGTCGAGCCACTCGAACGCCTTCTCGGCGATTTGGGCTGATACCTCCGCGCCAAAGCCGCCAAAGCCATTGTCCTCGTGGACGATGAGGATCTTCGAGGTCCGCCGCACCGATGCCTCGATCGTGGCCCAATCGAGGGGGCGGATCGACCGCAGGTCGACGATGTCTGCGTTGATTCCCTGTTCGGCGAGAAGGTCGCCGGCTTCGACGGCGAAGTGCGCCATCGCTCCGTAGGCCATGATCGACACGTCGGTGCCGACTCGGCGTACTGCCGCCGTTCCGATGGGCACGCGGTGCTGGCCTTCGGGCACGGCCCCCTTGGCGAGGCGGTACAACTTCTTTGGCTCTAGAACCATCACCGGATCGGGATCCTCGATGGCCGACCACAGCAAACCTCTGGCGTCGGCCGGTGTCGATGGGATGACAACCTTCAACCCGGGGACGTGGGCATAGAAGGCCTCGATCGATTGGCTGTGATAGAGGGAACCGTGGATCCCGCCGCCGTACGGCGTGCGGATCACGATCGGGCAATTCCAGCCTCCGGCCGACCGATAGTGGAGCCGAGCCGCTTCCGAGACGATCTGGTTGAAGGCCGGATGGATGTAATCGGCGAACTGAATCTCGGCGATTGGTTTGCCTCCAGCTCCGCCCATGCCGACGGCAACTCCGATGATCGACGATTCCGCCAGTGGAGTGTTGAACGAACGATCCCGACCGTAGGTGTCGGTGAGCCCGATCGACGCCTTGAACACGCCACCCTTGGGATCGGCCACATCCTCTCCGAATATGGACACCTCTGGATAGAAAGCCATGATGTCGAACAGCGTCTTGTTGACGGCGGTGACGATGTTCATCTCCTCGCCGCCGAGATCCTCTTCGACAGCAACGATCGCCTCGGTGTTTTCGATAGGGCGGGCGTATACGAACGCAGTCGGGTCCTCGGGATGGGGGGCAGCGTCGGCGGCCTTGACGGCAGCTGCGATCTCGACAACCACCTCCTCCTCCATCTGGTCTTCGGTCGCCTGGTCGAGTAGGCGACTCTCGATCAGATACTGCTTGAGGATTCCAATCGGATCGCGCTTTTTCCACTGTTCGATTTCGGCCGCCGGCCGGTACGAGTCGTCGTCTTCGGAGGTGTGGGCGTAGTGCCGATAGGTCATGGCCTCTATGAAGCAGGGGCCTTCGCCACTGCGAGCCATTTCGACTGCCCGGCTGGCGGATTCGTAGACCTCGACGAGGTTGTTGCCGTCGATTCGCTCGGCGTGCATTCCGTAGCCGGCGGCCCGTTCGGTGAGGTTGCCCGCTACCTCGTCGACGGCCGGGACCGAGATGGCGTACAGGTTGTTCTCGATCACGAACACGATCGGTAGCTTCTGAACTCCGGCGAAGTTGAGTGCTTCGTGGAAGTCGCCTTCGGAGGTCGAACCCTCGCCCCCCCAAACCATCGTGACGGCTCCCTCGCCCCGCCGCTTCATCTCGTAAGCGATTCCTGCTGCGTGTGGGTACTGGGTTCCGATCACCGACGAGTGACTAAAGATGTGCAACGCCGGGTGCGACCAATGGTTCGGCATTTGTCGGCCACCCGAGTTCGGATCACCAGCCTTGGAGAAGACCCCGAGGAAAATCTCCTCGGCGGTCATGCCTAACGCGAGGGCGGCCGCCTGATCGCGGTAATAGGGCAACGCCCAGTCGAGCCCCTCGGTTAGTGCTGTTGCGGTGCCGATTTGGACTGCTTCGTGCCCGGAAGAGGACACGACGAACGGTGCCCGTCCTTGCCGATTGAGCGCCCACATCCGATCGTCGATGCGCCGTGCCAACAGCATGGTGCGATAGATGCCCAGCAGAGCATCATCGGTGAGCCCCACCTCGAGGTGGTTGGCGACAGGGTCGATTCCGATCGCCACTTCGTGTCCTCCTAGTTACGGTCGTCGCCCGAGCGACGGAACAGCCGGAGGTTACCGATGTCGTGGATCCGCTCCTCGGCCAGCTCGATGGCGGTGTTGTTGGGTGTCATGCCCCGTTCACGCGATGACTCGAGCACGCGTGATGTGTTGTCGTAGATACGGTCGATGTGTGCTGCCGCCCTCTCCGTCGTGTAGCCGCGCAGCTCCTCGTTGACGTTTATGAGCCCGCCGGCGTTCACGACGAAGTCGGGGGCGTACAGGATGTCGCGGGCCTCGAGGCGGTCGCCGTCTTCAGTGGTGGCGAGCTGGTTGTTGGCCGAACCCACGATCATCTGGGTCTTTAGGCGCGGGATCGTCTGTTCTGTGAGTACCGAACCCAGCGAACAGGGCGAGAAGATGTCGCATTCGACGTCGTAAATCTCATCGGGCTCGACGACTGCAACGCCGTACTCGTTGCGTACCCGTTCCAGCGCTGGGGGATAGATGTCGGCCACAGTGATCTTGCAGCCGTTCTCGTGCAACCGTCGTACGAGATCGGTCCCGACCTTGCCCACTCCTAGGACCGCGACACGCTTCCCGCTGATGTCCTCGTCACCCCAGACGAAGCGTGCTGTGGCCCTGATACCAGCCATGAGTCCGCGGGCCGTTGCCGGAGATGGATCTCCGGATCCGCCTTCTTCGACCGGGACTCCGACCACCCATCGGGTCTCGCGTCGGATCAGTTCCATGTCGTGGGCGTCGGTACCTACGTCCTCTGCCGTGATGTAACGGCCACGGAGCGAATCGACGACGCGGCCATAGGCGCGCCACAGACGCTCCGATTTGAGCTTGCGGTGGTCGCCGATGATGACGGCCTTGCCACCACCGAGGTCGAGTCCGGCCGCTGCCGCCTTGAGAGACATGCCCTGGGCGAGGCGCAGAACGTCCTCGAGCGCCTCGGCCTCGGAACCGTAGGGATAGAAACGGGTCCCACCGAGGGCGGGACCCAGAGCCGTTGAATGAATGGCGATGATGGTTTGAAGACCGGACTCGGGATCGGACCCGTAAACCACCTCTTCGTGACCGCGATCACCTAAAGCGCTGAATACTCCCAACGGCTTACTCCTCTCAGAAGCTGGCGGGAAGCCTCCCCAATTGTAGCGGTGGCAGACCCGACCGGGCCTGGGCGAGTGGTCACAAATGATCGTTACCATCGGCCCATGGCGAAGACAGCGTTTCTCCGTGTGTATGTGCCGGTTTCGGATTCGGATGGCCCCGTGCTTGAACACATCGCCGACCGCAGTGGCGGAACCCGAGTGCTACGGCAGGGGGAGTTCGGAGTGTTCTCGGAATCCTCTCGCGATGATGCCTTCATTCTCGACGCGGACGGACATCGCTACGTGTGTCCCCGCAACCCGCGGCTACGGATGCTTGAGGGCCTCATGGCTTTTCGCAGCGCCTACGTCGATTCGTCGGTGGTTGCCTTGATTCCTGAAGCCGTGGTCGACCGCGCCGCTGCCGAGCTGGATCGACTCCACGACCGATTCCCCGGCGTCAAGAGCCACATCTTGACCTCGCCGTTTGCGATCCCACTCCGCTGGTTTTCCCTGTTCGTGCAAGACGAGCGACTAATCACCGAAGAAGACGGGCGCATGGTGGTCCGCTACAGGACCGCCTTGGCGACAGGGCTGCAGCGGGCGCGGAGGGCGGTGCAAGTGCTCGAAGATGCTGGCTTTGACGATGCAATCGTCGAGCAAATCGGCGACGTTGTTCGTTGGCTCGAAGACTTCCCCCGCGACGGCCTTGTTGAGCTCGATTACGGCGGAGTAGTGGACCTCTTTGATGAAACGGACCTGGTGCTCGATGAGACGGCCGCCGAAGTCGCGGCGTCGATCGAGGCTCTGTCCCGGGGAGACTTCGAGGAGGCCGGCGAGCACTACGCAAGCGCAGCTTCGCGTTGGGCCCACGCCCACGCCCTCGCCTATGCCAACTAGAGACACGAGATGATCGAGGCAACAAGCGGGCACCTCGATGCCGAAGACCATGTCCAGTCGATCACCCTCTGAGGGCGCGGTCTCACGCTCACTGTTCATGCCGCGGCCGGCGTTTTTCGTCGCATTGATGGTGACGATGGCTGCGTGTGGCGGGAGTCCTGGCGCTGTTGCTACGACGACTACCCCCGAGGCGGGGACGTCGACGGCCGATACCGACTGCGTCGAGATCGACACTTCGTCTCGAGCCGTCCTCTATCAAGCCGTGCAGGACGGGGCAATACCGGCCGAGATGCCTGAGCAGCTGAAGAAGTCCATGGAAGCGGTCCCGCCGGACCTGTTGACTTCCTTGCTGTATGTGGGCTGCGCGGCGGAGCGAGTCGGCGATCTGACGTTTGAGCGAACCGTGTGGACCAATGGGATCGGATTGATGATTGTCTCCCTTCAGGAGTGGCCCGGGGACGGGGCCTTGGTCGGCCTCCCCTTCGGTGGGGAGGCCCATCAGGCAGGGGTAGTACAGGTTTCGGCGGCGGACGAGATGGTCGGCGAACGCACCCGGGTCGTTCACCTGTTCGACGGAGTGAAGGTGGTGACCGTGGCGACGTTCTCTCTCACCACCCTTTCGATTGAAAAGGTGGAGGAGGTGGCGTGGGCGATCTTCGACGTCATGCCGCTCGATCCTTCGAACCGAACCGGCATCGGGGCGTCGCGCACCCTCGATGATCTTCTTGCTTCCCTTCCAACGAACCAGATTGCGATAGGAGAGCCGGACGACATCCCCGACCTGTCGCCGTTTACGCTCGCACTCGGCATGGCCCATGCCACGTACAGCGTTACCGCACTGGGCACGGTGTTGATGGTGTTCGACTTTGGTGCCGTTGGGGCGGCAGATCGCGCTGCGGCTGCCGTGTCGGGCGATGGGTACACGATCGCCCACGGGCCCTACGAAGTAGAAGGGACGCCGCGTTACTGGCAATGGGATCGACTGATCATCCAGTACATGGGCAACGACTCGGCGCTGATTGAGCGACTCGAGGAAGTAGTGGGACCTGTATTCGCCGGAGGTACCGTCGAGTCCTGAGCCGCCGGCCCGGACGGCGAGGAGCTTCGATGTGCCCCGAACCCCCTGTCAGAGGCGGAGGCTCTAGGCCACCACCTCGATCTTGATCGCCAAGGTGGCATCGAGTTTGGCGATCGTGTCGATAGCGCTCCCGCCGAGTCCCATCACCTTGACCGACGCTCCGTCGTCGTCCATGGTCACTGTGACATCCGTGCCGTCGTCACTTGTCGTTGAAGCCAACTCGAGAGCGTTGAGCGTGGCGATGCCGACGCCGGTGAATCTGAGGATGTCCTCGGTGGCGGTGACGGTACCGGCTCCCGGGTCGTTGACCGTGTCGTGACCGAAGTTCGAGCTGGTGTCGAACACGAACGTGTCCTGTGCGCCATGAGTGACGGCAGCAGCGGCCAGATTGACGTCTCCGTAGAGGGTGTCGTCTCCGAGGCCTCCGTCGATCTCGTCTTCGCCGCCGGTTATGACATTGCCGGAGCCACCATCGCCAGTGATGACGTCGTTTCCAGCATCGCCGAAGATCTTGTCGTCGCCACCCTGAGTGATAGTGCCTTTGCGCGAATCGCCATAGATGTTGTCGACGCCCTCCCCGCCGTGGATCTCATCGTTGCCCCCGGTGGTCACCGGACCCGAGTAGGTCTCGCCGTAGAGCCAGTCGGCGCCCGTACCGCCGTTGATGAGGTCCTCGCCGCCCTGGGTGACCGCACCTGTTGACGACTCTCCAATCAGGGTGTCGACACCGTCCTGACCAGTCAGCGTGTCGTTGCCCCCGGTCTGAACTGTGCCAGATTGGGTTTCTCCGTACAGGAAGTTGTCGCCGGTGCCACCGTCCATGATGTCGTTGCCCCCGGTGGTAACGGCGCCGTTGGTCGACTCCCCATAGAGGTGGTCACTGCCGCCGTCGCCGTTGAGGGTGTCGTTGCCTCCTTGGAACACTGCCGCGGACCCGGCCCCGACCTTGTAGGTCTCGCCGTGCAGCTTGTCGGCGCCGCTTCCACCATTGAGAGTGTCATCACCGCCATTGGTCACAGCCCCTGAGTAGCTCTCCCCGGCCATGATGTCGGCGCCGGCGCCGCCATTGAGAGTGTCGTTGCCGCCTTGGGTTATGGCGCCGGAATCGGTATCGCCGTACATGCTGTCGTTGCCACCTTCGCCGTTCAGCGTGTCGTTCCCGCCTAGTGCGAGCGGCTGGTTCTCATTGTCGCCGAGCATGTAGTCGCCGTCGGCCCCACCGTTGAGGGTGTCGTTACCGCCAGTCGTTATGGCGCCAGAATGCGTGTCGCCCCACATGGAGTCGGTGCCGGCCCCGCCGTTGAGGGTGTCGTTGCCGCCGGTCACGACAGCAGCCGTCTTGGTGTCACCGAACAACCGATCCGCTCCATCATCGCCATTGATGGTGTTGTGACAGCCAGAGACGATGGCGGTTTCTGAGTCCCCCGCGATCCAATCGGTTCCGGTCGTACCGTCGATGGTGTCGCTCAGGACGGTGCCGACAAAAGGTGCGATTGCCGTTGTCCCGGCCGTGGCAGTCAGAGTGCTCCCACCGGCGCACGGGTCAACCGGAGAGGCAGCCACGAACACCACCAACGCAGGAGGCGGTCCAAACTCGAACGGGGTACCCGCCGCTACGCCCGTGAGAACGACTGTGGCGCCATCGGTAAACGTCGCGGTGAGATTCCCCTCACCGTCATCACCGAACACCACATCCGGGTTCGTGCCATCCTCAGTTGGCGGGAACATGAACCCATCGGACGTTGGATCGAAGTCGGTGATCGTCAACGTCTGCAGCATCGATGGGTCGAAGGCAAACACGTCACGTCCGGGGCCGCCGGTGAGGGTGTTGTCGCCGGCTCCGCCGTAGAGGAAATCGTCGCCGGCTTCGCCGTCGAGGTTGTCATCACCGTCGTCGCCATACAGATAGTCATTGCCGTTGCCACCGGCCAAAGCATCGTTACCGGCAGTGCCGAAGAGAAGATCATGCCCAGACGATGGGGTCACAGAGACATCGGGATCGCACATGTCACCGACGCCGTCACCGTCAACGTCTTGTTGGAACGGATTCGACAGACCGACACAGTTGTCTACTGCGTCGTCCACCCAATCGCCGTCTGAATCCACCAAGACGGTGTTGGCGAACGCAGGAAACGCCTGCAACATCACCAACAGAACCCCGACCCCAACCACCGTGACGCGTCGCATCAAACCCACTCCTCAGGATCGCGAAAAGCCCCCTCCCGAGTGCCACCCGCAGTCTGAGACCTGACAGGACAGCGCCGTAGGGTCGAAAGACCTCACCCATCGTCGATCGACGATGGGACCCCTCAGTTCACCCCGGCCTGCTACATCTCCGTCAAGTCGCATATCGGACGTGTCGATGCTTTGGCTAGATATGTTGGGAATCAAGGTGCCAATTGCTCGTCGAGTCGGATGTGTTGCAATCACTGCGATGACCTTCGTCGTGCTCTCGTCATCGGTGGCGTTCGCCGACAGCGCTCATGAATACGGGGAGTCGGTGGACTATCCACTGGTCTTCCCGGTAGACGGTCGGGTGAGCCTCAGCGACACGTTCTATGGGACCCGCAGCACCGGCGATCACCACGCTCAGGATCTGATGGCTCCCAAGATGACCCCGGTGCTGGCTGCCGCTTCGGGCACGGTTGAGTACGTGAATTGGTCCCGAGACCCGGCGAGCCTCAACCCCCATCGATGCTGCACGATCGCTATCAGCCACGACGACGGCTGGAAATCTTGGTATCTCCACCTGAACAACGACACCCGTGGGACCGACGATGGTCAGGTGTGGGGAATCGTGGAGGGGATCGTTCCCGGCGTGCGGGTAGAAGCCGGTCAGCACATTGGCTGGGTGGGGGACTCCGGGAATGCTGAAGACACACCTCCTCATCTGCACTTCGAACTCTTCGACGCCGAGGGCGTCATCGTCAACCCGCTCAGAGCTCTGCTGGCAGCGTGCGGTAACTCGTGCACGGTGACCGCGGGACCAACGCGAAGCTCTACGACGACCGCCGCCGGGCCCGACGACACGCTGAGATTTGGTTCTCGGGGGAGTGTTGTCTCCGAGATGCAGCTGACTCTGGGATCCGTTGGTTTCGATCCCGGCCCGGCCGACGGGGTTTTCGGCAAGATGACCGCGACGGCTGTTGCCGCCTTTCAATCTGCCAGTGCTCTGCCGGTGAACGGCACCGTGGGACCGGCGACCAAGAAGGCGCTTGCTTCGGCCGCACCGTCGTCCGAAGTTGTGGCATCGGGTCCCGGGGCGGTCGTCGACTACGGGATCAAAGACCCCGTCGTGGTCGAACTGCAGACGATGTTGGCCAGCTCGGGTCATGACCCCGGAGGGACCGACGGCGCCTTTGGTCCACTCACATTTGGTGCGGTCCGATACTTCCAGGTGGTGGCAGGCCTGCCCGCCACCGGCACCGTCGATCAAGCAACGTGGGATGCCCTAGTTATCGCCCCAGCCATCGCGACTGCTCCCGAGACGGGTGAAGTTTCGGCCGTCGTGGTCAGCTACGCCACCCGCGGGCCGAATGTTGCCGATCTGCAGATCCTGCTGGAGGCTATTGGGTATGACCCCGGGCCGATCGATTGGACGTTTGGCCCCATGACACGCGATGCCGTCGTCCTCTTCCAGGCCGCGGCCAATCTGCCTGCGAGCGGGATAGTCGATGGGCGCACTTGGGACGCGCTGCAGGCGGCATACAGCGGCTGACGGCCGCCGCCGGAGCCTCAAAAGGCGATCTGTTTCCTCTTCATAATTGAACGCCGACAGCCGATGAACAAGGCATGACATCGACCACCTCGGCAGATCCGAACAGCGACCAGAGCACTGAGGTCCTATCCGATCCCTGGTCGGAGGATTGGGACGTTCCGACGCGTGACGAACTCGAATCACGTCACGATTCGGTCCGGCGCCACCAGAGGGAAGGCAAGATTCCGTCTCGGCGGGTATCCCAGGCCCATCCTCCCGTAGACCCTCAGAACGATCAGAGAGCTAATCGCGATCGAAGACAGGGCGACCGCCGGGTTAATGATCAGGCCGACCGACGGCTCGAGCAGCGGACTGACCAAGAATGGCAGGCCGAATACCGGCAGAGCCTCGATGAAGACGAGTCCTCACCGCCTGTTTGAGCTAGCAACCGGCCACAACTTCGGACAGTTGCTCGGGGTGGAATCTGTTCTCAGGCTCCCCAGTCATCGCTCGATCGGGTGCAGCATTCTGGCGGAGGATGCTCTGAGGCGTCTGTACACATAGAAGTGTCGAAGCACGCCGGCTCCCATCGACACCGAGATGATGGCGTAGTCCAACCTGTTCAGTCCGTTACCGACAATCGCCAGGCCCAGCGCCGCGACCACACCAAATCCAAGTAGGGCTGTAGAGCTTGAAAGGAGACCAGCGCCCGAAAGAGCGAAACGGGCAAACCCCAGGGCCACCGACGCTTCCTCGGGTGTCTCCGGCGCCCGCTTGCCAGACATGAGCGCCTTGCGGTTCGCCTTCGGGAGTCGACGCCAGGCGCGCACCGCACCAAGGTCCGCCACCCGACCAACCCGTACCTTGCCCGCGGCGTCGATCGAGACTGCCATTCTTCGCCACCGCAGGCCCCCGCGTGGGCGGGATTCGTAGACCACGTGAGTCGTCGCATCCTCGACGATGCGAAACTGCCAACCTGAATGCTCCGACCCAGCTTGAATTTGACCGACCTGAGTGTCGAGAGACGCCCTCAAATCGTGACCCGACTGGTCAGTCGTCATGTCGCCCCCGTTTCGCACCCGGCCGCGACCCGAAGCCTACGCGCCAGTCTGAGCACCACGAGTACAAGTTCCCTGGGTACCCAGGGGGTTTAGGTGTGGTCAGGGGCGGTCTCGAACCGCCGACCTCTGGTTTTTCAGATCGCTCAGCGGTAGGCCGCTGACCAGGGGTTTGACGTCATGGGCCAGTGTTCATAAGGGTTTCGTGGTCTCACGAGGTCTCGTCGATTCCCGCCTTTTCCCGGCTGGTTGTGGGGTTGGTGTGGGGCTAGGAGCGATTTCTTGCGCCAGCGTGGCCTGGGTCTAGAGAGCGAATGTCTGCGCCAGAAAACCTTCAGACATGAACACGAAATCCGTCTTCCCGTCGTTGTTGAGGTCGATCGGAGTCATCGGCGGGTGAATCGGGGGTAACCGATCGGAAGTCTGATTCTGGAAGCTGCCTCCACCCTGGTTGACGTAGAAGGCGAATACGTCATCGCCCAAGTGCCAGTCGGGTCCCCAACTGAGTTGAAGCAGGTCGATGTCGCCATCTCCTTCAAGGTCGCCAGCCCACACATCCAATCTGCCTTGGGCGATCGCCGTCTCCTGGGCCGGGAGGCGCTGCTCGGTCTCATCTGAGAATGACCCGTCACCATTGCTCATGAGTATCTTCAGGGCGAAGCCGGGGCTGTAGTCGTCAGGTGTCTGAAGCAGGACGACGTCATCGAATCCGTCACCGTCAAGATCGGCGACGACGCTGCCTTGGACCACCGTTCCAGGCTCACCGTCGGGGAGCCAATCGGCCGGTGCCGCGGTCAACCCCCCTGATCCGTCGGCAACGAGAAGATCGATATCGCCGAAGATTTCGCTCATGACCTCGCCCACACCATCGCCATCAGCGTCGACGGATACCGTCCAACTCGGACTGGCGTATCCGCCGGGGTATCGACCATCGGGCCAAAGACCCGATGCCTCGGCGGCAACTACAAAGCCCCCCTCACCATCGTTGTGCAGCAGATACGAGTTGACGCCCGAACCGCATCCAAGGTTGTTGACGAGAATGTCGATGTCGCCATCACCATCAAAATCCGCCGCGCTTGAGCCGTGTGAGAAATCAGCGATCAATGGGAGATGTGTGGTCGTGACATCGAGCAGTCGGCCATCGGGCTGTGACAGGAGCAGCCGGTTCTGTTCACATGGCCAATCCATCCAATCCTCGGCGTTCTCTTTGCCGTGATTGTTGAAGAAGATGTCGGGACGGCCGTCGCCGTTGAAGTCCTCAACCAGCAGGTCGCGCACGTTGAAGAACTCCGGCACCGGCCCGTCGACGAATGTGTCGGTTTGATCCTGGAGGTTCCCCTCTCCGTCATTGAGCAGCACCAGCGGCGGACTGGAAGCGCCCTCGTCGAGCCCCGAAGTCGCCGCTACCACTAGATCGTCAAACCCGTCACCATCGAAATCGCCGACCGCCGTTATTGAGACGCCGCTCAGGGGGCCATGCTCGATCGCCTGTGGAACCGAGTACGTGTACGGCTCAGGTTTCGGCTCATCGACGACCGAAGTGGTTGTCGTAGTGGGAGGGAGAGTTGTGGCCGGGACCTCGGTCGTCGTTGGAGGAACGGTCGTGCGGCCGGGCGCGACCGTCGAAGGAGCAGTCGAATCCCCCGAACAAGCCCCAAACAGCAACCCAATCGCTACCAACGCAACGCGACGCATCGACTCGAAACTACCAAGGTCACCAGCGTGTCGCTCAGCGACAGCCGATCCCTTCTTCAGTCACCGCAAGTGGGTCCCCCCGCCCACAGCCATTCGAGTCGGCTCCCAGCAATCTCTGCGCGATCAACAGAGTTACATCAGACGCTCTCCTGCCATACCTTCGCCAACAGGCGAGCATCCATCGAGTGGCCCATCGGACACAGCGACCACCAACTTCGGGGAGGTCTTCTCGCGTCGATACCATCGGCAGGTGCCCACAAGCCGAGTCGACCGATTCGTTCAGTCGTCGCCAAGCGTCGACAACTATTGGCGAGCCATCATCCTGTTCGGGCGAAACGTGGCCTCATACAAGTTCGCCCTCGGTCGCTCCCTCCTTGATCTAGCCGACCAGGGGACCGAATCCGTGTCCTTGGAGGAGTTGGCTGTGCCGTTCTCCAAGTACCTCACCGAACACCTCGCAACGGTCGACACGCAAGGCACATCGGCACAGAGCCGGTTTCTTACCGCCTGCCGCGAGTTCAACAACGGCGGCCTATCACACGGCCAACTCATCGAGGCGACGGCTCGTCTCGGATTCGTCAACGTCATTGACGCCTTCCACGTCGTAGGTCCCGAAGAAACGCCGGTCCGATTCTTCGCCGACGAACGGGACAGCAACCGAGGAATTAGCCTCACCGACGATCTGCACAGATTGCGAGACCACTACCAGTACCGGAACCTGCCCGCCGAAGTCGAGGCCCGGTGGCGGCTAGTCGAGAACTCCTGGCACCTCGGTATCCCTAGCCGTGCAGTCGAAGTCACCCACGACAGCGGGCTTCTCGTGATCGACTCTGGCCTTAAACGAACAACCCTCACCGGGTGCCGAGATGCCCTCAACGGCTACCAGAAAGGCCACTGCTTCTACTGCTCCCGACCCATCCAGGTCACCCCGACGGATGACGGTGATCCCGTCCATGTGGACCACCTAATCCCCTTCCGGCTGGGCAGGGAACCCGAGTTCACAGGCATCAATCTCAATGGCGTCTGGAACCTGGTCCTCGCCTGCTCAGCGTGCAACCTCTCCAAACACGACTACGTGCCCCATCGGCGGTTCGTCGAACTGCTTGAACGTCGCAACAACTACCTGATCAGCAGCCATCACCCACTCAGAGGCACGTTGATCACCCAGACCGGCACAACGGTCGATGAGAGACGCTCGTACCTTCAGACCGTGTGGCAAACAGCGGAGAACCTCCGCATCGCCACCTGGGAACCCTCCGAACAGGTGGAGGAGCAACGATGGTGACCCATCCCTGCTGGTCGGTGGCTGCAACAGAGTCCCCCGACCGGTCGGACAGTCTCTGACACCCTTGAGCGCGCACTCACGAGTTTTGGGGTGGCCCGAATTGTCGGTCGGGCTGGGTCACGTCCAGACCGCCTTTGTGCGGACCGGGAACGTAGCCGTCGGGCGGTTTCGGGAGAGCGTCGACGCAGCCTTCCGAGCAGGCATTGACGAGCAGCGGTAGCACGTCGGTGGCCACCCACAGCGATATCCACACTCGGTGCAGTCCGCAGTCTTCGAAGACGGTCTCGCACACGCTGCACGACCTCAATGACGCCGACGGCGACCACAGGGGATCGGGCGAGGCCAGCGGGTCGAGCCGCGGGAAGGGTGTCCGATAGCTGTAGCTGCCGTACAACTTTCGGGTGCTGACCGTGCTGTCAACCAGTTTGTGACAGCGAGTGATTTCATAGGGGAACCAGTGCAGTCCATCAGACGTGTAGGGGACGAAGTTCTCCAGGTCTTCCATTTGGCCGATCTCGGGCGGAATTCGCAGCAGCCAACTCCCGTACAGGTGCAGGGTCCGTACGTGCTTTAGCTTGGCGATCGACGCCGGTAGCGTGACGATCTGTTGCCATTCTTCGTCGGTCATATCGCGACCCGGGTCGAACTCCAGCCGTTTATCTGCGGCAGCCTCGTCGATCAACTCAACCAGCCGTTTCCAGCCCGCGGACTCGGTGTCCTGTAGGCCGCGATGTAACTCGACTGATGCCCATTGCTGGCTCGGCTCGTCCCATGAACCGTCGTCGCTGTGCTGTGAGGTGCTATGCCGTGAGATCGGGTTGAAGCGATCGCCGACGAATGGCCACAAATCATCGGCCGTCATCGATGACACCCAATCCGCATCGAGTCCGGCTCTCAGGCGGCTGAGTAGCGTTTCGGCTTCTGTCCAACCGACATGGTCGGGATCGAGAGAGCGCAGCACGAACTCAACACGTAGGAACTCAGCGCGAGGGTCGCCGCGCTGTTCGAGCCAGTCGGAATAGGCGACCCGAGGTTCGCGGGCCTGCGGGGTCGCCAGAACCGCGTCCACAAGCCGTCGCTCAGTGTCCGGCACCTCACCGATCTTATGCCGCTGGTCGCCTGGCGACATCCACCCGGTACTTCGATAGTCGCAATAGGGTCCCCCGACCACCCTCAAGGCTGAGGCATCCCCAGCAATCTCTGCACTCGCCAGTTGGGAGGCCTTCCCCGGCCCGAGAGGCCCCCGTCCCTTTGCCGAGCGAGCGCAGCGAGTGAAGTCTTGTGGTGAGCGAAGCGAGCCGCATCCATGGACCAAAAGAGAAGAGGGCCTTCCCCGTTTCCGGTTCGGCCCCCGTCCCTTTGCATCGTCACCGTAGCCGCCGGCCCTGGGCTTGCGTCAACTTCGAATCCCACCTCAAACAGCCGCTCCGACGAGGATGTGTCTCATCCCCGGATTGCTTCCCCACACTCTTTGATCTACACGCTCGGGCCGCCGATGGCAGAGAGGCGGCGTAGGGGGTCTCTGGCGGGCATTGAGTGTTGCTTCTGCTGTCGGACTCCCCCGATAGAGCGTATCAGTGACGCTATCTAAGAAAAGCATCACTATTGTGTCGCTGAGCGACATTGAGAGGCCCAGATCACCTCACCCGTCACCCAGACCGGGTATCACGCCGGACGAACCGCTCCCAACAAAGGGCGCA
>Ga0255048_10001158_pt1 | contig 19007 bp, 21 predicted proteins | sample JV7_2_2_MG_FD_183619 | JGI IMG/M metagenome (GOLD analysis project Ga0255048, IMG submission 183619) | Seawater microbial communities from Jervis Inlet, British Columbia, Canada - JV7_2_2 | ecosystem: Environmental > Aquatic > Marine > Inlet | place: Canada: British Columbia | collected 2016-10-06
GGCTGCGATCAGCTCTTCAAGGTGAACACTCGGTCACAGACCCGGCATCCATCTCCACAGCGACCCGGAGCACCTGAACACAGCGAGTGGTCACATGGGAAGCGGGAGCAAGCAAGACATCCCGATTCCATTCAACTCCGAGGAGGCTCAGAGCCTCTGAGAGGCTGAATACGCTTGACACGCTCAGGCAAGACCGTTGCTCTTCTTGCTTTGGAGCAGATTGACTTGAGGAATAGCCTCTGATGGGCGATAATGTGTACATATCACCCCAGTCGCTTCGGTGGCTGGGTGCGAGGCCCGCTTCGGCGGGCCTCTGCGTTTTCTCAGGTCACCAGGATGCAGGCTTCCGGAATGTTCCGTTTTGGTCGGACATGACCTCTGGCAGTTGGCACTGTGCCAGCACGGACGGTCGCAGCTGTTTGAAGAATGTTGCTTGAAGAACCCGACTTCGGTTCTTGGCTCGGTGCGGGTTCACGATGCCAACAGTGATACCGAGTTGTTGCTCTGCGATTCGTATCGGTACCCGGAGATCGGAATCGTTGGAGATCACCACAGCAACATCGCAGACGTGCTGAAACGCGTCGAGCAGGAGATGAGAGGCCAGGTTCACATCAGAGCCCTTCTCCTCGGTCTTGAGCACCTCGGCGGTCTTTGGTCCCCGCCGCGGCGGATTGACCAGCGGCATACGCAGCTGGTGCGTCAAGAAATGACCGTAATGGATCGACACAGAGGGCAGGGTTGCGAGTGCACGAAGGTAGGTGTGCTGACGTTGGGGCTGTTGCGGATCCCCAGGACGCGCCGAGACCTTGGCTGTGAAGTATCGGATCCGTTTGATGTCATCTTTGGGGAGAAGCCGATGACATAACGCTTCAAGGTCAAGCCACCTGTTTGGTGTGTCCTTGATTGCTCCGTAGTAGAGATTGAATCCGTCGATGTACACGTTGGTTGCCATTTCGGCGTGAGCCTACCCGGCTGCCTGCGGCGATCTGTTCATGCCCGAGATGCGAATCAGTGAGAGCTGTCAGCCGCCGGATGGGAGTGACGTTGTGATCATCGGAAGCATGCCGTCCTCTTGAGACCAGCGCTGCTCGTAGAAGAACCCTTGTTCGAAAAACTCCTCCGGTGTGATTCCGCTGTGCTGCATGAACTCAACATCTTCCTGTGTGATCAGGCCGTATGGAAACGAGTTCTGACCCTGGTAGTTGGGATCCATGCGTGCTGAGATGTTGGCGATGAACGAGATGCTCGCGAGCACCCCAGCGATCGAGACGGCAACCGATACCCACTTCCAGTTCCGGCTCCGGTCTTGGTTACGGCCAATTCGCATCGAGACACCGATCAGCACAATTACGAGGGCGCCGGAGACGAACTGCATGATCCAAAGCAGGTCAGGATCGCCGGGACCGAGGTAGTTCCAAGACAAGAAGAGGCCGATCGCGAATCCTCGCAGTGTCCACCACGCAGGACGCATCTCGGTCCAGAGTCGCCGAACCTTTTCTGCGTTCGCATGGTTCGAGAAGCGACGGAGGGAGTCCGAGATGGCTTCGGCCAGGGATCGTGTCGACGGGCCGTCTTCATCCAAGCCAATGGATGCTGCAAGTTCATCCACGTAGACGTGCGGTGGGCCAATTCGCTCTGCGAGTGACGTGTCGGATTCGTCCACGATGATCTCCCTGAGGTGTGACTCGAGGTCGCTCATCAGATCGGTCCGGTCCTCGTCCGGGAGGTTTCTGAGGCGGGTTTCCAGCGCCTCAATGTATGGCTGAATCTGGTCCATTGCTGGTGCCTTGTTCATCATCCGTCTTCCCCCACTCCGTTGAGAAGGCCATCGAGTGTCTCTGAGAACTCGTTCCACTGCTTTCGCGATGCCTCCAGCTCCTTTCGCCCTGACTTGTTGAGGGCGTAGTACTTCCGATTCGGTCCCTCGTCCGAAGGAACGACGTAGGACGAGAGATGTCCGCCTTGGAACAGGCGTCGAAGCGTGCCATAAACTGAGGCGTCGCCCACGTCAACAAGGCCCTTCGTTCTGAGCCTGCGCACCACCTCGTACCCGTATCCATCCTCCTCATCGAGGACCGCGAGAACCGATGGCTCGAGTACTCCTTTGAGTAGTTGTGTCGTGTCCATGACCACCCCGACAGTGCATCGTCGTCGCTATTACAGTTCACACGCTACTACGGAATACAGAGTAGCGCTACATGGGGAACGTGCCAGGACCGGATTGCTGATCCCGCGGCAGTTGGCTCGGCTCAGGAAGTCTGGCCTAACGGTCCTATTGGCTGACACGAACAAGGCATAGAAGAGGGCCCGGGAGGACACCCAAGAACGTCTCTTCCGCCTGCGTGCCCGGCTTGCATCCTGGAATACCGGCTCTTCGGATCGCTCACTCCCAGACCCGGCATCAACGCTACGACCAACCGTGGCCCAGGGTCAGCGGTTCCCGCTCACGCGTCCGCATCACATGAAGAACATCCCTTTGACACGAGGAGGCTTCGCTAGGTCGGTCTAGCGAGTTGACTGCACCCGGTTTGTCGGAGCATCGACACTGCGACGTGCTGCGGCGACCCAGAACAGAAGTGCTGCGTTTAGGGCGATCGATACACCCAAGGCGATACCCATACCGGTCCGTGTCCACATCACTTCGAGTGCCACGAAGTACCACAGGAGGAAGACTGCGATACCGATTCCGAGGCTTTGCGCTGGCCGATTCATGCGTGGTCCCCATTTCGCTTGACGCAACTGACTTCAAGGTATCACAACGGGCGTTGACCATCCATATCTGACGGCCGACTAGTCGAAGGCGGTCGTGAACGGGATGGGATGGAGAGGAATCCAACGCGGCGCATATGTCCAGAGCGACTCACATCATTGGAACAATCGGATATTCAGCACTGGGTTATCGTGTCTGTGCCGAACAGCAAGGGGTGAATGCGGTGTTTCGTCTTGGCAATGCTCATAGCTGTCTTCGCATTTATGGCCGCCGCTTGTGCCCCTGCAATCATGGCAGTTTGTGCATCTGAGTTTGACGGGATGAAGGCTGACGAAATCGGATGCACGATCAAGCATGGCGAGAATGCACCACTGGTTGTTGGCCCATTCGACGAACCAAGTGACCCGGTGATCTATGAGCCGAACGACTGGACCCTATACAAGGTGACCCGCGCCCACATGGGTGTTCGTGTCGTGGCGAAGAACGACAGAACCCAATCGGCCGCTACCTACGCGATCGACGAGCTGCCTGACGACGGGATTCTAGGAAGGCAGGGTTTCACTGATCAGGGCCATCCCGGGTTCGTCGTCGCATGTTGGCGGGGCGACGCGTGACGTCTCGACCTGCCCGGGTCCGGTGCGGTTTCGGGCTGTCGGTCATGAAACGAGCGGCTACTGCTGCGGTCACGGTCGGTCTTCGAGAAGATACCCGACCAGTGTGTCCACCTCGGTATCCGTCAGTGGTAGGGCGGGCATGATTCCTGGGCCATAGCCGGGAACGGTGAACGTGTCGGGTTCCTCGATTGATTGGCGGATGTAGTCCGAGGCGGCCATGCCCTCAATGCGGGTTGGGGCTCGTTCGGGTAGATCGGTGAGCGCTGGGCCAATCGAACCACCGGCTGAGGTGGGGATGATGGTGTGGCATCCGATGCAGCCCTTTGTGTGGAAAAGGGCTTGACCGTCGGCGACCATCGGGGTGGCGGCGGTATTGGAGGCTCCGGTCCATGTCACTGCGGTCATGACCCCCAGGACAGCTGCGAGAACCCCTGTGGCGATCAGCCCGCGGAGGCTAGTTCGCACTGTTTGGGAGACCGGTCTCGGAGCGGTCTATTCGGTGGGTGCGGTAGGTGAAGACCTGAGCTGCGAATACTCCCAAGACGATTAGCGTCGCGAGGGGCAATCCGACGCGGAGAGCACCCTCCAGGGTCACCCACTCGGCCGAACCGTGGCCTTGCGAAACTTGGATGGTTCCGAGTTCTTGGATGCCAAACCAGCCTTGGGACACCTCCCATGACCATGAGCCGGCCCAAGGGACGTTGACCTGTGCAACATATTGGCCGGGCTGGCCCGTTGGTTCTCCAGGAAAGGTCAGGGTCTCACCTGTGTCGGCTGGGGTAAGGATGATTGATGTTGATTCGACCTCGGCGGGGGTCTTGCCGTGTTGAAGAATCGTGTATCGAATCTCATAGGTGGTGTTTGCCTCGAATGCACCAGGTGTGTCATCGATCTGGGTGATTGCCCAGCCACCGGCTACCGCGGTACCTATCTGGGCCAGGCCGAGCAACACTCCTGCCATGAGAATTGTGGTTCTGTGTGCCATCATTGCCTCTCTGGTTGGCCGATACCGTTACTACACCGCAAACGTTGCTCAGGTTCCGGCGTTGTGATGGAACCCGATAGTGATCTGGGGTGTAGTGATGGTGAGGAGAGTTCGTGGAGGGCCGTCCGCTGGATGATCAGGAACTGATATCGAGGTCGCGCAATGGCGATACCCACGCGTTTGAACAGCTTGTACGGCTCCACCAGGGAATCGCTTTGAGGGTCGCCTACCTGGTGGTCCGCGACGCGCATGAAGCAGAGGACGTGACCCAGGACGCCTTTGTCAAGGCATATCGATCCCTGACGAGATTCCGGGTCGGCGCCCCGTTCCGCCCGTGGTTGCTGAGAATCGTCCGCAACGAGGCTCTGAACAGGATTCGGAGCCAGAAGCGGCGCGACCGCCTAGCTGTTCGCGCCGCTTCTGACTGGGTCTTGGGGGATGCGGCCCCATCTCCCGAGACCGCGGTCATCACCCGGGATCAACACATTCGGCTGCTGGCAGCTGTTGATGAGCTGCCAGACCGTTATCAAGCTGTTGTGTCCTATCGGTACCTGTTGGAACTATCCGAGAAAGAGACCGCAGAGATCCTTCGAATACCACGCGGGACTGTCAAGTCCCGGACCGCTCGGGCCCTCGACCGGCTCAGAGCCGTCCTCGAGAATCCAGCGGAGGAGCCGACATGACCGACAGGCATCACCTGGAGAGCGCGCTCTTGAATTTGGCGGCATCCGTCGACTGGCCCGACGCTTCTCCTCACCTACCGACTCGTGTCACCGCTCGAATCGAAGCCGTCCAGGCTCGGCGATGGCTACCCGTGTGGAGACGTCTCGTCATCGCTCTGAGCATCGTGTTGGTGATCGTTGGAGTGTTGGTGTTCTCACCGTCAGCTCGACAAGCCGTCGCCAATCTGTTCAGTACGGCGGGAATCCGAATCGACTTCACAACTGATCCTCCTCCAGCCACAGGAGCCGAACTGGATCTCGGAGAGAGAATCAACCTCGCCGACATAGCGCAGCAGCTCGACTTCGTTCTGAGACAACCGGCTGGGGAGGAACCCGGCCAGCCCAGTGAGGTCTATCTCACCGGAGACGGCCAGGTCAACATGGTGTGGGAAGGCAGCCAGACCCTGCCCGCAGCCGGTGATACCGGAGTGGCTCTCCTACTGACCCAATCCAAGGCCGATAGCGGTCCCTCCTTTGCCTACAAGACCATCAGCCCCAACACAGAGGTCCAGATCGTCATGGTCGAGGGCGTCCCAGGTCTCTGGATCGAAGGCGTGCCTCACACCATCACCCTGCTCGACACCGAAGCGAACCCTATTGCTGTGAGCACACGACTGGCCGCCAATGTCCTCCTCTGGGAGGCAAACGGGATCAACTACAGACTCGAAACTCCAGGCGACCTTCCCAGCGTCCTTGTAATTGTCGAATCACTCGAGTCCGTGCCATGAGCACCTGGTTCGCCCTGGGATTCTTGGAGGCTTCCGCGTGTGGAATCTGAGCGACGGAGCGACAGTACGATCGCGAGTCACGCTGGAGTTCTCGTCTCGGCTGATCCTGCTGTGGCCACGGAGAGTGGCTGGTTTTCGAGGGCCTATCCGACGATGTTGCTGTGGTGTCTGAAGCCAGACTGAAGCCCAACGACCTGACACAGCCTGACACTAGGCAACACTCGTTGACAGGCATACCCATCCGTCAGAATGTTGACCATCGTTAAACAGCGAGGTTCAACACTACTCGGAGCGTTGTAGTCGGGCTCATAACCCGAAGGTCGCAGGTTCAAATCCTGCCCCCGCTACGAAGAAAACCCTTGGCATTCCTACATGTGCCGAGGGTTTTCTCGCGTCCCGAGGCGCACCAGACGTTCATGTCAAACCTGTGTCAAACATCGGCCGCGAATCTCCACGTACCTGTACCGATCTTCGGGATCAACGATCGAAGCTGACATCCGTGGGTCAGTCCTCAGGTTCTTCATCTTCTGACTGCTGTCGTAGAAGCTGACTTTGAGCTGACCGTTCTCCCAGTCGAACCAGACGGGACTTGACTGTGGGTGACCATCCGGTCCGATCGTTGCTATGTGTGCCAGAGCCTTCGATTCCCACGCCAGAATGTGCGCCAGAGAATCAGGAATGGAGACAGCTTCACCCACGCCGAGATCCTAGCCAGACAGCCGAATACACGTTGCCCACCAGGATCTACGGTTCAGAAGGCCCACTAGACGAGATCGCGTTCCTTGGCAATTTCTGCAGCCTCGTTCCGCGACGAGACGTCGAGCTTCGCTAGGACGGCGGAAACGTGATGGTCGATAGTCTTGGGTGATACGAAGAGCCGACCGGCGATATCTGCGTTCGTCAGCCCATCCGCGATCAATCTGAGAACGTCGACTTGTCGCCTCGTGAGACCAGCGGAGTTCAACCGGGTTGCCTCGCGGGGCCCTCGCGGTACGCCTTGGACGCCCATCTGGCGGAGCCTTCGACGCATCTTGGCAGCCGCTGGGGCTGCTCTCAGCTTGTCTAATATCGCGAGCGACTCAAGGAGCTGTTGAGAGTCCTCGCTGTCCATGAGAGCAATTGCTTGCTCGTACGGACAACCGATCTGCGCCCAGAGAGTCGCCGCCTCTTCCCAGCTTCCATCGATCTGTAGCGCGTATGGTGTCTCCGGTCCGACCATCTTCTCGACGGTTCCGATTGCACGCCACATCCAGAAGGCCAGCTCATCGGTGATCCACGGCTGTCGTTTGGCCATTCCAAGTCGATACGTCTCAGAAATTGCCGACTCGATACCGTCCCGATCGTCACGGAGCCAGGCGAGCTCAGCCATTGCAGTTGCCACTGGGGCCATTCTCTGGAGTTCCCCGGTTGGTTCGGCGAGGTTCCAAGCCTTCTCGAGGGTTGTGTCGACTTCGGCATCGCCGCGACGAACATGCAGGCGAGCGAGCGTTGCGAGAGCGGGCATTGTGGTGATTCCAGATTCCTCGCGGCGGCCGAGCACCCACTCAGCATCGATCTCAGCATCGTTCCAACGGCCGCGTTCGAGTCCAATCCGTGCTCTTTCGGCAGTGATGTAATAGATCGAACCGCCGAGCTCTCTCCGATTTGCGTATGCGAGGCCCTCATCGATATACAGCTCTGCCTTCTCATACTGGCGATAGTCGAGGGCAGTCCAGATGAGATTGGCATACGCTCTTCCTGCGTGATCATCGAAGCGTTCTGTGACGGAGATCTCGAGGCTCTCTTCAAGAAGCTTGTATCCCTCTAGGTCGCCAAGACGCAATCTTGTGCTGCCGAGGTTGTTCAATGAATGGGCAAGCGTGCCCCTGTCATCGATTTCGCGGGCGGCGGCGATGGCCTTCGTCGCCCAGGCCTGGGCCTCATCAGACTGTTGGGCAAGCATGTAAACCTGTCCCAGGTTGCTGTAGGCCATTGCCAATTCCTTCGATCGAGGAGCCGACGCGAGTACATCAACAGCGGCCAGGCCGGTTTCGATTGCTCGTTCACCGTGCCCAAGCCACCAGTGCAACCGAGAGAGCCAGCGCAACATCTCCCCTTCCATGATCGTGTCGGAGAGCTGTCGCCAGAGAGTGAGGGCTTGCTCAGCGGCTGCCAGCCCTTCAGCTGCCTCACTGGTGAAATAGCACTCGATGGCGTAGTCCGTGAGCAGTAGCGCGCGAGCCTGCGTTTCGAGATCAGCGGCGTACTCGACAGCTGCTCGGAAATGGCTCAAAGCTTCACGGTGAGCTGCTGCTGCCGACGCTCGTCGTCCAGCCATCGGCGCGTATCGCACGATGGCCTTGGCGTCGCGTGCTTGTCGAGCATGGTGGACGATCCGAGCGATGTCCGCATCCCGGGATACAAGAACTTCGGATACGAACGTGTTCAGTTCTCGTCGATTCTGTTGGGTGAGGGCGTCCTCCATGGCTTCACGCACCAGCTCATGCCGATACCACGCGGCCGCGCCGTCGAATTCGATCAAGCCGCTCTGATGGCACTCGTCGAGGGCATCAGGCCCGTATCCGGGGAACGCCTCAAACAACCATCGTTCGGTCTGGCTTGGCACCACGGAGATCAATTCTGCAACCGTTCGACCGGCTGGAGTCAATCGAGCGACTCTGGTCCGAACGGCGTCACGCACGTTCACAGGCACGTCACCGTTCAGCGCCAAGAGCGCCTCAGAAACGAGGAACGGATTGCCTTGGGTCTGATTGAACAAGAACTCGGATGTGCCCGCGTACTCAGTCGCGATCTCCTCAACTGCCGCCATCGAGAGCGGTGCCAGACGGAGACGATGTACCGCGGACGCCGGTAGATCACCCGGGATGAGCATCAAGGGGTGATCGCTGGGCACTTCCTCCTCGCGGTAGGTGACGATAAGGGTGGCTGCGATACGATCGATGCGGCGGCCCAAGAATTTCACGACGTCGAGCGTGGCGCCATCAGCCCAATGGGCGTCCTCGATTATCAGGATAGTAGGGGAACTCCCTTCGACGATCAGATCAAGAACTGCGTCGAAGACCTCGCCGCGGTTTCCGTTAACCACTGCGTCCTTCAGCGCGCTAGGCTGCTCGATAGCGATATCGTGGAAAGGTCCGAGCGTTCGCGGAGTCGACAGATCGTCACAGGCACCCCACAGGATGCGAACTTCCCTGCGATGTTGCTGGGCGAACGACTCCACGAGGCTGGTCTTGCCGATACCGGCCTCGCCGCTCAGGAGAATTACGGATCCGGAGCCTTGGCGGGCGTCGTCGAGCGCGGCCTCCAGAACCCCGAGATCTGAGTCTCGTTCGAGAAGGTCCATGGAGCGATGGTACAGGAGGCCCTATGTGGTGTCCAAGTCCTGACGCATCCGATTCACTTGTGTCAGCGAGCGACCTTCAACATTCCTGGGTGGTTTCGTATGACGAATGCGAGATCTCCTACGCCTCTCTGGGATGCATCCTCGCTCGTGTTCGTCGCATCGTCGTGATTGCGGTCAGAGGCACCGCGAACGGATTTCGCCGAGAGGTTGGCTTTGATGTCGACGAGACGGTCGCTCTTGAATTACGGGCTTCCACGCGGCGGGCCTCGTTGATTGACTCGACCAATTCCTTCTGCATGTGGTACATCTGTGACTCCCTTGCCTTGATGTTGTCTTGTGGACACATCGTCTCGCAGAAGTTCCAGCGCCGCATCGGGAGGAGTTACCCATGTTGCGGTGTCGGTTCCCCATATTGGGAGTCGAGCGACAGTTGGCGAAATTCGATACGCCAGCAAGGGATGCGCATCGAGAATGAGTTTTCGACCCTCAGTGGCTGTCCGAGATCCGTACATACTCAGTAGCGTCGCCCACGAATACGCGCCGATGGTGGCTGAACCCGCACTGCGTTAGGCAATGCCGTTGCGTTCACGGGACTCGCAACGAGTGCTTGGTACGCATTCACATATCTCATCCAGACGTAGGCCCGGACACGCAACGAACCTGCCCCTGTGCGCGGCAGCGGTTGCTCTCGTGCGGACATCGGTGCGAGACGCCTCAACCAACAGTGCATGACCGGCAATGTGAGCGCTCGAGGGCATGACGAAACAAACGGGTGTCAAACGAACGGTACGGATATATAGCGGTTGAAACGGACGCTGGATGATGAGACCGTCACGATGCCGTACCCCCCTTCCATTTCAGAACCTGGCAGCATCGTTGCCTGCATCTCATAACCCGAAGGTCGCAGGTTCAAATCCTGCCCCCGCTACGAAGAAAACCCTTGGCATTCCTACATGTGCCGAGGGTTTTCTCGCGTTGTGAACCAGTCAATTCGGATCTGGTCCGTATTTGGTCACCATTCGCGTCTTCACCAAACCGCGGCCGAAGCCAGACCCGGGTGAGGCCCAGGTGCCGGAGTGGGCACCGTCCTCCGGAGCCCGGTCGGCCGTCAGAATCGAGTTCGAGTGGGAACAGCATGACCCCGATAGCCGTTGCACGATCAGTGAATCGTTCGGCCCCCAATCCCCTGACAACTGCGTGGCACATCTACCGAGCCACCAGGACACCTCCGTCTGCACCACGTGGCACAGGCACGGTCGATCACTCGATGCTGCGCCCGGTGCTGGAAGCTGTGCGCGCCGGTGGGGTACCTGCGCTGGATGGAGTACGGCAGGAGCTGGCGGACTACCTCGGTGGGCTGGCCGACATCGACCCCGACCAGCTCGAACCCGAACAGGCGCTCGCCTTCTGGATCAACCTCTACAACGCGGCTGCGCTCGGCTTGATCGCCGATGCAAATACCAACGACCGGTCCTCCGTCCTCGACATCAAACATGCATTCGACCGCCCCGCTGCCAGGATCACCGGCCAGGACCTCTCGCTGACCGAGATCGAGCACGGCAAGGTCCGACGGTTTAAGGATCCCAGGATCCACTTCGCCCTCATCTGCGGCTCGGTTTCATGTCCAACGTTGCGCGGCCGTCCGTTCGAGGGCGATGCCATCGGCGCTCAGTTGCAGCAGCAGGCCGTCGACTTCCTTGCCGCCGGCGGAGCCGTCGCCGACCGCGAGGCGGATACGCTTTATCTCAGCCGTGTCTTCCTCTGGTATGGACCCGACTTCGTGCGTCCGGCTCGTATGCCGGGATGGCTACCTGCTTCGAAACGATCGATCGCCTCGGCCGCTTCGGCCTGGATGGTGGAACAGGACGCAGCCTGGCTGGCAGAGAGCGGACCCAGAATCAGATATCAGCGTTACGACTGGGGGTTGGCATGCTCGGTGCGTTGAGCATGGCGAGTCCCGATCAAGAGCACGACGATGGCGAGGACCGCGGCAGCCATGTCGACGGGGATCACCAGCGTCAGCAACCGATCACCATCGACCAGCCAGCCGCCCTCTTCGGTGAAGCCCACCACGTCGAGATAGCGCCAGATCGACCACACACAGATGGCGGCGACCGCAAGGCCGCCGACGATGGCAGCTCTGAACCCGGACCAACGCAGCAAGCCGATCATCAACGCGGTCGTCGCCCACGCGATGTCCATGGCTCCGAGCAACTGCAAGTATTGCAACGACGGTGCGAACCCGATGGCCGCACCTGTCGCCATGGTCACCAGAGCCACCATGCCGGTGACGAGCGCCGTGATCCCGGCGGCAGAGATGATGCGCCGCCAGAAGCCGTCGAGTCCGGTGCCGGCGAACCACGTATCGTCCGCCAACGAGGCGAGGCGCATCGTCGCAGACAGACCGAGGATCACGACCCCAGCGAGGTGGACCGTCGAGGCCACGATCAGGTCGTCGGGCCCGGACCACAGCAACAGCGGAATTGCTGCTGCAAGCCCGATCCCGAGGAACGGCAGGACCAGCATGAGCGAGCGTTCCAGCGAAGACACCAACCAAGGCTACCGGCGTTCCGGCCCGGACGACTCGCCAGGGGCATCTCGTGACCTACACCGCGCGGCGAGGGACGATCGAGGTGGAAGATCGGGCCAGTTGGATGCGGGCGAAGCTCGCGTCGAGCCTCCTCCTGCGTGGCGCGACGATGGCTGGTGGGCCGATCGTCCGCCACGTGCCGGGAGCGCGTCACGACATGGAGCAGTGGTGGGCACGAAGGGTTCGTAGAGCTCTTCGAGTCGATCTCGCGATCGAAGGCGCTGACAACATCCAGCCAGACGAGCAGTACATCGTGGTTGCCAATCACGAGGGAATGTTCGACCCAGTGGCGCTCCTCCACCTTCCCCTGCACCTGCGATTCGCCGTACGCAGCGAGATCTTCGACTGGCACGATGTCGGCGCCTACCTCGACGCTTCGAACCAGGTTGCGGTCGACCCGGAGCAGGGAATGACCGGCTTTCGTCGACTCATCGTCGAGTCGAGACGGTCCTTCGGCCGTGGCGAGAGCCTGGCGATCTTCGCTCAGGGCACGCTGCTCGGCATCGAGACCGCCTTCCAGGCAGGAGCATTCCGGTTGGCCACGATGACGGGACGCCCCGTCCTCCCGGTCGTGATCACCGGCTCACACCGGGTTTGGGAGCATCCATTCCAGCCGACACTGCGACTCGACCAGAAGGTAGGGGTGAGGGTCCTGCCTCCGGTGCCACCAGTCGGCCCGGCCGCCGAACTGAGGGACCGCGTCCAGGAGCGGGTGAAAGCTGCGGCCCTCGACGGCTCGATGCCATTACCTCGCCGCTACGACCCCGATCGCGACGGATTATGGAATCAATACCACTTCGACATCGATCCAGCATTTGCTGCCGTTGCCGCCCGGGTGGCAACGGCTCGTCTCGAGCTGGCTCAGGTTCCCCGAGGAGTCTCACCGAAGACGGCCCGCAGGCCATCGCCTCCGAACGCGTAAAGGAGGTCGTAGGACCGCTGCGAGGCATCCCACACGGTGCCCGCATCAAGCAGTCCATCAGCCTATGCATGAGGCCGGATCCCTCGAACTCGTCTGCCGTCCCGCCGTCGGCGAACTGGGTCATGACCGCACCCGCCCGGCCGATCCAGGTCGACCGGCACCGCGTGATATTCCGGTGCGGACTGGTGGGCGTGAGCCGCCCTCTCCCATTGCTGGATCGAGTTGACGAAGTCCAGCATGGATCCTTCGGCGACTATGCATTCGGTGACCGAGAGGTGTCGCATGACGCCACGGAACCCGCTCGCTGATCGTTCGGATGCGGCATCGATCCGGCGCTGCTGCGGCTAGCCAGCCTGTCAACGAAGGCGTCCAGATTGAACTCATGTAGCTCTGTCTCGACACTTTGGTCGCTCCTGAAGCCAATCTGAAACCGAACGGTCTGTGCAGTTCCGGTTCGCGCTCTGGATTACCCAGGACGGTTCTCGCGTTGACTCATCGTGAAGTGCAACAACTGAGGAGTACACAGATGAGTCCGACCAATACCACTGGGTTGCTGGTGTTCGCTGCCATCGTCGTCGCCTTCGTTGGTGCCGTCGACGCAGGAATCGGAGGCGAATGGGACCTGTTTGTCCTTTTCGTAGGCATTCTCGCGATCGCCTTGGCTCTCGGCTCCAAGCTGGAATCTCGGCGTCCTGCCGTTCCGGTGAGGCGTGATCTCGTAGCGTGGCTGCGAGATCGCTCATCGATCTCAGGGGAACCGATTTCGACGGTGACGGATCGTGCGATCGCAACGTATGCGGATCGCTACGGTGTCGTCGCTGAAGCTGACGAGGTTCGCCAGTGAACCCTGCAACGGTCATTCTCGATGGTTCGGATATCGATCCCAGTCTCGTTGGAGGCAAGGGGTTCGCTCTGAATCGGCTGATCTCGATGGGAGCATCTGTTCCGTCGACCGGATCGGTGACAACCGATGGCTACCGCTGGTTCGTCCGTGACTCGGGACTGGGCACGTTCCTCGATGATCTTCGAGATTCCGGTCTGCCGGAGCAGGCCGATCTCGAGAGCGCAGCCGACCTTGTCGACGCCGTGTTTCTTGACGCCGATGTCCCCGGCGCGCTCGCCGACCAGATACTCCAGCTGTCCCACGACGTCGGTGACGGGAGGCTTCTTGCGGTGCGCTCATCGGCAACCGCAGAGGACATGGCTGATGCCTCTTTCGCCGGTCAGTACCGGTCATATCTCGAGATCGGCGACGATGAAGCATTGATGCGGGCTGTGAAGTTGGTGTGGGCGTCGCTCTGGTTGCCAGCACCACGCTCGTACCGCGCTCACACGAAGGTGTCAGAGGACGACCTTGCAATGTCCGTTGTCATCATGGAACTTGTCCAAGCCGAGCGCGCAGGAGTCGTCTTCACGGTCGACCCGGCAGGCTCGTCGAACGATCTGCGAATTGAAGCTGTCGAGGGACTTGGTGAACAGCTCGTCTCAGGTGAGGTCACACCTGAGGCGTATGTGCTTTCGCGTTCGCCGTCGCGTCGCCCCGCCATTGATCCGGTGCTCGACGAGGCAGTCGCTGCAGCCCTTGATCTGGAGCGGCGATTTGGCGACCCACAGGATGTTGAATGGGCCCACGACGGAGCCAAGCTCTACATAGTCCAAACACGTCCGATCACAACGGTGTCAGTGCGTGACGACGGTGACGGTTTCGACACCCGGATTGGCGAGGATCATGCCTTCACAACGGCGGGCATTGCGGAGTCTCTTCCCGGCGTGCTTCTTCCTCTTCAGTGGACGACAGCGGCACCTCTACTTGAGAACGGCTTTCGGCAACTCTTCGATCAAATGAACGCACTTCCGCCTGCCGCCGACGACCGGCCGTTCATTGCCAGAGTGCAGGGACGCGCGGTGCTCAGCCTCGATCTCATGAAGGCTGCGGCAGCCGAGGTACCAGGCGGATCAGCAGAGGAGATAGAGCGCCAGTACTTCGGTCGTGTCATCAGCGAACCGGACGGGACGCCAGAGGACACGGGATCGAAAGGGCCGTTCAAGGGCCTGCGTTCGATGTTCACGGGCTTCCGGGAGATCAACGCCAGACGGTCATTCCGTTTCGAGGCCCTCACTTCGATCGACGCGACCGAGCAACTCCTCCTCAGCCCGCCCAATTGCACCGTTGCACTCTCCGAGCAGCTCTTCGCGTACAGGCATCGCGCCCTTGACCTCGCCGGACGACTCATGGCTGCAGAGATCGCTGTGGCTGCCGCTGCTGCTGCCGCGTACCGCGGTGTCGAACTCTTCCTCGAGCCACACGTTGCCGATGACGCAGCCGGTCTCGCGCAACGTCTCACGGCGGGCGGAATCGATCCGTGTGGGGCCCAAGTTGCGCTCCACACGTGCGACATTGCTGAGCAGGCCCTCTCGGATGTCGACCTGGCTGATCTGATCGCTGGCTTGAGCGCTCGGAACCCTGAACTGCTCGGGCAGCTCGAGTCGAGCCCACAAGGGACGGAACTGCTTGCAGCGGTGGAGGTCGAGCTTGGTCGATCAGGTTCTGCATCGGTGTTCGCTGGGGAAACATGGGCAGAGTCCCGTGGGCTTGCATGGCAACTCATCAGCCAGGCCGTCCAGGTGGAGCGCTCGGGTCGCCGAGAGATGGTGGGTGCCGGTGCGCGTGAGGAGATTCTCGGCGATGTCGAATCTTTGTTCGTAACGAGCTGGAAGTGGCGATTCCAACGAGTCATGACAGGCCAGATAGTCGATGTCCGCAGACGCATGCTCCGTCGACTGGTGGGTGACGCCGTCGAGTTCCTCCACCTTCGCGAGAAGACGAAGTCAGCGGTCCTTGCCCTCGGGGGCGAAATCCGGCGAGTACATCTCGAACTTGGCCAGCGACTCTTCGAGTCAGGCACACTGGCCTCGCCTCTCGACATTGACCTGCTAGTTGCACAGGAACTCGAACCAGCCATCAACGGGCACGGGCCAAGCATGTGGGAGATCGACCGACGGCGCAGTGCGCTCGAGACGATGTCCGACAACGAATCGATACCTCAGATCTTTGTTGGCGATCCGAACCGCGCGATCGGAGCTGAGCTAGACCAGACTGGTGATACGTTCACCGGTTGGGGAGCGAGTGCCGGCGTCTACACCGGAACTGCCCGCATCATTACGAAGGCAACCGAGCCCATCGAGCCGGGAGACATCCTTGTCGCGCGAACCACCGATCCTGCTTGGACGCCGTTGTTCCTCACCGCAGGTGCAATCGTGGTCGAGGAGGGTGGTCCACTGTCGCACGCCGCGATAATCGCCCGTGAACTTGGACTCCCCGCTGTTCTCAACGTACCAGGATTGGTCAGCCGGCTCAAGACCGGAGAGTCTGTGCAACTCCGCGTCGATGGCGATGCAGGCGTCGTCGCAATTCTGGATCCGGATCCGGAGCAAGTCAGGGAGAGATTTCTGGAGGTGGCAGGATGATCGGACGCGTTCCTCGCCACACATCTCTGGGAGATGACATCGATCCGGGAGGCCTGTTCGTTTTCATCCCCGGAGCGATCGCAAGCGGCTTCCTGATCTCGCTGGGTCTGCTCGCAGGTGATGCGTATCGTGGCGTCCGTGGTGACTCCGGGAACAGGAGACGAATCCGCAGCAGCAGCACGGTGATCGCAGACGAAATCCGTGACGGTGCAGGCGCCGGGCGCAGGGCGGACCATGGACTCCGGAAACCTGTCGTCTACGGCATCGTCAGTCTCACTTCCTTCGCTCTGGTCCTCCTCGGCATACCTGGCGCGACCTGGAACTTCGCCAATCCTGTCGGTTACATCTCTGACATCGGTTGGATCTGGGCTCTTAGCTTGCTTCTCATCATCGGATTCGCGGTGTTGGGATTCCATTCATTGCGGCTCGCCCCAGGATGGCTCCCGTTCATCGTGATCCTGCTCGGCCTCGGAGTCATGGTGCGATTCACGATCGGCAATGAGTCAGACACCCTCAGGTTCGGGTTGATCGTTGTCGGCTTTGTGATGGTGTTGGTGGGCGCGGTACTCGCCTGGCGCTCTCGGAAAGGTGACGCGCAGACAGATGTTCCTCCCTCGGTTCGCCCGTTGCTCGCCCGCACGCCGCTTTCACTAACTGAGTAGATCGAGTACCCGTATGGCTATGAGCTCAATATCGAGAGACGCTCGACGCAACGACTCGCAGTCCATCGATGCGGCCCTCGGGAGGATCCATGAAGGCCTACCCCCAGACACGCCATGGTTCTTCCGCGTCGCGCTCGGCAGTTGGCGGTTTCTGGTCGCGACTCTGGGCTTCACTCTGATAGTGGGCACGATTGCCGCAAGCAATCCTGATTGGCTGCTTCGCTTCGATGAACCGATTTCCGAGTGGTTCAGGGGGCTGATCGAGGGCGGCGGCTTCACCTCGGTTGTGACCCAGTTCGGATCACCGAATCTGGCAATTGCGATCGGCGCCGTCGGAGTGCTGGTTCTGTGGCGACGCTGCCGCGCTTCAGCGATCACACTTGGGCTGCTTGTGGCTTCCGCCGTTGCGGTCGACCTCGTCCTCAAGCTGGTGGTCGACAGGCCTCGACCGCTCGATCCTGTGGTGGATACCGGATTGGGGTCCTTTCCCAGCGGCCATGTGATCCACGCAGTCGTCATCTTTGGACTTCTACCGATCCTCTTGTGGGCAATCAAGGAGAGCCGCGCCTATCTCGTTGCAGGGTTCGCTGTCTTCGGGATAGCGGTGATATCAGTTGCCGCCAGCAGGATTGCCCTCGGTGCGCACTGGCCCTCAGATGTGGTTGCGAGCTTCCTCATTGGCGCGTCGCTACTACTCGGCGCGCAGTTCCTTATCAGATCAGGCTGGGCAGCCGATCGATGCAACGCTCACGTGTATCACGAGGCCACGGGTGATTCAGATGACGACAGGACATAGCTGCTCCACAGTTCGGATGCTTGCGAGATTCTTGAGTCATGGAACGCCGACACCGGCTGACAACGAGCAATGAACCGGCGAGAACCGGCGAGCTTTCCTCGTGGGCAGCAATTGATGGGCAGGTCCGCCGCAAACGGTTCGAGCAGTGGCGATATCGGTACCAGATCGACAGTGGACAAGATTGAGGGGCCGTATCGCCACGGCCCCTCAATCTTATTGCTTGCTTGACGTGGGTCAGGTTGTATTTGCGACTTCGCGGATACGGATCGACTGATACCTGATCACATAGATGATCGTTCCCAGACCCAACGCAATGGCGAAGAGGTACAGCGACACCGCAAAGCGACGTGCTGCTTCGAGCCAGAGGTCCCATTGTTCGGCGTCGAGGAGCGTCATCGACTCAGAGTTGATCTGGGCACCAACGACGACGTGAGCGATGACCGCAGCCATCAGGATCATCATTGCCATCGCCATCAGACCAATGAACGCCTTGGCGGTCACCGGCATCTTGAGGGTCTTGACCTCGCTGCCTGCAGCCTCCTGAGTACGGCCTCCACCGACGCGGAACTCGCCGAGGATCCGTGCAATGGCGAACGAGATCCCGGTGAACACCATCGTGAAGCCAAAGAACATCGCAGCAATGCCGTAGTTGTTCAGCGACGCAGCAAGGACTGCATCCCCGTCAGCGATGGCCGTCGCTTTGACGATCGCGAGGATCATTCCGGCGACGAAACCCACCAGCGACATTGCAAACGCCGGGGCCCAGAGTGTGCGTCCCGCCTTTTGGGGGACGTTGACGTCGAGGGCCTTGGTCGACGTTTCGGTTTCGAATTCGTGTGTTGTGGTTGTCATGGTGATCCTCTTCTACTTGCCCGCCGCGACGATGTCGCGGATGCGGGAGAACTGGAACCCGAGTGCTGTGGCGATCGTTGCGAGTGCCAGGATGATTCCGGCGAGCAACAAACCAAGACCGAACTCGCGGAGCGGCCCAAGCCAGGATGACCACAGGACGTATCGGGCGACATCGTCGAACGTCGTGATGTAGATGTAGAGACCAAACTGAGCGATCTCGATCATCAGACCCATCATCATCAAGACGACGAACGCCTTGGCTGTGGGTGGCATCTTGAGCGTCTTGACCGGCACACCGAGTGCGGCTTGGACCTCGCCACCGCCCTCACGCAATCCCGAAAGGATCGACGCGAGGAGGAATGAGATCGATGCGAGCACGAAGCCTTCGCCAAGGAACTGAAGTCCCTGCGTCCAGGCTCGGGCGCCAAGTCCGGTGCTTGTGCCTACGTTGCCAGCCCATACCCAGGACACGACCAGTCCTGCGAACACGAACATGACTCCCATCACAAGCATGGGTCCCCACATGGTGTTGGCCATCTTGTGGATCGGGAGCCGCTCCGGAGCCTTCGCCGATACGGTTGCCGGGCCGAATTCGGTGTCGATATCGCCGGTTTT